>Ga0207930_1000038_pt1 | contig 31817 bp, 29 predicted proteins | sample NGESurshal092012_7_FD_184477 | JGI IMG/M metagenome (GOLD analysis project Ga0207930, IMG submission 184477) | Arctic peat soil microbial communities from Barrow, Alaska - NGEE Surface sample 210-3 shallow-092012 (SPAdes) | ecosystem: Environmental > Terrestrial > Soil > Wetlands > Peat ... | reverse complement strand
CTGACGGAGGCCATCAACCGGCAGGTGGAGATGTCGAAGAAGCTGATGCCGGTGTTCTTCGGCGTCGCCTTCGCCGGAAGCGCGGTCTTCTTCTTCTTCCCGGCGCTTGTTTTCTGGGGTTCGGCGAAGGCGATGGGAGCCGATGCTCGCTACAAGCAGCTCCTTTCGATCTGGGGTCACGCCGGCCTCCCGAACGTCCTCGGAGCGCTCCTCGCGATTCCCATCTTTCTCCAGCTCCCAGACGGCTCGTTGACTCAGGAGGGTGTCGGGGAGGTCGTCAAGTCGAACGTGGGCGCCTTCCTGGACCCCTCAACGTCTGCTCCGCTCCGCGCGCTCGCCGGCTCGCTCGATATCTTCTCTCTCGCCGCGCTCTTTCTTCTCGTGCTCGGCTTCCGACGGTTGCCGGGCCTCTCGAAGGGCGCCGCGATGGCGACGCCGGTCGTCCTCTGGCTCGTCTACGTGATCGGCAAGGTCGCGTGGCGCGCGGTGTTCGGCTGAGGCCGCCATGCTGATCGAGATGGTCGACATCGAGAAGACGTATGCGGTGGGCGAGGAGAAGGTCCGCGCGCTCCGAGGCGTCACGTTCTCGATCGACCGCGGCGAGTACGTGGCGATCATGGGTCCGTCGGGCTCTGGCAAGTCGACGCTCATGAACCTGATCGGGTGCCTCGACACGCCCACGGGCGGCGTCTACAAGCTGAACGGAGCGCCGGTGCAGGAGATGACCGACGACGGCCTCGCGCGGATCCGCAACCGTGAGATCGGTTTCGTCTTCCAGACGTTCAACCTCCTGGCGCGTACGAGCGCGCTCGCCCAGGTGGAGCTGCCGCTCGTTTACTCAGGGGTCTCGAAGAAAGAGCGCCGCGAGCGCGCGGAGAAGGCGCTCGCCCACGTGGGTCTTTCCGACCGCGCGCACCACAAGCCGAACGAGCTTTCGGGCGGCCAAAGGCAGCGGGTCGCGATCGCGCGCGCCCTCGTGACGGGCCCGTCGCTCCTCCTCGGTGACGAGCCGACCGGCAACCTCGACTCGGAAACGGGAGAGGAGATCATGCGGCTCTTCCGGGAGCTGAACGACCAGGGAAACGCGATCATCGTCGTGACGCACGAGGAGGACATCGCGGCCCACGCGCGGCGCATCATCCGCATCCGCGACGGCCGGATCTCGGACGACCGTCCGAACGACTCGAGCCGCGCCGAGCTCGTGGCGAAAGCGAAGAGGCAGGCGCTCGAAGGCGCCGTCCAGACTCCGCCGCCCGCCGCCAGCCCCGTCTGACGATTCACCTGAGCCGCTACACTGAGCGCGTGGTCGCCGACGTCCTCGCGCTGGTGCTGCTGCAGCTCGCAGCGGGACTGGCGGCGTGCACCCTTCTTTCGTCCTCGAAGGATCTCTCTGGCGGATTTTTCGCGTTGCACGGCGGAATCGCCTCCACGTGCCTTTCATTGGCATGGCTCGTTTCGGGGGACGGTGGGTTTCTTCTTAGAAGGGGGAGTGAGGCTGGCGCGGCCGCCGCGGGTGGGGCGGCTGGAGGCGTTCGTGCTCTTTCGTTGGCGCTGGCGCCTCGATCCCTGCTCATGGCGGCCATCCTGACCGCGGCCGCGGCAACGCTTTGCGCGCGCCTGCACTCCGCCCGCTCTCTTGCCCTTTCTAAGAATCTTCTCTTCGTCTCGGTCTTCATGTCTTTCGTTCTCCTCCTCTCGCGCACCGGCGTCGAGCCCTTCGTCTCCCTCCCCGGCATCGGACGCATCTGGCTCGCCGCCGGGCTTCTCCTCGGCGCGCTGCTCTTCGGCGCGGTCGTATGGGCGATGAACCTCGGGCACTGGTATCTCGTCTCGTCGTCGCTGCCGTCGGGCCTCCTCGTGCGCGCGACGGAGGTTTTCGCATTTCTCGTACTCCTGCGCGCGGCCTTCGCCGCCGTCGCGTTGGGCCTCGTGGCACGAGGCTCGGTGGGCGAAGGGGGAGAGGCGCTGGCAGGGCTCCTCGATCCGATGCGCGACGGTTTCTTTTTCTGGTCGCGCGTGACGTGGGGCCTCTTCGCGCCGCTCGTCCTCGCGCCGTTCGTCGTGAAGACCGCGCGCATGAAGTCGAATCAGGCGGCGACGGGGCTCCTCTACGTGGGGCTCGTGTTCGTGCTCGTCGGCGAGCTCCTCGCCGCCTACCTCACGCGGCGTTCGGGACTTCCCGTCTGAGCGCGGGCCGTGGCCCCGGAAGCGTGAGCGAGAGCGCCGCGGCGAGGAGAGGCAGTGCCGCGAGGACCGGAAAGACCGACGCGACGCCCTGGCGATCGGCGAGGGCGCCGAGAAGAGGAACTCCCGCGCCTCCGACGCCGATTGCGAGCCCCATCGTGACGCCCCCGGCGATGCCCTCGCGTCCCGGCAGGTACTCCTGGCCCATCACGACCGCCACGCTGTACGTCGCCACGGTGCCCCCGCCGATGAGGACGAGGCTCGCGAGGCCGGCGATCCCCGGCGCGTGGAGAAAGAAGGCGAGAAGCGGAGCCAACGGGAGGAGCGAGCCCACGAGGACCGCGCGGCGGCCGAAGCGGTCCGCGAGCCGGCCGCCGGCCAGCGTGGCGACCGCGCCGGCGAGAAGCATCGCGGTCACGGCGAGAGCGGCCTCTTGCTTCGGAACCCCGCGAACCTTCACGAGATAGAGAGGCACGAACGAGACGAGCCCGAAGGCGAAGAGCGAGCGGACCACGATGACGGCGGAGAGCCGCGCGAACGCTCCCCATCGCGGCGGGACCGTGTCTCTGTGGGCGCTTGAGCTCGAGGCTTCGGGCCGAAGGACGCGCAGGCGCGGCAGCTCGCGCGCGAGGAGGACCGCCATGAGGCACGCCGGCAGGGCCATCCAGACGATGCGCGCGACGCCTCCAGACCCCGCGAGGAACGAGATCGCGACCGGTCCGAGCGCGATTCCGAGATTGCCGCCCACGGAAAACACGCTCATTCCGGTCGCTCGGCGCTCGCCGGACGCGTAGTTCGCGTAGCGTGCGCTCTCGGGGTGGAAGGCGGCGACGCCCGCGCCCGAAAGAAGGACCGCGGCGATCGTCGCGCCGTAGCTCGTCACGACGCCCGCGAGCGCGAGGCCGCAGCCCGCGGCGAGGACCGCGAGGGGGATGAGGAAGGGGAGGGGCCGGCGGTCGGAGAGATGGCCGAGGGCGGGTTGGATGAACGACGAGAGCAGCGTCGCTGCGAGGACGACGCCCCCCGCCGCCGCGTACGTGAGGCCGCGCTCGGCGATGAGAAACGGCAGCAGCGCCGGCACGGCGCCCTGGTTCATGTCGTTGACGACGTGGCCGGCGGCGAGCCAGCCGAGGGCGCGGCGGTCTGTCGGGCGGCTCGCCATGAGTTTCGCAATGGTACACACGTATCCTCTGCGCGTGCGTGTCTCCGTCTACTGCTCCGAATGCCTCGCCCGCATCGAGCTCCCGCCCCCGCAGGAAACGATCAGCGGTTCCGTCTCTTGTCCTTCTAAGCATCTCCCGGTCTCTTATTCCCATTCCGAAGCCGTCAAAGCCGGCTCGCGTGTCGATGTCTGCTCTCGCTGTTCTTCCACTGCGCTCTTCACGCAGAAGGATTTCGACCAGCGCCTCGGCTGCGCGATCCTCGCCGCCGGCGCGGCGGTCGCCCTCGGGGTGTCGTGGCGTTTCGGAGGGATCTGGTTCGTGCCGGTGCTCCTTCTCGTCGCGGCCGCGGATCTCGTTCTCGCGCGTCGCGTCGCGGCCGTCGTCATCTGCTATCAATGCGATACGGAGTACCGCGGGGTCGCCGATGTCGCCGCGACGCGTTCTTACGACCCGCACGTCGCGGAGCGGTTCGCCGACGTGAAGACCGTGCGGCGCATGAACCCCTGACGAGATCGGCTATCCTCGCCCCTTCCCATGCGACCGCTCGGCACCTATCGCCTCGCTCCGGCGCTTCCTGACCGGCTCGCTCCGCTTGCGGCGCTCGCGCGTGACCTGCGGTCCACGTGGCGGGAGGACGTGCGCTCCCTATTCCGGGATCTCGATCCCGAGGAGTGGGAGCGAAACGGGAACCCCGTCGTCCTCCTCAGGACCACCGACCCGGCGCGTCTCCTCGCTCTGGCCTCCGACGAGCCATACGTGGAGCGCGTCCTTGCGGTCGCGCGGGCGCTCGACGTCGAGGATGCGGCACCTCCGCGGCACGCGGCCGCCGCCGCCCTCGCGGCTTCCGGCGATCGCATCGCGTATTTCTGCGCGGAGTTCGGTCTCACGGAGATCCTGCCGATCTATTCGGGCGGGCTCGGCGTCCTCGCGGGCGACCAGCTCAAGTCCGCGAGCGATCTCGGGGTCCCGCTCGTGGGGGTCGGCCTCTTCTACCGCGAGGGGTTCTTCCGCCAGACGCTGACGGCGGATGCGCGGCAGAAGGAGTCCTACCCGATCGCCGATCCGCACGACCTGCCAGTCGACGTCCTTCCGACGCCTGCGGGCGTCGCGCCGATCGTGAGTGTGCGCGTCGGCGAGCGGGACGTTCATCTCCTCGTCCGCCGCGTTCGGGTCGGCCGCACGACGCTTCTCCTTCTCGATTCGCACCTCCCGGTGAATCGGCCGAGCGATCGCGAGATCACGAACCGCCTCTACGGGGGCGACAAGGAGATGCGGATCCGCCAGGAGCTGGCGCTCGGTATCGGCGGCATGCGCGCGCTCGATCTCGCGGGCCTCAGGCCCACAGTGCGCCACGCGAACGAGGGACACGCCGCGTTTCTCGGGCTCGAGCGGATCCGCCAGCTCCGCGCCGAAAGAGGCCTGTCGTTCTCCGAGGCGCGCGAGATCGCGATGGCGGGAAGCGTCTTCACGACGCACACGCCCGTCGCGGCGGGGATCGACCTCTTCCCGTCCGAGTTGATGAAGAAGTACTTCGCCGGCAAGGTCGACGCTTACGGCATCTCGTTCGACGAGCTCCTCGGGCTTGGACGGCAGGTTCCCGAGGACCCGCACGAGTTCTTCTCGATGGCCGTGCTCGGGCTGCGCCTCTCGGCGCACGTCAACGGCGTCTCGAAGCTGCATGCGCACGTGTCGCGCCGCCTGTGGCGCGGCGTTTTTCCGGAGGCGCCGCTCTCGGAGATCCCGATCGCCGTCGTGACGAACGGAGTCCATCCGGACACGTGGACCGCGCCGGCGATCGCCGCCCTCGGGCCGCGGCGCGAGGAGGGCGCGGACCGCGGGGAGCTCTGGCGCCGGCACGAGGGCCTCCGGGCGGCGCTCGTCCATGCCGTGCGCTCGCGAACCGCCGTCGCGCGCCAGCGCCGCGGCGCTCCGGACGTCGAGATCGAGGCCGCGTGGCAGCTCCTCGACCCGTCGGCCCTCACGATCGGATTCGCCCGCCGCTTCGCGACCTACAAGCGCGCCACGCTGATCTTTCACGATCCGGAGCGCATCGCGCGGCTCCTGGAGGACGCGCACCGGCCGGTTCAGCTCCTCTTCGCGGGGAAAGCGCACCCGAAGGACGAGCCCGGCAAGGAGTTCCTGAGGCGGGTCGGGGAGCTCGCGACGCTCCCGGAGTTCCGGAGCCGCGTCGTCCTCCTCGACGACTACGACATGCGCCTCGCCCGTCTTCTCGTCTCGGGCTCGGACGTCTGGCTGAACAATCCGATCCGGCCAAACGAGGCCTCGGGCACGTCGGGCATGAAGGCCGCGATGAACGGAGTCCTCAATCTGTCCGTCCTCGACGGCTGGTGGGACGAGGCTCCGCGCGACGGGACGGGTTTCACGATGGGTGACGACACGGACGGGCGGACGGATGACGATGTCGCGAGCGCGCTGTACGACCAGCTCGAAAGCGAGGTCATCCCGCTCTTCTACGACCGGCCCGGCGGCGACCGCTCGCAGATGCCCGCGGCCTGGGTCGAGTGCATGGCCGCCGCCGCCTCCAGGCTCGGGCGGATCTTTTCGTCGGATCGCATGCTCGGCGATTACCTCGAGATTTCGTACGCACCCGCGGCGGCGCGGGTGCGCCGCCTCTCCGAGGACGGTGAGAAAGGCGCGCGCGAGCTGGCCGCCTGGAAAGCGAAGACGCGCGTCGCCTGGGATGCCGTGGAGTTCGCGTCGGTCACGCTCGACCCGGCGGATCCTGCCCGTATCGCGCCGGGCCGCAAGTTTCGCGTCGAGGTCCATCTCCGTCTCGGGGAGCTCGGGCCCGAGGACCTCGCGGTCGACTGGTTCGAAGGCGAGATGGACCGCAGCGGAGGCGTCGACGCGGGCTACTCGACGCCCCTCGCCTTCGTCGAGCGCCGCGATGGCACGGCGGCATGGGCCGGTACGGTCCAGCGACCAGAGGACGACCGCCGGGGCTACTCGGTGCGCGTGCGCCCTCGGCACCCGCTCCTGTCGCATCCGAACGAGACCGGCCTCGTTCTCTGGGCGGAGTAGCCTGGTCAGCGTTTCGCGATCGCGAGCTGGAACGACAGGTTCTCGAGGAAGAACGTCAGGTCGAGGTTCTTCACGAGGACGCCGGGAAGCGCGGGCACCGTCACGGGCGCGAAATTCAGGATCGCGCGGACGCCGGCCCCGGCCATCCGCTGCGCGAGCGGAACGGCGCCCGCCTCTGGAATCGCGAGGATTCCGATATCGATCCCCAGCTCTTTCACGAGGCCGTCGAGCGCCTGAACGTCGCGAATGGGCACGCCGGTACGCGAGCGCCCGCCGACCTTCCGGCCGTCCACGTCGAAGAGCGCGGCCACCCGGAAGCCCTCCGCGTTGAAGTTCGGCGAGTCGGCGAGGGCCTGGCCGAGCTTGCCCGCTCCCGCGATGCCGAGGGCGTGCGTGACGCCGAGGCCCATGAGGTCTTTGAGGTGGGCCTTGAGATCGGCGACGCGGTACCCGACGCCACGCACGCCGAACTCGCCGAACTGGGCGAGGTCCTTCCGGATCTGGGCGGAGTTGAGAGAGAACCGTGCGGCGATCTCGTAGGAGGAGGCCGTGCGGACGCCAGCCGCCTCGAGGCTGCGCAACGAGCGCAGGAGAAGCGACAGGCGGTGGCTCGTCGCTTCGGGAACAGGCTCGGTCCGCGGCTCAGGCCTCTTCATGTCTCATCGCCCCGTGAACGCGGCCGCGGCCCCGCGGGCGAGCTCGAGGAGGGCGCGTGGGAAGACGCCCCAGGCCAGCATGAGCGCGGACGTCAGGAGGAAGGCGGCGCCGGACAGGAGATCCTCGGGCACGAGGGAGACCTCGCGGACCGGCTCCTTCATCCAGAGCATGTAGACGACGCGGAGGTAGTACCCGACGGAGATCAGGCTGCCGAGCACGCCGATCAGCGCCAACCCCACGAGGCCGGCATCGACGGCCGCGCGAAAGACGAGGAACTTGCCGATGAATCCCACGGTGGGCGGAAGGCCCGCGAGCGAGAGCATCGAAAGCGTCAGGGCGGAGGCCGCGACGGGATGCCGCCTGCCGAGGCCCGCGAGATCGCCGAGGGGGTGGGGCTCCTTCTCGCCGGCCGAAAGCGCGGCAACGGCGAGGAAAGCGGCGGCGTTCGTGACGACGTAGCCCGCGAGGAAAACGAGGACGCCTTCGAACGCCTCCCGCGTCAGCGTCGCGACGGCGATCGCCGCGTAGCCCATCTGCGCGATGCCGGAGTAGGCGAGCATCCGCTTGAGGTCCCGCTGGGAAAGAGCCACGACGTTGCCGAACAGGATCGAGAGCACGGCGATGATCGCGAAGAGCGGACGCCACGGCTCGGGCAGAGAGGATGGGAACAGGGCATGCAGGATGCGAAAGAGGACGAGAAGCGCGCCCACCTTCGGGGCCGTCGAGAGGAACGTCACGGCGGGCGTCGTCATGCCCTGGTAGACGTCGGGCGCCCACCCGTGAAAAGGCACGAGGGCGATCTTGAACGAGAGCGCCGCGACGATCGCAAGGAGACCCGCCGCGAGAAGCACGTCGAAGGGCACGAGCGAATGGCCCGAGGCGAGCCCCTGCAGCCTCGTGAGACGCGTCGTGCCCAGGCGGCCGTAGACCGTGGCAACGCCGTAGAGCAGGAACGCGGAGGCGAGCGCACCCATGAGGAAATACTTCAGCGCTGCCTCCGTCGCGGCCGGCACGTCCCGGTACCACGCGGCGAGAACGTACAGTGCGAGCGACATCAGCTCGAGGCCGAGAAAGACGACGAGGAGGTCGACGCCGCGCACCATCAGGATCAGGCCGGCCGCCGAGAAGAGAAGGAGGGCGTAAAACTCTCCCTGGTTGCGCCCGTCGCGCTCGAGCGCGGCCGCACCGCCGAGTACCGCGAGCGCCACGGCCCCGAGGGCGACGAGCTCGATGTAGCGCGAGAGGCCGGAGGATTCCACCGCTCCGGCGAAGAACGTCCCCGTCGAGTCCCGCCCCGCGAGGTTCGCGAGCGCGAGCGAAAGAAGAGCCACGTAGGGGAAGAACGTCCGGAGCGGCCGCGCGAACGCGTCGAGGAGGAGGATCAGCGACGCGAATAGAGCGAGGACGATCTCCGGCGCCACGCAAGCGAGGTCTGCGCCGGTGACCTGAAAAAAGCCGGTCATCGGGCGATTTCCTCTCGCGGCGCCGGCAACTCGTGCACCTCGAGGCGCTCGAAGGCATCCTTGCCCGCGGGACGGGCGATGACCGCCGCGGCTCTCGGCGCGCTCACGCGCTGAAGGGTCTTCACGCTGCCGTCCACGAGGTTGAGGAGCGGCCTCGGAAAGACGCCGAGGAGGACGATCAGGACGACGAGAGGAAACGCACCCGCCAGCTCCCAGGCGTTGATATCCGTGAGGGAGCGGTTCGCGGGGACGGTCTCGGGACCCCAGAACACTTTCTGGATGAGCGTCAGGAGGTAGATCGCGCCGAGGATCATGCCGGTGGCGGCGATCGCCGCCCAGGCGACGTTCACCTGAAACACGCCTCCGAGGATCAGGAACTCGCCGATGAATCCGTTCAGGCCGGGCAGCCCGATCGAGCCGAGCGTGGCGATGAGGAAGAGCGCGGTCGTCACGGGAACACGTGCCGCGATGCCGCCGAAGTCGGCCATCTCGCGCGTGTGCCGGCGGGAGTACAGGACGCCCACGAGGAGGAACAGAAGGCCGGTCGTGAGCCCGTGGCCCACCATCTGAAAGACCGCGCCCGAGAGCGCGGCGCCCGTGCCCGCGACGATGCCGAGCACGACGAGCGCGAGGTGACTCACGGACGAGTACGCGACGAGCTTCTTCATGTCCTTCTGCGCGGCGGCGACCCAGGCCCCGTAGACGATGCCCACGAGCGCGAGGACGGCGAGAAGCGGGCCATACCGGGCCGCGGCACGCGGAAACAACGGGAACGCGAAGCGCAGGAGGCCGTACGTCCCGAGCTTCAGGAGGACGCCCGCGAGGATGATCGAGCCGCCCGTCGGGGCCTCGACGTGGGCGTCCGGAAGCCATGTGTGGAGCGGCCAGAGCGGCACCTTCACGAGGAAAGCGAGCGTGAACGCGCCGAAGAGAAGCGCCTCGGCGCCCGGCGTCAGGTTCCAGGCGCCGGAGGACGCCGCCCGCGTCCAGTCGACGAGCGAGAACGACTGAAAGCCGGTCGCCTTGAGGTGGACGTTCGCCGCGTAGAGGATCGCGACGAACATGAGGAGCGAGCCCGCCATCGTGAAGAGGAAGAACTTCATGGTGGCGTAGATGCGGCGCTTGCCGCCCCAGATGCCGATGATGAAGTACATCGGCACGAGCATCACTTCCCAGAAGACGTAGAAGAGGAGCGTGTCGAGGGCGACGAGGCTTCCCAGCATCCCCGTCTCGAGGAGGAGGAAGGCGGCGACGTAACCCCTGAGCTTTTCGATCTCCTGCCCGCACGAGACGAGGAGGACCGAGACCGTGAGCACCGTCGTGAGGAGCACGAGCGCGAGGGAAAGGCCGTCGACCCCGAGCTGGTAACGGATCCCGAAGCGCGGGATCCATGCGCGGTCTATCGCGAAGGCGCTCGGCGTCGCGGTCGCCGGGTCGAAGCCGAGGGTGATCTTGGCGCTCACGGCGAACGTGAGGAACGACGTCAGGAGGCCGACCGCCTTCGCCCCGGCCTTCGAGGAGGCCGGGAAGAACGCCAGCACGAGGGCGCCCACCGTGGGGAGGAAGACGAGCGTCGTGAGGAGGTCCGCGCCCAAGGGGTGGAAGGTCGCGAAGCTCATCGGCCTATCTCACCCACACGTAGACGAGGAACACGGCGACCCCGAGCGTGAACGCGAGCGCGTAGTTGCGCACATGCCCCGTCGTGAAGAAACGCAGGAGGTCGCCCGCCAGCTCCACGAGGAACGCCGAGGCGTTCGCGATGCCGTCGATGAAGAGCGCGTCGAATCCCCGCCAGAGGAACGTCCCGATCTTCCAGAACGGCGAGAGGACGAGCACCTCGATGCCTTCGTCCACGTTCCACTTGTTCGCCACGAGGCGTCCGAGGGCGCCGGCCTTCTCGTAGAAGGCGTGCGCCTGCGGCGAAACGGCCTCCGCCGGCCCGTCTGCTTTGCCATACCAGCGCCACGCCCAGGCGAGGCCTGTCACGGCGACGCCGAGGGAGAGGAGCATGAGGCCGATCTCGAGCCCGTGCGACATCTCGTGGATCTCCGGGTGCGCGACGGAAGCTCCGAGGAAACGCCCGATCCGGTCCGAGCCGCCGAGGGCCGCGGGGACGCCGACGAGGCCAGCGACGACGGAGAGGGCCGCGAGTATCCAGAGCGGGACCGTCATCGTCGCGGGGCTTTTGTGGGCGTGCTCTCCTTGACCATGGTCGCCGCTGCGCGCCTTTCCGAAGAACGTCATCGAGACGAGACGGAACATGTAGAACGCCGTCAGGCCAGCCGTGAACAGGCCAACTGCGTAAAGGGCCCAGTGGCCCGAGGCCGCCGCCGACCCGAGGATCATGTCCTTCGAGAAGAAGCCGGCGAGCGGGAAGATGCCGGCGATCGCGAGGGTCGCGACGAGCATCGTCCGGAACGTGTGCGGGATCCGCGCGGCGAGGCCGCCCATCCGCCGCATGTCCTGCTCGTGATGCATGGACATGATGACGGAGCCGGAGCCGAGGAAGAGGCAGGCTTTGAAGAAGGCGTGCGTGAAGACGTGGAAGATGCCCGCCGAGAAGGCGCCGACGCCGCACGCGAGGAACATGTAACCGAGCTGCGAGACCGTCGAGTACGCGAGCACCTTCTTGATGTCGTTCTGCGCGAGGCCGATCGTCGCCGCGAAGATCGCCGTACCCGCCCCTATCCACGCCACGAGCGTCAGCGCGTCGGGCGCGAGGACGAAGAGCGCGCTGCATCGCGCGACGAGGTAGACGCCCGCCGTCACCATCGTCGCGGCATGGATGAGAGCCGAGACGGGCGTCGGACCCGCCATGGCATCCGGCAGCCACACGTAGAGCGGCACCTGCGCGCTCTTGCCGCAGGCTCCGAGGAAGAGGAGGACGCAGACGGCATAGACGCCGAGCGGCGCGCCGCCCGCGAGCGCCTGGCGCCTCGCGAGGTCCACGAACGAGAAGTCGGCCGTGCCGAAGAGCGCGAACACGCCGAAGATGCCGAGAACCATTCCGAAGTCGCCGACCCGGTTCGCGATGAACGCCTTCTTGCCGGCCGCGGCTGCGAAGTCCTTGTCGTAGGAATAGCCGATGAGGAGGTACGAGCACAGGCCCACGCCCTCCCAGCCCACGAAGAGCAGCGGCAGGTTGTCCGCGAGGACGAGCATGAGCATCGCGAACATGAAGAGGTTCAGGTACGAGAAGTACCGCCCGTACCCTTCGTCTTTCTGCATGTAACCGACGCTGTAGACGTGGATGAGCGTTCCCACGAACGTGACGAACGACAGCATGAGGGCCGAGAGAGCGTCGAGGCGGAACGCGACGTCCACCGAGTAGTCGCCCGCGACCATCCACGTGTAGACCTTCTGCACGACCGGCGCGAGGCCTTCCGGAGCGTGCAGGGAAGAGAGCACATACGGGACGAGCGCCGCGAAGGACAACACGGCGGCGAGACCCACCGAGCCCACGCCCACGACGCCGTGGAAGAGCCGCTGGGCATAGGGCAGGGGCGCGAGAGGATGGTCCGCGCCCGATTCCTTCTCGGCTCGGCTCGAGCTCGCCACGAGCGCGACGAGGCCGTTCAGGAGGAAGCCCGCGAGCGGAAGGACGGGGATGAGCCAGAGCTGCTTCATGCGCCGCTCACCACTTCAGAAGCGCGATCTTGTCCACGTCCACCGTTCGGCGGACGCGGAAGAGCGCGACGAAGATCGCGAGGCCGACGGCCGCCTCCGCGGCGGCTACGGCGATCACGAAAAAAACGATCATCTGCCCCGCGAGGTCGCCGCGCATCCGCGCGTACGTCAGGAAGAGCAGGTTGACGGCATTCATCATCAGCTCGATCGAAAGGAAGATCGAAATCGCGTTCCGCTTCAGGAGCGCGCCCGCGAGCCCGATCGCGAAGAGGAGTGTGCCGACGACGAGAAACGCGCCGGGCGGCACCGCCATCGGGGCGACCCCGGGAAGCGCGCCCGTCATTCGAACTTCCTCTTGGACAGGAGCAGCGCGCCGACCGCCGCGACGAGGAGAAGTAGCGACAGCGCCTCGAACGCGAGGAGGTAGTCGGAGAAGAGCAGCCGCCCGAGAGCCGGGATCTCGTCGGGCGAGGGAATCGAGCTCAGGGACGGCATCCCGCGCGGCGGCGCCGGAGCCCGGAGCGTGGCGCCCGCGAGGAGGCCGCCGAGCGCGAGGGCGACGAGGAGGCCGAGCGTGCGCTGCACGGGCCGGTCGTCCTCGTCCGCCGCCTCCTCCTTGAGATTGAGCAGCATGATGACGAACAGGAACAGAACGAGGATCGCGCCCGCGTAGACGAAGATCTGCAGCGCCGCGATGAAGGGCGCCGCGAGGAGGACGGCGAGGACCGAAAGCCCGAAGAATGTCACCACGAGCGACAGGACGCTTCTCACGGGAGTGCGCTGAACCACCATCAGGACGGCGAAGGCGAGCGCGAAAAACGACGCAAACCCGAAGACAACGAGCTGCCCGCTGAAGGCCGGCATCAGATGACTCCCCAGAGAACGAGCGCCCCGGTCCAGAGGAGGTTGAGCAGCGAGAGCGGCAGGAAGACCTTCCAGCCGAGGTTCATCAGCTGGTCGAAGCGGAAGCGGGGAAGCGTCCAACGCACCCAGACGAATAGGAAGATGAAGAAGCCCGTCTTCGCGGCGAAAACCGCGATCGAGGCGAGGCTCCCGAAGATTCCGGTGAGGTGGAGGTAGGGCAGCGACCATCCGCCGAAGTAGAGCGTGGCCATCATCGCCGAGGCCGCGATGAGGTTCAGATATTCGGCCATGAAGAACATGCCGAAGCGGAAGGCCGAGTACTCCGTGTGGTAGCCCGCGACGAGTTCGGCCTCGGCCTCCGGCAGGTCGAACGGCACGCGGTTCGTCTCGGCGTACGCGGACACGATGAAGATCAGGCACCCGACGGCCTGCGGGAAGCAGTTCCAGAGCGGTAGAAAGCCGAGGAACGTCCCGGAAGCCTGATATTCGACGACCCTCTGGAGCCGAAGCGAACCCGCGGCCAGGAACACCGAGATCGCCGCGATACCCATCGCGAGCTCGTAGCTGATGACCTGCGCCGAGGAGCGAAGGCCGCCGAGAAGCGCATACTTGCTGTTCGAGGACCAGCCCGCGAGGACGAGGCCGTAGACGCCGACGGAGGTCAGAGCGAAGACGTAGAGGATGCCGATGTTCACGTCCGCGATCACGAGCGAGATGTCGCGCCCGAAGAGGTGAATCGTCGAGCCGAAAGGGATCACGGCGAACGTCGTCATCGCCGGCACGAGGAGGATGAGCGGCGCGACCGTATGGAGGAGCCGGTCCGCGTACATCGGGACCACGTCCTCCTTCAAGAGCAGCTTCAGGATGTCCGCGACGGCCTGAAAGAGGCCGAAGGGCCCGACGCGGTTCGGGCCGGGGCGGTCCTGGATGAAGCCGGCCATGCGCCTTTCCACCCAGATCAGATTCGGCAGGACGGCGCCGAGGACGCAGGCCCAGACGAACGCGATCTTGGCGGCGCCTTCCAGGGCGGCGGCGAGGGTCGGGCTCATGGGCGGCGATCCGGCGCCACGACAGAGGGGCGCGAGAAGACCTCGACCTCGGGGTCGCGGGCGAGCCCCAGCACGTCGTAGGCGGCAGCGGGAGAGATGGACGGCGGGTTCCCGACGAGGGCGTCGGAGTCCCACGCGAGGGCGCCGTAGCCGGCGACGGACGTCTTCATGCGGTCGAAGACATCGCGCGCCGTCCAGCGCGTGTCGAAAGCGCCCCATCGCCCGCCAAGGTGCAGCAGGATCTCGAGGTCGGTTCGCACGATCGGCGGCGACACGATCGCCATGTCCATGCGCTGCACGCGGCCCTTGGCGTTCACGAACGTGCCTTCCTTGCCCGAGAGCGGCGCGGCGGGGAGCACGATGTCGGCGGCGTCCGTCAGCGCGTTGCGCTTTCGGGCGTGGACGATGAGAACGCTCGCGTGCCTGAGGAGAGCGACGAACGCGGGGTCGGCACACTTCTCGCTGAAATCGGCGTCGGCGATGTAGAGGACAGCGGGAATGGAAGAGGAAGACGAAGAGGAAGGAGAAGATTTCTTAGAAAGTAAGAAAGACAGGACGGACGAATCGCCTTCTCTCGTGCGCTTCAAGCCAGCCGCTTCGGCGCCGCGGCTGTTTGGCGCAGCTTCGGTTCCGTACAGCCAGCCGTCCACCTTGTTCCGGATGCGCCTTTTCGGCCCCACGTCCACGACGAACTCGGGGGTGCCCACGTTCAAAGAATCTTCAAACAGCGCCTTCAGAAGCCAGTTCTCCTCTGTCGTGAGCCGCGCCGAGCCAAGAGCCAGCACTCTTCTTTTCGAAGCAATATTTTCTCTCTCATCCCGCGCACGGTCGATCGCGATCTTCACGGCGTCCAGCGCCTCGCCCCAGTTCGTCTGCTTGCGCGCGTCGCTGCCGGCGACGCGGACTTCGGGCTTCGTGAAGTCCTGCCGGTTGAGGTCCTCGGAGCGAAAGCGGCCGTAATCGCACATCCAGAAGTCGTTCACGGCGGCCTGAACGCGCGGAAGGAAGCGGTAGACGACGCGGTCGCGGTGCTCGATGGACATGTTGCAGCCGATCTCGCAGCCGTCGCACACCGAGCGCGTCTTGTCGAGCCACCACACGCGCTTGCGGAACCGGAACTCCTTCGTCGTGAGCGCGCCCACGGGGCAGACGTCGGCCGCACAGGCCGAAAGATCGTTGTCGAGCGCGTGGCCTTCGTGCGTCCAGACGAATGTGTGGCCGGCGCGCTCGACGAACGCCAGCTCGCCCGTCTCCGTGATCTCCGCGCAGAAGCGGATGCAGCGCGTGCACTGGATGCAGCGCGTCATGTCCGCGATGACGTGGGGGCCGATCGGCGTGCGGTCGTAGCCGGGGAACTGCCGCCGCGGCTCCGACGTGCGCGAGACCGGCAGGCCCGCGCCCACCGCGTTGTCCTGCAGCTTGCACTCGCCGGCCTGGTCGCAGATGGGGCAGTCCAGCGGATGGTTGATGAGGAGGAACTCCATCGTCGCGTTGCGCGCGGCGAGGGCCTTCTCGGTCGAGGCCTTGATGACCATGCCGTCGCGCACGGGCACCGTGCACGAAGCCTGGATCTTCGGCACGCCCTCGACCTCGACCATGCACATGCGGCACTGGCCGACGATGGACAGGCGCGGGTGGTAGCAGAAATGCGGCACGTCGACGCCCGCCGCGCGGCACGCCTCGAGCGCGTTCGCGTCGTTCGGGACCTCGACGACCTTGCCGTCTACGGTTACGCGCGCCATGTCAGTGAATCCCCGCCGCTGTTCTCTCGGCCACTTTATTCGTCAAATCTTCCGGAGCGGCCAGCGCGAAATCGGGATGGCTCGATTTCACGACGTACGCCTCGAACTCCTCGCGGAACTTCGGGATCCCCGAGAGGACGGGCGCGATGGCGGCGTCGGCGAAGACGCAGATCGTCATGCCGTTGCCCATCTGGCCGGCGATCTGGAGGAGGAGGTCGAGGTCGGTCTTCTTCCCCTCGCCGCTCACGATGCGCTTGAGCATCTTGTGCATCCACGGTGTGCCCTCGCGGCAGGGCGTGCACTGGCCGCAGGACTCGTGCGCGAAGAATTTCACGATGTTCGTGACGGCCTTCGGGATGTCGGTCGTCTCGTCCATCACGATGATCGCGGCCGAGCCGAGCATCGACTTCGCGGCGGCCACTCCGTCGAAGTCCATGGGCAGGTTCTCGACTTCCTTCGCCGTGAGCATCGCGGCCGACGCGCCGCCCGGGATGACGGCCTTGAGCCTGCGTCCGCCCTTCACGCCGCCCGCCAGCGCGAGGAGCGTCTCCCAGGGAACGCCGAGGGGTGCCTCGTAGACGCCGGGCTTCTCCACGTGGCCCGAGACGCAGTAGAGCTTCGGGCCCGTGTTCTTCTCGTTGCGGCCGATCGATTTGAACCAGTCCGCGCCGCGGTCGAGGATGTGCTTGACGCAGCACAACGTCTCGACGTTGTTCACGACCGTGGGGCAGCCCCAGACGCCGGAGACGGCCGGAAACGGCGGTTTGATGCGCGGATGACCGCGCTTGCCCTCGAGGCTTTCGATGAGCGCCGTCTCCTCGCCGCAGATGTAAGCACCCGCGCCGCGGTGGATCGTGATGTCGAGGTCCAGCCCTGAGCCGAGGACGTCCACTCCGAGGAAGCCCTTCGCGTACGTCTCGGCGACCGCCTTGTTCAGTACTTCGGCCGCGTGCACCATCTCGCCGCGGATGTAGAGATAGGCGTGCTTGACGTCCAGGGCGAAGCTCGCGAGCATCATCCCTTCGAGCACCTGGTGCGGGTCGGTCTCCATCAGGAGCCGGTCCTTGAACGTGCCGGGCTCGGACTCGTCCGCGTTGCAGAGAAGGTAGACGGGCTTGTCACCGCGCTTTTCCTTCGGCGGCACGAACGTCCACTTCATGCCGCACGGAAAGCCCGCCCCGCCCCGGCCGCGCAGGCCCGAAGCCTTGACGAGGTCGGTGACCTTCGCGGGCGTCCACTCACCGGATTTCGCGCCGCCGAGGACCTTCTTCCACGACGCGTAGCCGCCGTCGGCGAGGTACGTCTGGATCATGGCCGAGTCGGGCTTGCCGCGCCGAGCGAGGAGGACGGGCTCGATGGGGGAAAGGCCGCTCATTTCAGGCTTCCGAGGAAGGCGTCGAGCTTGTCTTTCGTGATCACGAAGTGGTCGTCGTCGTTGACCATCACGGCGGGTGCCTTGTCGCATTGCGCCAGGCACTCCACCTCGACGACGGTGAACTTCCCGTCCGGCGTCGTCTCGCCGGGCTTGAGGTCGCCGAGACGCTTCCGGCACTCGGCGTAGGCCTCGCCGGCGCCGTTCAGGTGGCAGGAGATCGACGTGCAGAACTGAATCAGGTGCGTGCCGACCGGCGCCCGGTTGTACATCGTGTAGAAGGTCACGACGCCCCACACGAAGGCCGGCGACAGGTCGAGAAGCGTGGCGACGTAATCCACGGCCTCACGCGAAATCCAGCCCCACTCGCGCTGCGCGAGCCAGAGCGTCGGTAAGAGCGCGGCCTGTTTCGTGGGGTAGCGCGCCAGCAGGCGCTCGAGGTCGTCGCGCGTCTGACGCGAGAACGAGAGGGCGCGGCCGCACGAGAGGGCACCGTGCTCTCCCACACGCGGGTTTTCGGCCTGTTCGGCCACGGGAAGCTTCTGTGCGCCGCTCACGTCAATCCCAGTCGAACGCGCCTTTCTTCCAGAGGTAGGCGAACCCGAGGAAGAGGACGAAGACGAAGACCAGCATCTCGAGGAAAACCGGCCATCCGCCTTGCCGGAAGACGACCGCCCACGGGTACAGAAATGCTGCTTCCACGTCGAACAGGATGAAGACCATCGCGACGATGAAGAACTTGACGCTGATGCGCTTGTGGCTGTCGTCGAGCAGCGGCATGCCGCTCTCGTAGGGCGAAAGCTTCCGCACCGTGCGCACCTTGCGGCCGATGAGAGCGTTCAGGCCCAGGAGCAGGATGCCAACGCCGACGGCGCCCATCATCATGAGCAGAATCGGCAAGAAGGCCAGCGGAGTGCCCATGCGTCGCTCGTGATACTTTTCACAAAGTAGGCGCGTTCGTCAACCCCTCATTCGCATGCAGGCGGTTTCTTGACATCCCCGCACGAATCTCCGGAGCCATTCCGCCCCGCCGCCCTCGTCCCCGCCTATCGCTGCGCCGGTCCCGTGGGCGGCGTCGTCCGGGGGCTGCTCGAATACCTCCCGGAGGTCCTCGTGGTGGACGACGGGAGCGGCGACGCGACCCCGAGAGAAGCCCTCGCCGCCGGGGCCCGGGTTCTCGAGCGGACGGAAAACGGCGGAAAGGGGCGCGCGATCCGCGACGGCCTCGCCGACCTCCTCGGGCGCGACGTCACGCACGTGGCGTTTGTGGACGCCGACGGGCAGCACGATCCCGACGACCTCGCGGCGTTGCTTTCGGCCGCGCGCTCGGGCGCGGATTTCGTCGTGGGCTCGCGGCTGAAGGACCCGGTGACGATGCCGGCGAAAAACCTCTGGGCGAACACGATCGGCGACAAGGTGCTGTCGCGCATGACGGGGCTGCCGATCGAGGACGGCCAGTCGGGCTATCGCGTGATCGCGAGCCGCCTGCTGCGACGTCTGCGCCTTCGCGCAAACCGTTACTCCATCGAGAACGAGATCCTCATCAAGGCCGCCCCGAACGTGGAGCGCTTCGCGACCGTGCCTGTAAGGACGATCTACGGCCCCGCCCGCTCGCACTACCGGCCGTTCCGCGACACCTGGGTGACGTCGTGGCTGTCCGTGTATTACAAGACGCTGGACTCGGACGCGTCATAATCCTGCGGTGGCCGCTCCCATCCTGACCGTCGACGTGGAGGAATGGTTCCACGTCTGCGGGCATCGCGCGTATTCGGATCCGGACACCTGGGCGGGACGCGAGAAGAGGGTCCACGTCGGGGTCGAGCGCATCCTCGCGCTCCTCGACGAATCCGGCTCTACCGCGACGTTCTTCGTCCTCGGCTGGATCGCCCGTCAGAGCCCGGCCCTCGTGCGGAGGATCGCGGACGCGGGGCACGACGTCGCCTGTCACGGCGACCGCCACCGCCGAGTCTTCGAGATGACGCTCGAGGAGTTCCGCGAGGACCTCCAAAAGAGCCGCGACTCGCTGCAGGAGATCGTCGGAAGGCCCGTGACGTCCTTCCGCGCGCCGGAGTGGTCGATGAAGAGCGCGAGGAACCCCGCCTTCGCAGTCCTTGCCGAGGAGGGCTTCATGCTGGACTCCTCGCTCACGACGGCGCCGCCGGTGGGCGAGCCTTCGAATCCGGAGCGGCCCGCGACGCTCGAAACCGCTTCGGGCCCGATTCTGGAAGTCCCGCCGCTCATGGGCACGTTCTTCGGCTTCCGCGCGATATGGGGCGGCGGCGTGTGCGCGCGCCTCACGCGCGAGAGCCGCGTTTCCGCCGCGATCGAGCGGGCCCTCGCCGACGGCGTCTCGCCCGTCCTCTACGCGCATCCCTGGGAATTCGACGACGTCCACCCGCCAATGCCGGGCCTCTCTCCCGTTCAGCGTCTCGTCCACTTCGCGGGCCGCAAGCGGACGGAAGGGCGCTGGCGTCGCCTGCTCGCGCGCCATCGCTTTGGGGCCATCTCGTCGGTTCAAGCCACTTCTGCGAATGGGAAGAGAGAAGAGAAGAATTCTATGAATGGGAAGAGGGGAGGAGTCGCGGCTTGAGCGCGCCTCTCGTCGTCACCTCAGCCTCGTCTTCCGCTTTCGCCGCTCTTTTTCCAGGACAACTCTCCGAGAAAGCGGGAATGGGCGAGGCGCTGGCCCGGCGGTACGACTTCGTCCCCTCTCTTTTCGAAGAGATCTCTCGCCGGTCTGGAGTGCGCATCGCCGACACGTTTTTCGGCGAGGGAGATCCGTCGCTTCACTCCGATCTGCCCGCGCAGGTGGGCGTGTTCGCGGTTTCGCTCGCGGCGCTCGAGACGCTGCGCCGTATCCACCGCCTCGAGCCAGCGGCCGTAGCGGGATACAGCCTCGGCACCTACGCTGCGTTCGCCGCGGCGGGCGCGCTCGAGAGGTGGGCCGCGCTCGACGTGCTCCTCGAAGCCGAGCGGCTCATGTCCGAGGCGTCGCGGCGCGGCGAGCTGGACGGCACGATGGCGTACGTCATCGGCCTCGCGCGCCCGGCCGTCGAGGGTGCGCTCGCGGCGCTCACGCCCGATCGAGCGCGCCTCGCGATCGCGACGGAGAACGCCGCGGCGCAGTTCATCCTCACGGGCGAGCGGGCGCTCGTCGCCGCGGCGGTCGAGGAGCTTCGGCCGAAGGCACTGAAGACTGATTTGCTTTCGATCAGGATCCCGATGCACACGAGTCGACTCGAAGCAGTGTGTCAGGGTCTGCAAAGTTTCTTAGAAAGGGGCGTGAACATCGCGCAGCCGCGCTCGGCTCTCTTCGCTCCAATGCTGGGCCGCCGGGTCGACACCGCCGAGGAGGCCGCCGATGTCCTTTCCAAGCAGCTTTGCAGACCCTCGGTCTTCGGACCGACGCTTCAGTCAATGCGGGAAGGGGGACTGCGCCGCTTCGCCGAAGTGGGACCCGGCGACGTGCTCACGAGGCTCGTTCGATGGACGGTTCGCGACGCGCAGCTGCCCCCGAACGCGCTTGAGGATCCGGAGTCAATCGAGGCGTTCGCCAAATCGCTCGCCCCTCCTCCTCTCTTTCCCTTCAAAGAAAATTCCATTGTGGCCGTCGCGTCGGCACGACCGGAGCGGCTCGGGTCCGAAACAAAGTGAATTCTCCGAATTCCCAGAGTTCCTCTACCCGAATGCGGGTTGCGCTCGTCTCCGGCGGGTCGCGCGGCATCGGCCGCGCCATCGGCGAGCGTCTCGCCGCCGACGGCTATCACGCGGTCCTCACGTACCGCGCCGACGCGGCAGGCGCCGAGGCGGCCGCTGCCGCGATCCGGGATGCCGGCGGCAGCGCCGAGGCCGCGAAGGCCGACGTGACGTCCGCGGCGGACGTCGCGGCCCTGGCCGACCGGCTCGACAGGGAGCGCGAGGGCGTGGACGTGCTCGTGAACAACGCGGCCGTCCTGAAGAACGGCCTCTTCGCCCTCATGCCCGACGCGAGCTGGAATCTCGTGATCGACACCGCTCTCGGCGGCACGTATCGCATGACGAAGGCCGTGATGCGCGGGATGCTGCGGCGCCGCTGGGGTCGGATCGTGAACGTCTCGTCGCTCGCGGCCTTCTCGGGCAGCGTCGGGCAGACGAATTACTCCGCCGCCAAGGGAGCGCTCGTCGCCTTCACGAAGTCGCTCGCGGCCGAAGTCGGCGCGTTCGGCGTCACCGTGAACGCCGTCGCTCCCGGATTCATCGAGACGGAGATGATCTCGTTCCTCACGAAAGAGGTGCGCGAGGACTTCCTGAAGCGCGTCCCCGTGCGCCGGTTCGGCAGTCCCGAGGACATCGCGCCCTTCGTCTCGTTTCTATGCACCGAAGGCGCCGGCTATCTCACGGGGCAGACGGTCCGCATCGACGGCGGCTTCGTCGGCTGAGGAGCTCATCCGGGGGGCCGCGCTCGTATACTCCTCGATCCGGCCAACCCGGGAGGGGGAGTACGTTCTTGCCAGACGACCTGAAGAAGAGAGTCAAGGAGCTGATCGTTCGCCAGCTCAAGCTCGAGATGGACCCCGCGACGATCGCCGACGAGGCGCCGCTTTTCGGCGACGCGGACGGGGGTCTGGGTCTCGATTCGATCGACGCGCTCGAGCTCGTGCTCGGCGTGGAGAAGGAGTTCGGCATCAAGGTGCAGGATGAGGAAGTGGGCGTGAAAGCATTCGCTTCCGTGAACGCGCTGTGCGATTTCGTGCGCGAGAAGGCGGCCTGACGCCCGTGGACTTCCAGCCTCTGCCGCACGCGTTCCCGTTCCGCTTCGCGGACGGGGTGATCGAGCGGACCGGCCCTGCCGAGGGGCGCGTGCGGGCGACCGTGACGGCGGATGCTGCGGCCGTGAGAGAAAACGGGTTCCCCGCGGCCGCGCTGGCCGAGCTCGTGGCGCAGTCGGCCCTGCTTCTCGAGGGCGGCGACGCCGCGCTCGGGCGGAAGGGATTTCTCGCCGGCATTTCCGACTTCAAAGTCGAGCGCCTGCCCGTGCCGGGCGACGTTCTGACGGTCGACGTGGCGATCGCGGGGCGGCTCGGAGACGCCGTCAAGTTCGAAGGCGTCGTGACCGATGGCGAGGGGGGAGCGGTCGCGCGCGGCGCGGTGACCGTGAAGAAGGGGCTCGCCTGATGGACAGCTCCGGCACCTTTCCGCGCGGCTCGGGCCTCTTCGTGAAGAAGAAGGTCGCGCTCGCCGGTGCGCCGGCCGGACTCCTGCGCGGGGCGGCGGGAACGCTCGAGGCCGCCGGCTACTCGGTCGTGGCCGCCGAGCGGCTGGAGAACCTCCTCCGTATTCCGGCGGAGAAAGTTCCGGACCTCGCGATCTTCGACGCCGGTTTTCCGCCGGACGGCGGCGTGGCCGCGTGCAGGAGACTGCGCGAGGAGAAGCACTGGCGGACGGTGTCGATGATGCTCGTCGTGCCGGCGGGGGAGCCGCACCTCGAGGAAGCTCTCGTGCCCGGGGTGAACGACTTCATCCTCGCTCCGTTCCCGGCCGACGAGCTCCTCGACAAGACGAAGCGCCTCACGCTCATCCCGGCGCGGCGTGAGCTGAACACCCTGGCTCGCGTGCGAGAGGGTCGCGCCGACGGGTCGGTCGTCCTCGGCAAGCTGCTGAACGTCTCGGGGAGCGGGATGCTCGTCGAGATCGAGAGCGCGATCGCGATCGGACGCGTCGTCGAGATCGAGTTCTTCCTGCCCGACGATCCGACGCCCCTGAACGCGAAGGGCCGGGTCATGCGGCGCACGACCGAGCTCGACCATTTCCATCCGGCGTTCGGCGTGAGGTTCACGGAGATTTCCGAAAAGGACCAGCTTCGCATCGACGGCTTCGTCACGGAGCGCGAGCGCGCGGCTTATCGCCGCTGATTTGACGAGGGTTAGGCCGGGCCTTATCCTGCCGCTCCGCGCGAAAGTGGCGGAATTGGTAGACGCGCAAGGCTCAGGACCTTGTAGCCCTTACCGGCTGTGGGGGTTCGAGTCCCCCCTTTCGCACCAATCATCCCTCCCAGAATGAACAACCTCGAGTTGAACAAAGCGATTCTCGACGCGCTTCATCCGCGCGGCTCGCGCATGCTCACGTTCTCGGACCTCGCGAGCCGCATTCTCGGCGCCGATCCCGATCCCGCCCGCCAGAGCGCGCTCCGCGCGGCGGTGGCCGACCTCGAGCGCCGGGGCGAGATCGTGCGCGTCAAGGGCGAGAAGCTCTCGCGCATCGAGTTCACGGACTTCCAGGCCGGCGCGCTCGCGATCCGCGGCGAGGGCCGGGCCTTTCTGCTGTCCGGCGAGCCGGGCGTCCCCGACGTGCCCGTGACCGCCCTCGGCAGCGCGCTCGACGGCGACATCGTCCTCGTGCGCATCGAAGAACCGAAAGCCGCCCCGAGAGCCGTACCCAGAGGGCGCCGCTCGCGCTTCGCGCCGCGCCCGACCGGCGTCGTCGTGAAGGTGCTCGTGCGGCGCCGCGAGACCGTGGTCGGGAAGATCGCCCGATCTCCCGAGGGCACTTTCGTCGTACCTTTCGATCGCAAGATCGACGTGCGCCTGGCGGTGCCAGACGGCAAGGACCTCGCGGCGCCCGCCGGCATCTTCGTCGAAGCGCGCATCATCGCGTATCCCGACGACCGCCGGCTGGCCCTCGCCGAGGTCCTCGAGCTGATCGGATTCGAGGGCGACCCTGGCGTCGATGTCGAGGTCGTGGCCCGCAAGTGGGGCATCCCGCGGAAGTATCCCGAGACGGTCGTGGCCGAGGCCGAGGCCGCGAGCGGCGTCGTGGGGGAGGACGAGCGAAAGCTCCGCGCGGACTTCACCGGCCGCACGATCGTGACGATCGACGGCGAAACCGCGCGCGACTTCGACGACGCGATCGAGGCGGAGGAGCTGCCGGGCGGCGGCTTTCGGATCGGCATCCACATCGCGGACGTGTCGCACTACGTGCCCATCGGCAGCGCGCTCGACGCCGAGGCATTCGAGCGCGGCACGTCGGTCTATTTCCCCGATCGCGCGATCGCCATGCTCCCCGAGCACCTCTCGAACGACCTCTGCTCGCTGCGCCCGAACGAGGAGCGGCGCACCGTCTCGGCGGTGCTCACGCTGGACAAGCATGGGGAGACGGTCAAGGCGGAATTCTTTCGCTCGCTTATTCGGTCCCGTGCGAGGCTCACCTACACCGAGGTCGGAGAATTAATTGAAGATTTCTTAGAAACGGAAAAGGAAGGCGTCCCTCGCAACGCGGTGGCCGAGCCCTCGCCGCATGCGCCTTCTAAGAAATCCCCGGTCTCTTCGGACGTTGCGCGAATGCTCCGCGTGGCTCATAAGGCCGCGGGTCTTCTCCGAGCAACGAGGTCCCGCCGCGGCTCCCTCGACTTCGACCTGCCGGACGCGGACGTGATCCTCGGCGAAGCGGGAGACGTCGTCGAGATCGTCCGGGCCGTGCGCAACGAGGCCCACCGCCTCATCGAGGAGTTCATGCTGGCCGCGAACGAGGCGGTCGCGAAGCACCTGGAGTTCGTTCCGACGCCGGCTCTCTACCGCGTCCACGACCGGCCGGACGAGAGTCGCCTCGTGGACCTGAGGGTCGTGCTCGGGCCGCTCGGCTACGACCTTCCCGAAGACGAGGAGGAGGTCACGCCCGCCACGTTCCAGGCCATCCTCGACCAGGCGGCGGGAAAGCCCGAGGAGCGCTTCGTCTCGGATCTTGTCCTGCGCGCCCAGAAGAAGGCCATCTACTCCGAGGAGTGCCGCGGACACTACGCGCTCGCGGCGAAGCACTACTGCCATTTCACCTCGCCGATCCGGCGCTACCCGGACCTCCTCGTTCACCGGGCGCTCGTGGAGTGGCTCGCCATCCGCCGCCCGCCCGCCGCCGAGGACGCGGCCGGCCGCACGCGCTGGTTCCACGAGGCGGCGGCGCACTGCTCGTCGCGCGAGAGGCGTGCCGAGTCGGCCGAGCGCGAGGCCGTGGCGTGGAAAAAGTTCGTCTTCCTGTCGTCGCGGGTCGGGGAGGAGTTCTGGGCGTACGTCTCGGCGGTCGTGAACTTCGGCCTCTTCGTCACGCTCGAGGACATCTACGTGGACGGCCTCGTTCCGATCTCCTCGCTCGAGGACGACTTCTATCGCTACGAGGACGTCGAGCACCGCCTCGTGGGTTCCTCGTCGGGGCGCGTCTACCGGCTCGGGGACCGCCTGCGGGTCAAGCTCGTCAAGGCTGACCCGGAGAAGCGCGGCCTGGACTTCGTGCCCGTGGGCGACAGCGCCGGGCCGCGAACGAGGAGCCGCGTCGAAGCCACTCAGCGGCAGCGGCAGGGGCGTGGCCGGCGTCCGTCCCCCGCCCCGCGCGGCCGGGCGCGGCGCCGGTGAGCGCCTTCAAGGTCGTCCTCGTCGGCCGCCCGAACGTCGGGAAATCGGCTCTCTTCAACCGGCTCGCGCGCGAGCGGAGGGCGCTCGTGCACGATCGACCCGGGATGACGCGCGACGCGCTCGAGATGACGGCCAAGACGCCGTCGGGCCGCCCGTACACGCTCGTGGACACGGGTGGACTCGATCTCGACGCCGCGGGCGGCTTCGCCGCGTGGACGAGCGACCGCGCGCTCGCCGCCGTGGCAGACGCCGACCTCATCCTCTTCGTCCTCGACGGGGTGGCCGGGCGCCTTCCCGAGGACGAGCGCCTCGCCCGGCGGCTTCACGCGCTCGGCAAGCGGGTCGTCGTCGCGTGGAACAAGTGCGACACCAAAACCGCGGCCGAGGCGCTCGCCGACGGCTTCGCGCTCGGCTTCCCGAAGGTCATCGGGGTGTCGGCGCTCCACGGCACGGGTGCGGACGAGCTTCTCGAGGCGATCGAAGAGGCCCTGCCGGCCGACCTCGACCCCGAGACGCGCACCGAGCCGCTCCCGATCGCGATCGTGGGCCGGCCGAACGTCGGGAAGTCCTCCCTCGTGAACGCGCTCGTCGGCGCGGACCGCGTCATGGTGTCGGAGATCCCCGGCACGACGCGCGACTCCATCGACGTGCGCCTCTCGCGGGGCGGCCGCGAGTACGTCTTCGTGGACACGGCGGGCATCCGCCGCAAGGGGAAGACGACCGACTCGGCCGAGCTGCTCTCGATCGTCGCGGCCCGAAAGTCCATCGACCGGGCGCGCCTCGTCGTCATCGTCTTCGACGCCTCTGCCGGCATCACGGCGCAGGACGCCACGATCGCGGGCTACGCGGAAGAGGCCGGCCGCGGCGTCCTTCTCGTCGCCAACAAGTGGGACCTCGTCGAGAAGGACCGCGAGAAGACGGCGGAGCTCAAGCACGACGCCGAGCGCCGGTTCATCTTCCTGCGCCGCGCCCCGTTCCTCCCGCTGTCGGCCACGACGGGGAAGGGCGTCCAGCGCCTCCTTCCAGAAGCCGACGCGCTCGCGAAACGGTTCGCGACGCGCATGTTCACGGGCGAGCTGAATCGCCTGCTGCAGAAATCCTTCGCGCGTGAGGCGCCCCGATCGCGCTCGGGCCGCGACCTGAGGATCCGCTATGCCGTGCAGGTCGCCGCCGAGCCGCCGCTCGTCCGCCTCTTCGCCGACCGGACCGAAGCGCTGCACTTCTCCTTCGAGCGATTCCTCCAGAATCGCATCCGCGAGAAGTGGAACCTGAACGGCGTGCCGCTCAAGTTCGTAGTCAAAAAGGACGACTGAGCCTTCGGATCGGCCCGCCGATGTGCTAAAAAGAGTCAGACGAAACGCTGACGAAATGGCCCAGACGACGAGCGAAAACGCCGAGGTCCGCTACAAGATCGGGGATGTCTGCCGCATCGCGGACGTGCAGCCGTACGTCCTCAGGTACTGGGAGTCGGAGTTTCCCGTCCTTGCGCCCGACCGCTCGATTCCCGGCCCGCGCACGTACAGCGCGCGCGAGCTCGATCTCATCGGGCAGATCAAGAGGCTTCTCTACGACGAGGGCTACACGATCGCCGGCGCCAAGAAGCGCCTCGAGGCCGAGGCCTCGGGGGCGAAGTCGCACGACACGAATCCCGCGATCACACCGCTCGAAGAGGTAAAGGACGAGAAGACCGAGAAAGCGAAGCCGGGAAGGCCCTCCGAGAAGGTGCCCGTGCGCACGCGGCCCTCCTCGAAGCCGGGCATGCCGCTGTTCGTCGAAGCGGCTCCCGTCGCCAGCCCGACAGCGCCACCGGCAGCTTCCGGCGTCGACCCGGCCGAGGCCCAGGCGGGACAAACCCCGGACCCACGAATGGCGCACGTCGTTGCGGAGCTCAAGGAGATTCTGAAGCTCCTCTCCCGCGACTAAATGTTATAAACAGCTACCCCCGGAGATCGCTTCGACGACTCTCCGATGCCGTTCCCGGTCGGGACGTGGCGCAGCCTGGTAGCGTACTTGAATGGGGTTCAAGGGGTCGTGGGTTCGAATCCCACCGTCCCGACCACTCATTCTAAATGGGTTAGCTGTGGGAACCCGGGGGCACGGAACGGAAGGAGAATGAACGTTCCCGAGAACGAACCAAAGGAGCCCCGGTCGATCACCCTGCTGCTGCATTGCCCCCTCCGTCTCGGCTTGGCCGCCGGTCTGACCCAGTTCATCTACACCCACGGAGGGCGCATTCTCTACCACGAGCAGTACGTCGACAGTGACGGCGACCATTACTACACGCGCCTCAAGTGGGACGTCTCGAGCTTCTCCACGACAGACGCGGAGATGGCCGAGCGGCTGCGAGCCCTGATTGGCAGTGGGCTTGAGACCGAGTGGTCGCTCCATAACTCGGACCAGGTCCTTCGGATGGCCGTCTTTGTGTCGAAGGACCCGTGGTGTCTCTATGACATCCTCGCGCGCAGCGGCTCCGGGGAGTGGAGGGTCGAGGTGCCGGTCATCGTCAGCAACCACGCCGACCTCGAGTCCGTTGCGGGGAGGTTTGGCGTCGAGTTCCGCAGCTTCTCCATCACGAAGGAGAACAAGAGCGAGGTCGAAGACGAGCAGATGGCCCTCCTTCGGAGCCATCGGATCGACGTCGTCGTCCTCGCCCGATACATGCAGATACTGACGGGCCGGTTCGTGCAGGCGTATCCGAGCCGGATGATCAACATCCACCACGCCTTCCTTCCTGCCTTCCCCGGCGCTCGCCCATACCACTCAGCCCGTGAGCGGGGCGTGAAAATGATCGGAGCCACGAGCCACTACGTGACCGAGACGCTGGATGCCGGGCCCATCATCGAACAGGATGTCTTGCGTGTGACTCACCGCCACTCGGTGCAGGACCTGATCCGCTCTGGGCGGGACCTCGAGAAGGTGGTCCTCTCGCGGGCCATCAGGAGCCACATCGAGTGGAAGATCATCGTTCACAAAGGCCGCACGGTCGTCTTCCACTAGCCATCTTGCCGCAACCCTCGCCGATTCGCACGACATGATTCTGAACTTCGGAACGCTACAGGCTCGACGCAGGTTAATTGCCGCAGTCATTTTGTTCGCGGGCCTTGGTAGCGCGCTCGTGATCTATCTCACCGCCACACCCGCCCCCGCCAACCCGTTGGGTTACGAACCCGAGGACTCCAAGCAGTATCTCCGCGAAATGGAAGTCTACGGTGGCAAAGCCAACGTGCTCGCGAGTGAGTTTCGGCAATGGTTTGAAAGCCTCTGGCACGGTGAGCGCCTCGCGGTCACTGTGGTCTGTCTGACGTTGGTGCTTCTGCTCTTTTTCTTGGTCGCCTCTACCCCCCTGCCGCCTGAGGTGGGCGCCTCTCCTCGAGGTGAGCAGAAGCCTGACCGGACGGGACCGTGACAGCTCGTACACCCGCACGGACCGACGCCGTCTTCGTCAGCGTTGGCGAAAAAGTCCGGCCGTGGCGTGGCGCAGTTGAAACATCGGCGATGCAGACGGGCGACCGGGGGGCGGCGCCGTGGACCTCGGGGCGGCGAAATGAGCGTTAGTGCGCTGGTGGAGGCGGGCGCTCTTCTGGCGGCCTCCGTACCACACCGGGAGATAGGTCGGGGCGTACACCAGCGGCGCCTCGGTGACGACCTCAGGCTCGGGTTCTGCCGTGTCCGGCTCCGGCTCAAACGTCGGGATGAAGGTGCTCAGACTCTGCGGCACCGTGCTTTCAGCCGCCGAGAAGCCTCCGACGGCCTTCCTGCCCTCGCGGAGCTCACGCGCAACGTCTGACAGGCTGCGGGGCGTGGCGCTGACTGGCGGTCTGTCGGTCTCGCCCGTGAGGGTCAGCGAAACCGTAGGTGACGGAACGGCGTCGATCGCTGCGAGAAGGACGAGGGCCATCAACACGAGCGGCCCCTCCTCACTAAGTATAGATCGCCGGGAACTGCGCCACCAGGGAGGAATCAGAGTCAGGTCCGTGTTGGCCGCCCGGTCAAGGTCGGGCGAGGACCGAGGCCGGAGTTTCACCCGATTTTGTGACTCCAGAGCGGCTCGCGGCCGGCGGCGCTCCCAGCACGACCCGCACCCGGTGTACGCCGCCGTCGTCTATGAGCGGTATCGCGGCGGGGTCGGCGGGCGCTCCATCGAGCTCGGCGCTCACGGCGCCGCAGCAGCGGCGCTCCGGGTTCTCGACCGCGATCGTATAGCGCGTTTTTCTGAAGCGCCATTCGATGGAGTAGCTCGGCCACGACGACGGGATGCAAGGGTCCAGCGTGAAGAAGGCGCCCCGGCGCGTGAGCCCGAGGATCCCCTCCAGCCCCACGCGATACGCCCAGCCGGCCGAGCCGGTGTACCAGGTCCAGCCCCCGCGCCCGCGATGCGATGGGTGGTCATAGACGTCTCCCGCGACGGCGTAGGGTTCGGTCTTGTACTTCTCGACCGCTGCGGCGGTGCGCGAGTGGTTGATGGGGTTGAGCATGTGGAAGAGCTCGACCGCCTCGTCGCCGTACCCGAGGCGCGCAAGGGCGAGGACGACCCACTGGGCCGCGTGCGTGTACTGTCCGCCGTTCTCGCGGACTCCCGGGAGGTAGCCTTTGATGTAGCCCGGGTCGAGGGCCGTGCGGTCGAAGGGGGGTGAGAGGAGAAGGATGACCTGGGAGGTGCGCCTGACCAGTTGCGCGCGCACCGCGTCCATCGCACGCTCGGCGCGCTTTTTCGGCGCGGCGCCGGAGAGGACAGCCCAGGTTTGTGCCACCGAGTCGAGCCTGCCCTCGTCGTTCTGGGAGGACCCGAGCGGCGTGCCGTCGTCGAAGTAGGCGCGCCGGTACCACTCGCCGTCCCAGCTCTGCTCCAGCATCGCCCCCAGGCGCTCGCGCTCGGCGCGGTAGCGCGCGGCGCGCGGCGCGTCGCCCCGCTCCTCGCACAGCGGCGCGAAGGCGCCGAGGACCGAGTGCAGGAACCATCCCACGAAGACGCTCTCCCCGCGCCCCTCGGGTCCGACCCTGTTGTAGCCGTCGTTCCAGTCGCAGCTCCCGATGAGCGGCAGACCGTGGGAGCCGGCGGTCAGCGCGCGGTCGATGGCCCGCAGGCCGTGCTCGAACAGGGTGCCCTTCTCCGCCGATACGCCCGGCAGCCCGTATGCCTCCGCCTCTCCGGGTGGAACGGGAGGCGCCTGAAGGAACGGAATTCGCTCGTCGAGGACGGCGGCGTCTCCGGTCGCCTTCACGTACTCGGCGACGGCGTACGGGAGCCAGAGGAGGTCGTCCGAGCAATGCGTGCGGATGCCGCGGCCGCTCGAGGCGTCCCACCAGTGCTGAACGTCGCCCTCGGCGAACTGGCGCGCCGCCGCCCGCAGGAGATGCTCGCGGGTCAGGTCGGGCCTCGTGAACATGAGCGCCAGGACGTCCTGGAGCTGGTCGCGGAAGCCGTACGCCCCGCTCAACTGGTAGTAGCCAGAGCGCGCCCAGAGGCGGCAGGCGAGGTCCTGGTAGAGGAGCCACCGGTTCACGAGCAGGTCGAAGGAGTCGTCGGGTGTCGAGACCCGCACGGAGCCGAGCGTCTCCTCCCAGAACGCCTCCACGGCGGCGAGCTCGGCTTCTGCCACGGCGAGGCCGCCCGCTCCGGCGTAGCGCCGGAGGAGCGCACGGGCCTCGTCGAGGTCGCGCCCCTGGCCGAGGACGAAGACGACGCGCCGCGTCTCGCCAGGCAAGAGGTCCAGGGCCACCTGCAATGCCGCGCACGGGTCGAGGCCGGCGCCGAAGCGGCTCGCGAGCCGCCTGCGCCTGAGCGCCGCCGCGCGCGATAGCGAGCCGTTGCGGCCAAGGAACTCCTGGCGGTCACCCGTGGCCGAGAGAAGCGCCTCGCCGGCGCCCGCGAACGCGACGCGGCCGCTAAAGACCTCGTTGTAAGGATTGCGCGCCAGGATCGCTCCCGTGTCGCCGTCGCGCTCCGTCACGACGAAGCGCGAAACGCCCGGCTTCGGCGGTCCGAGCAACCACTCGTTGTACGCGAAGAGGTTGAGGCGGCGAGGCCGATTCGAGCGGTTCGTCAAGGTCAGGAGCGACAGCTTGACCGGCTCCTCCCGCGCAACGAAGACGGCCAGCTCCTGCGCGATGCCGCGCGTGGCACTCGCCCAGCGCGTCACGCCCGGCGCGTGGCGCACGACCCAGCGCGGTGAGCGCGGCGTCCGCCTGAGCGGCGCTGGCGTTGCGCCCCAGCAGGCGCCGCTTTCCTCGTCGCGCAGGAAAATGGCTTCCGCGGTCGGGTCGGTGACCGGGTCG
>Ga0207930_1000037_pt1 | contig 33054 bp, 28 predicted proteins | sample NGESurshal092012_7_FD_184477 | JGI IMG/M metagenome (GOLD analysis project Ga0207930, IMG submission 184477) | Arctic peat soil microbial communities from Barrow, Alaska - NGEE Surface sample 210-3 shallow-092012 (SPAdes) | ecosystem: Environmental > Terrestrial > Soil > Wetlands > Peat ... | reverse complement strand
GATTTTCACTTTTCGCTCGACGTGCGCCGAGTAGTCCTTGACGATCGGCGAGTACGGCTGCGAGAGGAGCGGAGAAGAGATGATGAAATCCGCGGTCGAACGGTTGCAGGCGATCGGAATGTTGTAGACGACCGCGATCCGGAGCAGGGCCTTGACGTCGACGTCGTGCGGGTGAGGCTCCATCGGATCCCAGAAGAAGATCATGACGTCGATCCGGCCCTCGGCGATCATCGCGCCGAGCTGCTGATCGCCCCCGAGCGGCCCGGACTTGAGCCGCGTGATCTCGGGAACGGGAGTTTGATCCTGCGTGCGCGCGAGACGGGCCTTGAGGCCCTCCTCGACGAGCCTCCCCGTCGTACCCGTGCAGACGAGTCGGTGCTGAAGCAAGATTGGGGAGTTCCAATCGACCCACTCGATGAGGTCGCGCTTGCGGTTGTCGTGGGCGACGAGGCCGATCGTCTTTTTCGATTCCTTGTTCATGAACGCGATTAGACCGCAGGTGCCATGTAGTTCGCGTGAGGCGACGAACAGGCGATTTACGCAGGCTTCGTGCCGAACACGCACCGTGCTCACGGGACCTGGCCATCCTTCACGAAGATGAAGATCGCGCTCGCCGCGCCCTTGAGAACCGGCATCGCATTCCTGGCCCTGATCTTGCTCAGCGCCGAGACTTCACGTGAACCTGCATGCCCGTGTGATAGAGGCCTGCGCGGAGGTCGAAAACCAATGCTTCAGCTTTGGAACTGCGAGGCATGCGGAGTTTCCAACCAGATCGTCGTGAGCCTCCTGAACCCGCCTCCCGACACGGTCGTGCGCATCTGCACGACCTGCAAGCACAGACAGGAAATCCGGATCCCCGAGCGGGACCCCGAGCTTCCGGCGCGCCAGAGAGAGCGGCGGATCGAGAGCTTCCGCAGGACGAATTTCCTGGCGACCTAGATTCGCGCGTCCATCCAACGGAGGCGGTCGGCCATGATTCGCAGCGCGACGTAATTCAAACGGTGTGAAGATCGGCGCCTCCACCGGCATCGCGAGAGATTCCGTTATCGAGCTGATCACTTCTGAAAAACAGAGCCCCCGGATCGCCGGGGGCTGTGGAGGAGGCGGCGCGCGGTGCACAGCCGCGTTCGATTGGACGGGCGGCGTGCGGCGAGAACCCTTCATCAAACGTTCACCTCGTTCTCCCGGTACCTTGATCTCATTAGGCGAGAGTCTGCGACGCAAAAAGGAGGAAATTCCTATGCAGAAGCAGACGACCCTCGTCCGACGCTCGAGCCTCGCGGTCGCGATCTGTGCCGTCGGACTCGCGCTCTCGCCCGCCGCTCTGGCCCAGGTCACATCGGCCGAGGGCTACGTGCCACCCGACGACACGCCCGCGATCAAGGTCGGATTCACGCTCTTCGCGGACTACACGTACACGGACTCGCCCACGGCGAAGAACACCGACGGGAGCGACTACAACCCGAACGCGTTCAACGTCTCGCGCGCGTACATCAACATCACCGGCCAGCTTCACCACCTGCTCTCGTTCCGAATCACGCCGGACATCACGCGCGAGACCGGCACCGGCAGCTCGTTGAACGGGAGCTACACGTTCCGCCTCAAGTACGGCTTCGGCCAGTTCAACATGGACGACTGGCTCCCGAAGGGCTCCTGGGCTCGCCTCGGCCTCCAGCAGACCCCTTACATCGACTATGCCGAGGGCATCTACCGCTACCGATTCCAGAGCGCGATCATGGTCGACCGCGACGGCTTTCTGACGTCTTCCGACCTCGGGCTCTCAAGCCACGTCAACTTCCCGGACAACTACGGCGACGTCCACGTCGGCATTTACAACGGCGAGGGGTACAGCAAAGCCGAGGCGAACGACCAGAAGGGCTTCCAGGTCCGCGCCTCTCTGCGTCCGCTCGCGAGCGTTGCGATCGCGAAGGGCTGGCGGATCACGGGCTTCTGGAACTCGGACAACGTCGCGAAGGAACAGAAGAGAGACCGCTGGCTCGTCGACACGACATTTGAGCACCCCTACGTGAATCTCGGCTTCACCTACGTCGAGGCGACGAACCAGGCCTCGCCCGGCGCATCGGAGGTAAAGCCGCGGGACTTCTCGATCTGGGTCACTCCCCGCACGCTGTTCGGTCTCGAGGCCCTGATCCGCTACGACGAGCTCAAGCCCAACAAGGACCTCGACCAGAAGCAGAAGCGCACGATCGTGGGCATCGCCTATTGGTTCAACTTCGGCCACGGCATCGTCTCGGCGCTCATGGCGGACTACACCCAGGAGAAGTTCGACAACTTCACGCCGGCCAAAGCCGACAACAAGTTCTACGCGCTTCACACGCTTTTTAACTTCTGAAACCGCAACGACTTGGGCAGATCGCTTCACACGACCTTAACTTGAGTCACACATCGTGTGCGCGGTGCACTTCAACGCGAGACAAAGGAGATCACATGAACTTGAACATCCGCCTCAAGGCCGCCCTCCTCGGGCTCTCGGCCGGACTCCTCCTCGGAGCGCCGGCCCAGGCCCAAACGGTCCAGATCAACGGCGCGGGAGCCACGTTCCCGTACCCCATCTATTCGAAGTGGTTCTCGGAGTACAACAAGCTCCATCCCGATATCGAGATCAACTACCAGTCGATCGGCTCGGGCGGCGGTATCCGGCAGGTCACGAACCAGACGGTTTTCTTCGGCGCGACCGACGGCCCGATGACCGACGAGCAGCAGCAGGCCGCTCCCGGAAGGATCCTTCACTTTCCCTCCGTCCTCGGCGGCGACGTCCCCGTCTACAACATTCCGGGGATTACCGCCGAGTTGAAGTTCACCGGGCCGGTGCTCGCCGACATTTTTCTGGGAAAGATCACGAAATGGAACGACCGCGCGATCACGAAGCTGAATCCAGGGGTGAACCTTCCGGCCACGGACATCGTCGTCGCGCACCGGTCCGATGGCTCGGGAACGACTTACATCTGGGTGGACTATCTCGCGAAGGTCTCTCCGGAGTGGAAGAAAAAGGTCGGCGTCGCGACGTCGGTCAATTGGCCGGTGGGCGTGGGCGGAAAGGGCAATGAAGGAGTCGCCGGTCTCGTCCAGCAGACGCCGGGCTCGATCGGTTACGTCGAGCTGATCTACGCGATCCAGAACAGGATCGCGTACGGCTCTGTCCAGAACATGGCCGGCGAGTTCGTGCGCTCTTCTCTCGACTCCGTGACCGCGGCCGCGGCCGGAGCGGCCAAGGCGATGCCGAAGGACTTCCGGGTCTCGATCACGAATGCGCCCGGGAAGGGCGTCTATCCCATCTCCTCCTTCACGTGGCTGCTCTTCTACGAGAACCCGAAGGACAAGAAGCTCGCGAAGATCATGGTCGATTTCATGCACTGGGCCTTGGTGGACGGGCAGAAGTACTGCTCCGATCTCGGCTACGCCCCCCTTCCGAAGGAAGTCGTCGCGCTCGAGACGGAAGCCTTGAAGAAGATCAAGTTCTAGACCCGAAGCGAAGGAGAATTCTCCATGAGGAAGCCCCCGTCCCCTCGCCGGAGTGCCGACGATCGGTTGTTCCGCCTGGGGACGGGGTTTTTTGCCCTTCTCGTCGTCCTCCTGGTCGGCGGGATCGCCTTCGAGCTCTACGAAAATTCGCGCTTGTCGATCCAGAAGTTCGGGTTCCACTTCTGGCAAACGACGACCTGGGACCCGGTGGCTGGAGATTTCGGCGCCCTCCCATTCATCTGGGGAACGCTCTATTCGTCCTTGCTCGCGCTTGTGATTTCGACGCCCATCGCGCTCGGCATCGCGATCTTTCTCTCCGAGCTTTCGCCTCGCTTCCTGAGGACACCGCTCGCCTTTCTGACCGAGCTTCTCGCGGCCATTCCCTCCATCGTTTACGGTCTCTGGGGCATTTTCGTGCTGGTGCCGATCGTGCGGCAGATCGAAGTCCACACTCCCGATTGGTTGAAGAAGGCCCCGCTGTTTACGGGGCCGCCGCTCGGAGTCGGGATGCTCGCCGCCGGGCTCATTCTCGCCGTGATGGTGATTCCGTTCACCTCTTCCGTGGCGCGTGAAGTCTTGAAGGCGGTCCCCGCCACGCAGCGGGAAGCGGCCTACGCCCTTGGCGCAACTCGCTGGGAGGCGATTCAGGCGGCGCTCCGATACGGGCGCACCGGGATCGCCGGCGCCATCATGCTCGGCTTCGGGCGCGCGATCGGCGAGACGATGGCGGTCACGATGGTGATCGGGAACAACCCGCGAATCAGTTCCTCACTGTTTGCCGCGCAGCACACGATGGCCGCGGTGATCGCGAACGAGTTCACGGAAGCCGACACGGACCTTTACCTGAACGCGTTGATCGAGATCGGCCTCGTGCTCTTCGTCATCACCCTGGTCATCAACGCGCTCTCGCGGCTGTTGATCTGGAGCGTCAACCGCGAGGTCAAGGTCGAGGCCGTGACGAAGGCCGCCGCGACGGCGCTGCCCAAGGCCGCCGCGTGAACCAGTTGGCGCGCCGGAAGCTGCTCTCGGGCTTCGTGGTCGGTCTGTGCGCCCTCGCCGTCGTGGCCGCGCTCATTCCGCTCGCCTTGATCTTTTTCTACGTCGTCGAGCAGGGATTCTCCTCGCTCAACTGGGATTTCTTCACGAAGATGCCGAAACCCGTCGGCGAGACGGGCGGCGGCATGGCCAACGCGATCCTGGGCACCCTGATGCTGATGGCGATCGCCTCGGTCCTCGCCATTCCGGTCGGCCTGATCGCGGGTGTCTACCTTTCGGAGTACGGGCGGACGGCGTTCGCCACTCTCGTTCGCTTCACGGCGGACGTGCTGAACGGCATTCCGTCGATCGTCATCGGTATCTTCGCCTATGGGCTCGCGGTGCTCCCGGTCCATCGATTCAGCGCGCTCGCTGGCGGCCTTGCCCTCGGCTTCATGATGCTTCCGATCGTCGCGCGCACGACCGAGGAGCTCTTGAACCTGGTTCCCGCGAGCCTGCGCGAGGGGTCGCTCGCGCTCGGCGCGACGCGCGCCCAGGCCGCCTTCGGCGTCATGGTGCCGGCGGCTCTGCCCGGAATCATGACCGGGATCCTCCTGGCGATCGCCCGGATTGCGGGAGAGACGGCGCCGCTTCTTTTCACTTCGTTCAACAACCGGTTTTTCACGACGCGGCTCGATCAACCGATCGCTTCGCTGACCGTTCAGGTTTTCACCTACGCGATCTCGCCCTACGAAGACTGGCATCGGCAGGCCTGGGCGGGAGCCCTCGTGCTCGTCGCCGTCGTCTTCGTCTTTTCGGTTCTGGCCCGCGTGGCCACGAGACGGCTGGAAAGGATGCACCGAACATGACGGAGATGGTCATCACCCCTCGTTCCGGCGCGGCCGCCCCGGCGTCGGTCGGGCACAACGCACCGATGGCCGAGTCTTCGCTACCCGTCCGCATCGAGGCCCGCCAGCTGAACTTCTTCTACGGTTCGGCCCAGGCGCTTCATGACATCTCGGTACGTATCCGCGAGAAGTCGGTGACCGCCTTCATCGGACCGTCGGGCTGCGGCAAGTCGACCTTCCTGAGGTGCCTGAACCGGATGAACGACATCATCCCGGACACGCGTGTCGAGGGGGACGTCCTCCTCGACGGGCGCGACATCTACGGCGCAGACATCGACATCGTCGACCTGAGACGGCGCGTCGGGATGGTCTTCCAGAAATCCAATCCGTTCCCGAAGTCGATCTTCGACAACGTGGCTTACGGCCTGAGGATCAACAGCGCTCTCGGCGGCTCGGAGCTCACCGAGCGCGTCGAGTCGGCGCTCGTGCGCGCCGCCCTCTGGGACGAGGTCAAGGATCGCCTCAAGACGTCGGCCCTGGGCCTCTCGGGCGGTCAGCAGCAGCGCCTCTGCATCGCGCGTGCGCTCGCGGTCGAACCGGAGATCCTCCTGATGGACGAGCCCTGCTCGGCCCTCGATCCGATCGCGACGAGCAAGGTCGAGGAGCTCATCTTCGAGCTCAAGGAACGCTATACGATCGTCGTCGTGACGCACAACATGCAGCAGGCCGCACGCGTCTCGGACGAGACGGGCTTCTTCATGCTCGGCAAGCTCATCGAGTTCGACAAGACCGAGGTCATCTTCACGAAACCCCGGCAGAAAACGACGGAAGATTACATAACGGGGAGGTTTGGATGAGGGGCGAGGCGACGTCTGCGGGCGCCCCTCTCTCCGCGCGACTGCGGATCGCCGTCGTGGAGGACGACGAGGATCTCGCGTTCACGCTCGTGTACAACCTGAAGAAGGACGGGCGCTACGAGATCGAGCGCTTCGCCGGCGGTCTCGTGGCTCTCGACGAGCTCCTCGTGCGCCCTCCGGACCTGATCGTCCTCGACCTGAACCTGCCTGACGTGGACGGGCTCACGATCTGCCGCGAGCTGAAAAAACACGAGGAGACGCGCCGGGTCCCGATCATCATGCTCACGGCCCGGGTGGAGGAGCGCGACAAGCTGCTCGGCTTCGAGCTCGGCGCGGACGACTACGTCACGAAGCCCTTCTCGATGAAGGAGCTTCTCGCCCGCATCACCGCCCAGGTCCGCCGCACCGCGCTGCCGCAGTCGCCGGACGACGTCTACGATGACGGCCACCTGCGCATCGACCGCGCGCGCCACACCGTCGAGCGCGAAGGGAGCGCCGTGCACGTCACGAAGAAGGAGTTCGACCTTCTCTGGCTCCTCATCCGAAGCGGAGGGCGCGTCGTGTCGCGCGAGACCATCCTGTCCCGCCTCTGGGACTACGCGGCCGACATCGAGACGCGCACGGTGGACGTCCACATCCGCTCGCTGCGCAAGAAGGTCGGCGAGGACGTGATCGAGACCGTCGTCGGCGTGGGTTACAAGTTCGCCCGATGAGTCGAATCCTGCGCCGCTCGCTCGTGCCGGTCCTCCTCGGGGTCGTCCTCGGAGGCGTCTTCGCGTTCGCCCTCTCACGCGTGCTGGACTCCGCCGAGGAAGCGCGCAGCCGCCGCGCGCTCGTCGAAAAGCTCGAACGCCTTTCTCCCGAGTTCGAGGAAGACTTGAGGACGCTGGCTCATCCCGTCGAGCGCATCCGACAGGCGGCTCGGCAGGCCGGCGCGCGCGTGACGCTCATCGCCGCCGACGGTACCGTTCTCGGAGACAGTCAGGTCGCGCCCGAGCGCCTCGAGCAAGTCGAGAATCACGCGTCGCGCCCGGAGGTCCTCGCGGCACGGCGCGACCTGGTGGGCTTCGGCGCGCGCACATCTACCACGGTCCTCGAGCCCTTCGTCTACGTCGCACGCCGTGTCGGACCGGAGACGGCCCCGTACGGCTATCTCCGCCTCGCGATCAGCCAGAACGAGCTCGACCTCCTCGAGGCTCCGTTCCGCGACACGCTGTATCAGGTGTCGCTCGCCGCTGGCCTCCTGGTCGGGCTGCTCGTCATCGTCATCCGTCAGCGTCACGCGAACGACCTCGATCGCGTGCGCGCGGGCGTGGCCGAAGCCGCGGCCGGCCGCCATCCCGCGCCGCCCGCGGGCGATTCCGAGGAGACGCAGGAGGTCTTCCTCGCGCTCGCGCGCTTCGCGCGTCTCGTCGCGGCGGAGCGCGAGGGCAGCGAGAAGGCGCGCCTCCTCGCGCGCACCGTCTTCGAGCAGGTTCCTGTCGGCCTCCTCGTCGTGGACCGGACTCTCGCGCTCCTCGACGCGAACCCGGCGGCGCTCGCTCTTCTTCACGCGCCCGTGGGCGCGCCGCGGCACGCCCTCGTGGATCTCGTGCGCGACCCGGAGACGCTCCGGCTCTTTACGGCCGGCATCCGGGGCGAGAGCTCGTCTGACGAGACGGTCGTCCTGCGCCTCGGCGGGGAGATCTCGCCCGAGCAGGTGCTCGAGGTCAACGTCCGTGCCGTTCCGCACGGCGCGGCGGCAGGCGAGCCCGCCGCCGTGGGAGTCGTGAGGGACGTGACAGAACGCGAGCGCACCGAGACGATGCGGCGGCGCTTCGTTTCGGACGTGTCTCACGAGCTCAGGACCCCGATCGCGGCGATCCGGGCCGCCGTCGAGACGCTCGCCGGCGAAAGCGACCTGCCACCGGACCTCGCGCGGCTCATGAGCATTCTCGAGCGGCAGTCGTCGGAGATGGAAGCGCTCGTCTCGGATCTCACCGACCTCTCCCAGATCGAGTCCGGCGCCGTGAAGCTTGCGATCGAGCGCATTCCGCTGCTGCCGCTCCTGCTTTCCGTCGTGCGTGACCTCGCGCCGGCTTCCGAGGCGCGGGGCGTGACGGTCACCGTCGAGGCGGGCGAGAATCTCGAGATCGTCGGGGACGGCCGCCGCCTCTCGCAGGTCTTCCGCAACCTCGTGGACAACGCCGTCAAATTCTCCCCGGCCGGCCAGCGGGTGGACGTCCTCGCCGAGGAGGGAACGCCGATCGGCCCGGATGGCGCGTCCCCCGTGGTCGTCCACGTCGTGGATCGCGGCATCGGCATCCCGCGCTCGGAGCAAGGCCGCATCTTCCAGCGCTTCTACCGCGTCGACCCGTCGCGCGCGAAGTCGGTCCCGGGCACGGGCCTCGGGCTCGCCATCGTCAAGCACCTCCTCATCCTTCACGGAGGCACGATCCGCGTGAACTCCGAATCCGGCAAGGGCAGCCGCTTCACCGTCACGCTGCCGGCGGCGGTGCCGCGCGACGTCGCCCTGGAACGCACCAAGGAGACCTCATGAAAGAACATTTTTCCGAGAAGCTCGAAAGCCTTCGCCGGCAGCTCATCGGCATGGGCGCGGAGGTCGAGAACCAGATCCGCCTCGCCGTCGAGGCGCTCGTCGAGGCCGACGCCACGAAGGCGAGGAAGGTCATCGAACACGACAAGGTGATCGACCAGATGGAGATCAGGAACGACGAGGACGCGATCGACCTCCTCGCCACGCAACAGCCCGTCGCGAGCGACCTGCGCCTGCTCGTGTCGTCGCTCAAGATCAACGCCGACCTCGAACGGATCGGCGACCACGCCGTGAACATCGCCGAAGGCGCCGAGCGGCTGTCGCGCTTCCGCCCGTTCAAGCCGTGGATCGACATCCCCCACATGGCCGAGATCGCGCGGGGAATGCTGAAGGAGTCGCTGGACGCCTTCATCCGAAAAGACAGCGCGCTTGCCCTCGACGTCTGCAAGCGCGACGACCTCCTCGACGAGAAGAACAAGTCCATCATCCGCGAGCTCCTGACCTACATGGCCGAGAATCCGGCGCTCATCAGCGCGAGCATCGAGATCATGAGCGTCTCGAAGAACCTCGAGCGCGTCGGCGACCTCGCCACGAACATCGGCGAGGAGGCCATCTACATCGCCGAGGGCGAGATGATCAAGCACCACATGGGCCCCCGGCCGCCCGAGCCCGCGACCGGCGGATGACGGCCGACGACTGCTTCCGGCGATTGGCGCTCGACGCCGAGGCCCTCGTCCAGCCGAACGCTATGTTCGTTTAAGGGTTCGAAGTAGCAGAGCGATGCCCATGGGCCTCGAGTAGCTCACCCATCCGACGTGACGCTTCGAACATCAGGCGGAACCGCTGTTCGGTTGTCAGGCTGAGGAGGAAGTCCAGTTCGAACTTCAACTCCTGCTCTTCCGACGCCGCGTCCGGCGGTACCTTGAGGATCCGCGTCTCGGACAGTGCCTGGGGCGCTCTGTCCACCCGCGAAGAATAGCAGCGAGCGGATCCCGGGAGCGGTAACGTCCGGGGCCACAGGAGGCGCCCATGCCGCTCGTTTACATCTCCCTTCGCGAAGGCAAGCCGCCCGCGTACCGCAGAGCCATCGCCGACGGCGTCTACGAGGCGATGCTCGCGACGATCAACGTTCCCGCCGGCGACCGGTTCCAGGCGATCACCGAGCACCCGGCCGACGGCCTCATCCACGACCCCGGCTACCTCGGCGTCCGGCGCACCGAGGACGTCGTCTTCATCCAGGTCACCCTGAACCACGGCCGGAGCCTCGAAATGAAGAAAGCCTTCTTCGCCCGCATCGCGGAGAACCTCGCGAAGAACCCCGGCCTGCGAAAGGAGGACGTCCTCGTGAACCTCGTCGAGGTTCCAAAGGAGAACTGGTCGTTCGGAAATGGCATCGCGCAGTACGCGGGGTAGCGAACACACCCACATCAGGGCCGGCGCGGACGGTCAAATTGGGCCAGAGGTTGTTTGCTTGAATGGGCGGCCAGGAGTTGGTCGAGAAGGGTTCGCCTAATCGTGGGCCATTACTACAGACAGGCTGGAGCGCGCCTTTGACCCCCGTTCAAAGAGATGTTTTTCGAAGACCCAATTCATTGCGCAAACGCCGCCAAAAAACACCAAATCGCGCGCTTTGCACGCGCGAACACACCTCGCAGTAGGCTGGTGCCTACCAGTCAATTAGTCAGTTATTGGGAACTAGTTGTCAACCCGCGATAGGCCCGTAGTTGACGTTGTACGTGGAGCCAGTCGACCTCACCTGGTCACCACTAAATCCAAACCAGTCAATGAGATACGAGAAGAAGCCGAAAGCGAATTCCATGTGATGCATACGTCCTCCTTGGCGCACCCGGGTTAGCGGGTCACCAACAATTGGTTAGTGCTGGGGTCTTCCAGCTGTGGGCTATATACACGGACAGACGGGGGCACACCTTTGACCCCATTTGCCGAAGAATTAATTTGGGGTACCCGCTTCATGGCACCCGCCCTCCTGACCGGTGTACTTATTCGCTAGAGTGTTCAGGAACCGTTCGCCACGAGACGCAACGGCTTGTAGGAGGTCCGAGCGCCCCGGTTCCTGCCCTCGAAATAGTCCGCGATGTGCGCGATCAAATCCGGGGCGGCGGCTTGATTGCCGATGCTCTCGCACAGTTCTCGGTAGGCGGGATCAGACAAAATCGCCTCCGAGAAAACGGAGTTCCGGATGGCAGACACCCGTTGCGCGACCTCGTCCGAGCGCCCGAGCCGGGACAAACACTCCGCGATTCGGAGCTGAGCGCAAAGAACGAATTGCTCGAGTCCCTGCTCTGTCGCGTCTGCTGAGATTCGTTCGAAGGACCGCAGGGCTCGTGTCGTATTCCCTTTGAGGAGCTCAATGGTCGCGAGCCCGTTTCTAATCATCAGGAGGTGAGCCGACATTCCGAGACGGCGTGCGTAACTGATGCAGCGCGCATATGCGGCCTTGGCCGCCTCAAGGCGACCGACCCTGACGAGGCAGAAGCCTCGATTAACCAGGGTTGTGGTGTACGCGGCCCCATCAAGCTCGGGATGGAGCAGTCTGACCGCCCCGTCATAGAAATGCAGGGCAGACTGGTACCTCTCCTTACCGACGAGGAGAACACCCAAGGCTGCTTCGGTTCTTCCCTGCCAGTTCTCCTGGCCGTAGAGCTGGAACTCCGAGCGTGCGCCTTTCAAAAGCTTCCATGCGACGGAGAACTGGCCCGCGAAGGTTGCCGCCGATCCTTCGAAGAAGTCGACGAGCGCCAGGGCAAAGCTGTCCTCTCCGGCAGCAAGGAAATGGCTCCGGGCGGCCGACGCGGCTGACTGGGCCTCCTCGGCTCGTCCGAGGAAGTTCAGTGCGCTCGATTCCACGAGCGCAGACTCTCCAAGGACCTGCTCGCGGCACACCGGCTGGGCAGGACCCTTGTCCCTGAGAAACGGAAGGCATTTCGTCAATTCCGCAACAGCCTTCGCGAATCCAAGGAACTTCGCGGGGTCCGTCGGCACCTTCGGCATCGCGAGCTGGCACGCGTACAGGTACGCGTAGCCGCGGCTCGGATCCGCTTCGATCCTTCCGAGCAGCTCTTTCGCCTTTTCGAGACCCTCTTCCGAGACCGCCTTCACGATCTCGGCCGCGAATTGACGGCCGTCGTGGGCGAGGCGGCCGAGGCGATCGGCGGGGCGGTTCTTCGTTTTGAACTTGAGGAGGAACTCCTCGCGCTCGCCGGCCGGGGCGTCGTCCTGCGGCAGCTCGTCGAAGAAGGCGTCGAACTCTTCCTTCATCTCGCGCGCCCTCGACAGCGTGCGGATGTCGTCGAGGTGCTTTTCGCACGGCGGGCAGCCCGCGGTGACGTGGGCCTTCACGTGCGCGTTCAGCTCGGTCGAGCCCTCGGTGAGCAGCTCGAAGAGCTCCCACTGCTCGGGGTGGGAAGACGCGGCGGTCCGGAATTCCGCGCTCACGCGAGCACCTTCCGCATCTTGTCGAGGCAGCCCCAGATGCGTTTCCAGACGGTCTTCTTGGAGTAACCCGTGGCCTTCGTCATGTCGGCCAGGCTGTATTCCTGCCCGAAGTAGAGCCGCACGATGCGCTTGCACTTGGGCCCGGCGCTGCGGATGGCCTTGTTGACCATGCGCACGGCCTCGAGGCGCGCGGTGACCTTCTCGCACTTCGGGTCGGGTACGTCCATGCCCTCCGGCATCTGCTGGACGCTGCGCTCTTTCGCCATCGCGATGTTCAGGCAAGTGTTGAGGAACGCGATCTTGACGTAGCCGATCGGGTCTTTCACGCGCGGATCGCGCGCGAGGACGCGCATGTAGACGGTCTGAACGGCGTCTTCCGCCTCTTCGCGGCTGAAGTTGTACTTCCTCACCGCGAGGCCGATGAGCTTCGGGCGGAGCACGCTGTTCAGCGCGGTCCAGTCCCACTCGCCGGGCGTGACGCCCGCGGCCTCGGAGGAGACGTCGTCCGAGACGGGAAGCTCGTCGGAGAGAACGGCGCGCAGGACCGACGCTTCGGACATCGAACCGCCACCGGCGAGAGCCGGCGTCAGCCCCATACCATCCGTCGTGTCCCACGTTGCCATGGACGACTCCCGAGGGAACCGCGCCCGCATGGACCGCGGGTCTGGTACCCCACACTGGACCTGGCGGAATTGTTTCACAAATCGAGGTGTGTCAAGAGAAAAATCGAAGGCCGTCGGGAATACAGGCGCATCAGCCTCCGCCGCCGATGACGGGGGTGCGCTAGATTCTCGCCAAAGCGCCGTGTTGCACTCTATCGCATTGATATGAAAGCACTTGACACGTCCTGGACGGCGTCCACGGTGCGCAAGCGCGCTGGTCGTGGACGGGCGGTCGCGCCGGGGCTATGATGCCTGCCCGCGCCGGGATCGCGTCATGCGACCCGGACGCGTCGACCGCTCGTTCTTTTCGAAAGGCGTCTTACTTTCACGGAGAAGATAGCCATGTCCACGATATCTCCCTCCCCCCAGCGGAAAACCACGCTTCACACGCTCCAGGCGAAGAAGGTACGCGGCGAGCCGATCACGATGCTCACCGCGTACGACTTCCCCACGGCGCGCGCCCTCGACCGCGCGGGCGTGGACTCGATCCTCGTGGGCGACTCGCTCGGCATGGTCGTCCTCGGGTACGACGACACGCTGCCCGTGACGATGGAGGAGATGCTCCATCACGCCCGCGCCGTCGCGCGCGGCGCGAAGGTCGCGCATCTCGTCGGCGATATGCCGTTTCTCTCGTACCAGGCCTCCGTCAGCGACGCGATGCGAAACGCGGGCCGATTCCTGAAGGAGGGCGGCATGAACGCCGTGAAGCTGGAAGGGGGCCGCGAGGTCGTGCCGGCGGTTCAGGCCCTCGTCGGAGCGGGAATCCCGGTCGTCGGCCACATCGGCTTGACGCCGCAGAAGGTGAACCAGCTCGGCGGCTTCAAAACTCAGGGTAAGTCGGCCGCCGCGGCGCGGTGCCTCATCGAGGACGCGCACGCTCTCGAGGACGCGGGCTGTCACGCGCTCGTCCTCGAAGCGATCCCCGACCGGCTCGCCGGCCTCATCACGCGCCGCCTCTCCATCCCCACGATCGGAATCGGCGCCGGGGCCGCATGCGACGGCCAGGTCCTCGTGACGCACGACCTGCTCGGCCTGACCGACGGCTTCGCGCCGAAGTTCGTCAAGCAGTACGCGAATCTTCACGGTGAGATGGCACGGGCGTTCGCCGCGTACATCGAAGACGTCTCCACGGGGCGTTTCCCCGAGCCTGCTCACGCCCACGCGCTCGACGAGGACGTCTTTCGGGCGATCGTGCGCGAATGGGACGGCGAGACGGCGCACTGAAGAGATGCGGATCCACGTCCTCGGAACGGGAGCGCTCGCCTGCTTTTTCGGGGCGCGCCTCGCCCGCGTGGCCGAGGTGACGCTCATCGGAACCTGGACGGAAGGGATCGGCGCGATCGCGAAGGGCGGCATCGTCCTCGAGAGCTCTCACGGGGAGGAGGCTTTCGCCGCGAAGGCCGTGCGCCTCGGGACGCCGCTCGACGGCGGGGATCTCGTCCTCGTCCTCGTGAAGGCCTGGCAGACGGACCGCGTGGCGCGCGACGTTCCCGCGCTGACCGCCCGGGACGGCCACGTCCTCACCCTCCAGAACGGCCTCGGGAACGCCGAGAAGCTCGGCACGCGGGCTCTCCTCGGAGTGACGGAGCAGGGGGCGACGCTGGTCGCGCCCGGACGCGTACGCCCGTCGGGCGACGGACCCACGGACATCGCCGGTCCGGATTCCCTCGCCGCGGTTTTCCGCTCCGCGGGTCTCGACGCGCGCGCCGTCGATCCCGCCCGCGGCGCTTCGCTCGCGTGGGGGAAGCTCGCCGTGAATGCAGGCATCAACGCCCTCAGCGCGATCCTGAGAGTTCCGAACGGCCAGCTTCTCGCGCGCCCCGAAGCCCTTGCGCTCCTCGAGCGCGCAGCCGATGAGGTCGGGGAGGTCGCGCACGCGAAGGGAATCGCGCTTCCTTTCCCGGATGCCGCCGCGGAGGCGCGACGTGTCGCCCGCGCCACGGCGTCGAACCACTCCTCGATGCTCCAGGACGTCCTGAGGGGTGCGCCCACGGAGATCGATGCGATCAACGGCGCCGTCGTGCGCGAAGGAGCGCGCCTCGGCGTCCCCACGCCGGCGAACGAGACGCTCCTGCGGCTTCTGGCCGCTCGCGTCGCGGCATGAAGATCCTCACGGCCGTTTCCGACGTTCGCGCGTTCCGCGCCTCGCGGGAAGGGTCGCTCGGCCTCGTCCCGACGATGGGCGCCCTGCACGCGGGGCATCTGTCGCTCGTGGCGCGCGCGCGAAGCGAGAACGTAAACGTCGCGGCGAGCATCTTCGTCAACCCGGCCCAGTTCGGCCCGGCGGAGGACTTTGCCGCTTATCCGCGCGCGCTCGACGCCGATCTCGGGCTCCTCGCCTCGCTCGGCGTGGACGCCGTCTGGGCTCCGTCGCCGGGCGACGTCTACCCGCCGGGATTCCAGACGTGGATCACGGTGGAAGACGTGAGCGCGCCGCTCGAAGGCGCCCGGCGTCCCGGCCATTTTCGCGGCGTCGCGACCGTCGTCGCGAAGCTCCTCAACGTCTTCCAGCCGGCCCGGGCCTATTTCGGGCAGAAGGACGCCCAGCAGGTCGCGGTGATCCGGCGGATGGTGCAGGACCTGTCGATTCCCGTCGATCTCGTCGTGTGCCCGACCGTGCGCGAAAAGGACGGGCTCGCCCTGAGCAGCCGGAACGCCTATCTCGGCCCCCACGAGCGCCGCGCGGCCCCCGTACTTCACCGCGCTCTCGAGGCTGCCCGCGCGGCCTTCGACTCCGGCGAGCGCGACGCCGGCCGGCTGCGCGCGATTCTGACGGAAACGCTCGCGGGCGAGCCCCTCGTACGCGCAGACTATGTCTCCGTCGCCGACGCCTCGACGCTCGCCGAGCTCGAACGCGTCGAGGGCTCCGCGCTCGTGTCCCTCGCCGCGCGTCTCGGAAAGACGCGGCTCATCGACAACGTCGTCCTCGGAGGAACCTGATGCTCCTCGCCATCGACGTCGGGAACAGCAACATCACGCTCGGCCTCTACGACGGACCCGCGCCGGGCCCGAGATGGCGCCTCGCGACCGTGCACAACCGCACGGCCGACGAGTACGGAATGCTGCTCGACGACCTGCTCGAGCACGCGGGCTTCGAGGTCGAGGCTGTCGACGCGGTCGTCATGGCGTCGGTCGTCCCGCCGCTCACAGGCGTCCTCGAGGAGGCCGCGAAGCGGTATCTCGGCCGGGCGCCGCTCGTCGTGGACGCCGGCGTGAAGACGGGAGTTCGCATCCGATACGACGACCCGAAGCAGGTCGGCGCGGACCGTGTCGTGGACGCTGTCGCGATCCGTCATCTCTACGGCGGGCCCGCGTGCTGCGTCGACTTCGGCACCGCCACGACGTTCGACGCGATCTCCGCCGAAGGCGATTACCTGGGCGGCGCCATCGCACCCGGTATCGGCATCTCTGCGGACGCCCTCTTCCAGCGCGCGGCGAAGCTCCCGCGCGTGGACCTCGTGCGCCCCCCGTCCGCGATCGGGAAGAACACCGTGCATTCCATCCAGTCGGGACTGCTGTTCGGGTACGTGAGCCTCGTGGAAGGGATGGTGGCGCGGTTTCGGAAAGAGCTCGGACCGGGGATGAAAGTGGTCGCCACGGGCGGCCTCGCCGAGACGGTCGCGAAGGAGACGCCGGTCATCGACGTCGTGGCCCCGTGGCTGACGCTGGACGGCCTGCGCCTCGTCTACGAGATGAATGCGGGCGACTGATGGATGTGATCCCGATCCTTCGCGGCAAGAGAATCCTCCTCGGCGTCAGCGGCTCCATCGCCGCGTACAAGGCGGCCGAGCTCGCGAGCCTGCTGACACAGGCGGGCGCGCGCGTGGACGCCATCCTGACGGCGGCCGCGGCCCGATTCATCACGCCTCTGACGTTTCAGTCCCTCACGGGCCGCCCCGCACACGCGGACCTCTGGAGCGCGGACGCGCACGTCCCGCACGTCGGCCTCGCAGAAGGCGCAAATCTCCTCCTCGTCGCACCCGCAACGGCGGACGTCCTCGCGAAGCTCGCACACGGACTCGCCGACGACCTGCTCACCGTAACGGCCCTCGCGGCTCGGTGCCCGCTCCTCGTCGCTCCCGCGATGGACGCGGGCATGTTCGAGCATCCCGCCGTCCAGGCGAATCTCGAGACGCTTAGCGCCCGCGGCGCCACCGTCATCGGGCCCGCCGAGGGCCGTATGGCCTCGGGCCTCGCCGGACGGGGCCGCATGCTCGAGCCGGAGGAGATCGTCGGCCACGTCCGGCGCGCTGCAGGCCGGAACGGACCGCTCGCCGGGCGGCGAATCGTCGTCACGGCGGGCGGAACCCAGGAACCGATCGACCCCGTGCGCGTCGTGGCGAACCGGTCCTCCGGCAAACAGGGCTTCGCCCTCGCGCATGCCGCTCTCGACCGGGGCGCGGAGGTGACGCTCGTGGCCGCGCCGTGCGCCCTGCCGACGCCGGCGGGCGCGTCGCGGATCGACGTGGGGACCGCGGACGAGATGGCTCGCGCCGTTCTCGAGGCGAGCGCGGGAGCGGACGCTCTCCTCATGGCCGCGGCGGTCGCGGACTTCCGCCCGGCGCGCGCTGCGGCTCACAAGCTCAAGAAGGACGCCGGTCCGCCGGTGCTCGAGCTCGAGCGCACGGCCGACATCCTCTCGGCAGTCGCAGAAGCGCGCGCGAAGAGCGGACGCCCGGCGTGCGTCGTGGGATTCGCGGCCGAGACGGACGACCTCGTGCCGAACGCGCGAAGGAAGCTGCATGAAAAATGCCTTTCCCTCGTCGTGGCGAACGACGTCACGCAAAAACACTCGGGTTTCGGCTCCGACGGCAACCGGGTCACGCTGATCGACGCGGCCGGGGCCGAGGAGCTGCCGCTTCTCTCAAAGGCCGACGTCGCCGAGAGAATTCTCGACCGGGTCGTTACGCTGCTCGCGCGAGCTTGAAAGGCGGGCTTAGAATCGCGTTCCTCTCGGGAGGTGACGCATGGCTTCTCCGGCCCACACCGCGACCGCATCCGGCACCCAACGAGGCGCGTCGTCCGCGTCCCACGCGGCCTACGTCCCCGTCCTCTCGAACTTCATCGGCGGCATGTGGGTCGACGCGCGGGCCTCGGGCACAGTCGACGTCTTCAATCCCGCCACGGGCGCGGTGATCGCGAAGACGCCGCTCTCGACGCGGGGCGACGTGGACGCCGCCGTCGCGGCCGCGAAAGCCGCGTTCCCGGCCTGGCGCGCGAAGCCCGTCGTCGAGCGCGCCCGGACCATGTTCGCGTTCAAAAACCGCCTCGAGGAGCACTTCGAGGAGCTGGCCCGGATCGTGACGACCGAGCACGGCAAGACGCTGGACGAGTCGCGCGGCTCGGTGCGGCGCGGCATCGAGTGCGTGGAGGTCGCGTGCGGCATGCCCTCGCTCATGATGGGCTCTGGCCTCGAGGACATCGCGCGCGGCATCGACTGCGACGTCCACCGCCAGCCTCTCGGCGTCTTCGGAGCCATCGCGCCGTTCAACTTCCCGGCCATGGTGCCGCTCTGGTTCCTGCCGTTCGCGGTCGCGACGGGAAACACGTTCGTCCTGAAGCCGTCGGAGCTCGTGCCGCTCTCGCAGAAGCGCATCCACGAGCTGCTCGAAGGCTGCGTTCCGCCCGGCGTCGTGAACATCGTGAACGGCGGGGTCGACGTCGTGAACGGCCTCTGCGAGCATCCGGACGTCCGCGGCGTGTCCTTCGTGGGCTCGACGCCAGTCGCCAAGCACGTCTACCGCACGGGAACGCACGCGGGGAAACGCGTGCAGGCCCTCGGAGGCGCGAAGAACTTCATCGTCGTGATGCCCGACGCGAACCTCGACAAGTCCATCGGCATCATCTCGGAATCCTGCTACGGCTGCGCGGGCGAGCGTTGCCTCGCGGGCTCGGTCGTCGTCACGATCGGAAAATCGCACGGCGACGTGAGAGAGCGCCTCGTCGCGGCGGCGAAGTCCATCCGCGTGGGCGACGGCGCCGAGCACGGCGTCTCCATGGGCCCGGTCATCCGCGAGAGCGCGCGGCAGCGCGTCGTGTCGTACATCGAAAAAGGTATCGCCGAGGGGGCGGAGCTCCTCCTCGACGGACGCCGCCACACCGTCAAGGGCCGCGAGAAGGGCTTCTTCCTCGGGCCCACGGTTCTCGACAAGGTGGATCCGAAGTCGTCCGTCGGGCGCGACGAGATCTTCGGGCCCGTGCTGTCGATCATGAACGTGCCGGACATGGCCGGCGCGCTCGAGCTCCTCCATGCGCACCCGCAGGCGAACACGACGTCGATCTTCACCACGAGCGGCAAGGCCGCCCGCGACTTCGCCACGCAGGCGCCTCCCGCGATGGTCGGCGTGAACGTGGGCGTCGCGGCGCCGATGGCGTTCTTCCCGTTCGGAGGCTCGAAAGAGAGCTTCTTCGGCGACGTGAAGGCGACCGGCCGCGACAGCGTCGTCTTCTACACGGAGCAGAAGGTCGTCATCGAGCGGTGGTTCTGATGCCGCGGAAGGTCACGGTCGGGTTGATCCAGACGCACAACCCGGTTTCCGATCCGAAGGCCCCGCTCGCGAAAGTGCAGAAGGCCGCGATGGACCTGCACCTCCCGCTCATCCACGAGGCGGGGAAAAAGGGGGTGCAGATTCTCGGGCTGCAGGAGATTTTCAACGGGCCGTACTTCTGCCCGTCGCAGGACCCGCGCTGGTACGACGCCGCCGAGAGCGTGCCGGGGCCCACGACCGAAGCCATCGCGAAAGTCGCCAAAAAATACCGGATGGCGGTCGTCGTGCCCGTGTACGAGCGCGAGGACGCGGGCGTGTACTACAACACAGCCGCCGTCTACGACGCGGACGGAAAGTACCTCGGCAAGTACCGCAAGAATCACATCCCGCACACGTCCGGTTTCTGGGAGAAGTACTTCTTCAAGCCGGGCAACATGGGTTACCCGGTCTTCCAGACGCGCTTCGCGAAGGTGGGCGTCTACATCTGCTACGACCGCCACTTCCCCGAGGGCGCGCGCGCGCTGGGCCTGAACGGCGCCGAGATCGTCTTCAACCCGTCAGCGACGGTCGCCGGCCTCTCGCAGTACCTTTGGAAGCTCGAGCAGCCCGCGCACGCTGTCGCGAACGGCTACTTCGTCGCCGCGTCGAACCGCGTCGGCACCGAGCCGCCCTGGAACATCGGCCGCTTCTACGGGTCGTCGTACATCGTCGACCCGCGGGGCAACTTCCTCGCGACCGCCAGCGAAGATCGGGACGAGCTCGTCGTCGCGACGTGCGACCTCGACATCATCGAGGAGGTCCGCCGCACGTGGCAGTTCTTCCGGGACCGCCGGCCCGAGACCTACGAAAGGCTGGTGGCGCTGTGAGCCGGCTGCTCATTCGGGGCGGTCGCATCGTCACCGCCGTCGACGACTATCTCGGCGACGTTCTCGTCGAAGGCTCGACGATCTCCGCGATCTTCGCCGCCGGCACCGCGCCCGCGCTCGACGCCCGCGTCCTCGACGCCACGGGCAAGCTCGTGATCCCTGGCGGCATCGACGCGCACACTCATCTCGACATGCCGTTCGGCGGGACGACCTCGGCCGACGACTTCGAGAGCGGCACGATCGCGGCCGCGCACGGCGGCACCACGTCCATCGTGGACTTCGCCATCCAGTACAAGGGCCAGACGCTGCGCGAGGCCTGCGACGCCTGGATGAAAAAGGCGGAAGGCAACGCCGCGATCGACTACGGCTTCCACATGATCATCACGGACCTCCCCGACGCCGTCGAGAAGGAGATGGACGTCCTCGTCAAGGAAGGCGTGACGTCGTTCAAGCTCTTCATGGCGTACCGCGGCGTCCTGATGCTCGACGACGGATCCATTTTCCGCGCTCTCCTCAAGACCGGAGAGAACGGCGGGACGATCTGCATGCACGCCGAGAACGGCGACGTCATCGACGTTCTCGTCAGGCGCGCGCTGGCCGAAGGACACACGGCTCCGAAATGGCACGCCCTGACGCGGCCACCTCGCGCCGAAGCCGAGGCGACGTACCGCGCGATCTGCCTCGCGGAGATGGCGGGCGTGCCGCTCTACGTCGTCCACCTCTCGGCCGCCGAGGCCCTCGAGAAGATCGCCGAGGCGCGCGACCGCGGTCTGCCCATCCACGCCGAGACCTGCCCGCAGTACCTCTTCCTCTCGTACGACAACTACGAGGAACCCGCCTTCGAGGGCGCGAAGTACGTCATGTCGCCGCCGCTCCGCGCGAAAGGCAACGAAGAGGCGCTGTGGCGCGGCCTCGCGATGAACGACCTGCAGGCCGTGTCGACCGACCACTGCCCGTTCTGCATAAAGGAGCAGAAGGAGCTCGGCAGGGGTGACTTCTCGAAGATCCCGAACGGCGCACCCGGCATCGAGACGAGGATGTCGCTCCTTTACGACGGCGGCGTCGTGAAGAACCGCATCTCCGTGAACCGCTTCGTCGAGCTGACATCCACGTCACCCGCGAAGATCTTCGGCCTCTTCCCGGAGAAGGGGACGATCGCCCCCGGCTCCGACGCCGACCTCGTCGTCTTCGACCCGAATCGCAAAGTCACGCTGAACGCCAAGACGCTCCACCAGCGCGTCGACTACACGCCGTACGAGGGCCGCGTCGTCCAGGGCGCGACGGACACGGTGATCTCTCGCGGCGAGGTGATCGTCGAAAACGGGAAGTTTCTGGGGAAAATAGGAAGAGGGAATTTCTTGCGAAGAAAGACCCGCACGTAAATGCAAGCGTCCGAGCATCCGGGTCATGGTCTGCAAAGTCTCTTTGAAGGGATGAGTCGGGTTGCGGCGGCGGGCGCCCGCCAAGCGGTTACGCGAGCGGCTCTCCCCCATTCACCTTCTAAGAAAGACCACTTCGCTCTCTGCTCTTGAGCCAGCAGCCGAAGGGAGCCCTCTCATGAGCCCTATCTCCGAAGCAAAGACTCTTTCTTCCGCCGCCGTCCGCGCGAAGCACAAGGAGTTCCTCTTCCCCTCCGTCACGAACTACTACAAAGAGTCCGTCGTCCTCGAATCCGGCAAGGGGATGCGCGTTCGAGACGCCGACGGGAAGACGTATCTCGACTTTTTCGGCGGCATCCTGACGATCTCCGTCGGCCACGCGAACGACAAGGTGAACGCCGCCATCAAGGCGCAGGTGGACCGACTCGGCCATGTCTCGACGCTCTATCCGACCTTGCCCATCGTCCAGCTCGCCGAAAAGCTCGCGCGGCTGACGCCGGGGCGGCTCCAGAAGTCGTTCTTCACGTCTTCGGGCACCGAGGCCGACGAGACCGCCGTCATGATGGCGCAGATTTACACGGGGCGGCTCGAGATCATCGCGCTGCGCCACGGCTACTCGGGCCGCTCGATGCTCGCGCAGTCGCTCACCGGTCACGCGCCGTGGCGCGCGGTGCCGACGCAGGTCGCCGCCATCAAGCACGCACCCTCGCCTTACTGCTACCGCTGCCCGCTGAAGCTCACGTATCCGTCCTGCGGCGTCGCGTGCGCAAAGGACCTCGAAGAGCTGATCAAGACGACGACGACCGGTCAGATCGCGGGCTTCATCGCAGAGCCCATCCAGGGCGTCGGCGGATTCATCACGCCCCCGAAGGAGTACTTCGAGATCGCGGTCGGCATCGTGAGGAAGTACGGCGGCGTCTTCATCTGCGACGAGGTGCAGACGGGCTTCGGGCGCACCGGCGGCTCGTGGTTCGGCATCTCGCACTGGAACGTCGAGCCCGAGATCATGACGATGGCCAAAGGGGTCGCGAACGGGATGCCGCTCGGCGTCACGATCGCGACGCCGGAGGTCGCGGACTCCCTCAAGGCGCTCACGATCTCGACGTTCGGAGGGAACCCGATCTCCTCGGCCGCCGCGCTCGCCACTCTCGAGGTGATGGAGGAGATGGACGCGCCAAAACGCGCCGCCGAGATGGGCGGGCGCCTGCGGGCGGGCCTCGACCGGCTGAAGGCGAAATACCCGAAGACGCTCGGCGACGTGCGCGGCATGGGCCTCATGCAGGGACTCGAGCTCGTGGCCGACGAGACCGTTCAGGACCGAACGCCCGCGCCCGAAAAGGCCGTCCGGCTCTTCGAGGAGACGAAGAAACGCGGCCTCCTGATCGGCAAAGGCGGCCTCTACGGCAACGTCATCCGCATCTCCCCGCCGCTCATCGTCAGCGCCGGCGAGGTGGACGAGGCGCTGAAAATCCTCGACGAGTCGCTCGCCGGCTGGGCGTGACAGAACCGTGACCAAGACCGGAAATATCCTCAAAGTCGCCTTTCGGGCTCTCTCGCGCAACAAGCTGCGGTCGCTCCTCACGGCGCTCGGCATCATCATCGGGGTCGCCTGCGTCGTCGCCGTCGTGGGCATCGGCGAGGGCGCGCGGCTTCAGGCCGAGAACCAGCTCAGGGCCCTCGGCACGAACTTCCTGATGGTCATGCCCGGCACGGTGACCTCCTCCGGCGCGCGCGCGGGCATCGGCTCGAGCTCGAAGCTTTCCGAGGAGGACGTGGAGGCGCTCCGCCGTGAGATCCCTACGGTCGCCTACGTGTCCGCGACGATCCGGACGACGGCCCAGGTCATCTACGGAAACCAGAACTGGTCGACGTCGATCCAGGGCGCGCAGATCGACTGGCCGCTCGTGCGCTCGTGGAACGTTGCTACCGGCCAGTTCTTCACGGATCAGGACGACCGCGCCGCCGCGAAGGTGTGTGTCCTCGGCCAGACGGTCGTGACGACTCTCTTCGCGGACGAGGATCCGATCGGCAAGACGATTCGCATCAAGAACATCCCGTTCAAGGTCACGGGGGTCCTCGAGTCGAAGGGCGGCTCGACGCAGGGCCAGGACCAGGACGATCTGGTCGTCGCGCCCTACGAGACGGTCCGCAAGAAGCTCATGGGGACGACGGCAGTGGGCCAGATTCTCGTGTCCGCTGCCGCGGACGACCTCGTGAGCAGCGCGCAGGACGAAATCACGGCCCTTCTCCGGCAGCGCCACCACATCAACAAGGCCGCGGGGCAGGACGACGACTTCCTGATCCGGTCGCAGACCGAGATGATCCAGCAGGCCGAGGCCCAGAGCCGCACGATGAGCGCGCTTCTCTGGTCGATCGCGGGCGTGTCGCTCCTCGTGGGCGGCATCGGAATCATGAACATCATGCTCGTGTCGGTGACCGAGCGGACGCGGGAGATCGGCGTGCGGATGGCGATCGGCGCCAAGGGGCGCGACATCCAGGCGCAGTTCCTCGTCGAAGCCGTCGCGCTCTCCCTCACGGGGGGAGCGGTCGGCATCGGCCTCGGGCTCGGCATTCAGCGCGCGGTCGCGCGGTTCGCGGGCTGGCCGGTCGCCGTTCAGGCGAGCGCGATCACGCTGGCGTTCGTCTTCTCGGCTCTGATCGGCGTGGGCTTCGGGTTCTACCCCGCCCTCAAGGCCTCGCGCCTCGACCCGATCGAAGCGCTTCGGTACGAGTAGGATTCGCCCCACCTGAACGGGAACGGCGCCGCGCCCTGCCTCGGTTATCATCGGACTCAATCGCACTTCCTCTCCGGGAAGAGCGAATCCTCAACTCTTGATCGGGACGAAGCTCGCCGACCGCTACGAGATCCTTGCCGAGCTGGGGCGCGGCGGAATGGGCGTCGTGTACCGCGCGAAGGACCCGGTCCTCAACCGCGACGTCGCGGTCAAGCTGATCCCGCCAGGGAATCTCACGAAGGACGCTGAGGAGCGCTTCCAGCGGGAGGCACAGATCGTCGCGCAGATGGATCACCCGTCCATCGTGCCGATCTACGACCTCGGCCGGCACGAGGGGTCGCTCTTCTTCGTGATGCCGGTGCTCGCGCCCACGAACCTGAGGCAGCTCCTCCGCGAGGGCTCGCTGCGCCTCGGCGACGTCCTCGATGTCGGGACGCAGGTCGCCGATGCGCTCGACTACAGCCACGCCCGCGGCATCGTCCACCGCGACATCAAGCCCGAGAACATCATGACCTCGCGCGACGACACCGGCCACGTGCGGGCGCGGGTCATGGATTTCGGCCTCGCGCTCGCAACGAGCGAAGACCGCCTCACCAAGACCGGGACGCTGGTCGGGACCGTCGTCTATTTCAGCCCCGAGCAGGTCACGTCGCGGTCGTTCGACGGGCGCTCGGACGTGTACGCGCTCGGGACGGTGCTCTACGAGTGCCTCGCGGGCGAGCCGCCCTTCGCGGGCGAGGTGCAGTCCGTTCTCTATCGGATCGTCCACGAGCTGCCGCAGTCGATGCGGACCCTCGGCGCCGACGTGAGCGAGGAGCTGGAGGCCGCCGTTCTCCAGTGCCTCGCGAAGGATCCCGAGAAGCGACCGAAGCGCGCCGGGCACCTCGCCGAAGCGCTCCGGCGGTACCGGAGCAAGCTCCGTGAAGAGGACTTCGGGCGGTCCGTCGTCTTCACGGCCAGCCGGATGCTGCCGCGGCCGGCCGCGGCGGCGCCGTTCATCGGCCGCGAGAAGGAGATGGCCGAGCTGCAGCGACGGCTCCACGCCGCCATCGCGGGCGAGTGCGAGTTCGTCGTCCTCGCCGGCGAGCCCGGCATCGGCAAGAGCCGTCTCGTGGACGAGCTCAAGAGCCTCGCGCGCGCCAGAAAGATCCGCGTCCTGGCGGGACGCTTCGTCGAACACGACCGAGCCTTCGCGCACCAGGGGTTCTGCGAGCTCATCCAGGACTATTTCCGGTCGAAGGACACGGGCCTTTCGGAATCCTCTCGTCCAGATTTCTCCGACCTGGCGGGCGACCTCCTCGCGCTCTTCCCCGTCCTTTCCGAGATCGGCGAGCTGCGCGCCGCAGCGAGCAGCGATTCAGGAGCCGTCAAGGCCGGCGACGGGCGGAAGGCCGAGGACAAGATCGCGATCTTCGAGCTCATCGCCCGCACGATCACGCGGATCGCCGGCGGCAAACCGCTTCTCCTAGCGCTCGAGGAACTGCACGGAGCGCAGCTTTCGATCGAGGCGCTCCAGTACGTCGTGCGGCGCCTCGGCCCGACGCCCACCCTCATCGTCGGCACGTACCGCCAGACGGAGGTCGACAAGCGGCATCCCCTCGTGAAGATGCTGGAGTCCTTCCGCGGCGATCCCCGCTTCGCGGCTCTCACGCTCGGCCCGCTGACGCCCTCCGAGCACCGGGCGCTCGTGGAGCTCTCGGCCGGCGGCGGCACGCTCTCGGACGACCTCGCGGGGCGGCTCCTCGCGGCAACGGAAGGAAACCCGCTCTTCACGAAGGAGCTCGTCCGGTCTCTCCTCGACTCGGGAGGGATCGCGCGGGACGACTCCGGCGCCTTGAACCTCTCTGGGGCGACGGGCATCTCCTCCGACGCCCTGCCTGAGACGATCCAGCAGGCCGTCGAGGCCCGCATCGAGCGGCTGCCCGAAGACGTGCGCGACGTCCTCTCGATCGCCTCGGTCCTTGGAAAGAGCTTCGAATTCAAGGACCTCGAGTCCGTTTCGGACGACACGAAAGGACTCGACGAGGCGATCGACAGGCTCGTGAAAGAGGGCCTTCTCGAGGAGGAGCGCGAGTCGCGCGGCGACAGGCTCGCGTTCGCGAGCGGCATCGTGCGCGACGTTCTCTACGGCGCCCTCTCGCGCCGGAAGCGCCGCACGCTCCACCGCGCGTACGCGGACCTCCTCGAAAAACGGCACCAGGGACGTCTCGACCGCGTGTACCCCGAGCTCGTCCACCACTTTTCCGAGGGCGACGTGCCCGAGAAGGCCGTGGACTACAGCCTGAAGCTCGCGAAGAAATCCCTCGACGCGTTCAGCCCGGAAGAAGCGGCGCGCGTCGCGAAGACCGCGCTCGATTACCTCGGGGACGAGGAATGGGAAGGCGAAAAGGCGCTGGAGGGCGACGCGCGTTTCCTTCTCGCACAGGCTTCGCGCATGTTGGGTCACGCGGACGCCGCGCTCCGCGAAGCCGAGGCGTCCGGAAAGATCTTCGAACGCGAGAAACAGCCGGCGCGCGCCATCGAAGCGATCCTGTTCGCCGCCGACACGGCGTGGAACGCCCGGAAGGTGGACGAGGCGCGGAGGCTCGTGGAGCGCGGCATCGAGGCGGCGGCGGCGGCGCAGGACACGGCTCACCTGCCGAAGCTGCTCTCTCTCGCCGTGACGGTCGCGAACCTGCGCGGCGACTACGCGCGCGCCGCCGCCTACGGCGCGCAGCTCGAACGGCTCGGCGGCGAGACAAAGCTCGGAGGGGAGGTCATCTCGTCCGGCGGAAGGCTCGTCGTCGCCATGACGAACCCGGTCGCCGCGAAAGAGCCCGCGGTGGGGCACATCGTGGAAGAAACGGAGGTCCTCTCCACGGTTTTCGAGACTCTCCTCACGACCGACGCCGACGGCCAGCTCGTGCCCGCACTCTGCGACGAATGGTCCCTGGACGACGGAGGCCGCTCCGCCCGGCTGCGGCTGCGGCACGGCGTCCGCTTTTCGGACGGCTCGCCGCTCACGGCCGCCGCGGCGAAGGCCTCGCTCGAGCGCGCGATCCGCGTCCGGCCGGACGGCATTCCCGCCGCCCTCGCCGCGGTCCGCGGGGCGGTGGCTCACCGAAACAACGAGGCCGCGGACGTCGCCGGCATCCGGGCCGTCTCGGACGACAGGCTGGAGTTTGAGTTCGTCGAGCCGCTCCCGATCTTCCCCGCTCTCCTCCCGGACGGCCTGACGGCGATCGTCAGGATCGTGCCCGGCGAGGGCGACGCGGGGACGGCGATCGGCACGGGCCCGTTCGTCGTGGTGCGCCGGACGGCGGACCGCGTCGTCCTCGAGCGCAACCCGCACCATTGGAAGGAGCCGGCGCGTCTCGACGCGATCGAGTTCCGGACCGGGATGAGCGCGTCGGCGATCGGCTCGGGGCTGCGCGCTGGAGAGATCGAGCTCGCGCGCGATCTCTCACCGCAGGACCTCGAAGGGATCCTCAGGGAGCCGCGCCTTCGCGCGGGTCTCGTCGAGACGCCGAAGAAGGGCACGTACTTCGCGCTCTTCAACCCGAAGAGCGCCCTCGGCGGGAACGTCGCCCTCCGGCGCGCGCTCGCCGGCGTGACGCGCAGCCAGGACTTCGTGTGGGCCGCGCTCGGGCGGTTCGCCGTCCCGGCCACCGGGATCCTGCCGCCGGGCATCCTCGGACACGATGCGGGCCGGCGCCGCCAGCTGATGCCCCGGGACGAGGCGCTCGCTCTCTTGAAAGAGGCGGGACTGACGCCGCCCATCACCCTGACCGCGGCCGTCCACCCCATCCTGCAGGACCGCTACAAGGCGCTCACCGCCGCTCTCTTCGCGGTCTGGAAGGAGATCGGCGTCGACGTACAGATCACGACGACCGACATGAAGGCTTACCTCGACGCGCAGACGCGCCAAAACGCCGATCTCCTGATCGGCCGCTGGATGGCGGACTATGAAGACCCCGACGACTTCACGTTCGCCCTCTTCCATTCGGCCGGGGGTCACATGAAGACGGTCTTCTCGTCGCCCGAGACGGACCGGCTCGCCGAGGAAGCCCGCATGGAGAGCCGCTCCGCGGTCCGCGAGAGCCTCTACCGGAAGATCGAGAGCCTTCTCCTCGAGAGCGGGGTTCTGATCCCGCTTTTTCACGAGGTCGACTACCGCATCGCCGGTCCGGGCGTGCGCGGCCTCGCGCTTCGAAGCAGCGCCCCTTTCATCAACTACTCCGAGATCGGGAAGTCGGAGGCGCCGGCGGCTCACGTCGCGCACGAGTGGGGTGGGGGCGTCATCCACGTGCCGGTCGGCGGCGTCATGCACGATTTCGACCCGGCGTCCATGGCGATTCACGAGCAGGCCGAGACGGTGCCACTCGTGTTCGAGACGCTGACGCGGGATGTCGAGGGCGGGCGCGTTGTTCCGTGGCTCGCCTCGGAGGTGATTCCCGAGGACGGCGGCGCGCGCTTCCGCTTCCGCCTGCGGCGCGGCGTGCGCTTTCACGACGGCCGCGCGCTTTCCGCCCGTGACGTCCGCTACTCCTTCGAGCGCGTTCTCCAGAAGGGAACGACCGCCGGCCGGTTCCTCCTCGCCCCGATCCGCGGAGCCCAGAGCCTCATCGACGGCAATGCCTCGGATCTCGAGGGCTTCCACATCGTTTCGCCCATGGAGTTCGTGATCGAGCTGGAAAAGCCGCTGTCGTTCTTTCCCGTCCTCGTGTCGTGGCCGGGCGCAGGCATCGTCCCGGAGGGGACCGGCGTCCTGGGAGAGAGCTGGCGAAAGGGCTGCATCGGCACGGGGGCGTACCGCGTCGCGAGCTTCGAACCCGGAAGACGGCTGGAGCTGGAGAGGAACCCCGCTTACTGGCGCGAAGGCTATCCGAAGAACGAAGGGGTCGTCTTCCGGTTCGGCGTTTCCCCCGAGGAGATCCGCTCCGAGTTCCTAGCCGGCCGGTTCTCCCTCGCTTCGGATCTCCTCCCGACCGACGCCGAAGCCCTGCGCCAGGACCCGCGCTTCCGCGCGACGTACCGCGAGAGCCCGAGCCTCGTGACGTACTTCGTGATCTTCAACATCCACAAAGGAGCCTTCGCGGACGCGCGGGCCCGCCTCGCGGTCGCACAGGGGATCGACGCCGCCGGCATCGTCCGCCGGACGCTCGGCCGGCACGCGATTCCGGCCAACGGCCTCATTCCGCCCGGCCTCCTCGGATACGTTTCGAAGCCGAGAAGCCGATCGCAGACCTCGGAACAGGCCTCGGGCGCGCACACCGTCTCGCGCGAGACGATCGAAGTCACGGCCATGGCGAATCCCATCCTGTTCGGAGAGTTCGGCGCCTTCACGAAGGAACTCACACAAACATTTCGCGAGATGGGATATTCCATCCGCGTCGTGAACAAGACGATGGCGGAGTTCGTCGACGCCCAGAGGGACGCGCCGACGGACATCACGATCGGCCGGTGGATCGCCGACTACCCGGACGCCGACACCTTCGCGCAGGGCGTCCTCCACTCCCGCGAGGGCGTCAATGGCCGCTACTGCGGGATGCCCGAGATCGACGCGCTCACGGAGCGCGGCCGCGGCGAGATCGACCCTCGGACCCGCGAGTCGATCTACCGGGAGGTCGAGGAAATCATCGCGAAGGAGGCGCTCATGATTCCGCTCTTCCACGAGCAGGTTTACCGGTTCGCGCGCCCCGAGGTCGAAGGCCTCGCCCTCGGCTTCGGCCAGCCGATCGTCCAGTACGAGAACCTGTCGATCCGCGGGTAAGAGCGACCGGGCGATCTCCTCGTTGGTCGCTGCGCTCCTTCCTCGTCGCCGCCTGATCCGATATCGTGAGATGGCATCGAGACGGCGGGAAGACGGCATGACAATCGGCACTATCAACGAATCGCAGCGGAAAGCAGCGACGGTCGTGGGAGTCTCGTATCTGTGTGCGCTGCCGCCGGCGATCTTCGCCGAGTTCTATGTGCGCACCCGACTGATCGCCTTCGACAATGCCGCGGAAACGGCGCGGAACATCATGGCGCACGAGCGGCTGTTTCGTCTGGGCACGGCAAGTAATCTCACCGTCTTCGCCGTCGATGTCGCCTTGATCGTTGCCCTGTACGTGGTCCTCATGCCGGTCGATCGAGGCCTGGCTCTGCTGGCCGCGGCCTGGGGGCTGATAGAGACCGCAAGCCTGGTCGTCGTCACGCTCAGCGACTTCGACGTCTTGCGGATCCTGAGCGATGCCGACTACCTGCATGCATTCGATGCAAACCAGTTGCACGCCCTGGCGAGGCTGTCGGTCGGTGCGCATGGCGCTGCGTATAACGTCGGCCTGGTGCTCGCCGGGCTTCGAAGTACGGCCTTCTGCTATCTGTGGTTCAAGTCCCGCTTCATCCCAAGAGCATTGGCGGCATGGGGAATGTGTGCGTCCTTTCTGATGGGAGCGTGCGCATTCTCGTTCATCATCTTTCCTGAACTTGCGAAGGTCGTTTCCGTCGGGATTTATGGAGCTCCTATCTTCTTTTTCGAACTGACAATGGGCTTCTGGCTCCTGCTCAAGGGATTACGACACCCCGGAGCTGCGCCCGATGGAGCAACTGGATCAGCGCAGCCGGGCGCCGTCTAGCCTCGGCAGCCACGAGAGGCCGGGGGTTGACATGACGCGCACCACAAACGCAAGAATCGCCGGGTTCACGTACCTCTTCTACGCAGCGATCGGTATCTGCAGCGAGCTGTTGATGCACCAGGCGAGGGGAAGCGACGGCGATGCTGCGAAACTCGCACGAATCGGCCAGTACGCAACAAACGTGCGCCTGACCATCCTGATTGTGCTGCTCGAAAGCCTTTCGGCCATCGTCCTGGGCGTGACGCTGTATGGGATCACGCGCGATGAGGACCACGAGCTGGCAATGCTGGCCATGGCCTGTCGCGTTGCTGAAGGCATTCTGGGTACGCTCAACATCCCGAGCTACCTGGGACTGCTGTGGCTTGCGAAGGCGGGGGTCGGGACGGGTGCCCCGGACATCCCTACAACGAACGCGCTGCGTGCCTTTCTGCTGATGCCGGGCGCGAGCGTCCCGATCGGGTCGATCTTCTTTGCCGTGGGAAACACGATCTTCTCCTGGCTCCTCCTGCGCGGACGGATGGTGCCCGTCTCGATCGCATGGCTGGGCGTTTTCGCCTCGGGCCTGCTCGCGGTGGCACTGCCTCTGCAGCTCGCCGGTTTCCCCACGGGGCCGCTGAGCGGCTACACCCAATGGCTGCCGGCGCTCGTATTCCAAGTCGCGATCGCCCTGTGGCTGCTCATCAAAGGCGTCGCGACACCGGCGCGGGGGCAACCGGCCTGAGGTTGTTCCCATCCGGAGAGACGCTCAGACCTTCTTCGACAGCTCCGGCGCGGCCTCCGGCGCCGCGTAGCCCTCGGCCTCGTGCCCGCCGTGGTACTCGCCGGGGTTCGGGCGGCGGATCTGCGATTGCGGCACCACGCGGTCGCGGCGGAGGCCGCGGAAGTCCTCGAGCGACTTCCAGCCTTTGTTCCCGTTCTTCTCGAGAAACTCGGCCATCCCCTGCGTGAGCGTCTTGATGACGTTCGGGCCGATCGCGTGGTCCAGCATCGCGGCCGTACACACCTGCACGGTGCCGCAGCCCAGGAGGAAGTAGTTGAGCGCGTGCGAAAAGTCCGAGATGCCGCCGATGCCGGAGAAGGACTTGTCGGGGAACGCATGCGTCATCTGCGCCATCTTCGCGAGCGCGAGCGGGAGGATCGCCGGGCCCCCGAGGCCGCCCGAGGACGTGTAGCCGTCCACGTTCATCTCGAACTCGAGCGTCTCGGGGTCCACGAGCGGAATCGACGGGAAGGTGTTCGACGACGTGATCGCGTCCGCGCCACCGCGGAACGCCGCGCCTGCCTCTACTGCGATGTCCGTCGTCGAGGGTGTGAGCTTCGTCCAGACGGGAACCTTCGCGACTTCCTTCACGGCCTTCGTCACGACCGAGCAGAGCCCGCTGCTCTTGCCGATATTCGAGCCCATGTCCTCGCGGTCCATGTGCGGGCACGAGAAGTTCAGCTCGAGGCCGTCCACGCCCTCGTCCTGACAGGCCTTCGTCAGGAGCTGCCAGTTGTGGAGCTCCTTGTCGCTGCCCGACCCCGCCATGATCGAGGCCACGAGCACCTTCTTCGGGTGGGCCTTCTTGATCCGGGAGAGACGCCCGATCCACCAATCGAGCGGCTTGTCCGAGATCAGCTCCCAGTTCCATGACGAGTGGAGCACGGAATCCGGCCGGCTCTTCATCGAAACGCGTGGCGTCTGGACGTCGGTCCTGAGGAACTTCGTCTTCGCCCCTGCTACGTTCACGACCGGATGCAGGCCGATCGTCTTGGTCACGACACCGCCCCATCCGGCCTCGAACGCCCGCATGATGTTCGTGTCCGATTCCGTAGGAGGCGCGGACGCGAGGAGGAACGGGTTCTCGAACCGGATACCGGTGAACGTGACCGAAAGATCGGCACTCATGGAAACCTCCCCGGAAAAGGGATGAATCTTCAGCTTAGGCCGATTCAAAGGCAAAGGCGAGACCGCCCCGTTATGCTCTCCTCGGAGGACGCGATGAGTCTGGCCGTCACCGCCGAGGAGCTGCAGGCGCTTCTCTCCCACGAGAACGCCTTCACGCGCCCCTTCGGCTTTCGCGTCGAGTCCGTCGAGGACGGCGTCTGCACTCTGGACGTCCCGTTCCGGCGGGAGTGGGAGCGCCCCGGCGGCATCGTGAGCGGCATCGTCTTCATGACGGCGGCGGAC
>Ga0207930_1000036_pt1 | contig 33377 bp, 37 predicted proteins | sample NGESurshal092012_7_FD_184477 | JGI IMG/M metagenome (GOLD analysis project Ga0207930, IMG submission 184477) | Arctic peat soil microbial communities from Barrow, Alaska - NGEE Surface sample 210-3 shallow-092012 (SPAdes) | ecosystem: Environmental > Terrestrial > Soil > Wetlands > Peat ... | reverse complement strand
GCGCAAGAAAACGATCCACATTCCGAGCCTCGAGCACGCAAGGGCGACGGTGACGGTCCCGCGCCCCGCGGCGTATTTGATTCCGGCGGGCTTCGGGAACGTGTAGGAGCGAATGAAAGGCGCACGGCATCCGGTACGAACGGCTCCCCTCGGCCCGCACGCTGGCCGTCGGGACGTCGCGCGCCTCCTCGACCGTCTTCGCGAAGACAATCGTATCAGGGCCGCGTGCGCGTCAAGGCGAAGATCTCGCACGCCGGTCGAGACACGCGTGATCCCGACCGGGTCGCTTTACGTGCCGCTCGACACCGAGCTCGCGAACGTCGCCATCGCCCTTCTCGAGCCCGAGAGCCCGGACTCCCTCTTTTCGTGGGGCGAGCTCTCGTCGTGCCTCGAGGAAAAGGAGTACACGGACACGCGCGTGCTCGATCCTCTCGCCGAGGCGATGCTCGCGAAGGACCCGGCGCTGAAGGCGGAGTGGGAGGAGAAGTTGAGGGACCCGAAGCTCGCGGAGGACCCGCGGGCGCGGCACCGCTTCTTCTATCGCAAGACCCCTTATTTCGACGAGACCGTCGGCCTCGTGCCCGTCTTCCGGCTGGACGCGCCGCTCAGCGTCTCCGCGCCGCCCTCCGGCACCCCGGCTTCGGGCGCCGGACGAGAATGAGACGGGCCGGCCGGCCCGCGCGCTCACAGGAGGCGCAGAGGCGCGCGCGCCCGAAGGGAGTGCGCCGCGTCCACTCGGCCGTGCACCCCGGGCAGCGATAGGCGTAACGCGCGTTCGCCTCGCGCACACGGCGCAGGCGCTCGGTCTCCGGAGCGACCCTCCGCGCGACGCCCAGCTTTCGCGCGACCAACCAGAAGCGCGGCGAGTGGCCTTCCGCAACGCCCCAGCGTGCGAAGCAGATGGCGTGCGCCGTCTCGTGCAGGAGCGTCTGGAGGCGATCCTCGGCGGACATGTGGCTCGACACGCGGATCACGTGCGGCGGGCCGTACGTGATGACGCCGCCGGTCGCGCGACGCGTCGAGAGGACGACGCGTGCCCGGGGGAGCTTCCACTGCTCGGCGAGGGAGTCGTAGCGAGCCTGCAGCGCCGCCTCCTCTGCGCCGAGCTCGCCGGGGGACGGCGGCTCTTCGAGGAAGAGGTCGAGCTGCCTGAGACGCGACGGAACCGCGCTCATGAGGACACCTCCACTCTCACGCGCCCCACAGCGCATCGCGGTGCGGAGCGAGCGGCTTCTTCAGAACGAGAGCCACGGCGACGGCTCCGAGAGCCGCTGCCAGGAGCTCGAGAACGGGGACTGGCCGCCCCTGAAAGGCGACGGGTACCGTTCCCTTCACGAGCCAGATCGCCGAGAGCGCGGCGCCGCCGGGCCACGTGGCGCCCGTCCCGAGCGCGAGCCAGGCGAGGCCGAGCCCGAGAGCGAACGCGACGAGGTAAGCGTGCGCCATCGCGAGGAGAGGCGGAGCCGCAAATCGCGGGGCCAGCCACAGGCGCAGCCCCGCGACCGGAATCGCGCCGAGCGCGGCGACGACGGGCGCAGCCATTCCGGCCGGCAGCTTCACCCTGAGCCAGCCGTAAAAGCTGCCACGCACGACGCGCTCGAAGAGGAATGCGCCGAGAACCGCGGCGGGCGCGAACCACAGGAGGCGGCTCGCGTTCACGTCGCCCGAGAACGAGAGGTAGTGCAGGAATCGGGCAACGGGAAGATAGAAGAGCGACACCACCGCTAAGACCGCGGCCGCCCCGGCCGCGTGACTCGCGTCGACCGCCGGTTTCACGGTGAGATGGTAGCAGGATCTAAACTCGTTTCCACCATGAGTGAAGCTTCTTCGCTGCACGTCGCCTTCATCGGTCTCGGCACGATGGGTCAAGGCATGGCCCGTAACATCGCGAAGGCGGGCTTCCCGCTCGCCGTCGCGACGCGAACTCCCGGAAAAGCGGAAGCGTTCGTGCGCACGCTTTCGGCGGAGGGCCGCGACGCGCGCGCCGCGAGAACGCCGGCCGCCGCCGCCGAAGGCGCCGACGTCGTCGTCTCGTGCGTGCCGGATGCACCCGAGGTCGAGGACGTCCACCTCGGCGCGTCCGGCACCGCTGCCGGCGCGCGCCCGGGCGCGGTCGTGATCGACTGCTCGACGATCGCCGCCGAGGCCGCGCGCGCGATCGCGGCGCGGCTTCTGGAAAAGGGCCTCTCCTTCCTGGACGCTCCGGTGTCGGGCGGACAGAAAGGGGCGGTCGAGGGAACTCTCACGTTCTTCATCGGCGGAGACGTCGCGGCGCTCGAGAAGGCGCGGCCCGTGCTCGAGGCGATGGGCCGCCGCCTCACGGCGCTCGGGCCCTCGGGCGCCGGCCAGCTCGGCAAGGCGGCAAACCAGATTCTCGTGGCGAACAACCTCATGGGAGTCTCGGAGGCTCTCGCCTTCGCCGCGAAGGCGGGCCTGCCCCTGACGTCGCTCCACGAGGCGCTCACCTCGGGCGCGGCGAACTCCTGGGCGCTCGAGGTGCTCGGAAAGAAGATGATCGACCGCGATTTCAAGCCCGCCTTCGCGGTCAAGCACCAGCAGAAGGACCTCGCGATCGTCCTGAAGACCGCCCGCGCACGAGGGATTCCCCTTCCCGGCACGGCGCTCGTCCATCAGCTCCTGACGGCGCTCGAGGCCTCCGGCCGCGCCGAGGACGGCACCCAGGCCCTCCTCACGGTCTACGAGTCCCTCGGCGGCGGGCGCTAAGATCCGCGCAAACGGAGGTCCTCTCATGAACCGTCTTCGCCTCGCCGCTCTTGCCGCAGCGCTCCTCGCGTCCTCGCCGGGTTTCGCCGAGTCGGAAAAATTCGACCGCAGCTATTCCTTCGTAGGCGACAAGGACATCAAGGTCGGGATCAAGGTCGGAGACGTCACGATCGACTCCTTCCGCATCCGCCATTGGCCCGACGCCGACGACTTCGCCAAGTCCGAGAAGGACCTGAAAGACACGCACACGATGGTGCTGGAGTTTCACTACTCGAACCGGGACCGCGACAAGGACTACAAGTGCAAATACGTCGTCACCATTCCCGGCGGCAAGGACGGCAAGCCATTCGGCGAGAACGACCGGACGGCCACGCTCGACAAGGGCAAGATCGACGACACGAACTCCTTCTTCGTGAAGATGTACACGAACGACTACAAGGTCGCCAAGACGATCAAGGTCAGCTTCGAGATCTGGAAGAAGTGACGTGTCAGGCGCACACAGCCGCCCCGCACGGTCTATGAGAAGCTGTCGAACCCGCGTTAAGATCGCCTCAACTTCGAGGGAGGACTGCATGAGACCCGTACGCTTCGTCATCGCCGCGGCGGTCGCCGCGCTCGTCTTCACCGCGCTTCCGTCCCGTGCCGAGGACGGAAAGATCGTGCGCAGCTTTCCGTTCTCCGACAAGGAAACGAAGGTGGGCGTCAAGAGCGGTGACGCGCTCATCGGCTCCTTTCGCATCCGCCACTGGCCGGACCCCGAAAACATGGCGAAAGGCGAAAAGGACCTGAACGACAATCACTCGGTGGACGTGGAGTTCACGTACGCGAATCGCGACCTGGAGAACGACTACAAGTGCCGCTACACGATCGAGATCCCCGGCGGAGCGGACGGAAAGCCGTACGCGCTGGCCGACCAGACCCGCACGCTCAGCAAGGGCAAGGTGGACGACACGAACAAGGTCTCGCTCAAGATGAAGACGCACCAGTACAAGCTGGCCAAGACGATGATTGTGACGTTCGAAATCTGGAAGAAGTCGTAACGCCGAGGGGTCAGGCGCAGGCGCTGTTTCTGTCCCTCTCGCGGGCGCGCGCGGCGGTCTGCTCCGCGCGCCACTCCGCGCGGCGGCGGCAATAGTCCTCGTCGGCCTGGCGCGCGAGGACGCGGCGATAGTCGCCCTTCAGGCGCGCGATCTCCTCGGCAAGCCGCACGCGGTCCGCCGGAGGAACGTCGCCGGGAGGGGCTGCCATTTCCGCTTCTCGCATCTCGATTCGTGCTCTCAGGACTCTCGCCTCGTGAAGTTCCGCCGCCGATTCCATGATTCCCTCGTTCACCTTTTCCGCCCGCGGGGGCCTCGTCTCTGGAAAGAAGACGCAAAAAGCCCGAAAAGGTTTCACGATCTAGGTCACGGCCTCTACGGTTGTCCTGCTTCGAAGAAAGCCGCGTCGGGGACGCCCGAGCGCCCGTGGTTGACGAGCCACGGATACACGCCGAGATAGAGCCGCGCGAGCTTCCGGAACTCCCGCACGCGTGCCGGCTCGGACAGGGAGAGATCGCGACGGCCTTCCGGATCGGCACCCGCGTCGTACAGCATCTCCTCTCCGAGCGAGCCGCCCTCGCCGCCGGACACGCGTTCCCAGGCGATTACGGCGTGGAAGACGCGCGACACGGTCGCGATCGTGAGCATCTCCCCTTCGTCGTTCCAGGAGAACACCGGCCGCTCCGGATCGCACGCCGCGGGATCGAGACGGTCGCACCCCACGCCGCTCGCGGGCAGATCCACGCCGAGAAGACCGAGAAGCGTGGGCGGAACGTCGGCGAGCGACGACGGACCCGGGACAGCGGGTCTCGCAGGCAGCAGCGGCGAATAGAGGATCCAGGGCACGCCGTGGCGGAGCTCCGCGAACCGGTGCAGCGAAGAGATGCCTCCGAGCGGCGCGATGGGCAGGCCGTGGTCGCTCACGATCACGAAAACGGTGCGCGAAAACCAGGGCCGCGCGCGAACGCGGTCGAAGAAATCGCCAATGGCTTCGTCCGTGTAGTGGATCGTCCGCAGCATCGGCACGGTCCGGCCGCCGACGAGTTCGCGCCAACCAGGCACGTGAAAGCTCCCCCTCTCCTCGGCGGCGGGAACGTCGAGCTGCGTCTTCGCGTCGGAAGGGAGCTGGAAAGGATGGTGGTTCGAGATCGTCAGCACCATCGCCGCGAACGGTTCCTCCATCCGGTCGATCGCGACGGCCGCACGGCGCGCGAGGGTGCGGTCCGAAAACCCCCAGTTCGTCCGTGGCTCCGCCGGGTCGAAGTCGCGGCCGTCGATCATCCGGAATCCTCGCGGGAGGAAGAAGCGATCCTCGCCGAAGAAGGTCTGGTCGCTGTTGTGGATCCAGAGAAACGATCTCCAGCCCGCGCGCCGGAGGATCTCGGGAAGTCCAGTCATGGAAACGCGGGGATGCAGCGTCATCACGATCTCGCGCGGGACGGCGAGCAGGCCGTACCACAGCGCCAGCTCCCCCTCGGGAGTGTGCGTGCCGGGGCTCCAGACGCCGTCGAACCGCGTGCCCGCGACGGCGAGCGCGTCGAGATTCGGCGTCACGCCGGGAACGGAGCCGCCGTATGCGCCGATCTCGTGCGCGCGGACGCCCTCCATCACGAAAAAGACGACGTTGGCGCGCAGCCCCGGCGGGAGCCGTGGAGCGGCGGCGGACCTCTCCGCCGGACGGTACGCGAGAGGGAACAGGGGATCGAGGAACCGGCGGCGCGAAGGGTTGGCGACGATCTCGCGAATCGCGGAAAGCGGCACCGTCGGAGCGGCCGCGCGGGGGCCGCCGGCTGCGCGGCCCGCCTCGATCGAGCGGGAAAGCGCCGCGGCGGCGAACGCCGGGTTGCGCGCGGTCGCCGCGAGGTTGACCGGGACGGGCAGGAGAGCGAGCGCAAGCGCGGCCGCTCCGAAGGTCGCGAGCCCCCCCGGGGAAACGGCGGCAGGTCTTCCGCGGCCCGCCAGGTGGGCGGCCGCGGCCAACAAGAGCAGCACCGCGCCGACGGCCGCCCCGGCCCGCGCGAGCTCGGCAGGGCCGATCGAGAATCGCCAGAACGACTCGCTCGCGGCAATCCGGAGGTCTTCCGCGCGGGGGGGATGCCCGAAATAGACGATCGCCTCGCCGAGAAGAAATGCGCAGAGACACCAGACGAGGACGAACGCGCCGAAGGCCCGTGCAACCAGACCCGCAATTCGCCCGCGCGCGAAAGCAGCCGCAGCGGCCGCGGCGAGCAGAAGGACGCCCGCGTCCTCGCAGAGTCCGAGCAGGAACCAGCGCGCCGGCTGCAAGGAAGGGAGCGGCGACGCAAAGTGGATCCGCAGCCGCATGGCAAGTCCGAAAAGAACGCCATCGAGCGCGACGGCCAGGATGAACCGGCGCCAAACCGCGGGATCGGCGGACTTCCCGTACGTGCGCCGCAAGACGTTCAGTGTAGCCGCCTCACTCCTCTAGAACCTTCCCCGCGCGCGCTCCTTCGCCGGCAGGATCTCGAGACAGGTCGTCCACCAGCCGGTCTCGATCGTCTCGACGAACTCGCCGGGGAGCCCCTCGCTCCGCATCTCGCGCGCCAGACGCGCATGGTCGTATTCGACGGGAACGAAGTCGACGGCGACGTCGCCCGCGCGCTCCTCGAGGATCGCGAACCACACATTCGGCTTTCCGTCGTTCGCGGGGCGCCCGAGCGCTCCCACGTTCACGACGCCCCGGCCCGGGCCCGTGAAGCGTTGCCACTGGAGCCCGGTGTGCGTACAGACGATCAGATCGGCGGCGTGATCCGAAAGCAGCTTCTCGATGAACGGCCGGGGCGTCGTCGTCTCCCAGAGGAACTCGTTGATCTTCCGGGGAGAGCCGTGACAGAGAAGCAGGCGCTTCCCGGCAATCGTGAGGCGCAGATGCGGCGGCAGGGTCGCCATCCAGGCCTTGTGCGCGACCGCCGTCTTCTCGCGCGTGTAGTCGTACGAGATCTGGGCGAACGCGTTGTCGCTCGGGTCCGTGTAGCCGCAGTGGCAGTCCTCCGCGGCCGTCGCGAGCGATTCCTCGTAGTTGCCCTGGATCGTGGGAATTCCGCTCGCCCTGAGGATCTCGACCGTGCGGTCCGGGTGGGGGCCGAACGCTCCGAAGTCGCCGAGGGCGATCATCGCGTCGACGCCACGCGAGCGGGAGATTTCCATGGCCTTTAGAAGGGAGAGATAGTTCGAATAGATACCGCCGAAGAGAGAGATTCTTTGAAAGGTCCCCAGGTCGACGGTCGTCATGGAATTCGCTCCGCCGACGCCAGCGCACGGGCGCATTCACTTTCCAAGAAAATCCCCCGTCCTCCGAACATCACGTCCTGCACGAAAACCCCGTCTCGTGGCACGTGAAGCAGGCTTGATGACTCAGCTGAAAGGGCCTCATCGTGTCTTTGAGCGTCTCTCCCATCTTTGCATCCGGTGAATCAATCAGGATCGGGCAGACATACACACCCTTGCTCGTCACCATCCGGCAGCCCGTGCACTGCAGGACACCGGCCTCCTCCGGCGTCAACTCGCGGCCCTTGAGTGTCTCCCACGACTCGTAGGCGCGCAGGCGCTGCTCTTCGGCACCGATGCGGAGGAGCGGCATGATCTTCAGGCGCGGCTGCGGCAGGCCGATGGAACGGAGGAAGTCGAAGAAGCGCGTCCGGCCGTCCTGCGTGGCCGCTCCCTCGCAGGCCTCGGTCACCGTGATGACGGGATTGAGCCCGGCCGAGGCGAGCGCGCGGACGCCGCCGAGGATCCTCTCGAACGTCCCCGCGCCGCGAATGGGATCGTTCGTCGCCGCGTTCCAGCCGTCGATCGAGATGCGGATGTCGAGGCTGTATTCCGAGGCGTCCGACAACCTCTTCAGGCGCGCCGCCGTGTCGGCCCGGATGAGGACGCCGTTCGTCAGGACCGAGACCGGTCCCTGACAAAGGGTCTCCTCGAGGATCTCGAAGATCTCGTGATTCATGAAGGGCTCGCCGCCCGTGAAGTAGTACTCCTTCACCCCGAGCGCTTCGGCCTCCCGAAGATGGCGCTTCACGTCGGCGAGAGTGAGCATCTCGTGGGCGTGATTCGTCGTCGAGCACGAGATGAAGCAGTGCATGCACTGGAGGTTGCACAGCGTCCCGGCCACCTGGAACCACAGAGTGTCGAGGGCGAAGAGGGGCGCGATCGGAAAGCCGGACGAGGCGCAGCTCTGGGCGTTCATGAAATCCTCAGTTGACGATCCGCGGAAAGACGTCGGAAACGGCGGCCGCGCCCGGAGGAGGGACCGAAGGTCCTGGCGGCGTTTCGCCTTCGCCCCGCGCGAACAACACGATCTTCTCCCGTTTCATGCGAACGGGAATTCTGGCTTCATCGCCGATCGCGAGATCATTCGGGGCGTCGAGAAGAAGCTCCTGCCGCCCCGCGTAAAGCCGCAGGCGCTGCACCGGGCCCAGGAACTGGGCCGAGGCGAGCGCGGCCGTGAAGTCCGCCTCGGCCGGGCTGACGACCTCGAGATCCTCCGGGCGGAGCAGGGCCCAGCACGGCCCCGCCTCCGAGCCGGCAGGCGCTTCGATCGTCGCAAAGGGAAGACAGAGATCGTCGCCCCGCGTCGAGACGTCGCCCGCGACGAGGTTCGCCGCGCCGAGAAAGCGCGCCACGAACGGGCTCGCCGGGCGGTGATACACCTCGGCCGGACGTCCCGCCTGCTCGATACGTCCCTCGCGCATGACGACCAGCTCGTCTCCGAGGGCGAGCGCCTCGGCCTGGTCGTGCGTCACGTACACGGTCGTGAGGGCGAGCGCGCGGAGAAGACTGAAGAGCTCGGCTCTGAGGTCCTCCCTGAGTTTCGCGTCGAGTGCGGAGAGCGGTTCGTCGAGGAGCAGAATGCGCGGCCGGAACGCGAGGGCGCGCGCGAGCGCCACGCGCTGCTGCTCGCCGCCGGAGAGCCCGTCGACGGGGCGGCTCTCGAAGCCCCCCATCCGGACCGTCTCGAGAACCTCGCGGGCGCGCGCCGCGCGCTCGGCCTTCCCCACGCCGCGCGTGCGGAGCCCGAACGCAACGTTCTGAAGCACGGTGAGATGCGGAAAGAGCGCGTAGCTCTGGAACACCATCCCGATGTCGCGCTTCTCGGCGGGGACGTTCGTGACGTCCCTCCCATCCAGCAGCACCGCGCCCGCATCGGGATCCGTGAGCCCCGCGATCATCCAGAGGGTCGTGCTCTTCCCCGAGCCGCTCGGCCCGAGCAGCGCGGAGATCCGGCCCTCCGGGAAGACGTGACTCAGCGACACGACCGCTGCTCTCCCGGGGCCGTAGGCCTTCGACAGCCCGCGCACTTCCAGCTTCATACCGAGAGCCCCCGGCGGAACTCTTCGCCGCCGAGCGCCTGGATGGCCAGGAACGCGGGCACGATGGGCGCGAGGAAGATCAGCGTCGCCGCGGCGGCGACGGGGAACGAGTTTGTCGTGTACGTGAGGTAGAGCGCCGCGGGAAACGTCTGCACGATCGGAGTCGCGAGCAGGAAGCTGACGTTGAACTCCCCCCACGACACCGCAAAGACGAGAAGCGCCGAGAGCACGAGCCCGGGCACGAGACGCGGCAGAGTCACCCACGCCGCCGTCTTCCAGGGCCCGGCGCCCAGGGAGCGCGCCACCCGCTCGAGGTCCGCGCCCTCTCTCTCCAGCGCGTTGCTCACTGTCTTCAGGACGAGCGGCAGGGTATACGCGAGGTGGCCCGCCACGAGGAGGCCGAAGCGCGGTGCCCGGCCGGCCCCGAGGAGCAGCCCCACGGCGAGCGCGATGCCCGGAATCGCGAGCGGTGTCATGGCGAGTGTCTCGAGAGAGCCCGAACCCGGGAACGGCCGGCGCCGGAACGCGAAGGCGGCCGGCGTCCCGATGAGAAGAGCGAGCGGAACGACCGTCCCAACGAGCCGGAGCGACGTGACGAGCGCCCCCGACCAGAGGCCGAGCACGTACCGGAACAGGCCGAGCGCGCCGCCCGCGGCGGCCCCCTCGGACCTCTGCCCGTACCAGTCCGCATGGACGAAGGCTCCCGCCGCCGTGACCACGAGCGGCGCCACGAGACCCACGGCGAGGGCCACCGCCACGGCGATCCCCGCCGTCCGCGCCACCCGCCGGGGCGAGATGGGAAGGCTCACGCCGACCTCCGCGCGAAGAGACGATCGACGCCGAAGGTGAGGGCCGCGAGCGCGATGCAGAGCGCCCCCGCGACCGCGTCGTTCAGGAACGCCGTCAGCTCCGTATAGATCTCGAGCGGCGCGACCGTGAAGCGCCGCGCGAGAACGAGCGCGACGCCGAAGGAGCCCATCGAGGCCGAGAACGTCACGGCCAGCGTCGAGAACAGCGCCGGAGCGGCATACGGAAGCGTCACGTGGAGGAGCCGCGCGATCGGCCCGGCGCCCAGCGAACGCGCCGCGGCGTCCAGCTCCAGCGGAAAGTGGCGGAACGCGGCCTCGAGCGTCATGACGGCCCGTGGAATCTCGAAATAGAGATAGGCGAGAAAGAGACCCGCCAGGGTGAACGCCGAGCCCGCGAAGAGCTCGCGCCCCGTCAGGAGACCCGCGAGCTTCGGAACGGCTCCGATCCGCCCGAGCATCACGATCACGAGGAAGCCCACGAGGACGCCCGAAAACGTGAGCGGGAGCGAAACCGCAGTCCGCACGAGATCGCGACCGGGGAAACGCTCCCGCGCGAAGACCCACGCCGGCACGATCGCGAGCGCGACCGAGACGAAGGCGGCCGCCGTCGACAGAGCCAGCGAATTGACGAGCGACGTCCGGTAGCGCCCCGCCGCGAGGACCTTCAGAAACGCGTCCGGCGACGAGAACGCCCCGGCCGCGAGGCGCGCGAGCGGCCACACGACGCACAGGCCGAGGAAGACCGCGAGCGGAAGGGCAAGCAGCGCTCCCGCCGCGACGGAGCGGTTCCTGCGGCTAACGGCCAGTCCCCCGGATCTCGTCCAGCCAGGCTTTCTTCAGCGCGTCGGCCGCGGCCGCCATATTCGAGAGGTCGAGGGCGCGGGCCTTTTTGTAGTCCGCATCGGGAAGGAACTTCGTCGCGAGCTCGGCGGGCAGGGTGCCGGCCACAACCGGGCGGAAGAACGACTTCGCGAACTCCGCCTGCGCGGGGGCGGAGAGCAGCCAGTCGAAGTACCTCTTCGTCTCGTCGGCGTGCGGCGCTCCCACTGCGAGGCCCATGACGAGCGGCATCGTGAAGGTGCCTTCAGCGGGAATCACGACCTCCACCGGTCCGCCGTCCACGTACTTCATCTTGTAGCCGTTGCCGTCCGCGTTGATCCAGATCGGCACCTCGCCGCGCAGCACGGAGTTGTAGATCGACTCGCGGGGATACGACGAGACGTTCGCGTCGAGCTTCTTGAGGTACGAGAGCCCGGGACGAAAATCCTTCTCCGTGCCGCCCATCAGCTCGTTCAGCCCGTAGACGAACGTGAACGACGTCCCGCCCCAGGTCGGGTCGTCATAGGCGACCTTCCCCTTGTATACAGGCTTGAGGAGATCAGCGAACGACTGCGGAACCGGAGCGCCGGCAAGCGCCTTCGTATTGACGACGAACGCGATCGTGCCGGTGTGCACGGTCCACCAGAGCCCGTTCGGGTCTTTCAGGGAATCGGGAATCTTCTCCCACCCCTTCGGCTTGTAGGGCTGGTGAAGCCCCTTCTGGGCGGCCTGATAGCCGATTGCGCCGGAGTAGTAGGCGCAGTCGGCGACGGGGTTGTCCTTCTCCTTCTCGAGCGCTGCCATCGCGACGGACGAGCCCTTCGGATCCGGAGGGACCGTCACCCCCGCGACCTGCTTGTAGAGGGCCGTCACGCCACCCCAGTTCGCATAGTTCGGGATGCAGTCGTACTGAATGACGATCTTGTCCTCGCCGGCCGCCGGAAGAGCGAAGGCGGCGCTCGGCGCGAGGAGAACGGCCAGGGTGATGATGAAACAGGCACGGAGCAAGGCTCCGGACACGAAACGCAGCACTCGAATCCCCCTTCTTCTTCCCGCGAGGTCGTCGCGGGGCGGAATGCCGGACTTCCTAGAACGAGAGGAGGAAAGGGGGCGGCGCGCGAGAGGGCGGAGGAGCGGTGAACGGAGGAGGGCTCTCGCGAAGAGCCTCTCGCGGGGAAAGCGCACGTCGCCGGCCGAGGACGACCTCGAGAACGGCGAGGAGCCTGGCGTCCCGCTTCGCCGCGCGAAGCGCGTCTCTAAGTCGCATCGCATCCGCGCGGCGGTCGACGTCGAGAAGCTCCCCGAGGAGGAAGACCTTCGGCGCGTTGCCGAGGAGGGCGGCGAGAACGCGCGGCGTCCGCCACGGAACCCGTCCGAAGAAAGCCGGGAGAGAGACGGCGTCGGCGCGGAGGCCGATCAGCCAGACTCCCCCATCGCGCGAAGGGCCGAGGACCCTGTCCGACACCGAAAGCGCCCGGAACGCCGCCGCGAGATCCCGCGCCGTGAGCTCCGGAACATCGCCCGGCACCGCGACGATCTCCTCGTAGCCTCTGCACGCGGCATTCCGGAAGGCTGCTTCCAGCTTTTCGCCGAAGTCCGTACCGGCCTGCGCGGCCGGCGGAACGAGGACGAGCTCGACTCCGGGCAGCGCGGCGACGGCGTCCCGGACCCTGCCTTGCGAGAGGGCGAAGAGCGCCTCTCCGCCGCGAAGCCCCTTGACGGCCGCTTCTGCCCGCGGCGCGCGCGCGAACAGAATGACGCAGCGCGAAGGCGCCGACACGGAACGGCTCATCCGGGAGCTGATACGGGATTCTCGCACGCCGCGGATCACATGCAAGACCTGTGCGTTCAGGAATGCCGGCGGGCCCGGCCGTCATTCCCTAGGGGGCGGCTCGAGCTCGGCGATCCTCAGGGCGAGCTCGTCGCGCACGTCGCGGAAAGTCTCCAGCGAGTGCCTGGACGAGGCCTCGGCCGCGGGGTCGGGCAGCGGCCAGTGGAGCGTCTTCACGCGCTTCGGGAAGACCGGACAGACCTCCTCGGCGCAGAGGGTCACGACGAGGTCGACAAGAGCCGGATCGATGTCCGCGACTGACTTCGACCTCTGGCCCGCGATGTCGATTCCCACTTCGGCGAGCGCCGCGATCGCGAGCGGGTTCACCGCCGCCGGGTGCGAGCCGGCGCTCTGGACGCGGATCGCGTCCCCGAAATGCGCGCGCGCGAGACCCTCGGCCATCTGGCTGCGCGCCGAGTTCGCGACGCAGAGGAAGAGGAGCCCCGGAACCCGCGCGGGCGCCGTCACGAGCCCGCGGCCTCTCCCGCCGGCTCGAACCAGCCGCGCGTCCGGTTGCAGGCGGCGCAAACCATCAGCATAACGGGTACTTCCACGAGAACGCCGACCGTCGTCGCGAGGGCCGCGCCCGACGCCGGCCCGAAGAGCGCGATGGACGTGGCGACGGCGAGCTCGAAGAAGTTGCTGGCGCCGATGAGCGCGCCCGGAGCTGCGACCGCGTGCCGGACGCCGGCGAGCTTCATGAGGCCGTACGCGAGAGAGGCGTTGAGGACGACTTGCAGGAGGATCGGGACCGCGATCAGCGCGACGTGAAGCGGCCGGCCCAGGACGTTTTCCGCCTGGAACGCGAAGATCGCGACAAGCGTCAGGAGGAGCGCGCCGACCGTAACCGGCGCGAGCCGCGGCAGGAGCGTGCTTTCGAGCCACGCCTTTCCGCGCCGGGAGATCGCCCACGCGCGCAGGGCGGCTCCAGCGGCGAGCGGGACGACGAGGAAGGCGACGACCGACGTGACGAGCACGCGCATCGGGACCTCGAGCGACGAGGCCCCGCGCACGAGGACGCGGACGATCGGCACGAAGAGCACGAGCATCACGAGGTCGTTCAGCGCCACCTGGACGAGCGTGTACGCCGGGTCGCCGCGCGTGAGCGCGCTCCAGACGAAGACCATCGCCGTGCACGGCGCTGCCGCGAGGATGATTGTCCCTGCGATGTACTGGTCCGCCTCGACCGGCGCGATCCACGCCGCGAACGCGTGCCGGAAGAAGAGCCAGGCCAGGAGGGCCATCGAGAACGGCTTCACGAGCCAGTTCACGAAAAGTGTGACGGCGAGCCCGCGCGGCTCCCTCCCGACGTTGCGGATCGCCGGAAAGTCGATCTTCGCCATCATCGGCGCGACCATGAGCCAGATCAGGACCATGATTGCCGCGTTCACCTGGCTTCCCTGCCCGAGCTCGAGCCCGCGCAAGGCGGCGACCGCGCCCGGGAACAGTGTCCCGAGCGCGACGCCCGCCGCCATGCAGAGCGCGACCCAGATTGAGAGAAAGCGCTCGAAGGCCCCCATTGCCCGCCTCAGGCGGCCGGCTTCGTCGCCCGCACGAACGCGCTCATGAACTTCCCATCCACCTGCGGCGCCATCGCGTCCGCGTCGATGCCGGTCGCCGAGAGGAAGTCCCGCGCATCCTCGATCGTGTAGATCCGCGTCGGAGTGATCGAGACGTCCCCGAAGCCCGCCTTCTTCAGCTTCGCCTCGAACTCCTTCTCCTCGAGGGCGCCCGCGAGGCAACCGATCCACAGCTCGACGTTCTTACGTACCTCCGCGGGTACGGCGCCGCGCACGACGACGTCCGAAACCGCGAATCGCCCGCCCGGCCTGAGGACGCGGAACGCCTCGGACAGCGCGCGGTCCTTGTCGGCCGAGAGGTTCACGACGCAGTTCGAGATGATGACGTCGACGCTCCCGTCGGGAAGAGGGATGTTCTCGAGCTCCCCCTTCAGAAACTCCACGTTCGTGACGCCAGCCGCGCGCTGGTTCTCCCGCGCGAGCGCGAGCATCTCGTCCGTCATGTCTAGGCCGTAGACTTTCCCCGCCGGCCCAACGCGCCGCGACGAAAGCAGGACGTCGATGCCGCCGCCCGAGCCGAGGTCGAGGACGGTCTCGCCACCGTTCAATTCCACGAGCGCCGTTGGATTTCCGCAGCCGAGCGATGCCGAGATCGCTGCGGAAGGGAGGCCAAGCGTTTCCCTGGCTCCGTAAAGATTCGACGTGATGGGGTCCTTCGCCCCCGCGATCGCGGAGGCGCCGCCGCAGCACGCGCTGCCGCCCGTCGCCGCGCGCTTGGCGGCTTCGCCGTATTTTTTCCTCACGATATCCTTCAGGCTCGCTCCCGACATGAGGTCCTCCTAATAGATCAAAATTTCTTGATACTTAGAACAGCGAAAAACCGTAAAGCTGTCCTAGCGACGTCTTCTTCTCCTCGCAACACCGCGCGGCTTCGACTCGGGCGGCATCCTCCTGAACCGTCCCCACGAAGTTCTGGAGTTCGGCGAGGGTTCCAGGGTTCAGCGAATAGTGGATCCAACGGCCGGCGCGGCGGTCGGTCACCAGGCCGGCATCCTTCAGAGTCTTCATGTGAAAGGACAGGCGAGACTGGCCCGCATAGAGCGTATCCATCAGATTACAAACACATTGCTCTCCGTGGAGGAGCTTTCCGACGATCCTAAGCCGCGTCTCGTCCGAAAGCGCGTGGAAGAGCAGCGCAAGGCGCGCCACGTCCACCCTGTCTTGAGCTCTCCTCGCCGGAGCGGCCGGTCCCGCCATAGCCTTAATATATAAAAAAATATTGATCTGTCAATGGCCAGCGGGTCTTTGTGCCCTCCGACGCACGCGCGTGCTGTTTGAGCGAAGCGAGTTCACGCGCGAAGGAGGAAGGTATCCCTCTCGGGAGAGCGCCGTCTCAGTCGCTCGAGCACCGGATACGCTATGGCCGGAAGACTCGCGAGGCGGGCAAGGCCCGTCGTGGCGCGCAGCTCGCCCGTGTCCGTGATGAGCGCGCCCTCGACGCCCGCCGTCCGATCAAGCAGCTCGAAGGCCGCGTCGGGACCGAAGAGCACCGCAAGCGTCGCGAAGCGCCCCGCCTCGAAGGCCGTCCGCGCGACGGCCGTGGCCGTGGTACGAGGAGAGCGGGAGGCTCCCGGCGGCGATCTTGCGGCCCGATGCGGATGTCGTGACGTCGACGGACGGATAGGCTCCGGTCGGCGACGCACCTGATATCGAGTCGTAGGCGAGAAGGAGATCGAGCGTTCCCCAGGCGTCGCCGAGGTCCTGGTGGACGTCGACGACCGGGTCGATGACCTGCGTCCGGCCGCCCGATTCCTTGTAGTAGAGGGTCCGCGCATCGATCTCCGACTGCGCACTCGCCCCCCGCGCGACGAGTGCCCCGGCGCCAGCGGCGAGGAGAGAGAGAGACGGGCGGCGCCTTCCCTTCTCAATTGCAGCCACAGCCGCCTCCCGCCGCTCCGCCGTTCCCCGCTGCGCCTTCCTTGCTCGCGTGGATGTGCTCACGGAGAACCTGCGTGAGCCGGTCGCCGTCGAGATTCATGATCGGATCGGCAAGGTAGCCGCGCTGCCAGGCCTTGACGTCACCCGTCGCCTGAACAGAATGCGCAACGCGCACACCCGCGTCCGCGCCGAGCGTCCCACCCGCCAGCAGCGTCGCGACCGCGGCCTCCACCTTCGCATGCACGACCGAGCCGCCGCCTTCGAAGCGCGCCGCGATGCGGCCCTCCCGGTCGAGGACGAACGTCGTCGGCATCGCGACGACGTTGAAGGCCTCCCCGGCCGTCCCCGAGGCGTCCCTGAGAATCGTGAATCCCACCGGCACCGCCTCGAGGAACGCGATGATCGCGTCGTCGTTCCCGTCGAGCGTGAGGCCGAGGATCCGGAGGCCCTGCTTCTCGTACTTCCGCTGAAGCGCGTCCATCGCCGGAAAGCTCGCCCGGCACGGCACACACCAGGGCGCCCAGAAGTCGAGGACCACGACGCTCCCCTTGAGCGACTCGAGCGAGAACGGAGTCTCGTTCATGAGTCGGAGCCTCACGGCAGGGGCTGGTTCAGCGCCACGGGCCGGAGCTGCGAAGACTGCTGCGACGAGAACGGCGGCCGAGAGTTGCTTCAAGGGGACATCTCCTCTGTGAATCGCGATCGGAGCAAAAGCAATACCCAAACCGGACGTTTCAGGACTCGAACGGCGCGAATCGAGCCTCGACTCCGGGAACCCTTAACGCAGCCTTACGGAGCCGCCAATGGGAATTGCCCTGAAGATCGGACTGCGGTCGGACCGGATATGAACGCAGCCGATCAGTATGAGAGGTGGAGGGCCAGCCCCCCCGGCAGCGGGACTACTGTGAACTCGGCCTTCCGCTCGGCCGGCCGAGCGGGCTGGTGCCTTCCAACGACGAAGCGGCCGACGGCGGTACCGAAGACCGCGCCGGCGAGGACGTCACTCGGAAAGTGGGCCTGTTGGTAGACGCGTGAGACGGCGACCAGCGACGCCACCGTGTACGAAACGGTTGGGACGACCCAGCCGTCGGACCGCATCGCAATCACCGACGCCACAGTGAACGCCTCGGTGGCGTGGCCGGACGGAAACGATGCGTTGGAGCTGAACGGCTTGAAGACGGTCGCTCCGTCCGACGAATAAGGCCGCTCCCGGCCGAATGCGGTCTTGAAGACGACGTTCGTCAGGAGGCCGCTCAGAATCGACGCCTCGACCGCGTCCCGGCCCGTGTCGCGCACGTCCCGGTTGTCGAATGCGAGGCCCCCCACGAGAAGACCGGCCGACAAGCCGATCGCGTACTCGGCCCCGAATTTCGAAACATATCGCGCCGCGGTGTCCCGGGAGGTGGACTGGTTTCGCACGGCCCATTGGTACGCGTCCCGGTCTTCGGCCATGAAACCGCCGATACCGGCGATCGTTCCGCCGAACAAGGTCCAATCTCCACGGTCCCAGGAAGCGGGTGCCTTTACCATCGCGACGGAGTCCTCACCCCACCGAACGACCTCGTCCTTCACCGCTTCTATGACTCCCCCACCCGACTGCGCGAGGACGGGAACCGGAAAGAGACACGAGGCGACAAAGAGCGCCGCCGCGACTTTCGGGGTGCGGGATCGGATCACGCACAGATCCTTTCAGGCCCGCTTTTCATTTTCGGGTCGCGCCGGGAGTGCGGGCGGCCTCTGCGACGGGCACGTCGTGGAGCGGAGGGTCCCTCAGGCGCGCGGCCTCCTCCGCGATGAGGCGGAACATCTCGAGGTATTCGGGCGCCACGAGGAGCCGCCACACGATGGAGCGAGGCGCGTGGATCGAAACGCAATTCACCCCCTGGAAGCTCGCCAGGGGGGTGTCCAAGAGGGCGCGCCCGCGCGCCGACCACGGGTCCTGCTGGGCCCGCGCCGGGGTCGTAAGGAGAGAAACAGACGCGAAGGTCGCGGCGATCACGCACCGGGAATGCGGCATCCGCCGAAGGACTGAGCGCGCCAAGACATTGGGCAATTCCCCTTGCACTCCACATCCCTCGCCAATATGCGCCCCCAGTCTTAACGCAGCCTTACGGGGCCACCAGACGATCGGGTTACGCTTGCTTTGGTAGGGGGTCGCCGTGGGAAAGGGATTCGTTCTGGGATTTGTCGCGGCTATCGCCACGATGATTGCAGCTGTCTGTTTCTTCGTGACAAGCGGCGCCCTGCCAGCCGGACAGGACTCGAAGCCGAGCAGGCTGGAGAAGTGGGCTGCGAAGAGATCGCTTCAGGCGACGATACGCCGAGAGGCTCAGGGGCTGGAGAGCCCCCTTCAGCCCACGGACGACAATCTCACGGCGGGCATCGCGCTCTACCGTGTCCACTGTCAGGTCTGCCATGGAGGGGCCGAGGGTGGGGTTTCGTCGATCGCGAGAGGCTTGACGCCGAACGCGCCGCAGCTCGCGAAAGACGGGGTCGAGGATGATCCCGAGGGAGTGATTTACTGGAAGGTCGTTCATGGTATTCGTTTTACCGGGATGCCTGCCTTCGGCGAGACCCTGTCTGGCCGCGAGATGTGGCAGATCGCGCTCTTTGCGAAGCACATGGACTCATTGCCACCGGGAGCTCGCAGCGCCTGGCTGGCGGGGAAAGCCGCGCCCTGAGGGGGTCCGCCTATCGAGTCTTCGGTCCCTCACATCGGATGCCAGGTCGTCTCCACTCGCACCGGCATTTCATTCTTGACAGGGACCGTGAAAAGCGAAGGCGGGGGAATCTTGAAGTCGGCGAGCGTCGCCGGTATCGTTCCGGAGATCCGGGTGTAAATTCCCTCTGTCACCTGTTGGAAGGGCACCTGCCTGTACGGGACGGTCTGCCCGGCGAACTCGATCTCGAGATTGCACAGGATCGTGGATGATCCAAAGTCCGATTCGGGCAATCGGATGCGCACGCTGACGAGAGGAAACTGGGCGCCGTGCGTGGCCTGAAGCATGTGAAGATCGCGGTTGCTGTCCCCCGAATCAAACGACTTCACGGGCGCCGCGATCAGCACATCGCACTGTCCAGCGTGACAAACAACTTTCCCTCGTGCTGCGTTGCTGATGCCGTCGGTGTCATGCAGCGGATGAGAGACATGATACGTAAGGGTTGACTTTTCCAGCACCCATTGACGGTCCGGTTGTGCAAGTCCGGGAACCGCCAGAAGCAGACCGGCCATCAGCACTGTCTGTTTCAGCCCACGGAGAGTGTGTTCCTTCATGAACGCCGCCTCAGAATTTGAGCGCTACGGATCCGATCGCGGCGGCATATGCCGCCACCGTTACGTCGGCGACGGCCGAGTGTGCTGTGGCGATCCCATGAACCTTTTCCCCGCGGTCGAGTTGAGAACGAGCCATCGCCCCCAGGATGGGAGTCAGGATCATTCCGGCTGCATGAACCCAGGCCAGGGCCTTGTGCACGCGAATGGGGCCGCGAACTTCCATTCCCGGCACGCTGGGTGCCCGGATGGCATAGGAAGCGGTCGTGATGTACATGCCCGCCGTCACCAGGCCCAGCGCGCCGTGGAGATCGCGTGACGACGTGCTGCCGTGGGCGCCGGCACTGCCGCCAGCGAAGATCGTCGCGATCATGGGGATGAGCGTTATCAGGCCGAGGGTTTGATGGATCTTCAGCATATGCGATCGTTTGTCGAGTCTCGCCTGAGCCTCGGCATTTCCCTGGGACTGATCCGGAGGAATGCCCAAATCCAGTAGCGAAGGCTTTGCTGGCTTCTCCTGAGGCGCTACCGTCGTGTCGTCTTTGGTTTGCGCAGCCATCGCCTTCCGACCGAGAAGCGGCATGTCGGAGACGCTGACCGTCGCGGAAAGCATCTCCACGGACTCGGAACAGGCGATCTCGAAGCTCTCGCTGAAGTTGCCGGGCTGCAGGAGATCGAACACGGGACTCTGGGTTTCCGTGACCTCGCCGGTCACCGCTGCCGCTCTTGCAGACTGGGCCAACGACGACGGAGCGAGGGCGGCAATCAGGCAAGTGACAGCAAGGCCCAGGAACTCACGGCGCCAGGCGTGAAAGGCGATCATCGACATCAGTCACCTCTTTCAAGGTCTCGAGGCCAAGGGACACGTCCTCGTCCCGCGACTATAGGTCCGGAAGTCTTAACCCAGCCTAACGAGGCCGCCGGTTCACCCCCGAAGAGCGCTTAGTCACGGCGATGCCGGATCGTTTCCAAGCCGCGATCTCCGAAATGCGTCTTCGCGCATCCGGCGCTTATCGCCCCGCCGGCTTCCGGCCGTTCCTCGGAGACGCCGAAGTTGACGGCGCCCGCCACGCCCTGGGCCACCAGCACGCTCTCTGCCAGAATCAGGCCCGTCCGCCGTACCTCTGTTTTCCCGACCGCAAGCCCACCGAGGTAGAAAGCCGCAGCGGGGAACTCTTAACGCAGCCTAACGGGGCCGCCAGACCGGCAGTCGAAGCTCGAAGGAGGTCCCGCCTCCCGCCGGAACCGCGCACGCCGAGCCTCCGTGTCCGGCCGCGATCCGACGCACGAGGGCGAGGCCGAGTCCGCTCCCCGCAGAGACCTCCGCTCCCGTTCCGCGGACGAAGGGCTCGAAGATCCGCTCGAGATCTCCGGGAGCGACTCCGGGGCCCTCGTCGCGGACCGCGACCGTCACGACGCCGCCCCTCTCGGACGCCGAGAGGTGAATCGGCGAGCCCGGCGTGCCGTACGCGAGCGCGTTCTCGGCGAGGTGCTCGATCGCCGCGGCCAGGAGCTCCTCGTCGCCCCGAACGAGGACTTCGTCCGGCGCCTCGACCGTGAACGGATGGCCGCTGCCGGCGCGCGACCGGGCAACGTGCCTGAGGAGGTCGGCGACATTCGCCGCGGAGCCGGTTTCCTGCAGACGGACGTCCGTCCGCACGAGGACGAGCAGGCTCTCGACGAGACGGCGAAGCGTCTCGAGGGCGCCGCCGCTCGGCGGCATCCCGCTGTGAGACTCGGCGACGAGGCGAGTGAGCGGCGTGCGGAGGGCATGCGCGGCGTACGCGGCAAACTCCCGCTCGGCCGCAAGAGCCTGCGTCAGTCTTCGGCCCGTTTCGTTCAGCGCGTCGGCGAGATGCACGACCTCGGCATCCCTGGAGATGGCCTCGAGCGGTTTCCATGGACCGCTCGTGGGTCGCGCCGCCACCTCCCGCGCCAGCGTCTCGAGAGGCGCAAGCGCCCGTCGGGCGAGACGAACGGAGATGAGCGCGGAAAGAACGGAGAGGGGAAGGACGCCGAGGAGGAGCGTCGTGACGATCTCCCGCCGGAGCTCGCCCGAGAATGAATCCGGCACCGCAACCGCTACGACGAGGCCTGTCGCCGTGCGCCGCCGGGCGACGAAGCGGCCCTTCTCCTTATGCGGTTTCGCTTCGGCCGTACCTCCGCCAGCACCCACCTCGCCCCCCGGACCCTTCGAGGCGATGAGGCCGGACGGACCCCATACCTCCCTCCTCGCCCCATCGAGGGCCGACTCGTCCAGGAATTCGCGAGCGGCGCCCGCGAGTGTCGGCTGTTCGAAGCGCTCCTCCGTGATGCCCGCGTCCATCGCGGCCGCCAGGTTCTCGGCGGTGCGCAGGTTCGCCGACGTGAGCCGAAACCCGAGGAGGACGAGCAGCACCGCGGCGCTGACCAGCGCGGTGACCGCGGCGGCCGCGGCGGCGATCAACGCGATCCTCCTCGTGATGCTCGGGCGGCGAATCAGGTCCCTCCGCGCCAGCGGAATCCATAGCCGCGGACCGTCTCGATGGCGTCCGGGAGCCCCCGCTCGCCGAGCTTTCTCCGAAGTCTCGAGAGGAAGACGTCGAGGCTTGCCGAGGTCTCGGGTGTCGCCTCTCCCCACACGTCTTCGAGGAGCTCCTCGCGCGCGAGCCCTCGGCTGGTGACGAGGCGCTCGAGGACGCGGAATTCCCGGTCGGTGACCGGAACCTCTCCGCCTCTGACGAAGGCTTCGCGGCGGTCGAGGTCGAGGCGCACGGCACCGGCTTCCATGTGCCGCCGCGGAGGGCGTCCGCGCCGCAGGAGCGCTCGGACGCGGGCCTTCAGCTCCAGCGGAGAGAAGGGCTTGCCCAGGTAGTCGTCCGCCCCGGCTTCGAGCCCTTTCACACGCTCGGGCACTTCCCGGAGGGCCGTGAGCACGAGGACCGCCGCCGTCTGTCCCGATTTCCTGAGCTCGGCGACCCAGTCCAGCCCCGATCCATCCGGCAGCATTCGATCCACGACCACGAGCTCGAACGGACGTTCACAGAAGGCCGAGCGCGCCTCGCTGAGCTTGCCGACGCCCGTCGGCAGGGTGCCGATCTCCCGGAGCGTCGCGACGATGAAGGCCCTCGTCTCATTCTCGTCTTCCACGACGAGGATGGTCGGGGTATTGGTCATCGCGCGCTCCACGAACGGACCGACGTTCAGCCCCGAAGCGCGCGGATCCTGCCGAGATGGCTGTCGTCGTGTCCCGCGAGAACCTCGGCGAGCTGTTCGAGCGTCAGCTCTCCGCGCTTCGGGTGGAGCCCCGTGCGCCGCCAGGCCGCGTGGGGCAGCGCGCGCAGGAGCAGGAGCGTGTCCTCCCTCAGCCGCCGGAACTCCTTCACGACAGCCGCAGGATCGGACTCCGCGTACTTCAGCCGCACCGCGGCCCGGTCGTTATCCAGCATCCAGAGCGCCGGACTGTCAGAAAACGCCACCTTCGAGAAGCGCTCCTGGTAGACGCGCTCGATGTCGCGCACGTGCGCGGCGTTCTCGATCATCGACCACTTTCCAGATGTCGGGCGGCGCCGCAGGGCGTCGTCCGGCACGCCTTTCAGGGCGGCAGCGAGCGCGGTGGGGGCGGCCGAGAGCCGTTCGAGAAGGGCGGCCCGCCGCTTGACCGCGTCGATCTGGGCGAGGTGCGCCGTGTCGTTACCGACCGCGTGCCGGACGACGAGGTCGTCGATCGTGAGCCGGCCCGCGGTTTCGTGGATTCCCGCGCGCCGCCATTGCTCGGGCTTCGACTTCTTCAGGAGCCGGAGGCTCTCGCGGCGCAGGCGCGCCCAGTCGCGCAGGACGTCTCCCGCTTTCTGTCCCCGGTAGTCGCGCTCGATCGCGAAGGCGTCGCCGTTCAGGTCGGGAAGGCGCGGCTCGTTCTCGGCGAGGATGCGCGTGTACCTCTCGAGGTACCCCTCGCGCTCCATGTCGCGCAGGTGGCACAGGATCTCGAGGATCGACCACTTGCCCGGCGCCGGCGTGAACAGGAGAAGCTTGCGCGGCACGCCGCGAAGCGCGGCCTTGAGAGCAGCGGGTGTGGCCGCGAGTGTTTCGAGGTGGCGGGCGCGTTCGTTCACGCCGAGGGACGTCGTTTCAGGCATTGGGGGCTCCCGTCGTGGTAAGGCGCTCTCCCGGTTCCGGGAAGAGCAGCTCCTGTGGTCTGAGGCGCGGCAAGAGCGCGTCGAGGACGAGCGCTCCCCAGTCGCCGCGTCGGGCCGGATCGAGCGGGACGTGTGGAACGCCCCAGACCGCGAGCGTCTGCTCGATCGAGCCGTCGATCTCTCGCTGGAACTCGAGGTCCGTGTCGCGCACTCCGTCGAAGCGCGGATTGCCGACGATCGGGACCTTGAAGAGCACGTCGTACGTCTTCGTCCAGCTCCGAACGAGCTCTTGGAGGACCGCCTCGGCGGGGGCACCCGTGAACGCGCGCCGCATGTAGCAGAAGTTGTCGAGGACGGCGCGGTCGCAGAACACGACGTCCGCCTTCGCCTCGGCCTGCAGCTCCCAGGCGATCTGCGTGTGCAGAATCCACGCCTGCGCCTTGAGCGTCGTCTCCCGGTTGATGGGCAACGGGCACTCGCGCGCCACCTCGCGGACGAGCTCTACGGTCAGATCCCTCTTCTTCAGGGCTGCCGCGAGGTCGTAGCAGAGGGTGGTTTTTCCGACGCCGTGCGTGCCGATGAACGCAATCTTCATCCGCCCGGAGAATACCAGCGGAGTCACCCGCGCCTGGGCCCCTTGCATCCTGGCAGGCGTCGCGACAACATGGCACCATCTTGCAGTAGAAAGAGATTCTGTGTGCCGGGTCTGGCGCTGGACGAGACTGTAGAAGGATCACGGCTCCCGAGCCGTCCCGGACAACGCGAGAGGAGGCGGAGTGAGTGCCAACGGGACGGACACGGAGGAAGGCAATGGCCTCTCTCGGCGTCGCTGGATCGACATCCTGCTGGGAACCAGCTTCGCCGCGTGGATGGGGGCTGTCGTCTATCCGGTCCTGCGGTACCTCACGCCTCTCAAGGATGGAGGCGGCTCGAACAAGGCCACGCTCACCGACGCTCAGAAGCAGGAGCTCGCGAGCAAAGGGTTCCTGATCGCCCGCGTCGGCACCGATCGCGTCCTGCTCTTTAAATACAAGGAGCAGAAGCTGAAGGCTCTCTCGGCCAAGTGCACGCACGAGGGCTGCACGGTCCAGCTCGTCCCGGCCGACGGGATCATCTGGTGCGCCTGCCACAACGGGAAATTCTCCCTCGACGGCCGCGTCATCTCGGGGCCGCCGCCCCGGCCGCTGGCGGCCTTCACGGTGGAAGGCGACCTCAAGGGAGTCGTGACCGTGATCAAGCCGGGGAGCACGGCATGACGGGCGAGCGCGACTCCGCGCCCGCTTCGGCCTCCGCCGGCACGCGTATCTGGCGGATGCTGGACGAGAGGTTCCAGCTCTCGGGCCTCATCTCGTTCCTCGGCCACAAGGAAGTGCCTGTCGGGTCGCACTCGATGGTCTGGTATTACCTCGGCGGCGTCTCGCTCTTCTTTTTCGTCGTCCAGATCGCCACCGGAATCCTCCTCCTGATGAACTACCAGGTGGGGGAGAACACGTCCTACGAGAGCATGAAGCACCTCGTGGGCCGTGTGCCGTTCGGCTGGCTCATCCGCTCGATCCATTGCTGGTCGGCTCACCTCATGAGTCTCGCGGTCCTCGCGCATCTCTTCAGCGTCCTGTTTCTGAAGGCCTATCGCAAGCCGCGCGAGCTGACCTGGTACACGGGCTTCGCGATGCTCGGGATCGTCCTCGGTTTCGGGTTTTCCGGCTACCTGCTGCCGTGGAACGAGCTCAGCTATTTCGCGACCGCGGTCGGGACCGACTCCGTGAAGTCCGTTCCCCTCGTCGGGCCCTGGATGCTCCGCGTGCTGCGCGGAGGCGAAGAGGTTTCGGTCCAGACGCTGTACCGGTTCTTCGCGCTCCACGTCTGCATCCTTCCGCTCGTCATGGGCGCGTTCATCGGTGCCCACCTGCTCTTCATCCAGAGGCAGGGGATGGCCGAGCCGCTCGAAGGCGACTCTTCGCGCGAGACGAAGCCGCGGCCCCGCGGCATGCCGTTCTTTCCGAACTTCGCGATGCGGGACCTGCTCCTGTGGGTGATCTGCCTGAACATCCTCGCGCTCCTCGCCGTCGCGCTTCCGTTCGGTCCCGGGATCCCGGGCATGGAATGGGAGCTCGGGGCGAAGGCGAACCCGCTCAAACCGGCCTATCCCGGCATCAAGCCGGAGTGGTACTTCCTGTCCGTATACCAGATGCTTCGGGAATTCCCGGCTCATCTTCTCGGAATGGAAGGTCCTCAGGCCTGCCTGCTTCTGGCGAGCATCCTCGGCGCGATCGCATTCGCGATCCCGCTCCTCGACCGGAACGCGGCGAAGGGAAAGCCGAGCCCGCTCTTCACGGATCTCGGCGTCGCCGGACTTCTTTTCCTCGGGTTTCTGACCCTCAAGGCGTGGGACGTCGGAGTCCACGCGCCGCTCGGGAAAGACCCGGCGGGCGACCCCGTGATGGCCGCGACGATCGCGCGCACCGCGGCCCTGTGGATTATCGGGATCGGGCTCGCCGCGGCGGCGCTCCGGCGCCTCAAGTGGGGGCACTCGGCCTTCTCCTTCACCGCCGCCGCCCTCCTGCAGGCGGCGCTGAACGGATTCGCGCATCTGAGCTGGCTCGCGAGCGGCGGAGCCGCCTTCGCCGTTCTCGCAGTCCTGCTTTTCGGGGGGCGGGTTCGCCGCGGCGCGTCCGCGGCGGCTCTCTTGCTCCTCGCGCTCGTCGCGCCCTCCACGGCGCGCGCGGACGAGAAGGGGGCCACGGCCGCCCCCGAAACCGCATCCGTGCCGGGGCACGTCGTCGAGGAAGTCTGGCCCGCGGATTTTCAGAAGCTTTTCACGGAAGTGGACAAGAAAACGGGCCCGGTCCTGAGCGAGAAGGCGAAGGCCCGATTCCGGAGCCTGCCCAGCCACGCGCAGGAGCTGTTCTTCGTGGCGGCGAAGGCGGGCACACTGTCCTCGGCGGCCCATCTGGCAACGCTCCTCGCCCTGGACATCGACGACCGCAAGGTGGAGCTGATCCTGGGCGACAACTGCGTCCTCTGCCACTCGAACCCGGACTTGCCGGACGAAATTCTGTTCAAGGCCCGGGAGAAGGGCGATCCCTATGCCCACCTCGACCTGCGCGAGATCGTGAGCGACGTCCACTTCCGCGGCGGACTCATGTGCGCGGGCTGCCACGGCGGAAAGCCCACCGACGCCGAGATGTCGGCGGAGATCGGCAAGCGCTGGCCCGCGTCCGACCTGCGGCACAAGGACCGCTCGTGGATCCCGGAGTTCTGCGCCCGCTGCCACTCCTCGAGCGAGTTCATGCGGGGCTACAACCCGTCACTTCCCGTCGACCAGCTCCTCAAGTACCGGACGAGCAAGCACGGGCAGCTTCTCCTCGGGAAGAAGGATTCGAAGGCCGCGCAGTGCGTGAGCTGCCACGGCGTGCATGGGATCCGGCCGCCCGACAGCACGAATTCCCTCGTCTATCGCGAGAACATCCCGGCAACCTGCGGAAAGTGCCACGCGGACGCGGCGTACATGAAGGGCTACACGCTCGAGGACGGCAGGACGCCGATCCCGACGAATCAGCTGGAGCAGTACCGCAAGAGCGTCCACGGCCTCGCGCTTCTCGGGAAGCACGACTCCGGCGCGCCGGCTTGCAACGGCTGCCATGGAAACCACGCGGCGCTGCCGCCGCACACGGAGTTCGTGTCGCAGGTCTGCCGCACGTGCCACGCCGCCAACGGCAGCCTCTTCGACGGCAGCCCGCACAAGAAGGCGTTCCTGGCGCACGGCTGGCCCGAGTGCGAAACGTGTCATGGGAAGCACGACATCGCCGTCCCCACCGACGAGATGCTCCGGCCGGGCCCGAAGGCCCTGTGTCACGACTGCCACTCGAAGTACGGCAAGCCGATTTGCGACGAGACGGCCACGTTCTTCTACAACTCGATCACCGCTCTCCGCGACTCGCACGCCGCGCTGGGAAAGGACGTCGACCGGCTGGCCGAGCGCGGCTTCGACGTCGACGAGCTGCGATTCCAGTCGAGCGCCGTGAGCGACGCGCTTCGCAAGACGCGCCTCGGCATCCACACCTTCGACCGGAGCGACTTCATTCGCAACTCCGAGGCGGCGTCCGAGGCCGAGACGGCCCTCCGCAACGCCGCGGCCGCCGGCTGGGTCGAGTACCGGTTCCGCCGAAACGGCCTCGTGCTCGCCAGCGGCCTGATCTCGGTCTTCGGAGTTCTGCTCTACCTCAAGATCCGCCAGACGGATCGGAAATCGGGCCCGAAGAGCTGAATCAGTGTCATTCCTCGGGCGCCACAGCGGGGTGAGGTGAATCGAAGCGGTCAGGAAGGCGGAGCGAGTCCGACCTCGGCGAAGAGCCTCTCCGTGTCCTCGCCGAGACGCGGAGGGGCTGCGGGCGCGGGTTCGGCGAAGCCGTCGAGGAAAAAAGGCGGCCGGATCGTGGGCACGGTCCGCCCGTTCCGCGTCGTCTCCAGGACCGATCCCAGCGCCGTCGCCTGAGACGAGCGAATCGCTTCGAGCACGCCCGCGACGGGCCCGGCAGGAATCCCGGCGGACTTGCAGCGCTCGAGCCAGGTCGCGCGCGGTTCTTTCGCGAAGAGAGACGCGAGGATCGGAACGAGCTCTTTCCGGTTGACGACGCGCGCGGCATTCGTCGAGAAACGCGCGTCCCTCGCGATGTCCTCCCGCCCCAGGACCTTTCCGCATAGTGTTTCGAACTGCCGGTCCGTCCCGACGGCGAGAAGGAATCCTCCTTCCGACGCCTCGAAGGCGCGATACGGCTCGATCGTTGCGTGCGAATTGCCGTGGCGAGTAGCCTCTCGGCCCGTCACGAGAGCCGAGCCTGCGACGTTGACGAGCGCGGCGAGGCCCGTCGAGACGAGATTCGTCTTCACGTGAGCCCCGGTTCCGTCGCGCCCGCGCGCATGGAGCGCGCCGAGAATCGCCGTCACCGCGGACCAGCCGGCGAGCACGTCGACGAGCGCGACGCCGATCTTGTGAGGACCTCCATCCGGCGGCCCTGTAATCCACATGAGCCCGGTGGCACCCTGCGCGAGGAGGTCGAAACCCGGTTCGCCGGCTTCCGGCCCCACGTCTCCCGCCCCCGAGATCGAGCAGACGACCAGGCGCGGATTCAGCGCGCGGAGCGACTCGACCCCGAGTCCACGCCTTTCGAGCGCGCCCGGAAGAAAGTTCTCGACGAGAACGTCCGCCTTCGCGGCCCAGCGCCGGACGAATTCGGCGCCCGCCGGGGTCGCGAGATCCACTGCGGCCGATTCTTTCCGCCGATTCACCGAAAGGAAGTAGGCCGCCTCGCCATCGAGCGCGGGCGGTTTCCACCCGCGCGAAAAGTCGCCGCCGCGCGGGTCCTCGACCTTGATGACGCGCGCCCCGAGGTCCGCGAGCACCATGGTCGCGACTGGCCCGGCCAGAACGCGCGACAGGTCGAGGACGACGACCCCTTCGAGCGGCGGGCGGCGTTCCTCTCTCATGCCAGAAGCCCGCGGTGCGCGAGGAGACGTCAAGACCGCGAGCCGACGGGGGTCAGAGCCATCCCGGCCGTCATCTCGAGCATGCGGTCGATTGCGCGCTTCGCCTTGACTCTCACGTCTTCCGGAACCTCGATCGCAGGCTTAAGGTCGCGCAGGCAGAGGTACAGCTTCTCGAGCGTGTTGCGCTTCATATGCGGGCAGATGTTGCACGCGCAATCCGCGTCCGGCGGCGCGGGAATGAGCGTCTTGCTCGGCGCGGCCCGACGCATCTGGTGGAGGATTCCTTCCTCGGTCGCCACGATGAACGCCGTCTTCGGCGACGTCGCGACGTGCTTCAGGAGGCCGGAGGTGGAGGCCACGACGGCCGCGTGACGCAGGATCCGCTCTTCGCACTCCGGATGCGCGATGACCTCCGCGTCCGGATGGCGCGTCATGAGGTCGACGAGCTTCTTCTCCGAGAACGTCTCGTGCACGATGCACGTTCCCGGCCACACCACGAACCTGCGGTTCAGCTTCTTCTCGAGCCATGCGGCGAGGTTCCGGTCGGGCGCGAACACGACCGGATCGGAGATCTGCTTCAGGATGACCTCGGCTGAGGACGACGTCACGATGACGTCCGAAAGCGCCTTCACGCCCGCCGAGCAGTTGATGTAGCTGACGACCGTGTGGCCCGGAAATTTCTTCAGCCACTCTCCGAAAAACGGCGCCGGACAGCCGTCCGCGAGCGAGCAGCCCGCCTCGAGGTCCGGCACGACGACCGTCTTTTCCGGCGTGAGGATCTTCGACGTCTCGGCCATGAAGTGCACGCCCGCGAATGCGATGACCTTCTCCGAAACCTGCGTCCCGCGCCTCGCGAGCTCGAGCGAGTCGCCCACGAAGTCGGCGAGATCCTGGATCTCGGACTCCTGGTAGTAGTGCGCCAGGACTACTGCGTTTCGTTCCTTCTTGAGGCGGCGAATGGCGGCCTCGAGATCGAGCGACGGGTCGACGGACGCGGGAAGTGGGATCGGGAGCGCGCTCACGCGCGGATCTTACCGCCCCGCTCGGAGACGATTTTCCCCTTTGCTACACTCGCGCCGCCGGGCCCGAAGCCCCTCGGCCCGCAACTTTCATGAACGCCGAAGCGCAGGTCCTGGCCCGCTCCGAGCCCTCGCAGTGGATTGCGAATCCGCGCTGGGACCTCGTCGTCCTGACGCTGTCGGCGGCCATCGTCGCGGTTCCGCCGCTCGTCCACTCGCTCGGAAAGACGACGGCAGGGGGCGTGGATCTCCTCATCACGCTTCTCATCGGCGGCCCGCACATGTACGCGACCTTCCTGAAGACGGTCTTCGAGCCGCGCTTTCGGCAGCTCCACCCGGCGCTCACGTGGGCGCCCGTCGTGGTCGTCCCGATAGGCGTCATCCTCGGCGCCGTTTACGCCTTCTCGTGGCTCCTCACGTTCTTCTTCACGTGGGCCTCGATCCACGTGTGCGACCAGGCTTCGTACATCGGCTATCTCTACCGTGAGAAGGGCGGCGCCGCGCGCCCGTGGCAGCGCCTGCTCGACTTCTCGGTCGTCATCATGTCGCTTTACAGCTACGCGATGTACCGGCATGTCGCGGGCACGTTCCGCATCGGCGACACGACGCTCTGGTTCCCCGCATTCCTGAAGCACGCCTGGTTCGCCGACTCCTTCGCCGTCTTCACGGCGGCGCTCATCGCCGCGTGGGTGGTCTTCACCGCGAACCAGATCCGCCGGCGCGAGCTCGCCGCGCCGTACGCCTTTTTCATGGCGCTCACGATCGTCGTGGCTCTCCTCGTCCCGCGCCTACCGGAGCTCTCGATCTCTTTCCAGGGCTTCAACGCGTGGCATTCGTTCCAGTACCTCGGGCTCACGTACCTCATCCTTCGGCAGGACAACGCCGCCGCCGGCGCCGCGTTCGTGAGGAAGATGGCGCAGCCCGGGAAGTTCTTCCGCTACTACGGCTGGAATCTCCTGCTGACGACCGGGGCCACGCTCGTGATCCTGCTCCTCACCGTCGTCCTGCACCTGCCGGCGGAGCCCAGCTATTACGCCGTCGTGCTCTCGTTCCTGCTCACGCACTACGTACACGACCACGTCCTCTTCGCACTCGGCAGCTTCAAGCCGAAGTGACCGCTTTCGGATCCGCCTCCCGGCGCGCGATCGCCGCGGTCGCCGCGTTCGCGCTTCTGGCGAGCGGGGCCGCCGAAGCCGCAAAGAAAAAGAAGAGGAAGCCGCCCGAGCCCACGCCGGTGCCGCGCCCGGCTGACCCCACTCGCGTCACGATTCCCACGGCCGACGGCGTCGCGCTCGCAGCCTCCTGGCGTCCGGTCGAGGGCAACTCGAAGGCGCCGGGCGTCCTCCTCATCCACGATTTCTCGCGCGAGCGCCGCGAGCTCGAGCCGCTCGCGAAGGAGCTCGGCGCCGCGGGCTTCGCGACGCTCTCGATCGACCTTCGCGCCCACGGGGAGTCCACGAAGAGGAAGGGCTCCGTGCTCCCGATCTCGCCTCGCCTCCTCACCGACCCGAACGGTTTCCCCCGCGACGTCGAGGCGGCGTCCGCGTGGCTCGAGGCCCGCGCGCCACGGACAGCCGCGCTGGGCTTTTCGACGGGAGGCTACCTCGCGCTTCTCGCCGCAGCGCGGGGACAGGTGGACACGGCCATCGCGGTTTCCTTGAACGAGCCGCGGGTCGCCGCCCTCGCCGGCCCCGTCGCGCCCGTCCCGCGGTCGATTCTTCTGCTTGCGTGCGAGGCTGATCCGGGCCGCGCCGATTCCGCGAGGAAGCTCGAGGCGACGGCGAAGAGGCCGAAGCGAATCCTCCTCTTCCCGGGCGCCGCGCACAACCTCGCCGTGTTCCGCGAGCACCCCGAGGCGATGAAGGCCGTCCTCGCATGGCTCGGAGAACGGCTCGGAATGCCACCGCCCGCGCCGGCCCCGCCTCCCGCGAAGTAAGCTTCGCTCCATGACCACGGTCGTCTTCGACATCGAGACCGTCTCGCTGCCCTGGCTCGAGATCGACCCGCTGCAGCGCGAGAAACTCACGCGCTACGCGGAGGATCATGAAGATTTTCTGAGAAGAAAGAAGGGCGGGGCGCTTTCGCCGTATGCCGGCAGGGTCGTCGTGATCGGCATGCAGAATCCCGAGAGCCAGAAGGGCTTCGTCTGGTTCGAGGCGTCTGGCGAGCGCACGAGCCGCCCCTCGGCGGACGGCCTCTTCGAGTACGTCGGTTGCGACGAGAAGACGATGCTCGCCGAGTTCTGGGAGAAGGTCGCGAGGTTCGACCGCTGCGTCACGTTCAACGGTCGCACGTTCGACGGGCCGTTTCTCTCCGTGCGCAGCGCCGTCCACGGGATTTCACCTTCCAAGAATCTTCTCGGGTATCGGTACTCGATGGATGCCCACGTCGACCTTCTGGAGATCCTCACGTTCCAGGGCGCCGTGTCCCGCGATCAGGTTCCCTCCCTGCACGCCGCCTGCGTCGCGTTCGGGATCCCCTCGCCAAAGAGCGAAGAGATGCACGGCTACGCCGTGGGCGACCTCTACGGGCAGGGGCGGCTCCGGGAGATCGCCGACTACTGCCGGAGGGACGTCGAGGCGACGGCCGCGCTCTACCATCGCCTCGAGTTAACGTTGCTGCCGCTGTTTCGGAAATAGCCCGCGGCGAGCCCTCAACGATTTCGTGCGGCTCGTGACTCAGATCACGCAGGCGGAGAAGAGGAAGAAGAGGATCTTCTCAGAAGGGAAAAGAGAAAGAGAGCGCCGGCAAGCGGCAGGACGTACACCAGAGGCGCGTTGAATTCCAGTGCCGCCTTCAGATCGCCATGCGCGAGCGCATGCAGCGCGCGCAGGCTGCCGCAGCCGGGGCAGTGGGCTCCGAAGATCGCCGTGAAGAGGCACGGCGGCGCGAAGGGCGACGTCAAGGGATCGACGAAGTACAGGTAAAGGAATCCCGCCGCGGCGGCCAAGAGCCTCACCGCCGTCCCCCTAAGCCTCCAGATCCTTCCGCGCGTTCTTCACGAGGAGCAAGCACAGACCCGCGAACACGAGCGCGCACAGGACGTCGCCCGCGATCCCGTTCTTGAGCACCGGGTAGAACATCTCGCCGAGGTCGAGCTTCTCGAGGAGCGTCGGCTTCTCCATGTGGAGGATCGAGTCCCCGAAGAACGCGGCGAGCGCGATGAGGACACCTCCGAGGGAACCGCCCGCCACGAGGCCCGTGGCGTAGAGCATTCCCGAAGACAGCTCGCTCTCCTGCTTCTTTTGCGAGAGCTTCTCGGCGAGCCCCTTCATCATGCCGCCGATCCAGATCGGGAACGTGGTCGAGAGCGGCAGGTACGCGCCGACGGCCCACGACAGCGCGTGCGCGCCCGCCATCTGCGCCATGAACGCGAGGAACACCCCCACGATCACAGGCGCCCACGGCAGGTTCTGCGCGAGGAGACCCTTGATGATCGTGGCCATGAGCGTGGCCTGCGGCGCGGCGAGCTTC
>Ga0207930_1000032_pt1 | contig 35734 bp, 32 predicted proteins | sample NGESurshal092012_7_FD_184477 | JGI IMG/M metagenome (GOLD analysis project Ga0207930, IMG submission 184477) | Arctic peat soil microbial communities from Barrow, Alaska - NGEE Surface sample 210-3 shallow-092012 (SPAdes) | ecosystem: Environmental > Terrestrial > Soil > Wetlands > Peat ... | reverse complement strand
CGAAAGTCCGCCTCGGCCCCGGCGCGCTTTCCGCCTGGGACGTCGTCCGGATGGCGACGGCCGAAGGCGCCTCGGCGCTACGCCTCCCCACGGGCACGCTCGAAACAGGCCGCCGTGCCGATCTCCTGCTTCTGGACCCGGGCTCGGGTTTCGCCGAGCCGACGACCTGGCGCGACGACCCGTACGGGCCTATCGTTTACAGCATGGACCGATCGCACGTCGTTGCGACGTTCGTCGACGGGATTTCACGCTACCGCCGCGGGGCGTCTTTCCCCCTGAAGCCCTCGTCCGCGGAGATCGGCGCCGCCGTCGCGGCTCTGAAGCGGCGCCGGCTCGAACAGAAGAGGTGATCGCGATGTCGAAGAAGCCCGCCCTCCTCAGGAACATTCTCGTCGGGACGGACTTCTCCGTCTGCGCCGCACGGGCATTCTCGTTCGCCGTGTCGCTCGCGGCCTCGCAGGGCGCGAAGATCCACATCGTGCACGTCCTCATCGAGCCCGTGCAGGCGTTCGACGTGGCGGGCGCGCTCCCCTACCTCGACGTGTCGACGCAGAAAGAATGGGAAGACGCCACGAAAAAGCGCCTTGCGGCCGCGGTCGCGTCCGCCGAGAAGCGCGGGGTCTCGGCGACGTCGGAGTTCCTCTGGGGCCGCCCCTCGGACGTCCTCGTCGAGACCGCCGTGAAGACGAAGGCGTCGCTCGTCGTCCTCGGCACGCACGGCCGCAACGCGCTCGAGAAGCTCCTCATCGGCTCCACGGCCGAACGCGTCGTGCGCATCTGCCCGGTGCCCGTCCTGACGGTCCGCGAGAAGCGCTGAAACGCGGCCCCCCGGGCTGATCAGCCGTTCGGAACGTCCCAGAGATCCTTCACGGCGGGGTGGTCCCAGGCGATGCGCCATTCGTCGGGGTCCTTCGCGTCGAACGTGCGCGTCACGATGTAGAAGAGCGCGCAGGGGTTCGAGAGCGGCCGATAGCCGTGCGCGACGCCCTCCGGGATGCGCACGAGGATGTCATGCCCGTCCCCGGCCACGACGACCTGCGTCTTGCCGGACGTCGGCGAATCCTTGCGCACGTCGAACAGGACGAACTTCGCCTTCGACGGATGCGGGCAGAACCAGACGTCCTGCTGTTTGAGGTGGTAGTGCAGGCCTTTGATGTGGTTCTCGGCATTCACGATCGTGAAGTTGATCTGGGCGACGGCGACGTCCCGGAAGAACTCGGCCAGGCCTTCGCCGCCCGGATGGTCCGCCTGCGCGCGGTAGACCTCCTGGAAGAACCCGCGGTCGTCCACGTGCCGCGTGAGGCGGTGGATCTTCACGCCCGCGAGGGGCGTCTTCACCCCGTAGGTCTTGACTGAAGAGCGGAACTCGTCCGCGATGTCGCCCGGCGCGAGGGCCGGCGGGTGAGAAACCGTCATGCGTGCTCCCCTGCATCGACATTCTAAGCGGGCCCTGGTGTATCTTCCGCGAAACAATCCGGCGCCGCGCGTTGCGGACAGGAGGGCGAAACGTGCCTCAGAATCCGCTGTTTGCGACGAAATCCATGGAACGCCTCATGGAGGAGATGAGGGGAGAGAACCGGCTGCGTCGCATTCTGGGGCCGGTGCAACTCACGAGCCTCGGAGTCGGCGCGATCATCGGCACCGGCATCTTCGTGCTCACGGGCCAGGCGGCCCACGACAAGACCGGGCCGGCCCTGATGCTGTCGTTCGTAGCGGCCGGAATCGCCTGCATCTTCGCGGCGCTGTGCTATGCCGAATTCGCCTCGATGGTGCCGGTCGCGGGCTCTGCCTACACCTATGCCTACGCGACGCTGGGAGAGCTCTTCGCCTGGATCATCGGGTGGGACCTCATTCTCGAATACGCCGTCGGTTCCGCCACCGTCGCGCATGGATGGTCGCATTACTTTCAGGACTTCATAGGAATCCTGGGACTCAAGATTCCCCACGTGTTCTCCACGGCGCCGTTCGATTACGATCCGAAGCTTGGGCATTTCGTCTCGACCGGCACGCTGCTCGACCTTCCCGCTATCATCATCACGATCATCGTGACGGTCATCCTCGTGAAGGGGATCAGGGAGAGCGCGAGCTTCAACGCGACGATGGTCATCGTCAAGCTGATCATCGTCTTCTTCGTGATCATCGTCGGCGCCTTCTACGTCAACCCGGCAAACTGGAAGCCCTTTGCTCCCTTCGGCCTCACCGGCGTGAGCTTCTTCGGAAAGACCTTGTTCGGGCAGACCGGGGCGGGCGGCGAGCCCCTTGGCATGCTCGCGGGCGCGGCGACGATCTTCTTCGCATACATCGGCTTCGATTCGGTATCGACTCACGCCGAGGAGGCCAAGAACCCGAAGCGCGACGTCCCCATCGGCATCGTGACGTCGCTCGTCCTCTGTACGGTTCTTTACATCGCCGTGGCGGCGGTCCTTACCGGCATGGTTCCCTACAACAAGATCAACATCGACGCTCCCGTCTCGGACGCTTTCCGGCAGGTCGGGCTGCCATGGGCGCAGTTTCTGATCTCTCTCGGAGCCATCGCTGGCATCACCTCGGTGCTCCTCGTCATGATGCTCAGCCAGCCGCGCGTCATCCTGGCGATGGCGCGCGACGGCCTCGTGCCCCGGAGTTTTTTCGCCGCAGTCCATGAGAGGTTCAGAACTCCCTGGAAGTCGACCATCATCACAGGAATCTTCGTGTCCACTCTCGCGGCTTTCCTGCCTCTGCGCGTTCTGGCGGAGCTCGTGAACATCGGAACACTTTTCGCGTTCGTCGTCGTTTGCGCGGCCGTTCTCATCATGCGGCGCACGAACCCAAACGCGCCCCGGCCGTTCAGGGCGCCCTTCGTGCCCCTCACGCCCATCCTCGGCATCCTCACCTGCACGCTCCTGATGTTCTCCCTTCCCGCCGAGAACTGGTGGCGACTCATCATCTGGCTGGCGATCGGGTTCTTCATCTACTTCGGCTACGGCCGGCATCACTCGGTTCTCCAGCAGGCCCGAGCCCGCGGAGACAACTCCTGAGCACAACGTGAAGCGCGCCGCGCTCCTGATCCTCGTGGTCGGGGCGCCGCTCGTGCTGCTTTTCTTCCCGGAGCTTCGCCGGCGCATCGCGAGGAAGCTGCGATTCCTGCTGCTGCTCTGGGCAGGGGCGGTGCTCTTCGTCGGACTCTTCGCGGGGAAAGGAAGAAATTTCCTCGAAGGTAAGGAGACCTGGGAGTTCGGCCTCGCGCTGTTTGGACTCGCCCTTTTCGTCGGGGCGTTCCTGTCCGTTCTGAGAGATTCTTCGCGCTGATTTTCCTCTTCCCCGTCGAAGAATCCCGGCGGCAAGCGCCGCGGACTCATCCTTTCGTTTACTCCAGCGAAACGCGGGCCACGCCGATCCCGAGCGCGCGCGTGTCGTCTCCCTTGCCGGCGTCTTTCGGAACCGTCGTCGGCGCGTGGAACCACAGCCGCACGGGCTCCGGGCCCGCGAGGGCGCGCAGGGCGTCGGGCGGCAGCGGGAGGGACGCCTCCGCGAGGCCCACGCCTACGCGGACGGAACCGGCAGGCACGTCACCAATGGACACGGCGACGTCGACGGGCCCCGCCACCGCGCGCGCACGTACGATGAGCCGAGAGGGAGTGAAGTAGGGCACAGGAGAGAACACGATGGATGCCGTGCCTGTCGTCCAGCGCAGATCGAGCCCCGTGTCCGAGATCTTCTCGCGTGAGAAGAATCCTTCCGGGTCGAAGCGGCCGTCGTCGGGCGCGCCGATGTCAGCCACGAGGCGAAGCCCCTGCCTCGGCCAGAGCGCTTCCGGCGCATGGGAGTACGTCGCCTCGTGAATCGTGAAACAGCCTTTCGCGGGCCGCTTCGCGCCTTCGAGCGGGGGCAAGTCCTTCGGCCGGTCGCAGGACAGCACGTACTCCGAAGGTCCCGGCATCGGCCCGAAGATCGCGCGTGGCACTATCGCGAAGTCGAACGGACCCGGCGTGATCCGGCGCTCGAGGAGTAGCCGTCCCGAGCCCGCCTCCGTCACGCGCAGGGTCGTCTCGCCGGCGTCTCCCGGCCGCTCGCCTGAAAGCACGGCGCAGAGCGGGCCCTGATCGGCCGGCACGTACAGGTGCGCGGCGGGGCCTGCCCAGCGAAACGAGGGCTCGCCGGGCACCGACTCCTTCACGCCGAAACCCGGGCCGAAGAGCGGCGGCGCGGGGTCGCGCACGGCGACGACGAGAAGCCGCCCGTTCCCGAGCGCCTCCGCAACGCGCCCGCTCCTCGTGTAGGAGCGCCAGAGCGGGTCGATGAGGGTCGGTGCGCCCGCCTCGCCCGTGAAGTCCGCGAGGCGCACGAGCCGCTTGTTCATCTGGCGCGGCGCCTGCACGAGCTCCTCGTCCAGGTAGCCCCACACGACGAGGCGGCCTTCCCAGCGCTCGGTCCTGAGGAAGGCGTGAAAGTCGGGATCGGCCACGATCGTCTCGCGGCCGGGATGCACCCAGCGCTCGAGGGAGCGCAGCCCGGCGATCGGCGGCGTTTCCTCGCGCGCGCTCACGCGCACCTGGGGCCACGCCTCGCGAGCCAGGAAGAGGCCGGCGAGGCCGGCCGCGCCGAAAGCGAGAACGCCCCGCCTGAGGAACGCCTCGAGCCCCGCCCCCACCGCGAGGCCGAGAACGAGCACGAACGGCACGGAGTAGCGGGACATCGCACGGCTGTGGAGAAACCACAGCGAGAAAAAAGTCGGCACGAGCACGAGGACGAGATCCAGAAAGCCGCGGCGCCTGCGCATGGCGAGCGCGGCGAGGCCCGCGGCCGCGACCGCGAGGACGACGAGCGCGCGCCGCCACGAGAGAAAGTCCCGCACGAGGAAGGAGTCGAGGAGCGAGCCGACGGTGCCGGTCGCGAACGCGTGCGCGCGAAATCCGGCGCGCTCGGACAGCGACGCGAAGAGCCCCGGCGCCCCGCCCGCCTGGGCGAACAGCCAGACGAACCACGCCGCCGTGCCGGCGAGGGCGGACAGGCCGAACGTCCATGCGGCGTCGGCCCGGTCGTGCCGAACCATGAGACGCGCCATGAAGAGGAGGAGGACCGGGAAGAAGGCGAGGAGGAGATGCGGCCGAACGCCGAAGCCCGCGGCCGCGAGGAGCCCCGCCGCGAGCCCGAGAAGCCGGGCGCGCCGGGCGGCGATCAGGTCGCGCCAGCGCGTCTGGTTCGGCGAGCGCCTCTCCTCGGCGGTCGCGAGACACGCGAGCGCGCCGAGAAAGAAAGCCGTGGCGGGAGTGTCGGAGAACGCGCGTCCCCCGTTCACCCAGACGACCGGCAACGCGAACGCGAAGACGACGCCCGCGAGCGCCGCCCACCCGCCCACGACGCGCCGGCCCCAGACGTATAGCGCCGGCACGCTGCAGGCGGCGAGCAGCGTGGACGCGGTCGCGAGCGCGTTGAACGGCGTGACACAGAACGGCAGCAGGGCCCGGCCGAGGAGGATCCACACGGGAAACCCAGGCGCCTGCGGCGACAGATCGAACAGGTCGAAGCGCGTCACGGCGCCCGCGAAGACGGCTTCGTCGATCTCGCCCGGTGAATGTGCGAGCGCGAAGAACCGGGAGGCGGCGACCGCGCCCACGACGAGCGCGGCAAGAGCGAGCGGTGGCTCGCGGCGCCGGTCGCCTTCCCGGCGGAAGCGCCTCAACACCGTCCGAGGGTACTCATTTTCCGCCGATTTGTGGGCGAATTACTGCGATCGCGTTCCCGTTTCGTTCCTGCGCGGCTCTCTCAGCAGCGCGAGGGCCTCGAGGGCCGGCCCCGTGTCCCGAGCGTTCTGGCGCCAGCGAGGTCGTTCAGACGGCCGGTCCCGGTGTCTTGAACGCAAAGGCGAAGAACGCGGCGACGCCGAGAAACACGAAGGCGACGAGATAATTCCACGCGAGTTTCTCCTTCAGAAACGTAATCGCGAATGCGACGAAGACGACGAGCGTGACGATCTCTTGAATCATCTTGAGCTGGAATCCCGAGAACTGACCATAGCCGAGGCGATTTGCCGGCACCGCCAGGCAGTATTCGAGCAGTGCGATCGTCCATGAGACCAAGATCGCTTTCCAGAGCGGCCAGTCGTGACCATATTTCAAGTGCCCGTACCAAGCGAAGGTCATGAAGACATTCGACAAAGCCAGTAGAAAGATGGTGCTCATGGGGTTGGCGCTCCTACGGTTGGATTCAGAAATCGTCTCTCGCGTGTCTCCGGCATGAAGAGGTAAAGGATGCCAAATGCGGCCGAGGCGACCGCGGCAAGGAAGAGAAAGCCCGCGTTGAAACCGAAGTGATGCACGATGGAACCGGCGATGACCTGGCTGAGCGAGGCGCCGATGCCGACCGCCCTGGACGTCGGCGAGGAAAAAATTCAGCTAGTCCAGACCGCGCAGCGTCCCCCGCGAAGGGGATGTTTTGGTCTCAATGGAGGCGTCAGGCTCGGGCGCTCTCTTCATAGAAGCATTGTGATCGGGAGGACTCATGGCGCTTCTAATGCCGTGGGCGGGCGGGTCCGCACACGGCGAGGGAGCGCTACACCGTGCGGAAGTTTCCGGGCGAGCCGGTGCGATCGATTAGTTCCATCGCCGGGCTGCGGACACCCGAGAGCTTGAGCGCCTGGATGAGGTTCCTGTAGGCGAGCGCCTCCTCGTCGGTGACGCTGGTGTCTCCAGCGGCGAACCGGACGAGCGAGTCCTCGGCGGCGGCTCTGGCAGCAGCGAGGACTTCCGGAGGAACGGGGGTTGGCATGGTATTCCTTTCCTTAGGCCTTCGGGGCCCGGCGCAGCGCGTCCTCGGACGGCCTCGGATACCGCTCCGACATCTTCGTCGACGTGTGTCCAAAGCGGAAGCCAGAGGGATGTTTCATCCCTTGTCGTCGCCCGTGAAGCCTGCTGTCCGCATCGCAGCCTCCGAAGCAGTCCGAGTGTTTCATTTTTCGGGCCGCGCCGAAACAGTTACAATGAAGCTCGATGTCGATTCGACATCCCGCGGGATGAGCATTCCCCGCATCCTGCCTCGCGCCGAGCATCCGATATCGCGCGGCTATATCGACCCGGACGCCTTGCGCGTCCTGTACCGGCTGCACCGCGCCGGCTTCAAGGCATATCTCGTCGGAGGGTCGGTGCGCGACCTCATGACGGGCCGCACGCCGAAGGACTTCGACGTCGGAACCGATGCGCGCCCTCAGGAAATCCGGCGCCTGTTCCGCAACTCGCGCGTCATCGGGAGGCGCTTCCGGCTCGCGCACATCCTCTTCGAAGGGGGAAAGGTCGTCGAGGTCTCGACTTTCCGCAAGACACCCGACGCCGTGCAAGGCGAGCAGGGCCAGGAGGGGGACGACGATCTCCTCATCCGCTCGGACAACACGTTCGGGTCCCCCGAGGAGGACGCCCTCCGCCGCGACTTCACGATCAACGGGCTTTTCTACGACATCGCGACGTACGCCGTCCTCGACTTCGTGGGCGGCGTCGAGGACCTCGAGCGGCGGGTCGTGCGCACGATCGGCAATCCCCTCATCCGGTTCCGCGAGGATCCGGTCCGGATGCTTCGCGCCTGCGAATTCGCGGCACGCCTCTCGTTCGAGATGTCCGAGGACGTGCGCGCGGCCATCACCGAGCTCACCCGCGAGGTCACGAAGAGCGCCGCGCCACGCGTCACGGAGGAGCTGCTCGACCCGCTGCGGCGGGGCTGGGGGCACGCCACGTTTCGCCTCTGGTCGGAGGCGGGACTCCTCGACGCGCTCCTGCCCGAGCTCGGCGGCGTCGGGGCCGCGCGCGGGGCCGAGGGAACGGCCGAGGGGCTTCTCTTCGCGCTTCTGCGCGAGATCGACGCGAAGCAGTCCCTCGGGGAGAGGCTCGAGGAAGCGACGCTCCTCTCCGCGATGTTCCTGCCCGTCGTGTTCGACGCTGTGCGGCGCCATGGGCCTCTCGCCGGCCCCGCCCTGATTCTCCTCGTCCTCGAGGACACCTTGAATCCGCTCGCGCTCCGCATGGCGCTTCCGAACCATCTCACGCAGACTGTCAAGCACGTCCTCGAGACGCTCGGACGGCTCACGAGCACGCGCCCGGCGGATCCGGGCTCGCGGCGCCTCGCCGGCAGGCCGTACCTGAAAGCCGCCGTCGCGCTTCTCTCGCTTTATGCACGCGCTTCCGGCCGCTACCGCGAGGCCGCCGCGGCCTGGGAAGACGCCGTGGAGCACGGCCTCGGCTCGCAGTCCCTCGCCGCGCCGTTTCCGGTAGCACCCGCCCCGCCGGGCGCAATCTCTCATCCCGCGCCGGGGGGCCTGGCGCCCGCCCGCAAGCGCCGCCGCGGCGGCCGCCGCCGCCGGCCACAGGCCTCGGCCGCACCCGCCTGACGCTCAGCGCGCGCGGAGCTTCAGCCAGTCTGCAAGGTCGGACTCGAGCCGCGGGTAGTCGGCACGCAGCGTCTCGCGCATGGCGTCCTCGACGAGAGCGCCGTCGCCCAGGAGGTCGAGGAAATGCGCAACCGCGCCGAAGCCGCGCGTGTCTTTCAACATCTCGGCCGCGGCGAGCGAGATCGCGTATCCGCCCCGCGCCTGCGGCGCGGAAAAACCGGTGAAGCCCCCTTCGAGGCCTTGCAGCGCGAACGTGCCACGCGCGGCATAAGAACCTGCGAGGGCGGACGCGAACGGCGCGGCCGTCTTACCCTCCTCGACTTGCGCGAGCCCTTCCTGCAGCCACGTCGGGGCGCGCCCTTTCGCCCGGAAGTGGACGAAGCTGTGCGTCATCTCGTGCTTGAGAACCGAGAGAAGCTCCGGCGTGACGCCCGTGATGCCGCGCGCCGGCACGCGCACCCTCCCGTCGAAGAGGCCGTCGGCCCAGGCGGGAGCCTGCGTCGAAGCCTGAAAGTCGCGCTCGGCGTAGACCACGACCACGACTTTCTCGACTGGACCCGAGCCGAAATCCTGAACGAGATCGGCATAAGACTGCTCGAGCGCCGAGAGGAGCAGGCGCTCGAGCCCCGGCTCCAGGCGCTTCCCGTCGTAGACGAGGAGGATGCTCGAGCTCGCGCGCTCGGCGTAGCGCTCCTCCACGCCCGAGGCGCTGCGGGGGCTCGACTCGTCCTGGGCGCGTGCAAAAGACGACGAAAGGACGACGAGAAGAAAAAGAGAGATTCTTCGAATGAATCGGGGCACGGAACCATCATAGGCGTCCTGCCAAAGGTGCCCGGTTGCTGAGGGCTCAGCGACGGGAACGCTCGTCGTGGAACCGGAGTAGGGCGGTGTTGCCCCTTCAGCGGCGGCCCACCGGGCGCTCGATGAGCTTGTCGTCCACGGGCGCGTTCATCGACCTCTTCAGGAACCGCATGCCGCCTTCCGGGGACTTCCACGTCTGCCGGCCCTTTTCGTCGAATCCGCGGTCCCACTGGGTGAAGCCATCCTGCGCGAGAATCAGGACGGACGTCATCGTCGCCGCGGTCTTCACGGTCGAGGGGCAGTCCGCTCCCGGCGTCTCGCCTTCCCAGAGGTCGCCCGATTTCTTGAAGAGCATCGCGCAGCCGGGCCTCTCACGCATGTCGCTCGCGCCGTAGAGCGCGAGTGCGGAAGGGTCACGCCACTTGCCGCGGACGAGGAAAGGTTCCTTCGGATCGAACGCGCGCATGCGGACCCCGTCCCCCTCCTCTTCGAGGCGGTAGAAGCGCTGCTGGGACGGCTCGTCGAGCTTCGGTGCGGCGGCCTGCTCGCGATAGAGGACGAGGGTGCCGTTCGCGATCCGGCTCTTCGGCACGGCCACTATGACGATCCGGAGGGCCTCCGGCGCTCCGTCGATACCATGGTCCTTCAGCTCGAACGTTCCCGTGAGCCAGGCAGCGACCTCCGCGGCGCGGCCCCCGTCGGCGACGAGGGGCCGCGCGAGGAGCAGACAGACGGCGGCAACCGCTCGGCGCGTACTCACGCCTCTTCCTCTTCCGCGACCGCAGTCTTTTTCTCGGAGACGCGCCGCAGGGAATGGTCGAGGATGCGCTTGCGCAGCCTCACGGACTTCGGCGTCACCTCGACGAGCTCGTCGTCCTCGATCCACCCGATGGCGAGCTCGAGAGGCATCGGGCGCGGCGGCGTGAGGCGGATGGCGAAGTCCGAGTTGGACGACCGCATGTTCGTGAGGTGCTTCTTGACGCAGGGGTTCACGACGAGGTCGTTCTCCCGCGCGCTCTCGCCGCAGATCATCCCGCCGTAGACCTCGACTCCGGGCGGCAGGAACAGCGTCGAACGCTCTTCGAGCCGCTCGAGCGAATGCGCCGTCGTCTCCCCCGCTTCCTTACACACCATCGCGCCGCGGCCGCGGCCCGTCACCTCGCCCCGGAACGGCTCGTAGCCGAAGAAGACGTGGTACAGGAGGCCCTCGCCCTTCGTGTCCGTCAGGAACTCGTTGCGGTACCCGAAGAGGCCGCGGGTCGGGATCTTGAACTCGATCTTCACGCGTCCCGAGCCGTGGTTGGTCATGTTCGTCATCTCGGCCTTGCGCTGGCCGAGCTTCTCGATGACGGTGCCCATCGCCACTTCCGGAACGTCGATGACGAGCTCCTCGATCGGCTCGCAGGTCTGCCCGTCGATCTCCTTCAGAATGACCTGGGGGCGGGAGAGCGCGAACTCGAAGCCCTCGCGGCGCATCATCTCGACCGTGATCGCGAGGTGCAGCTCGCCGCGCCCCGACACGCGGAAAGCGTCGGGGCTGTCGGTCGCCTCCACGCGCATCGCGACGTTCGTGCGCAGCTCTTTCTGGAGGCGCTCTCCGAGATTGCGGCTCGTGACGTACTTGCCCTCGCGGCCGGCGAACGGCGAGTCGTTCACACGGAACGTCATGGAGACCGTCGGTTCGTCGACGGCGATGGGCGCGAGGGCGACGGGATTCTCCAAGTCGGCCAGCGTCTCGCCGATCGTGACCTCCTCGATGCCGGAGATGACGACGAGGTCGCCGGCGCGCGCTTCCTCGACCTCGACGCGCTTCAGCCCCTCGAACGCCATGAGCTTCGCGATCTTCGCCTTCGCCATGGTGCCGTCGAGCTTGCAGACCGAGACCTGCTGTCCCGGCACGACGGTCCCGTTCACGATGCGGCCGATGAGGAGCCGGCCGAGGTAGTTGTCGTAGTCCAGCGAGGCCACGAGGATCTGCAGCGGGGCGGCGGGGTCACCGCCGGGCTCCGGCACCTCCACGAGAATCGCGTCGAGGAGCGGCCGCACGTCCGTCTCCGTGTGGTCCACCTCGCGGCGCGCGAAGCCGTGCTTGGCGGACGTGTAAACGATCGGGAAGTCGAGCTGCGCGTCCGTGGCGCCGAGGTCGACCATGAGGTCGAACACCTCGTCGATGACCTGATGCGGCCGCGCGTCCGGCCGGTCGACCTTGTTCACGACGACGATGGGCTTCAGGCCCAGCTCGAACGCCTTGCGCAGGACGAAGCGCGTCTGGGGCATCGTGCCCTCGGCCGCGTCCACGACGAGAAGCACCGCGTCCACCATCTTGAGGACGCGCTCGACCTCGCCCCCGAAGTCGCTGTGGCCCGGCGTGTCGACGATGTTGATCTTCGTCCCGTGGTAGTGGATGGACGTGTTCTTCGCGAGGATCGTGATGCCCCGCTCTCTCTCGAGGTCGTTGCTGTCCATGATCCGCTCGGTGCCGGACATCGCCTCGTTCGCGCGGAACGTGCCGGATTGCTTCAGGAGGCAGTCCACGAGCGTGGTCTTGCCATGGTCGACGTGCGCGATGATCGCGATGTTGCGAAGTCCGGACATGTGGCCTGCTAGCCTACTTCTTCCGGAGGCTGCTCGTGAGGAAAGGCACGAACTCCTTCCCTGCAGGCGCGAGGTCCATCGAGAGGGTCAGCTCGCCGTCAGGCTTCCGTGAAAAAAACATCCGCGCCTTCGTCCCGGCCTCGGTGTTCAGGAGCTCGCGTGACGCGAGGCGCAAGCCCTCGGGCGCGATCTCGACGTCGAACGTGGCGCTTATGCCGGTCGAGAAGAAATACGAGGCGACGTACCGCCGCTTTTCCCGGTCGTACGCGAAGTAGCCGACCTCCTCGATCGTCTCTTCCTTGCCGTCGTCGGCCGTGAGGATCGTGCTTCCGCGGTGGACAAGGTAATTCCCGGTGAATTCCGGCGTGAAGCGCGCGACGCGCCCGCCGACGCGCGCGCCGGACTCCGCGCTGCCCGACCACGAGCCGACGAGAAACGCGAGCTCCTGGAACGGCTGCCAGGCTTGCGCGGCGGCCGCAACGGCCGGCGCGGAACCTGCCGTGGCGGGCGCTGGAGCCGCCGCGGCGGGAGTGGGAGCGGGCGGAGACGGCGGCTGGTTCTGTGCCGCGACCGGCCCCGACGTCAGCAGCACCAGAAGAGAGAAACGGGCGGAAACGGTCCGCATCGACTTCCTGCCCTCCTCCGGAACTCTTGGCGATTATAGACTTAGCGGCGCCGGAACCGATCCGGCCGTTTTTTCGTTACATCGAGTCGAGGACCATGCCGCCAGAGCCTCACCCCGATGCCGAGCTCGTCGCCCGCTGCCAGAAGGGGGACGAGGGCGCCTGGGCGGACCTCGTCGCGGCCTATGGAAAAAAAGTCTATGGAATCGCCTGGCACATGACGTACGACCGCGCGGAGGCCGAAGAGCTCACGCAGGACTGTTTCCTCAAGGTCTGGCAGAACCTCGACCGCTACGAGCCCACCGAAGCCTCGCTTCTCGCCTGGATCGCGGCGCTCTCGCGGAACCTGTGCATCGATCACTACAGAAGGAGAAAAAAGGAGAAGGGGTTCTCGTTCCTCTCCGGCGACGCCGTCACGACGCTTCTTCCGGCAACGGACGACCCACAGGCGGACGCCGTGCGCCGCGAGCGCGTGAGAATGCTGCTCGACGCGATCTCCGAGCTGCCCGACGAGCTGGCCGAGGTCGTGATCCTGCGCGACCTCGACGGCCTCGATTACCGCGAGATCGGCGACCTCCTGCACCTGGCCGACGGCACGGTGAAGTCGCGCCTGAACCGCGCGCGGATCGAGCTCGCCCGCGTCGTGCGGGGGCGCGTCGGGGCCTCGATGGGAGACGGAAGGTCGCTCTATTCGCCCTTCGGCCCGCGCACCACGACGGCCACGGGAGGCGTGCGATGAGCGCGGCCTGCCGCGCCTTCGAGCAGCGCCTCGCCGAGGCCCTCGACCGGGCCGGGGAGAGCGCCACGGCCGCGGCGGCCCACGCCCTCGCTGGCGCCGACGCCCATGCGGCGGAATGCCCCGCCTGCGCGCTCCTCGCGACGCTCGTCGCGGGGCACGCGGGCGTCTTCGCGTTCCTCGCGCGCCCCGAGCCCTCGCCCGGGTTTCTCTCGCGCCTCTCGGAGACTCCGGCCGACGTCCGCGCGCGCCAGGAGGCCTCGGAAGTTCTCTCGTTCCTCACGCCGGGGGCGCTCGCGCGGCCGGAACCCTCTCGCGCGCTCCTGAAGCGCCTGCTCGCCGTCCCTGAGCCCGCGCCTTCCCGCGCCGTGTCGAACGTCTCGCGCGGTGTCTTCGGCCGACTGAAACCCTTCGTGACCGACTGGCGGTTCGCCGTCGTGGCCGCGTACGCGGCGACGTTCCTGATCGTCGCGCTCCTGCGCGTGGACCCGATGTCGGCGGCCCGCGGTGCGGCGAACGACCTGACATCCGCGGGCGAGCGAGCGCTTTCCGAAGCGCGCGTCGCCGCGGTCCACCGCTTCGGCGAGAGCGCCCTCGGACGGGCGGCCGCCCCGATCACGAAGCGGCTCGACTACCGCGTGTATCGCGCGTTCGCCGCGGGCCGCGCTCGCGCCATCGCTTATTCGCAGCTGCTCTTCGAGAAGGTCTTCGGCGAAGCGACCGACGTCCTGCAGGCCTCGCACGACAAGCCAGAACCTTCCGAGCCCTTTCGACGTTCCTGACAACAGGTGGAAACGATGAACGACACCAGCACGAACCCCCAGCCCCCGAACCCGCCTTCTCTCTCGCCGGCGCCGCCGCCACCGCCGATTGCCTTCGGACCCGCGGCCGCGTTGCCGTCCGCGCCGCTGCCGAAGAACCCCGGTGCCGCGGGCGTCCTCGGGATCATTCCGGGAATGGGGCACCTCTATCTAGGCCTCTACCAGCGCGCCGCGATTCTGTTCGGCGTTTGGGTCCTGTTCCTCTCGCTGGCCGACCACTCCCGCGGTCCGTTTCCCGGCATCGCGATCCCGTTCTGGATGGTCTTCTCGATCATCGACGCGACGCGCCAGGCGAAGGCGATCAACATGACGGGCCGGCCGGAAGCAAACGTCCTCGGTTCGGACGAGCCGGTGCGCGTGAGCGGAAGTCTCACAGCGGGCATTCTCCTCATCCTGATCGGCGGGTTCTTGCTGCTGAACCGGTTCGTGACGATCGACCTGTCGTTCCTGAACGACTGGTGGCCGGTCCTCCTCGTCGCCTTCGGCGCGTGGCAGGTGTTCCGCCACTACCAGGGCAAGCGGCCGGCTTCGGGTGAGGGTTCAGTCCCCCAATGAGGTGACGAGGACGATCGTCTTGACGACGATCGCGCCCGTGCGCGGATCGATGAGGCGGTCCTCGATGTCGATCTCGAGGGCGCCGTCCGCGCGGTTCCAGCGCGCGGACCGCCCTCTCTGGCCCACGGCTTTCGCAACCGCCGCCGCGTCCGCCTGGATCGCGCCGCTCTTGATGCCGTCCCTGATGTCGGCCTCGAGATTGCGCTCGGCGAAGATGAAGCGCGATTGCGGGAGCTGCCGCTCGTAAGCGGCCACGCTCTCGTCCACCGACTTCGACGTCGTGAAGACCGCGATCTTGAGCTTTCCGAGCCGCGTCTTCAGCTCGGCCTTCTCGGCCGCCGTCCGCGACTTGTCGGCGTCGAGGCGGGCCACCGCCTGCCGGGTCTCGGCGGCGGCGCGGTCGGTGAAGACCTGTGTGAGGACGGGGTCGATCTCCCCTCCGGGAGGAAACGGCACACCCGGAATCGGCGAGACGGGCGCCGCGAGGACGAGGGCGAGCGAAACCGCGATCACCACGAGGGGATTCTAACGGCCTTCCCCGACCGCGCGCGCTTCCCTAGCCCTTCTTCCCACCCTTCGTCTCCTCCTCCGCCTTGATCCCGAGCTTGCCCAGGAGGACGCTCATGTCCAGGCCGAGGGCCTGCGCCATCTGCATCACCTGGAACATCGTCGTGGGAACGGTGCTCGCCAGGCGGTTGACCGTGCCGTTGCCATCCCCCGATCCGCCCGAGTCGATCATGACCAGCTTGTCGATGTTTCCCATCGGAGCGGCGACGGCGGCGGCGACGGGGGCGAAAGCTTTGATGATCTCCGGGAACCTCTCCAGGACGAGAAGCGCCCGGGAAGAGTCGTCCAGCTTCGCGAAGGCCTCGGCCTTTCTCAGCGCTCCCTCGGCCTCGGCCAGCAGCTTCGCCTTGATTCCCTCCGCTTCGGCGAGGAGCTTGGCCTTGTTTCCTTCGGCCTCGGCGAGAAGCTTCGCCTTGTTGCCTTCAGCCTCCGCGAGGAGCTTCGACCGCAGCGCTTCCGCCTGGCCGAGGCCTTCCATCGCGAGCCGCTGCTTCTCGCCGTCAGCGATCGCGATGATCGCGGATTTCTTGCCTTCGGCTTCGAGGATCTCCCGCTGCCTGGTGGCCTCGGCCTGGAGGATGATCTGCTGCTTCTGGGCCTCGGAGGGCTTGACGATCTCCGACAGGAGCTGCTTTTCTCGCTTCTGGGCATCGGCCTCGGCGACCTCCGTCTGCTTGCGAGTCCGGATCAGCTCGACCATCACTTCCTGCTCGATGACCTGCTGCCGGGCCCGTGCGTCGGCCAGCGGCCCCGACTGCTTGGCAGTGGCCTGCTGGGACAGGACGTCCGCCTCGTACGTCGCCTTGCGGACATCCCGCTCCTTTTCGGCCAGGGCGACGAGGGCGAGGTTCTCGTTCTCCTTTTCCTTCCCCTCCCTGAGAGCCGTCGTGGACTGGATCGTGGCCTCGCGCGCCGCGTTCGCCTCGCCGATCTGCGCGTCGCGCTTCACCTCGGCGGTTCGCTTCTTCCCGAGCGCCTCGATGTAACCCTCGGCATCACTGACCTTCTGGATCGTGAGGACGTCGACGCCGAGACCGATCTTCGCGAGGTCCGACGTCGCCTCCGTCAGGACCTCCTGATTGAACTTGGAGCGGTCGCGGACGATTTCCTCCACGGTGAGGCGGCCGACGATCGAGCGCAGATGCCCTTCCAGGTTCTTGTACGCGATCTGCTTGATCTCGGAAACCGTCGATCCCAGGAAACGCTCGGCGGCCGCCGTGAGCGACTGCTCGTCGCTGCGCACCTTCACGTTCGCGACCGCCTGGACGCTCACGAGAACGCCGTCGATGTTCGGCACGTCGCGCACGTCGAGGTCGATCGGGAAAACGCTCAAGTCGAGGTACGTGACGTTCTCCAGGACGGGCCACTTCCAGCCCGCGCCCCCCGTCACGAGACGGAATCCGACGAGCTTTCCGTCGGGCGTCCGGTGCTTTCGCCCGTAGAAGACGGCCACTTTGTTCGGCGGGACCTTGATGTAGTTGCGGACGGCCGTCATCAGGACGACCAGGAGCACCACCGCGACGAGGACGAGAAGGACGGGAAGGATGAAGCTGGGCATGGAAAGCGGCTCCTTGGTGGCTAGCTCACGGGCTCGACGAGCAGCATCGCGCCGTGCAACTCGGCGACTCTCACGAGAGCCCCTTCCGCGATCGGCTGCGGGCGCGAGGCCCGGGCCATCCGGCGCGTCGTTTGGGACTTCAGCCGGCAGGTCACCTCCCCGACGCCGTTGGCGGGGATGGCGACCGTCACCATGGCGGTCAGGCCCACGAGCTCGCGATCCTCGATCAGCGAGCTCGCCTGCTGGGACCGGATGAGCTGCATGGCCGCGATGTAGATGCCATACATGCCGGCGCCGGCCAGAAGGCCCCATAGGGAGCTCGTGAGGGGGGGCTTTTCGAGCCATCTCCCGAGGGCGCCGACCGTCCCGAACGTCAGCAGGAAGATTGCCATCGCGCGCAGGCTGAGGAACCCGACTCCGGCGACCTCCAGCTCGGGATGGGCCTCGAAATCGTGTCCGAGCAAGGCGGACGCAGCGGTCAGGAGAAGACCGATCGCCGCCAGACTGACGAAAACGAGCATGACGTGGCGCCTTTGGGGCGGGATTCTATCCCGTTCTACTCCCGCGTCTTCACGACGATCTCCGTCGGCTGCCCCGCCACGTAGCGGAGCGAGCATTCGGCGAAGCCTTCGCACTTCACGCAGATGCCGTCCTTGTCCCCCTTGAAGTCGACGGGCTTGCAGATGTTCACGCCGGGGACGACGAGCTTCCCGAGCTCCGCCGCGAACTCGCGCTGGCGCGGCGGCGGGTCCCCCCCTCCCTGCATCGCCCGGCGCAGGTCTTCGACTTTCGGGAACAGCTCGCGGTTGCGGCGCTCGAGCGCCAGGTCCTCGCGCAGCGCGCCCGCCGATTTCACCGCGACGACCGCGGACTTCGCCGCCTTTTTCACCCGGTACCTGCCGTGGTGCCGGATCCAGAAAAAGAGGAACCCCGCCCCGGCGCCGGCCACGGCCACGAAACCCGCTCCCGGCCGCCCCGCGAGCGTCGCCTTCAAAAGACCCCAGCCGAGGCCGGCCACCGCCAGCCACGCGATCCATTTCACCTTCACGGGAACCACGAAGAAGATCAGAAACTGCATGTCGGGGAAGAGGTACGCATAGGCGAAGAGCATCGACGCGCCCGTCACGACGCCCCCCGAGACGAGCGCGTTTCCCGTGACCAGCGCCGCGAGCGAGGCCCCGAGCGTCGAGACGAGCCAGAAGACGGTGAACTCGGCGGTGCCCCACTCCGCCTCGAGCGCGGAACCGAGGATGTAGAGGATGAGCGTGCCGAAGAAGAGCCCGAAAGGCTCCCCGTGCAGGAACTGGTACGTCACGAACGTCCACGGCCGTTCGAGCCCGGCCCGCGGATCGAACGCGAAGAGCCCGTATGTCTGCTCGGGATTCATCTTCGAGAGGAAGAAGAAGATGAAGTGGAAGCTGCAGAGGGGCAGCGTGAGGCCGAGCTTCGGCGCGAAGAGCTCGTTGCGATCGCTCATCCGCGCCGCCCGAATCGCCTCTCGAGCTCCTCGTGCGAAAAAGAGAGGAGGATGGGCCGCCCGTGCGGGCACGTCCAGGGATCGCGGCAAGCGGCGAGGTCCGCGAGGAGCCGCGCAGCCTCGGCCGGAGCGAGCCGGTGGTTCACCGTGATCGCGCCGCGGCAGGCGAGCGACGCGGCGAGAACCTCGCGCCTGAGCACGGGCGAGGACGCCGAGCCCTCGGGCAGCGCTGCGAGGCGCGCGAGGGTGTCGCGGAGCGCGGGGAGGACCGAGGAGACCGGCATCTCGGGCGGCGTGGCCGAGACGAGAAACGTCCGGCCCGAGAGCTCCGAAACCGCGAAGCCCGCTTCGGCGAAAAAGTCGTCCGCCCGCGAGAGGAGCGTCGCTTCGTCCGGCGTCGCCTCGAACGTCACCGGCGTCAGGAGACTCTGCGAGGAGACCTCCGACGTCTCGAGCCTCGCGAGGAATCTCTCGTATCTCACGCGCTCGTGCGCGACGTGCTGGTCGATGAGAACCAGGCCTTCCTCGCCTTCGGCCACGAGGAACGAATCGCGGTACTGGCCGAGGAGGCGGATTGGGCCGAGAGGGGAAGAAGAAAGGGAAGAAGAGATTTCTTCTGAATAGGAAGAGGGAGAGAGGCCGGGTGCGACCGCTTCGAGCAGCGTTCCCGCGCCCACGCCGCCGCCCGCGCCGTAGCGAACCGCCCCCTCGTCGAGCGCCGACGTCCCTGCCTGCGCGGTCCCCCATTCATAGAAATCTCTTCCCCTTACGTCTCCGAGTGCCTCCCCTTCGACCGCCACCGCGCCCTTTCCCCCCGTGAGGGCGCCGACGAGACCGCGGTGGACGAGCGCGTGCACACTGGCGGGGTCGCGGAAGCGGACCTCCAGCTTCTGCGGGTGCACGTTCACGTCGCAGAGGTCCGGAGCGCAGGTGAGAAACAGCGCGAATCCCGCGTGGCGGTCCGAGCGCAGCACCTCCCGCGTCGCGAGCGCGATGGCATGCGCCACGGTCGCGTCCCGGATGGCGCGGCCGTTCACGAAGAACCACTGGTGCGCCCGGGACGGAAACGTCGTGTCCGGCCGCGTGACGGCGCCCGTGAGCGTCATGCCGCTGAACGCGAAGTCCACGTCGATCGGGGGCGCCGGCGCCGCGAGGCCGAGGACCTCGCGGAACCGCGCCGCCACGCCGTCCACGGCGGGCAGGTCGAGGAGGAGCCGCGGCCCCGCGCGCAGCGTGAACGCCACGTCCGGGCGAGAGAGTGCGAGCGCCGTGACCGCCTTCACGACCGCCCGCAGCTCGGCCTCCGCGCTCTTCAGGAACTTGCGGCGCGCCGGAACATTGCCGAAGAGGTCCTCGACGACGACGCGCGTGCCCTTCGAGTGGCGCGCGGGCGAAACGCGCGGGGGTGCCCCGCGTTCGGCGACCACCTCGGTCCCGAGTCCCGACTCGTCGGGCGACGTCGTGAGGACGAGGCGCGAGACGGATGCGATCGAGGGCAGCGCCTCGCCGCGAAAGCCCATCGTGCCGATCGAGGTCAGGTCCTGGAACGTTCGGATCTTGGACGTCGCATGCCGCTCGAGGGCCAGCCGCGCGTCCTCCGGAGACATCCCCGATCCGTCGTCCACCACCTCGAGCCGCGCAACGCCGCCGCTCTCCACGTCGACCGAGATGCGCCGCGCGCCGGCATCGAGCGCGTTCTCCACGAGCTCCTTGACGGCGGACGCCGGGCGCTCCACGACCTCGCCCGCGGCGATCTGGTCGACGAGCGATTCGGAGAGAACACGGACGAGTCCCGACACGCCCGGGATGTTAGCGACTTCGGAGCATGTCGCGTTCAGTGAACCGCCATCGCCTTTTCCACGTCCGCGATCTCCCGCGGAGCCTCGCACGACAGGCACTCCGGCCCTTTTTCCGTGACGAGGACGTCGTCCTCGATCCTGACGCCGATGTTCCACCACTTCGGGTCGACGCCCTCGCTCTTCGCTGGGATGTAAATGCCGGGCTCGACCGTGAGAACCATCCCGGGGCGAAGCGTCGCGTTCGACGAGAAGTAGCGCGTCCAGCGGTCCGTCGGATCTCCAAACTCGTAGCTGCCGGCGTCGTGGACGTCGAGCCCGAGCCAGTGCGAGACGCCGTGAGGGAAGAACGCGGCGAACGAGCGCGAGGTCTTCACCTCTTCGCGCGTGCCCTTCAGGAGGCCGAGATTCAGGAGCCCGTCCACGATGACCTCGTACGCGGCGTCCTGGATGTCATGGTGCCTCGCCCCGGGCACCGCCTTCGCGATCCCGGCCTTCTGCGCCGCGAGGACGATCGCGTAGAGCGCACGCTGCTCGGGCGAGAACGTGCCGCTCACGGGATAGCTTCGGGTCACGTCCGCGGCATACAGGCTGTACTCGCACGCCGTGTCGTTCACGATCATCTCCCCGGCGAGCATCGTGCGATTCGCGTCAGGGTAATGGAGGATGACCGAGTTCGGCCCCGACCCCACGATCGGCGCGTAGGCCATACGCGCGGAGCCGTCCGCGAGGCAGCGCTCGACCATGACGGCCTTGAGGACGCCCTCGTTCACGCCGGGGCGCGCGCGCGTCAGCGCGGCGCGGTGGGCCTCGACCGAAAGCCTCACCGCCTCGCGCAGGGTCGCGATCTCCGTCGCGTCCTTCACGAGGCGCATCTGCCCGAGGAGCGGCGCGACGTCGAGCGCGGGGAGCGGCTCGGGGCCTGCGGCCGCGAGCGCCTGCCAGGCCGAAACGAGCTTCTCGCGGAAGTCCTTGTCGCGCGCGTCGGCGTAATAGAGAGCCTTCGCCCCCGCGAGAAGCGCCCGGGACTCCTTCTGGAAGTCGGCCATTGGATACGCCGCGTCCGCCCGGAATTCCGACTTCGCGCCTTCGACGCCGGCGCGGCGTCCCGTCCACCGCTCCTCGGCCCAGCTCTTCGGCTTGACGAACAGCGTGTAGCGCTTTCCTTCCAGGGCGCCTGGCCGGAAGACCGCGATCGCGTCCGGCTCGGAAAAGCCAGTGAGATACCAGAAGTTCGAGTCCGGCCGGTAAGCATCGAGGAGATCCTCGGATTCCGACGGGGCGCGCAGGACCACGACCGCGTCCGGCGGCAGCTTAGCGGCGAGCGCCGCACGATGCGACGCGAACCAGTCCGGGCCCGGCGCGGGCGGCCCGGCCGAGGCGAGCGCGGACGAGCAGGCGGCAAGAGCGACGAGGAGCGTCGGGATGCGCATGAGACCTCCGAGGCGGCGGAAGTGTAACGGCAGAGGGCGCGCCGCGGCAGCCAAACGCTCTGGCGATGTCTGCTAAAAGGAGCAGCTCACGAGAGCGTCCGATGCTGGAACGGACGGGCGTTTTCCCCGCTGTACGTCGCCACGATCTGGCCGCTGCCCCTGAGCAGGTATTTGTACGTGACGAGGCCGTCGAGGCCAACGGGGCCGCGGGCATGGATACGGCTCGTCGAGATCCCGACCTCCGCTCCGAAGCCGTAGCGGAAGCCGTCGGCGAAGCGCGTGGAGGCGTTGTGGAAGACGCCGGCCGCGTCCACGCGGCCCAGGAACGCCTCGGCGGCGGCCGCGTCGGCGGTGACGATGGCCTCCGTGTGGTGCGAGCCATAGCGGTTCACGTGATCGACCGCCTCGTCCAGAGAATCCACGATCCTGACCGCGAGCATCGGCCCGCCGTATTCCGCCCGCCAGTCGTCTTCGGTCGCGGCCGAGAGAGGGACGGACGGCGCGAGAGAGCGCGTCGCCTCGCATGCCCGAAGCTCGACACCGGCGTCGATCAGCCGGCTCAGTAGCGGGACGAGGAAGCGCGCTGCCGCGTCGCGGTGGACGAGGAGCGTCTCGGCCGCATTGCACGCCGCCGAGTACTGGAGTTTGCTGTCGAGGACGATTGCGGTCGCCATCGCCTCGTCCGCCGCGCGATCCACGTAGACGTGGCAGACGCCCTCCGCGTGGCCCAGAACCGGAATGCGTGTGTGTGCCTTGACGTGCCTGACGAGGTCGTACCCGCCCCGTGGGATGACAAGGTCGATGTGCTCGTCGAGCGCGAGGAGCGCGTCCACCTCGGCCCGGTCCGCCACGGAGGAGAGCGCGCCTTCGGGGATCTCCGGGAAAGACGCGAGAGCTTTGGCGAAAACGTCGAGGAGCGCCGCCGTGGAGCGGGCGGACTCGCGCCCGCCCTTGAGGATCGCCGCGTTGCCCGACTTGAGCGCCAGCGACCCGATCTGCGTGACCGCGTCGGGGCGCGACTCGAAGATGACGGCGAGCACGCCGATGGGGCACGTGACTTTCTCGAGGACGAGCCCGTCGTCGAGGAGCGTGCGTGAGAGGACGACGCCCGAAGGATCCGGCAGCGCCGCCACGGCCCGAACACCTTCGGCCATCGCCCGCAGCTTCACGTCGTCGAGGACGAGGCGGTCGAGGAGAGATCCTGAGAGAGAGATTTCTTCGAAGGTGGTGCGGGCCTCGAGCACGTCCGCGCGGTTCGCCTCGAGGATTGCGTCTCGCGCCGCGTCTATCCCGTCGGCGACCTTTCTAAGGACGAGGTCCTTGGTCTCGGAAGACACCGATGCTAGGCGCCTCGCGGCCAGTCGCGCGCGCTTCGCGATCTCGACCGGCCCCATATTCCTTTCTAAGAAATCTCCCTCTTCCGTCATCGATCTCTCGTCCCGGCCTTCGGACCGAAAACCGTCCCGACTCCCTCGCCCGCGAAGAGTCGGTCGAGGATTCCTGGCGTCCGGCCGTTCGCGATGACCGCGATGCCGCCTGCTTCCGTCGCGATGCGGGCCGCGTCCAGCTTGGAGCTCATGCCGCCGCGGCCGCGCGCCCCCGGACCGTCGGCGTACCGCGCGATTTCTTCCGTGATCTCCCGGACGAGCGGGATGAGCGTGGCCGCGCGGTCGTGCGCCGGGTTGCCCGTGAAGAGGCCGTCCACGTCGGAGAGGATGACGAGGACGTCCGCCTTCACCTTGCTCATGACGAGTGCCGAGAGCCGGTCGTTGTCGCCGAAGAGGCCGCGCGCGCCCTTGCCGTCGGGCGCCTCCAGCTCCAGCGTCGAGACCGTGTCGTTCTCGTTCAGGATCGGCACGGCATCCAGCTCAAAAAGCTTCTCGAGCGTCGCCGAAAGATTTTGAAAACGCGTCCGGTCGGTGAAGTCGTCTTCGGTGAGAAGGACCTGCGCGGTGAGAAGGCCCATCTTCTCGAAGCCCTCTTCGTACACGGACATCAGCCGGCTCTGCCCGATGGCGGCGCAGGCCTGCTTGAGGGTGAGCGAGCCCGGCTTCTTTTCCAGGCGCAGCCGCTGCGCCCCGAGTCCCACGGCGCCCGAGGAGACGATCAGAACACGCCGCCCCTGTTTCTTCAGGTTCGCGACGGACTCGATGAGCCCGTACAGGCACCCCAGCGCGACCGCGCCGTCGTCGCGCATGATCACGTTCGTCCCGGCCTTCACCACGATCCGCCTCGCCGCGGCCACGCGCTGCCGTATCCGCGCCTCGTCCATCCGGGGATTGTAGGGGCCGGGGGCGAGGGGAATCAGCGAACTTTCGGCGCGCGCTTCCGTATATCCGGGCGAGAGGTCCCGCATGTCCAAGAAACTCAAATGGATCCTGGCGTCCGCCGGCGTGGTCCTGCTTGCGGGCGGCGGTCTCCTGTTCGCCTCGCGCGGCAAGGACAAGGCCAAGGAGCCCGACCAGCCGCCGTTTCGGATCGGGAAAGTGCAGGCCGAAGACCTCCAGGTGAGCGTGCGCGAGGTCGGCGTCGTCGACCCCGAGACGAAGGTCGACGTCAAGTCCGCCGTCTCGGGCCGGGTGGTCGCCCTGAAGGTCCGCGACGGCGCCGTCGTGAGGTCCGGCGACCTCCTCGCCGAGGTGGAGCCCGACGTGACCCAGGCCCAGTCGCTCTCCGACGTGAGGGCCGGCGTCACGCAGGCCGACGTCGGCCTGAAGGACTCCGAGCGCCAGCTCCACTCTCAGGAGCGGCTCTTCAAGGACGGCCTCATCGGCGGCGAGACGCTGAAGGACTACGTAACGAAGCGCGATCTCGCGGCCGAGAACCTCAAGGCCGCCCGCCAGCGCTACGAGATTGTCGAGGGGCACGGCATCCCCATCTCCGGCGACGCTTTGACACAGCGCGCGCGCGTGACGAGCCCGATGTCCGGCGTCGTCATCACGAAGGGCGTCGAGCTCGGCGAGACCGTGACCTCGGGCGTGTCCTCGTTCAACGCGGGCACGGTCCTCTTCACGGTGGCCGACCTCAAGACTCTTCTGATCAAGGTGAACTTGAACGAGGTCGACATCGCGAAGGTGAAAGTGGGCCAACCCGTGCGGATCACGCTCGACGCCTACCCGCAGAAGAACTTCGGGGGCAAGGTCCGGTTCGTCGCCCCGGCGGCGAAGCTCCTCGACAAGATCAAGGTCTTCCCCGTCGAAGTCGCGCTGGACGAGCTCGGTGACGCCTACCGCACGGGCATGAGCGCGAACGTCGAGATCCTCGGCGAGAAACGGGAGAAGGCCGTCTCCATTCCGCTCGAGGCGCTCCAGCGTCGCGAGGGGCAGACGGTCGTCTATCGCCTCAAGGACAACCTCAAGCCGAAGCAGCTCAAGGACGCTCGCGAGGGCCTCGCGGGCCGCGCCAAGTTCATCTGGCTCTCGGACCACTGGAAGGACTACTTCGACATCGTGCCGGTGCAGGCGGGCGTCGCGACGCTCGAGCGGGCGGAGATCCTGTCGGGCCTCAAGGCGAACGACCAGGTCTGCCTCGAGGACCCGACGAAGAAGAAAGTCGAGAAGGACGACGACAACTGAGGCACGGGATGTCGGCCATCATCGAAACCAGCGGCCTCACGAAGGTCTTCGGCGCGAACGGGAACGCCGTCCACGCCCTGCGCGGGATCGACATGGTCGTCGAGAAAGGCGAGTTCGTGGCGCTCATCGGGCCTTCGGGCTCCGGGAAGTCGACGCTCATGGCGATCCTGGGCTGCCTCGACTCCCCCACCGCCGGCCGCTACGCTCTCGACGGTCAGGCCGTCGAGAGTCTGTCGGGTGGCGCGCTCGCACGCATCCGCAACGAGAAGGTCGGCTTCGTATTCCAGAGCTACAACCTCTTGCCGAAGGCGTCCATCCTCCGCAACGTCGAGCTCCCACTGCTTTACGCCGGCGTCTCGCGCAAGGAGCGCCGCCGGCGCGCGATGGAGATGCTCGAGAAGGTCGGGATCCCCGAGAAGGCCAACGTCCTTCCCGCACAGCTCTCGGGCGGCCAGAAGCAGCGCGTCGCGATCGCCAGGGCCCTCGCGAACAGGCCCGCCCTCCTCCTCGCGGACGAGCCCACCGGCGCGCTCGATTCGAAGACCGGCGCCGAGGTGCTCGGCCTTTTCAAGGAACTGCACCGCCAGGGCAACGCGGTCATGCTCGTCACGCACGATCCCCACATCGCCGCGATGGCCGAGCGCAAGGTCGAGCTGTGCGACGGCCTGATCCTCGGGCCGGAAGCGGCCGCCGCCTAGGCCATGGCCGCGACCGGCGCCTTCCGCGAGCGCGTGTTCAGCGCGTGGGTCGAGATCCGGGAGAACCTCGGCCGCTCGACCCTGCAGGCGCTCGGCGTCATGCTCGGCGTCGCGTCGGTCCTCGGCGGCTTCTCGATCTCGGACAGCCAGCGGCGCCGCTCCGACGAGCTGTTCGCGAAGATCGGCGGATTCGACAAGCTGAACGTTCAGCCATCGGAGGCCATCAAGGACGGGACGCAGCCGTCGGCCCTCCAGAACGCGAACCTCGGGCTTCGCTCCGACGACGCCTCGCGAGGCGAAAAGCTCGACATGAAGGCCGTGCAGGGCGTCAGCGTCCAGAAGTTCGCTCGGGCCCGCGTGCGGTCGCCATTTGCCGATCAGGATCGCCAGATCACCGGCGTCGCGGCCGACTATCTCGCCGTGAACGGGTACACGCTGGACAAGGGGCGGCTCTTCTCGTCCCAAGACGTCGAGACCGCCGCCCCCGTGTGCGTGCTGGGCTACGAGGCCGTGAGCGTCTTCTTTCCGACGGGCGAGGCGCTCAACCAGGTCATCCGCGTGGGCGACATTCCGGTGACGGTGGTCGGCGTCCTCAAGGAGAAGGTCTTCCGATTCCGCGACAGCCAGGGAAACATGTTCGCCTGGCGGAACAAGCTCGTCGCGCTGCCGGCCACCCTCGTCGCCGGGCGGATGGAGGGAGACGCGTACCACCGGCTGGATCGGGTCGTCTTCAAGATCCCCGACATCAACGTCATCGAGAAGTTCAGCGAAAGCCTCTCGGCGGTCCTGAAGTCCAGCCACCGCCAACAGGAGGACTTCCGGATCGACGACATCGCCAAGCGCGTCCGGAAGCGGCGCAGCCAGGGCGACGTCTACAACCTGGTCTTCATGCTCTCGGGCATTCTGTCGCTCGTCGGCGGCGGAATGGTCAACGTGAACATCCAGCTCGCGACCCTCAAGGAACGCGTCCGCGAGGTGGGCGTCAAGATGGCGATCGGCGCCTCGGGCCGCGAGGTGTTCAAGGAGTTCATGACCGAGGCGCTGCTCCTGACGGGCCTCGGCGGGTTCGTCGGCTTCTTCATCGGCGTCGCGTTCTCGAAGGTGATCACGACCGTCCTCGAGGTCCCGCTCTACATGGACCCGAAGAGCTTCGTGTGGGCCTTCCTCCTGGCCCTCGTCTTCGGCTTCCTCTTCGCGATCTACCCGGCCTGGAAGGCCAGCCGGCTCTCCCCGATGGAGGCGCTGCGGTATGAGTAGAGAGGTCCGGCGTCTCTCGCTGGGCGCCCGGCTCGCCCTCATCTGGGAGGTCGTCACGGGCGGCCTGATCGAGCTCTGGGCCCACAAGCTGCGCTCGATCCTCACGCTGACGCTCCTCATGCTCGGCGTCTTCGCGCTCGTCATCATGACGTCGGTGCTGGACGGGATCCTCGACAAGGTCACGACGGGCTTCTCGGGGATGAGCTGGGACGGCACCGCCGTGATCGTCCCCAAGGAGGCGCAGACCTCGGAGGAGCAGAAGCGCTTCGCGATGTCGCCGGGCCTGCGGTACGAGGACCTCCCCCGGATCACGCTCGCCAACCCCAAGGTGCTCGCTTTTCTGCCTCGCGCCATGAAGCGCACCTCCGTCCGCTCTCTGTCGGGCATGGAGCGGTGTTCCGTCACCGGCGTGGCGCACGACTACGCGCTCTTCATGAACCGGCCGATCGGCTCGGGGCGGGGCCTCACCGAGGACGACCAGAAGCGCCGCAGCGCGGTGGCGGTCGTGGGCTCGACCCTCGGCTCGAAGCTCTTCGGAGGCGCCGACCCCGTCGGCCGCGACGTCATCCTCGAAGGCGTCCCATTCCGCATCGTGGGGCTCCAGGCTCCGATCCAGATCTTCAACGACGAGATCTGGTACGACGCGAACGGCTTCCAGATCCCCCTCGAGACCTACATGGACCGCATCGACACGACGCACGCCCTCACCCAGGTCGCCGTCAAGCTGCGGGACAAGGACGACCTGTCCGAGATCTCCGCCGCCCTCCTGGGGCGCGTTCGGCAGGCCCACCACGGGATCGAGGACGTGGAGATCAAGGACCTCGACACCGAGGCGGCCCGCTCCTATGCGCGCTTCCTCGACGAGATGAGGGGCTGGAGAATCGTCCTCCTCTCCCTCGCCGCGACCGTTCTCCTCGTGGGCGGCGTGGGCGTCCTCTCCGTCATGCTGATCTCGTTCTCGGACCGGCGGTACGAGATCGGCCTGCGCAAGTCGCTGGGCGCTTCCGACCACGAGATCTTCGTCCAGTTCCTCCTCGAGGCCGCCGTGCTCGCGGCGCTCGGCGCCTCGGTCGGCACGGTGGCCGGATCGGTCGTCTGCCGGGCGCTCTCGCCCATGTTCCCGTGGGGGCTCGTCGTCAACCCCTTCGGACTCATGACGGCCTGGATCGTCGCGCTCGGTCTCGCGCTCACGTTCGGCCTCTACCCCGCGATCCGCGCCTCGCGCCTCTCGCCGATGGAGGCGATGCGGTAGGCCCTAAGATCCGCGAATGGCCGCGCGCCGTCGGAAAAACGTCCATTCCGTCGACACCCGCTCGCTCCGCGAGGCGGCCGCTCTCCTCCGTCGCGGAGAGCTCGTCGCGTTTCCGACGGAGACGGTCTACGGCCTCGGCGCGAATGCGCTGGACGCGAAGGCGGTCGCGAAGATCTTCGAGGCGAAGGGGCGGCCCCAGGACAACCCGGTGATCGTCCACGTGAGCGATTTGAGGATGCTTCGAAAGGTGGCCGACCCGCCGCCGCCCCGCGCGAGGGCGCTCATCGCGCGCTTCTGGCCCGGCCCCCTGACCCTCCTACTTTCGAAGAAATCCTCTCTCCCCTCCTCCGTCACCGCAGGTCTCGACACCGTCGCGGTCCGGATGCCGCAGGGTCTCGCGCGCGATCTCATCCGGCTTGCAGGCGTCCCCGTCGCCGCACCCAGCGCGAACCTCTCGGGCCGCCCGAGCCCGACGACGGCCCTGCACGTCGCCGAGGATTTCCCGGACGTCTTCGTCCTGGATGGCGGCTCGACGAAGCATGGAGTCGAGTCCACCGTCGTCGCGCTGGAACCGTTTCCGGTCGTGCTGAGACAAGGCGCCCTGAGTGAAGAATCTCTTAGAAAGACGATCCCCGGACTTCGGCACGCCGCTTCAACCGGACGTCTCGCATCGGGCGGCGGCCCTTTTTCTTCGAAGGTGAATGGGGCCGCCGCGAGCCCCGGCACGAAGTACACACACTACGCGCCGACGCGCCCCCTGACCCTCTTTCTAAGAAAATCTTCTCTCCTTTCCTACTTTCGCAAGCACCCCTCCGCGCTCGTCCTTTGCCCGACGCGCTTTGCTTCTCTTTTTCCGAAGCAAAGAACTCTTTCTCTCGGTGATTCTCCCGAGGAGATTGCGCGCGCGTTGTTCGCCGCGCTGCGCACGCGCAGACGCGGGAGTGAGCTGCTCGTCCTCGCGGTTCCCCGGCGCGGGCTTGGCCGGACGATCATGGACCGCCTCGAGCGGGCCGCAACGCGGATCGCCTGAAGCTGCTGTCGTTTTCCCCTACCCCGCCAGGGCCACGAACGCGCTCGGAAAGCGGGCCAAGAGCGCGACGGCGTCCACGACTTCGCGCAAGTCGACGCACTCCCCGATCTTGTGCGTGTTCTGCTCGATACCCGGCCCGATTCCGAGCATGGCCGGGTGCTTCACGGCGCCCGACGTCACCCAGCGCTTGCGCGATGGAACGGCGATCGAGGTGTCGTCGACCCGTATGGGAAAGCCGACGCCGTCCGTCGAGAAGATCCACCGGTCCACGCGCGGCTCCGTGCGGAGGGCGCCGCGCTGGCCTCCGGCCGCTATGTGCGGGGTGACGACACCTCGATACGCCGCGACCGCTGCCTGAATCGCTGGGTGCTCCTCCGGCGTGAGCCAGCCCATGTAGACCTGCGGGTTGCCGAGGACGAAGCCGGTCCACGTCGGCTCCTCGTACGTCGGCACGGTGACGTCGACGGTCAGACCCGCGGCCCGTGCGGCGGCCACGGCGGGAAGATCCTCGACGTCGGCCGTAGCCTTCTCGGGCGTCTCTCCGATCGTGAGGCGCCGGTCGAAACGGAAGACGAAGCGCTCGGGGACCGCGCAGTCGCTCGGCGTATCGAGGCGGGCCCACGAGGCCGTGCGCGTGCCGTGCCCGAGGAACGCGTGGTCGAGGAACCCGTCCCGCGCGTCGTATCGTTTCGCCGCCTCGACGAGAATGGGAGCGCCCCATTCCAGCGGGTTCTTCCCTTCCCACGGCATCGAGCCGTGGCAGGATTTCCCGGTCACGCTCACCTGAATCTGCATGCGGCCGCGCTGGCCCCGGTAGACTCCGAGCGCCCCCTTCGCGGAGTCGCCCGTGCCCTCAGTGAGGATGACCGCATCCGGGACGAGCTCCGGCCCTGCGCCGGGCAGGACCTTCTTCATGAGGAACTGCGGTCCGCCGCCGTCGTTGTCCTCTTCGGTCACGGTCGCGTACGAGCGCACGATGGCGCCGCGCAGCGCGCCCTGCGGCGCGAGCTCCAGCAGGATCTTCGACGCCACGACCTGCGCCACAACGCCCGAAAGCTGGTCGGCCGAGCCGCGCCCGAAGACGAGGTTGTCCCACTCGGACTCGGGCGGCAGATATCCCAGCTCGCGTTTCAGGAAGTCGCGCTTCAGACGCGCGGGATCGAAGAGCCCGTCGTAGGCGTCCACGCCGCCGGTTTTCTCGCGCCACGCAGGGCGCAGGGCGTTCACGGTGTCGGTGTGGCCGTCGAAGTAGACGACGCGCTTGTCCAGCGGGGGGATGCCGTCGCCCGGATCCTCGAGCGTCCAGACGAGGTTGCCGTAGCCGTCGTAGCCGACGTCTTCGGGGCGGCGGACGGCACCGGCCTCGACGATCGCGCGCTTGAGGTACTCGAGGCGCGGCTTCTCGTGGTTCGAAAGGCCGCAGGAGGGGTCCCCGCCCCCATCTCGCGGCCGATCGACGTAATCGGCCGGGATGCGGATGACCTCCTTGAGAATCGTGGCCGCGATCGGGCGGTAACGGGCCGCCAGCTCCGCAACCCGGGTATCGAGCTCGCTCATCGTCATCTTCTCCGTTCGCTCACAGCGCCGCCAGGCGGCGGGCCAGATCAGGCACCTTGGACGTCGCCAGCGCCGCCATCACGACATAGACTTTCCAATTCGCTTCCCGTGCCACATTCTCGACGTGAGAGGCCATGACGCCGGGCGAGACCTCAGCTCCGATGTCGGCGGGAAGGCAGTGCATGTAGAGGGCGCCGCCTGCACGTGTCGTCTTCATCCGCCGCTCGTCGCAGATCCAGTCGCGGTGACGGGCGTTCGAAGCCAGCGCCTCCTTCTCGATTTCCCCCATGCGCTTGCCGTCGCGCGCGCGGTTGGCTGCGACTCGGGCGAGCATGAGGTCGTACGGCCCCCAGCTCTTCGGATACACAGCATCGGCACCCTCGAACGCTTCGTCCATTGAGGAAACCGCGCGGAAGCGGCCGCCCGAGGAAGCGGCATGCGAGGCCGCGGACGCTAGACACGGCTCCATGAGGCGATAGCCTTCCGGATGCGCCAGCGTCACGCGGGCTCCGAAACGCGTCAACAGCATGATGAGCCCCTGGGGCACCGAGAGGGGCTTTGCGTAGCTGGGTGAGTAGGCCCACGAAACGGCGATGCGCTTGCCTTCCAGACCCTCGGGGAACTTCTCGCGGAGCCAGCAGAGGTCGGCCAGCGTCTGGGTGGGATGGTCGATGTCGCACTGGAGGTTGACGACGGGAACCCGCCGCTCGTCTCGCGTCGCGGCAAGGTACTCGTCGATCCCCCTCTTCACGTCGCGCATGAAAGCGTTTCCCTCGCCGAGGATCAGGTCGTGCCTCACGCCGAGGGCGTGCGAGTTCATGCCCAGCATGGCGCCGGTCTCGGCCGCGGTCTCGCCGTGCGACACCTGGGTGGACGAGCCGTCCACGATGACCGGGTGCATGCCCAGCCGGGCCGCGGCGCCCGCCCACGCGGACTTGGTGCGCGTGGAGTTATCGAAAAAGAGTGCGTAGGCGAGCTCGTGGGGCAGGAGCGGCGCCTTCTTACCGGCGCGGTCCAGCGCGGAGAAGCGCTCGGCGACGGCGAGGAGTCCGGAAAGCTCCGCGGTCGAATAGTCGTCCGTAAGGAGGAGGCTCCGGCCCAGGAGGCGGGCCAGAACGTCGGGATCGGCGGGAGCGGTGGTCTTCACGTCAGCTCTCCGGAGAGTCGTCGACTGCTCTTCAGGTCTGTGGATCCGGAAACCCCTGGATACATGGCGGTCAGCCAGGAGACGGCCCCCGGCGCGAAAAGCCCGGTCAGGACCGCACGGAGCGAGTGGTAGTGCCCGACCGGCACGACGTGGCCCTCGGGCGGCGGCAGCGCGAGGATGCGCGCCTCCTCCGGAGCCGCGGCTTCGGCGGACGCGAACCGCAGCTCGGCGACGCCATCCCGGAAAAGCGCCGAGCCGTCCGGCCTCACGAGAAGCTCCACGTCGCGGCTTGCCCAGCGCCCGCTGGCAGCAAGCGAGCCGTCATCCTCGCGCCGGACGAAGAAGCCGGGGCGCGGCGCGTCGGCCAGGAAAGATGCGAGGGACCCGAAGAGGCGGGGCTTCTCGATGTAGGGACCGCCGTCCTCGGGGCAGAAGACGTCGCAGTTCCCGCAGTCGTTACAGGCGTCGGCCCAGTTCGCGAGCTGGTGCGCCGACGATTTTTCCCCGCCCACGGTGAGCGTCCGTTCGTCGCCCGGCGAAAGGCGGCCTTCGAGGACGACAATGTCGCGGAAGGTGATCGTCCGAGGCGGCGTTTCGTACGAGAAATTCGCGTCGTTCGGGCAGACAGGGATGCACTTGTCGCAGTTGATGCAGTCCAGAAGGTGAAGGTGCGAACCGATCTTGCGGGGCAGCCGGCCGGTCTTCGCGGCTGTATAGCGCTCGGCGACGAGCGCCTCGGCAGCCGCGCGGCGGTGGTTCAGGAGGGACGCGCCGGCGACGTCACCGCCGGCCTCTCCGGCGCGGGCCCGGATGAAATCCGGGATCGTCGCGGTACCCGACTCGTGCATCGCCCCCGCGAGAGCCTCCGCCTGCCGGTGGAGGCGCTCGTAACCTCCGGGCCGGAGAAGGTCGGTGCAGCTCGTCACCGGCACGAAGCCGCTCGCGACCGCGCTGGCCACGTTCGCCGAGTCGATCCCGGCGGAGAAGGAGATCGGAAACGCGGCGCCGAGCTTTTCGCGAAGCCTCGTCCCGAGCGTCAGCGCGAGCACGTGGAGCGGCTCGCCGGAGAGGTACGCCTCCTCGCCGGGCATGAAGTCCGCGGGATTCACGACCACGAGCGTGTTCGTGAGCTTCACGCCGAAGCCGAGGCCGAGCCGGGCGGCCTCGCCCGACAGCTCCCGGGCCATCGAGAGGGCGTCGTCCCACTTCAGGTCGCGATCGAAGGCTTCGCGACGCAGGGCGATGCCCGTGTATCCGAGCCGCCGGTGGAGAACGTCCTCCACCTCCTCGTATCCGAGGAGGGTTGGGTTCACTTTGACGATCGTGTGGACGCCGAGCTCCGAGAGGAGGTGTCGGCTGATGGCGGCGATCTCGTCGGCCCGGCAGCCGTGGAACGTAGAGAGCGTGGCCGAGTCGGAGAGGCGCGCGTCGCAGGGAACGTCGGCGAAGCGCCTCAGGGAGGGTGGAAGCTCGCGGCGCAGCGCCGCGCGCTCCCGGTCGAGTAGCCCGCCCGCGTCGCGGACCCCTTCGAAGAACCCGGTGATCTTGCGCGACCGGATGCCGTCCAGGCTGTAGCCGATGGAGACATCGAAAACGAGGTCACGCTCCGCTTGGGGAATGCCGCACAGCTCGGCCAGGATCGCCACGAGCAGGCGCGCCTTGGCGTACTCGCGGAGGGATTCTTCGACCAGAAGCTCCTGCGACCACTCGATATTGAAGCCCACGGTCCGCATGTCGATGCACGGACGCGGGATCACGAGCCGATCGTCGACCTGAACCGTCTTGAGCTCGAGGATGCGGCCTCCGGCCAGCCAGGAGAGCGCGATGTTCTGCGCCATCTGCGTGTGCGGCCCCGCCGCCGGTCCGACCGGCGTCGCGCAGCGGTGACCGTGAAATCTCACCGAGAGGTCGAGACCCGGAAATCCCCTGAACACGTGCCGCACCGGAAGGTCGTAGACCGATCCCGTGAGGAGCTCCTCCGCCGCGCGGCGCACGAGGACGGAAAGCGGGAGAGGGCGGAGCGCACTCACACCATCCGCTCCCAGAGCCGGACCGCCTCCTCGCGCGCCCGGGCGTGGATGCGGGCGCCGTCCACGCGCGTGGACCTCCGCCCCTCGACGATCGCCTCGCCGTTCACGACGACGTCGCGCACGCGGCGCGTCCCGAGGCCGAAGAGAACGTGTCCCGCGAGGTTCGCAGCCGTCAGCGGCGTGGGAGGGTCGTAATCGAGGACGATCCAGTCGTCGGGGCGCGGCCCGAGGACCGCGTCGGCCAGACGCTGGCTCTTGGCGAGAAGGGCGACCGCGTCGATCCCGCCCACCGGTCCGTACGCCTCCCGGGCGCGCAGGTGCGCGACGCGCGCTTCCGTGAAGAGGTCGCCGTCCATCCCGTCCGTGCCGAGAGCGACGCGCGGGCCGAGGGTCCTCACGTCGGCGTATCCCACCGCGTTCTGGAGATTGCTGCGCGGGTTGTGAACGATCCAAGCGCCTGCGTCCTGGACGCGCGCGCGCGCTCCCGGCGAGAGGTGAACGCCGTGAGCCAGGAGCGTCTTCGGCCCGAGAGCCCCGGCGCGGTCGAGACGCTCGAAAGATTCCGCATCGCTGCGGTCCTCGGCCGCATGCATGTGCAGCCAGACCCCCTTTCGCCGCGCCAGATCCGCCGCTGCCCGAAGCGTTTCGTCCGAGACCGTGAAGCCCGCGTGAAGGCCCACCATCGCCGGAAGACCTTCCCGGATCGCGCGCTCGCACTCGGCGAGGCCGTCCGCCGCCCCTTTCGGTCCGTGCCGGTCCGTCGCCCCGTAGGAGAGCGCGACCGTCACGCCCACCGCCTGCGCCGCCCGCGCAAGAACGTCTAGAGAGCCGTCGATGAAGGACGGGGACTCGTGGTGGTCGAGGACGACCGTCGCACCCGAAAGAGCCGCGTCCAGGAGAGCCTCTTCCGCCGAGGCCCGAAGCGAGCTCTCGTCGAGGGCCGCGTCGAGCCGCCACCAGACCCGCTCGAGGATCTCGCGGAAGGAGCGCAGGGGCGCGGGCGGGGCCGCCATCCCGCGCGCGAGCGCCGCGTAGAGGTGCGTGTGGGCGTTGACGAGCCCGGGCATGACGAGGCAGCCCTCGGCGTCGAGCCGGCGCCGCGGCTCGGCTCCGAGAAGCACGTCACGCCGCCCGACGGAGGGCGGGTCGAGCGTGACGATCGTCCCGCCGGCGATGGCGAGGCCGCCCGCGCCCGATCCGTGCCCACCCGCCGCCTTCACCACCCACGCGCCTCGCGGAGCCGGCGGTCCACGTCCCCGGCGAGCGCCGCCTGGTCGGCCCACCAGCTCTCGGAGCGCTGCGCGTCAAGCTCCTCCACGGTCTTTCCCTGCTGCTCGACCCACGTGAAGTACTTCAGGTTGTGCCAGCGCTCGCGGCTCTTGCGAGTCCCTTCCGTAATCCAGTCGAGCTTCTGCCCGCGGAAGACGGACGTGAGAAGCGCCTCGGCCCGCTCGCGCGTGAGCGGTCCCGTGCGCGCCGCGAGGCGCTTCAGAACGGACGGGTACCGGTCGAGGGAGTCCGTCGCCACCGTCACGACGGCGTCGTCCTTGCCGAGCCCCAGCCACCGAGCGGTCTTGATCGCCCCGAGGATGTTGCAGACCCCGCTGATGCCGAGAAGCGTCGAGAGACGGTGCGCAACCTCTCCCAGCCCGCCGCCTGCGGCCAGGAAGTCGCGACCCACCGGCTCGCTCACGAGCTGGAGGCCGAGCAGACACTCTTCGTCGTCGATGCACATCATGGCGTCCAGGTTCGTCACGTGGTGGATCCACGTGACGTGCTTGTCGCCGATTCCCTCGATGGCGTGCCCCCCGTAGCCGTTGCAGGAGAGCGTGGGGCACTGGACCGGCTCGAGGCCGACGATGCGCGTCCCGAA
>Ga0207930_1000030_pt1 | contig 36340 bp, 31 predicted proteins | sample NGESurshal092012_7_FD_184477 | JGI IMG/M metagenome (GOLD analysis project Ga0207930, IMG submission 184477) | Arctic peat soil microbial communities from Barrow, Alaska - NGEE Surface sample 210-3 shallow-092012 (SPAdes) | ecosystem: Environmental > Terrestrial > Soil > Wetlands > Peat ... | reverse complement strand
ATCGTCACCGTACACACCATGCGCGCTCCCGGCATGACCTGGTTCCGCATGCCCCTGTTCGTCTGGGCGAACTACGCCACCAGCCTGATTCAGGTACTTGGCACCCCGGTACTGGCGGTTACCATCGTGCTGCTCTTCCTGGAGCGCGTGTTCCATCTCGGCATCTTCGACCCCGCCCGCGGCGGCGACCCGGTGCTCTTCCAGCACCTCTTCTGGTTCTACTCGCACCCGGCCGTGTACATCATGGTGCTGCCCTCCATGGGCGTGGTCAGCGAAATCATCAGCACGTTTTCCCGTAAGGCCATATTCGGCTATCGCATTGTGGCCTATTCCAGCGTGGCCATCGCGGTCCTGGGCTTCCTCGTCTGGGGCCACCACCTTTTCGTCAGCGGCCAGTCGCTCTATGCCGGCATGGTGTTCAGCTTCCTGAGCTACTTCGTCGCCATCCCGTCGGCCATCAAGGTGTTCAACTGGACCGCCACCCTGTACAAGGGCTCCATTGCCTTCCAGACACCCATGCTGTACGCCTTCGGCTTCATCGGCCTGTTCACCATCGGCGGACTTACCGGGCTGTTTCTGGCCGCGCTGGGAATCGACATTCACGTCACCGATACCTATTTCGTGGTGGCGCACTTCCACTACATCATGGTGGGCGGCGCCCTGATGGGGTACCTGGGCGGCATGCACTTCTGGTGGCCCAAGATGACGGGACGCATGTATCCCGAGGGATGGGCCAAGCTTTCGGCGCTGCTGGTATTTGTGGGATTCAACCTGACATTCTTCCCGCAGTTCATTCTGGGCTACATGGGCATGCCGCGGCGCTATCATGCGTATCCGCCGGAATTCCAGGTGCTGAACGTGCTGTCAACGGCGGGCGCGTCAGTGCTGGCTGTGGGCTACATCCTGCCCATGATTTATTTCCTGTGGTCGCTTAAGTATGGCAAGCTGGCGGGACCGAATCCTTGGAACGCAGTTGGACTGGAGTGGATGACGCCGTCGCCGCCGCCCACGCAGAATTTTGACGAGACACCAGTCGTGACCTGGGAAGCTTACGACTACGAGCATCAGCCGGACGAGGAGGTCCCCGTTGGCCACTAGCGATATCGAAATCGCTGAACACTCGCTGCAACACCACTTCGCGGACATGGACCAGCAGAAGGATGCGTCCACGTTTGGCATGTGGCTGTTCCTGGTCACGGAGATCATGTTCTTTGGCGGCTTGTTCTGCGCTTACCTGGTCTATCGCTCGACGTATTACCAGGCGTTTGTCGAAGGTAGCCAGACCATGAACATCTGGCTGGGAGCGACCAACACGGCGGTGCTGATCTGCAGTTCGCTGTCGATGGCGCTGGGAGTGCGTTGCGCGCAGATTGGTAAGACCAAGATGATGGTCGTCCTGTTGCTGATCACCATTGTGTTCGGTTTCGCATTCCTGGGGATCAAGGGCGTGGAATACCACGAACACTGGGTCAACCATCAGTTCCCGGGACCAACTTTCCAGTTCGAGGGCGCGGAAGCTGCCGGAGTGAATCCGCAGAACATTCAGATTTACTTTTCGCTGTACTGGGCGATGACCGGATTGCACGCTCTGCACATGGTGATCGGAATCGGGCTGGTCACTTGGATCGTGATTGCGGGATGGCGCGGAGCCTACAGCCCGGACTATTACAGTCCGGTGGAAAATGTTGGATTGTACTGGCACTTTGTCGATTTGGTGTGGATTTATCTCTTCCCGCTGCTCTACCTGATCAGCAAGAAACACGGCGGTTAAGCGAGGACGCATGTCAGTTGAAGAACATCGACAACACGTAATACCTACCAGCATTTATGTTGGGATATGGGCTGTTCTCATGGTCTTTACCGGCGTGACCGTGTTTGCTTCGTTCATCGAACTGGGCGATTGGAACATCGTGCTGGCGCTGACCATCGCTACCATCAAGGCCACGCTGGTGGTGCTGTTCTTCATGCACCTGTACTACAGCTCGAAGCTGACAAAGGTTACGATGATTGCGGCCATCTTCTTCCTGTTCCTGTTGCTGGCGCTGAGTATGACCGACTACCTGACGCGCGGCTGGCTGACCAATCCGGGACATTGAGTGAAGGGTGTGGCGAAAGCGCTCCGCATAGTGCGGGGCGTTTTTATTTGCGAGAGAGAGTTCCACACTGTGGTAGTAAGAACTACGGCGCTTGGAAGTAATAACCCTGGCGGGCGCGGACACGCAGATTCTGGGGGCTGTTCAGTTCGACGCGCAGGGCATGAAAGCCGGGTGTTTCCTGCTGTGGCTGGAAGGAGACAGCGTATTGCCTACGCATTTGCTGCTCCATCTCGGTGAAGATCGCGAGTAACTCTTTGTCGGAGGCGGCCACGTAGAAACGCCCACCAGTCTCGTCCGCCAACCGATGCAACACCTCGTCGCCCGTCGTGGGTTTGCGCCTGGCGTGGATCGAGAGGGCAAATATCTGGATTTCGTTGCGCTGCGCCAGGGCGATGACATCCGGCATTCCGTGCAGGCTACCGGTGTCTTCGCCGTCGCTGAATAGCACGACGACGCGCTGCACCACACCCGGCCCGTCAGATTGCGGAAACCGACCAAAACAGGCGGAGAACACGCCGTCGTACAAATTGGTCGCATAACCCGCTTGTTGAATTAACTCGAGAGACCGGCGCAACGCAGTTGCGTCTCCGGTCGACGGCTGCCATAGCTTCACATCCCTGGCGAACGCCATCAGGAAGGCGCGATCGGTCTGTGGCCGCAGGACCTGCTGAACGAAGATTTGAGCCGCCAGCTTTTCGCGAGTGGTAGTTTTCTGGACCGAGTCGCTCACGTCGAGCAGTATGCCGAGCTGCAACGAAAGGTCGTCGAGGCGCGAGAACTGGCGGATCTGCTGCACGGCGGATTGGTTGTCGAAAATACGGAAATCGCTGGGGGAGAGATCGGTCACGAGTTGCCCACGCTCGTCGGCAACGCTGAACTGGAACCGCACCTCGGGAACGGTGCGGCGGATGGTGAAGTCAGGAAAAATGGACTCGGCTAGTGTCTGGGCTTGGCGGCGGGGACCGGCAGTTGATGACAGACCTGCGAGGACCTGGTTTGGGGAACCGTTGCGGGTCGTGCCGCCCGCGTTCATGTCGCTCAGACTGAGGGAATCCGAAGGCTGATCGGCTGCCATCGAGGTTACCGCCAGGAGAATCAGAACTCCGCCGATGAGAGCCTTCTTCCGCATAGGGGAATTATCGGCGGGTCGCGGCCTTGCTTGAGTCGGCAGCAGAGCCGTGCAATCCCAAAATCACTCGATATAGCCGGATGGACACAGGCTCCCGGAAATTAAGGAGTGATCAATGGGTTAGTAAATCGTTCATCGGACTGTAATCACCCTGTAACAAGCTGGGATGTAACGTAATTGCTGTGATGCTAGGACATGAGAGCTCTGCCAACACCGTCGGCTACAATACAGCCGTGAAACAAACCATTTTTGCCGTGGAAGATGACACGGACATATCCCGGCTGGTCCGCCACCATCTGGAGGCTGCCGGCTTCGGCGTTCGCTCCTTCGCGGCTCCTGCCGGGGTAATCACCGAAGCGGAAAAGCAGTCCCCAGCGCTGTTTCTGCTGGACATCATGCTGCCGGGGGGCGACGGCCTCGAGTTATGCCGCCGCATCCGTCAGACGCCGGCACTATCGATGATTCCGGTGATTTTTCTCACCGCAAAGACCACCGAGTCGGACAAAGTGATCGGGTTGGAACTGGGGGCTGACGATTACATTCCCAAGCCTTTCAGTCCACGCGAACTGGTGGCACGAGTGCGAGCGGTGCTGCGCCGCTTCGAACGTCCGCTGGCGCCCGCCATGGTGAAAGCCGGCGACATCGAGATCGACAGCGGGGGCATGACCTTGATGGTCCGGGGAGTGTTGACTCAGACCACGGCCACGGAATTTCGACTGCTGGAATATCTTGCCCGGCATCCCGGCCGCGTGTTTACCCGCGACCAACTGCTCGATGCCGTCTGGCGGGACACCCATTACGTGACGCCACGCTCGGTGGACGTGTACGTGCGCCGCATTCGCGAGAAGATCGAGGCGAATCCGGACGAGCCACGCTACTTGAAGACGGTGCGCGGAGCAGGCTATCGCTTCGAGGTCCCGAAACTGTGAAAAGCCGCATTTTTCTTAAGCTGTTTGCCGCCTCGCTGGTACTGATCGCGGCATGCACGCTCACGATGAATGTGCTGATCCAGAAAGCCTGGGAAGGGATGCTGCGCAGCGAAATTGAAAGTTCGCTGCGCGAGAAAACCCTGCTGTTTGCTTCGCGGGTCGCGAACGCACCCCGCGAATCGCTTCCGGCGATTGCAAAACAAGCGGCACGCGATTCTGACGAGCGCGCGACCGTCATTGATTCCAACGGAAATGTGCTAGCTGATTCCGAGGCCGACCCTTCCTCGATGGAGAATCACGCAGGGCGTCCGGAGTTTGCCTCCGCCTTGCAGGGTCAATTGGGCGTAGCTACCAGGGCATCCCACACTGTGGGAGTCGATTTCCTCTACGAGGCTGCACCCTTTCCTGGGGGCGCGGTCCGGCTGGCACACCCCCTGTCAGCGATTCGCGATGCGAACCGGCATGTACGCAAGGACCTGCTGAAGAGTTCGGCGGTTGCGGCCTTAATCGCACTGGTGCTGGCGTTCATCGCAACACAGTCGATTGGACGGAGGCTGGCGCGCATTACCGATTTTGCGGAGCGGGTGGCGGCGGGCGATCTCTCGGCCCGCATCGAGGAAGAATCGACAGATGAAATCGCGCATGTCGCATCCGCACTGGACAAGACGGCGCGCAAGCTGGAGGAAGGATTCCGAACGGTGGAGTCGAGCCGCCAGACCCTGGAGACTCTGCTGAACTCGATGCAGGAAGCGGTGATCGCGGTGGCGGAAGATGGGCGCGTGCTGTGGGCGAATCACCGCATGGAACGCCTGCTGCCCAGCGGCATCCGGCTGGGTGAGCCGTTAGTGCAATCGGCGCGCGATCCGGAGATCCTGCGGGCCGTGCAGACGGCCTTGGACAGCCGGGACATCACAGTGGCGCGAGCCGCCAAGATTTTCTCGGGCCGCATCTTCGATGTGACCGCTGCGCCCATGCCGGGCGGAGGCGTGGTCGCGGTGATGCACGATCAGACAGAAGTTGAGCGGGTGGAGAAGACGCGGCGCGATTTCATCGCCAATGTGTCGCACGAGTTGCGGACGCCGCTGACCTCGATCCAGGGTTACGCCGAAACCGTGCTGGAGAATGAAGATCTGACCGAGAGCACTCGGGAGTTCGTGGAGATCATCCGCAAGAACGCATTGCGGATGTCACGGCTGACCGAGGACCTGCTGGTGTTGGCGCGGGTGGAGTCGGGCGAACGCGGCTTGCAACTGGAACCGGCGACGCCCCAGGAATTGCTGGAGGAAGCGGTGCAAACGTTCCAGGAGATTGCCGACAGCCGCGGGATCGAGTTGGCGGTAATGAACACGGCCCATTCCCCGGTGCTGGTTGACCGCGATGCCATTCACCAGGTGTTTGGCAACCTGATCGACAATGCCATGAAGTACGGGGAAGGCGGCCGGAAGATCCTGATCGGGGCGTGCGATACGGAAGACGGAGTGCAGTTTTACGTGCGTGACTTCGGAGCGGGAATTCCCAGCGAACATCTGCCGCGACTGTTTGAGCGCTTCTACCGCGTGGACAAAGCGCGTTCGCGAGAGTCGGGCGGGACAGGGCTCGGACTGGCGATTGCCAAGCATGTGGTGCGGGCCCACGGGGGTACGATCAAGGCCGAAAGCGAGCTCAACCATGGCTCAACGTTTTATTTCACGCTGCCCCGTGAGGAAGTCGCGGTGCGGGTGTGAGGGTTGGGGGATTGAAGTAAGCCGCTGCGCGGCCGACTTCGGCGATTCAACCCGATAATGGAACTACGATCAACCGAGTCAAGATCACAGGACAGTTGGAGAACCTTATGAGTTCGGCTGAATTCGCGCCCATCCCCAGCCCGGAAGAGATAGGCGCTCACCTGCAGGAGCTGACGCTGCAAGCCTGCCTGGTAGCTCGAATTGCGGCGGGGATTGTTGCGGAGGGCATAGCCACCGGCGTGCCTTCGCTGCTCGACGGAGTGCGGCAGCGCGAAAAAGAACTGGACATCATCGACCGGGAAATCGATCAGGGCGTGACCTCAGTCATCACCAAGGTTTCGGAAGAACGGGCGCGCGAACTGTTGGCTTGCCTGAAGTTCATGATCGGTCTGGAGCGCGTGGGCGACCTGCTGCTGAACTGCAGCAACCGGGCGGCGGCCGTGGGTAGCCGGATCGATCTGCAGGACATTCGCGACCTCACGCTGATGGCGTCACGGCTGGAGAAAATGTTGGGCGACGTGCACGATGCCTTCCGTCAGCGCGACATAAACAAGGCCCTGGCGGTGTTGCGGGCCGACGCCGAGTTAGACCGGTTGCGCAACCTGGTTTTCATGCGTCACCTAGACCAGCACGACACTTCGCCCCGCCAGGAGAGTTTCCACGTATTGTTCATGACCCAGTCGCTGGAGCGCGCCGGCGATCATGCCAAAAACCTGGCCGAAGAGGTTTGCCACCTGGTGAGTGGTCACACGGTCAGACACGTGTTGCGGTCGTACGACAAGCCGGTAGAGCAGATGTTCATCGACGACCTGAGACGAAAACAGAAGTCGCGGGAGACGTCATCGGGCGACAGTTGATCCTACGTTGTGAGATATCTCACAATGTAGGCAGTCCCGCGCGGCAGCAGTCGCCGGTCCTAGAGTTGAAGGCTGAGTCGTTTTCTGGACGGAGGCGACGCTCTCCACAAAAGTGCCCTTTTTGATTCGAAATTCACTCATCTGTAACCAGACTGTAATAGCCGCAGGGTAAAAATCGTAGGAGTACTTGTCAGGAGGAAACTACGTGATTCGCTCTGTCAGGGTGATTCTCTGCACTATTTTGGTTGCCACTTGCGCCTTGGCGCAGACGACTCTAAACGGGGCTGGCGCCACCTTCCCTTATCCGATTTATTCCAAGTGGTTCAGCGAGTACCACAACCAACACTCCGATGTTCAAGTGAACTATCAGTCGATCGGTAGCGGTGGCGGCATCCGCCAGGTGCAGGCCGGGACGGTGGATTTTGGAGCCACGGATGGGCCGATGACCGACGAGCAGATTGCATCCTCGAAGGTGAAAGTTCTGCACGTTCCGACAGTGCTGGGCGCGGTTGTGCCTGCCTATAACATTCCGGGAGTCACTCAGGAAGTGAAGTTCACGCCTGAGATTCTGGCCGGCATCTTCATGGGCAAGATTTCGAACTGGAGCGACCCGGCGATCGCGAAGGCGAATCCGGACATCAAGTTTCCCAACCAGAGCATCACCGTAGTGCACCGTTCGGATGGCAGCGGAACTTCGTACATCTTTACGGACTACCTTTCGAAGGTGAGTTCCGATTGGCAGGGCGGCCCGGGTAAGGGCACTTCGGTGAAGTGGCCGGTGGGTATCGGTGGCAAGGGCAATGAGGGCGTGGCAGGTATGATTCGCCAACTGCCGGGATCGGTTGGGTATATCGAACTGATCTACGCGCTCCAGAACAAGATCAACTATGGCAGCGTGAAGAACTCGTCAGGCCAGTTCATCAAGGCCGATCTGAACAGCACCACGGCGGCCGCAGCGGGCGTGAAAATGCCGCCCGACTTCCGAGTGTCGATCACCAATCCTTCAGGAAAAACCGCGTATCCGATCGCCAGCTTCACCTGGCTACTGATTCCCACGAGTCCGGCAGATCCTAAGGACAAGGACAAGGTCCAGAAGCAGAAGATGGTGAAGGACATGGTCCTGTGGGCGCTGGACAACGGAGAGGGAATGGCTGCCGGTTTGTCGTATGCGCCGCTTCCGACGGAAGTCGTCGCAAAAGTCAAAGCTGCGGTCAACCAGCAAGTGAAGTAGTTGCCCACTTGGGTAAATTTACAGTACGCCAACTCCTTGGCATAAATCTGGGGAGTTGGCGTTGTTGTCGATTCCAAGTATTGACCGGTCTGTAACGCATGCCTGATAGCTTGAACCCGATGAACTCGCGTGATCCGGCTGAACAGACGCAAAATCCGATGGCCGCGATGCCTGCGCTGGCGCACGCCGCAAGCGAGCGTAAACCGGGCGTTGCCTCGTCGGTACTGCAGAGGATCAGGCACACGCAACCGCGCAGCAGCCGCCTGCCCGACGCTGCTTTCCGCATACTCATCCTGCTGACTGCGGTGTCAGTTTTTGCCATCGTTGTGTTCGTAGTCGTGGAACTGGTGGACAAGTCGCGGCTTTCGCTCCATCAGTTCGGACTGGGATTTTTCTTCGGACATAACTGGGACCCGGTGAACGGTGATTTCGGAGCGATGCCGTTCATTTACGGCACGCTGGTCTCATCGTTGCTGGCGTTGCTGCTGGCCGTGCCGCTGTCGGTTGGTGTGGCAGTTTACGTGACGGAGATGTGTCCCATACGGTTGCGCGCCATCATTTCATTTTTGGTGGAGTTGCTGGCGGCGATCCCCAGCGTGATTTACGGATTGTGGGCGATCTTTGTATTGGCGCCGCTATTGCGGGACTACGTCGAGCCATTTCTGGCCAAAACTTTGGGCTGGACAGGTCTATTCACGGGGCCCATGTACGGGCTGGGAATGCTGGCGGCTGGAATCATTCTGGCAATCATGATTGTGCCCATCATTGCATCGATCACCCGCGAGGTGCTCACGGCAGTACCGCAGAACCAGCGCGAAGCCGTGCTCGCGCTGGGTGCCACAAGGTGGGAGATGATCCGCATGGGCGTGCTGCGGAACGCGCGCATCGGAATCGTGGGTGGCGTGATCCTGGGACTGGGCCGCGCGCTGGGCGAAACCATGGCGGTCACCATGGTGATCGGCAACCGGCCCGAGGTGGCGAAATCGCTATTCGCGCCTGGTTACACCATGGCGAGCGTCATCGCCAACGAATTCAGCGAAGCTACCGGCGACCTCTACTTGAGTGCGCTGGTCGAGATTGGGTTGGCGCTGTTCATCGTGACATTGATTGTGAATGCACTGGCGCGGCTGCTGGTGTGGAGCATTACCGGCGGAACGGCAGGGAGGGCGCGTGCTTAAGAAACCGGGCGATGCGTCGACGCTAAAGCTCAGTCTATGGCGGCGCGGAATGAATCAAGCCGCCAATGCGTTCGCAATCGGGGCGGCAATCCTGGTCATTGTGCCGCTGATGGCTATTTTCATTTACCTGTTGATAAAAGGCGTAGGCGCGTTGAACTGGGCCTTCCTGACGCAGACACCGAAGCCAGTGGGTGAGGCCGGCGGCGGCATGGCGAACGCCATCGTGGGGTCGGGAGTGATCCTGGGCATCGCCAGTGTGATTGGAATTCCGATGGGAATAGGCTGCGGCATCTATCTGGCGGAGTACGGGCGCGGCCGTTTCGGCGACCTGGTCCGTTTTACCGCCGACGTACTGAATGGCGTGCCGTCGATCGTGATCGGTATCGCGGTGTACTCGTTGATTGTGCTGCGGCAGAAACATTTCTCGGCGTTCTCGGGGGGCATCGCGCTGTCCGTCATGATGATTCCAACGGTGGCGCGGGCGACCGAAGAGATGCTGTTGATGGTCCCGAACAACGTGCGCGAAGCCGCATTGGGGCTGGGAATTCCGAAGTGGCGGACGACTTTGTCGATTTCGCTGCGCACTGCGTCTGCCGGAGTGATTACGGGATGCATGCTGGCATTTGCGCGCGTCGCCGGCGAAACCGCCCCACTACTTTTCACGGCGTTCGGCAACCAGTATTGGAATATGAACCTGAATCAGCCCACGGCTGCCTTGCCCCTGCAGATTTTTACCTACGCAATTTCGCCGTTTGACGAGTGGCACAAACAGGCGTGGGCGGGTGCGCTGATCCTGATCGTGATGATCGTGGCGGCGGTGGCAGCGGTCCGCATCACTACCAGCCGTGGGGCCTTGAAGGGAGCGTCATAGCGGGTATGGGTGTCGGGATTGAAGTGCGCGGCCTGAACGCGTGGTATGGCAAGAACCTGGCCCTGAAGTCCATCGATATGACGGTGGCGGCCAACCACGTGACTGCGGTGATTGGACCGTCGGGATGCGGCAAGAGCACGTTTGTTCGGTGCCTGAACCGCATGCACGAGACCATCCCAGAAGCCCGCGCCGAAGGCCTGGTCAAGGTGGGCGACATGGAAGTCTATGGCGATGGCACGGACCCGGTGGAAATCAGGCGGCGCATTGGGATGGTGTTCCAGAAGCCGAATCCGTTTCCCACTATGTCGATTTACGATAACGTGGCCGCGGGGCTGCGGCTTAACGGATTTCGCAACCGCAAGCAGATGGACGAGCTGGTGGAGCGCTCACTGAAGCTGGCGGCGCTGTGGGACGAAGTGAAAGACATGTTGCACAAGAAATCGGGGGCCAGTCTTTCCGGCGGACAGCAACAGCGGTTGTGCATTGCGCGCTCGCTCGCCGTGGAGCCGGAAGTGCTGCTGATGGACGAGCCAGCGTCGGCGCTGGATCCGATTTCGACCAGCAAGATCGAAGAACTGATCTTCCAGCTCAAACAGCACTACACTGTAGTCATCGTTACGCATAATATGCAGCAGGCGGCGCGCGTCGCGGAATTTACCGGCTTCTTTCTGATGGGCAGTTTGATTGAGTACGACAAGACGGAAAAAATCTTTACGACACCCGCCGACAAGCGGACGGAAGACTACATTACAGGCAGGTTTGGATAATGCGAAGCCGGTTTCAGCAGGGACTGGACGAACTCAAAGAGAAACTCTTGCGCATGGGGGGCTTGGCCGAGCAGTCCATCGATCGCGCTACCGAGGCGTATCGCACTCGCGACGCCAAGTTTTGCCAGATGGTGTTCACCAGTGAAGCCGATATCAACGAGTCCGAACGCGTGATCGATGAGTTGGCGCTCGACCTGCTCGCCATGCAACAGCCCATGGCGGTGGACCTGCGGTTCATTCTCGCGGTGGTGAAGATCAATGCTGACCTGGAGCGTGTAGGCGACCAGGCGGTCAACATCGCGCAGCGGGTGCTCGATCTGATCAGCGAACCGGAGGTGCCGTTGCCGGTGGACATCCCGCGGATGGCAGCGAGCGTCACCACCATGGTACAACGGGCGCTGGAGTCATTCCTCGACGGCAAGGCCGAGATTGCCGAAGCCGTGCTGCAAATGGACAATGTGGTCGATCGCATGAAGGATGAGGCGTTTGTCGTGCTGGTGCAGAAGATGATGAGCGATCCGCACGTTACCCGGGCTGCATTAAACGAGCTGCTGATTGCGCGCAACCTGGAGCGCATTGCCGATCACGCGACCAACATTGCCGAAGATGTAATTTTCTGGGTGCGAGGAGCGGACGTTCGCCACGGCGGAGCACATTATCGTTCGTAGGCTGGGAGAGTCGGACGTGCAGGGGCAGCGCCATCGAATTCTGGTGGCGCTTTTGCGTGGCGCGGGGACGCTGATGGAAAAGGGTCCCAGCCGGTGGGGGACGACGGCTGGGACATGCCAAAGGAACAGTTCAGGAGTCCATCTGTAGTTTCTTATCGGCGGCGCGAGGCGGGACTTTAGAGAGACCGGTTGGTTGCTCCTATTTCTAATGGAGCAAATTTAAGCGCCGATTTATCCGTAAGAGAACAGCGAGCGACCTGCATCATGACTATTTCATACAAAGAAAATAGTTATTCTTCATAATTAAATATAGAAGGTTGAGCGCAAAACCCAAGCAGGTCAACGCCGTCCAACCTTTGAACCGAGGATATCCATGACGAACCTTGAAAACCTTCCTGTGTGGGCCAAAATTCTGCTGGGCATTCCGGTGAACGATGCGGTGCTACCAAAACGTGAGGAGCCAGAGGAGCAGGCGAACTCCAGCAAACGTGAAGTGTCAGTGTACGAATTTGCACAGACCGAGCAGACAGGGACGGCGTACAACCGAAACCAATGGGAATCGAAGTGGAATCGCCGGGGCGGATTTTGGCCAGCAATGCGAGAGGCAAGCTAGTGAACGTTCTGGTCACGGGATGTTCAGGTTACGTGGGATCGCAACTGGTACCGGCATTGCTGGAGCGCGGCCACTACGTGGTCTGCATGACGCGCGATCCACGCAAGGTCACGAGTAAGTTTCCGCGCCGCGTCAACGTGGTGCAGGCGGACGCGCTCGATGCGGCGAGCCTGGCGCCAGTGTTGCGGGGGATCGACGTTGCCTATTACCTGATTCATTCGCTCGGTGCGGGCGAGCAGGAATTTCGCGCGGTTGACCATGAGGCGGCGCGCAACTTCGCGATGGCTGCCAAGGCCGCGGGAGTGAAGCGCATCATTTATCTTGGCGGGCTGGGGAACCCGAGCCAGGAGTTATCGGCGCATCTGCAAAGCCGCCAGGAGACCAGTGAGTGCCTGCGGCAGTACGGTCCTCCGCTGACGGATTTTCGATCGGCAGTGGTCATCGGAGCGGGCAGCATTTCGTTCGAGATGATCCGCTATTTGACGGAGCGGGTGCCGATCATGATCTGTCCGCGCTGGGTGACGACGCGCATCCAGCCGATTGGTATTGACGACGTTGTGAGCTACCTGGTGGCGGCGCTGGACGAGCCGCGGTCCGAGGGCCAGACCATCGACATCGGCAGCCCGTCGATTGAGACGTACCGCACGATGATGCTGAAATACGCAGCCCAGCGAGGACTGCGGCGCCCGCTGCTGCAGGTGCCCGTGTTGACGCCGCGGCTCTCCTCGTATTGGGTGGATCTGGTCACGCCGATCCCGGCCAGCATCTCGCGTCCGCTCATCGAGGGCTTGCGGAGCGAGGTGGTGTGCAGCAACAATCTGGCGCAACAGATCTTTCCGCAGATTAAGCCACTGACCTATGATGAAGCACTGTCACGAGCGTTACGAGTGCCCGATCTGACGGCGATGGTCGAGCGCCGATCCGCCCAGCAGTCAGCGGGAGCGCGGAAGAACCCCTTGCTGGCACAAGTGGTCGAAGACGAAGGCTGGGTGGCCGACATCCGCGAAGGTGATGTGGATGCGTCGCCGGCGCAGGTCTTTGCGGTGGTGGAAGGCATCGGAGGCGCCCGCGGATGGTTCTACGGAACATTTCTGTGGCGGCTGCGTGCGGGGCTGGACCGTCTGCTGGGCGGGGCAGGCATGGGCGCTGGCCGAAGGAACCCGGACACCTTGGATGCGGGCGATCCTTTGGATTTCTGGCGGGTGGAAGAAGTTACGCGGCCTACAGGGCTGAGACTCAAGGCCATGATGAAGGTGCCGGGAGAGGCCTTCCTGATTTTCGAGACGATCTCGCTGGGAGCGGGCAAGACGCGGCTGCGTTCGAGCGCACTATTCCGTCCGCGAGGACTGATGGGCCGAATTTACTGGTGGCTGCTGCTTCCGGTTCACAAGTTTATCTTTAGCGGAATGAACGCAGCGATCCGCAAACGGGCCGCGACCCAGACGACTGGCATTGCATCCACGCCCGCCGCCACAGGACGCCCGGCGTAGCCATCACGGCTGATGGCACGGAACTTTTCAGTCCGCGCAGTCCGTCGCTGGGACCCCTTTTGGAAAGGCGTGTCGGGTCGCGCGCGCACGCGGGTTCAACACCGAAAACCCAGGCGAATCGGAAAGAAAGTAATGCCGCGCATCCCCCAACAGATCCATTCCCTTGGAGACTCGTCGCTGTCGAGGCAGGCCAGGTCGGGCCCAACTTTCACGCGGGCCGCCGAACAGTGAGCAAAACAGAACGCGCTGCTTGCGCCGACGAGGTATAGACTACTGTCTGCAATCTCGATCCGAGGGTTACCTGGATCCGATTCTGTTTGCGGTGGGGACTTCGTAGCTGGCATCTTACTCTCGCCGTTCACCGGAGAAACACAACACCATTGGTTTGACGCAATCGAATAGCTTGCGAAGGAACGTCATGGCACGCATTGTGGAAATCACCGACTTGCTGCTGAGAGAAGCGCAACAGAGCCTTCTGGAAACCAGCATGGCGCTGGAAGACGTGGTTCCTGTTTTTGAAGACTTGGATAACGCGGGCTATTGGTCTGTGGAGTGTTGGGGCGGCTCGGCATTCAATGCCTGCATACGCTTTCTCAATGAAGACCCCTGGGAGAGGCTACGGACATACCGCAGGTTGCTTCCGAAGACCAGACTGCAAATGCTGCTGCGCGGACAGAACCTGGTCGGTCATCGAAACTTTGATGACTCTATCGTCAATCGGTTCGTCGAGAAGGCGGCGGTGAATGGCATTGACGTTTTCCGCATCTTCGATGCACTGAATGATGTTCGAAATCTGAAGGCCAGCGTCGAGGCGGTGAAGAAGGCCGGCAAGCACGCACAGGGCGCAATCTGCTATGGACCGAGTCCGGTACACACGATTGCGGTGTTCGTTGACCTTGCGCTGCAAATCAAACAACTGGGTTGCGATTCAATCTGCGTGCAGGACGTTGACAGCCTGCTTAAGCCACAGGCGGCCTACGACCTGGTCAAGGGGATCAAGCAGAAGTGCGGAAGCGACACGCTGGTCAGTGTCCACACTCATTCGACGGCGGGCGTGAGCATGGTTTCGCTGATGAAAGCGATTGAGGCGGGATGCGACATTGTGGACACGGCGATCAGTTCGTTGGCATTGGGCCGCGGGCACAATCCCACCGAAAGCTTGGTTGCCATGCTGGAGGGCACCGGTTACGAGTCACGCCTGGACATGGAGAGGCTGCATCGCATCAAGCAGCACATTGCCAACGTCCGTCCGCGGTACGGCGCATTCGACAATCAGCCCATCGGGGTCGAGACGGAGATTTTCCAGCACCAGGTACCTGCAGCGGTCATCTTGAACATGGAATATCAACTAAAAGGCCAGGGCACTCCCCATTTGCTGGACCAGGTGTTGGCGGAAATTCAAAGCGTTCGCCGGGACGCCGGATATCCTGCCCTAGCCATTCCGGCAAGTGAGATCCTCGGCACTCAGGCAATGTTCAATGTCCTGCACGGCAAGTACGCAGTGATCACCAGTGAGTTCGCCGACATGATGCTCGGCTATTACGGCACAACGTTGGGAGAAAAGAATCCGGAGGTGGTTGCCAAGGCGGCAATCCGGGCGAACAAACCTGCCATCACTTGCCGCCCGGCCGATTTGCTTGAACAATCGTGGGAGCGGTGCCGGACCGAGGCCACGACGCTCGGCAGCAATGGCAGCGATGAAGATGTTTTGACTTACGCCATGTTTCCCAAGACAGCAACCCAGTTCTTCCAATCTCGGGCTGCGGGGCCGAAAGTCATTGGCAGGGAATCGAGTGAGCTCAAAGCCAGTTCCGAACTTGCGCCGGTAGCGAACGAAGGCGGCGATCCCAGTCCGGGACCGTCCCGAACCTATATCATCAGAGTTAGCGGTGAGGATCATAAAGTCACAGTGACACCGGCGCAGTGAAACTACGGTCAGAACCCGGGTCTTCAGATTTCTGACCCTTGCCAGGGAGGTCCAACATGGCGACACCAACGCTCAAACCGGCTAGCGCGACTATGAAAGAGCGTACCGCCGAGCTTCGTGAGAAACGGGCAAAACTCCAGGAAGGTGGCGGCAAGAAGCGCATCCAGAAGCAACACGAGGCGGGTAAGCTTACCGCACGAGAACGCATCGACAAACTGGTCGACCCCGAAAGCTTCCAGGAGATTGGTCTGTTCGCCAAGCACCGCGCGACCAACTTCGGGATGGCCGACAAAGACCTCCCTGCCGATGGGGTGGTCACCGGATGCGCGACGATTGATGGCCGCCTGGTCCACCTGGCCTGCCAGGATTTCACGGTGGCGGGCGGCGCAGCCGGGGAAGTGCATTGCGCCAAAATTACCGACATGATGAAGCTTTCCATGAAGACGGGAAGCCCGTTCATTTTTGTAAACGATTCCGGTGGCGCGCGCGTGCAGGAAGGCATCGACAGCCTGTCGGGTTACGCTAGTGTGTTCTACAACAACGTCATGCTTTCCGGGACGGTACCGCAGATTTCGATTATTTGCGGACCCTGTGCCGGCGGAGCGGCCTACAGTCCGGCACTGACCGACTTCATTATTCAAACCAAGCAAGCACAAATGTTCATCACCGGTCCCCAGGTCATCAAGCAGGTGACGGGAGAGGTCGTGACGGCGGACCAGTTGGGTGGGCCCGCGGCCCAGATGAATCGCTCTGGCGTGGTGCATCTCATTGCCGAGGACGACGACGGAGCGCTTGCTCTTGCCCGCCGGCTGCTCAGCTTTCTGCCGTCGAACAATCTCGAGGACCCGCCACGCCTGCCATACACCCTGGACCTGGAAGACGATCCGGTACTGAATGACGTGTTGCCGGCAGAAGCCAAAGTCGCCTACGACATGCGTATCCTGCTCAAGCGTTTGCTTGACCATCAGGACTTCTTCGAAATCCAGCCCGGTTTCGCCCAGAATGCAGTGATCGGTTTCGGGCGCATCCAGGGGCGCACGGTAGGGATCGTCGCCAGTCAACCTTGCGTGTTGGCGGGGGCTCTCGACATCGATGCCTCCGACAAGATCGCCCGCTTCATTCGATTCTGCAATGCGTTTAATGTCCCATTGCTCACTTTTGTTGATGTGCCCGGATTTCTCCCCGGGGTTGACCAGGAGTACGGTGGCATCATCCGGCATGGCGCAAAAATCCTGTTCGCCTATTCCGCGGCGACCGTGCCAAAGATAACCGTCGTGATCCGCAAAGCCTACGGCGGAGCCTACATCGGCATGTGCTGTAAGGACCTGGGGGCGGACCGCGTCGTCGCATGGCCGACGGCGGAAATCGCCGTCATGGGGGCGGAAGGCGCTGCGGAAATCGTGTTTCGTCACGAGATCGACGCTGCCGAAGATAAGGTGCAACGCCGCGATGAACTGATCGAACTCTATCGCAATACGTTCGCCAATCCCTACATGTCGGCTGGCCGCCGGCTGGTGGATGACGTGATCGAGCCCTCCGGGACCAGGAAATATCTGGCCATGGCCCTGGAGGCACTGCACACCAAGCGGGAACTTCGTCCAGCGAAGAAGCACGGACTGATTCCCCTGTGAGGCAATTCGGAGCAAACGAAATGGATTTCAATGCAAAGTCATCTCACAAGGTGACGCCCGAGACGTTGTCCGTGATCGCGGCAGCCGTCACGGAGTTTCTTGGCAAAAAGGTCAGGATCCGCTCGGCGAGGTTGGTGACATCGACGAACGAGGTCGATCGCTGGGCACGCTTAGGGCGCGAGATGGTCCAGACATCGCATAACCTGACCCAGAGGGGACGTTGACCATGCCTGCAAGAGCTGACATCACGGATGCCAGAGGAGTTCTCGAACGGAGCGGCCGATGAAGCTTCAGATTTCGGTGGATGGTCAAACCTATGAAGTCGAAGTCGAGGTCGCGGAAGACGATTATCCACCACAAATGCAGGACAACCACCCCACCCCGACCTCGGCCACCATTCAATCGACTGTGTTGCGCACGCCATCCAAACCGGGGGGATCCCCGGATGCCGATGACCACGAAAACAAACTCTGCCGCAGTCCGCTGGCCGGAATCGTCGTGCATGTACCAGTGGCGGCAGGACAGCAGTTGAAGGTCAACGATCTCATGATCGTACTGGAAGCCATGAAGATGGAAACCGCCATCACAGCGCCGATGGATGGAAAGCTGAAATCGATCAGCGTAACGACGGGAGAGTCGGTCAAGGCGAACCAGGTGCTGCTCGAATTCGAATGACTTCGCGCAAACGGGAGCGGTTTTCGGGGCTTACCGAGCGATTTGATTGAAGCTCCAAGAAGGAAATGATATCCGATGTTGCTGAAACCTTTCGTTATCAATTCTCATGGACGCATTGTCTTCCCGGCCAACTTTTTCCCCGAGTTGGACTTTTCCGTATTTAAGACACTTAAGCAATTTGCCGCGGTTATACGACGGGATTTCGGCGAGAAAGCTCCGACGGACTTGGAGATTGTGGCGCGCTTGCAGGCGGGCGAATACAAGAGCCGGTATGAGCTTTGCCGCGACCTGGTGTTGAACCGCTTTTGGATGAATCGCTATACCCTGACCATGTACGAGAAACGCCCTACCCGCTGGAAGGATCTGCCGCGGGAGCGCGACGATATCTTTCTCCCGGTGTACAAACCCCGCGATGACTCCGCCATCACCACCGCGATCGAGGCTGGTTACCGAGCTCTGCCGCCATCGTGGGACGAAGAGCTGGAAGACCGAAGTTTCAGCATTCTGCTGAATGTTTTTCGCAACAAACTTAGCGCCGGTGGCGAGCTCCGCCCCATCCGTCCGACGGTTTCGGAGGCGCTAGCCGACCCTGCGAACCGCACCCGCCAGTTGCTGACGTATGACCCCGATTATTTGCGCTATGGATTCGACGATGTGATGGACTGCCTGCACCCCGTGCCCGAGCTCGAGGCGTTGATGCGGCAGTGCATGATCCTGCACAACCAGTATCCTTGGGACCCATCCACCAGCACTCAAACGGAAATCGGCAAGCTTAAGGACGACGATTATGTGGTGGCCTTCCATCCCCGCAACGAAGACGTGCTTCGTTTCATCCAGCGGGTAAAGCGAGACGAAAACTGGGGACCGCGGATTCGCCCGAATCGCATGATCCGGCCTGATACTCTCGCCCTGAGTCAGCCCATCAATCCGTATCCCCCGGTGGAGGTAAGCAAGCGATTTGCAATTCGTCCGCGGTTTGAGGCCATCGCTGTCTATGAAGGTGAGGTGGTCTGCAGCAACGCGGATCTCATCCGCAACCACGCCTACTGCTGGTCGCGCATGAGCGCCGCTGATATCAGCGAGAAAACCGGCATTGAGCAGCGCCGGTACACCCAGCTGCCACTTGAGGACATGGCCCTGATCGCGGCCAAGAAGGCCCTGGCGAAGTCCGGCCGGCGGCCGGCTGAGATTGGCGCGGTACTGATTTGCACTTGCACCAGCACCAAGCTCATTCCATCGATCGCCACCTGGCTTTCAGGTGAACTCGGTCTCATGCAGACGCATACTTCGTGCGACATTGTGGCGGCCTGCGCGGGCATGGCCTATGGGCTTGGCGAAGCGGTTCGCCTGCTGCAGGAGATCGAGCGGCCCGTGCTGCTCGTTTGCGCGGAAAAGTTCTCCGACAAGATCGGGACGGTTCGCACCTCTCGGATGATTTTCGGCGATGGCGCGGCGGCCATGGTGGTAGCGCCCGCGCCGGAAGGCACTCCTTCCGATATCGACTATTTCCAGACCTACGCCAGCGGGCCATGGTCGGAGGTGAACTCCATCATCTGGCCTAATCCGGAGTTCGACAACAGCATCACGGTGTACGGGCCGGAGGTAAAGGCCCTGGTCACTCGATATCTAAAACAGATGATGGGCGAGTTGGCCACTCTGCCCAACCCCAACGGCGGCGGCGGGTCGCTCATCGACGCGATCGATCTGGTCGTACCCCACCAGGCCAACAAGAACATGGTGCTGACTCTGGCTGAGGCGGCCGGGATACCGGGTGACCATATCTTCTTCAACATCGAACGGGTTGGCAACACGTCGTCAGCGAGTATTCTCATGGCCGTCCATGACGCCGTGCGCGAAGGCAGGATTGACCGTCCCATGAGGATTTTCGCGCCTGGCTTTGGCGCCGGCGCGGTTGGTGGCTATGTGGTTATGCGGATCGATCCCGCGATTGTAAGCTGCAATTCGGAAGACAGGAGCGTCGAAATGGCAAACGCAACAAATGGAAGTGGGAATTACCAGGCGACATCGCTCGCCGGTAAAGTTGCACTGGTGACCGGTGCCGGGCGTGGCATTGGGCGCGCGATCGCGCTTGAACTCGCGCGCCGTGGGGCGAATGTAGCGCTGAACTTCCGGGCGGATGCCAAGCAGGCCGAGAGTGCGGCCGAGGAGATCCGCGAGTTGGGTGTCGAGTGCCTGCTCGTTCAGGGAGATGTGGCCAAGAAAGGCGAGGCAGCCCGCATCGTCAAAGAAGTGCTCGGCAAATGGCAGCGCCTCGACATCCTGGTGAACAACGCTGGTATTACGCGAGATCGAAGCATGCGCAAAATGACCGACGAGGACTGGGCCGCGGTGATCAACGTCAACCTGAACGGCACATTTTATTGCACCAGTGCGGCGGTGCCGGCCATGATCAATCAAAGGTTTGGCCGCATCATCAATATCAGCTCGGTGGTCGGGCAAATGGGCGCGTTCGGCCAGGCGAACTACGCGGCCAGCAAGGGCGGTATTATCGCCTTCACGAAAACCCTCGCGCTCGAAATGGCCCGCTTCAACATCACCGCCAATGCCATCGCGCCGGGCTTCACGTCTACGGAAATGGTGGATGCGATTCCGGAAGAGGTTGCCGCGCAGATCAAGGCCAAGATTCCCTTGGGACGATTCGCGTCGCCAGAGGAAATCGCCAAGGCAGCGGCCTTCCTTGCCGCGGATGGGGACTACATTACGGGGCAGGAATTGAACGTCAACGGCGGATACCACATGTAAGGACCGTTGAACTTAATGAGAGCGAGGTCCCAGCCAGCCGTCGATGTGAGGCCAAGTGGTTTTGGCGGCTCCGCTGCCTGCCATGATTCCGATGTGACCACCCTTGACCCGGAAGAGTTCCTTGTCCTTGCTGCTGACCTTCGCCATGACGGGTTCAGACTGGCACGATGGCGTAATGTGGTCGCCCTCGGCGATCACGGTCAGCAGATTGGCATGGATGCGACTGAGATCCACGCGCTCGCCTCGAATCACAAACTCGCCGCGCATCAGCTTGTCATTGCGATAAAGATCCACGATGAGCTGGCGGAAGGCGCCTCCGGCCAGAGACACATTGTCGGTCACCCATGAGTTCATCGCATGCCACGATTCCACAATGCGAGGATCGTCGATGTTGTCCCACAACTTCACATAGTTGCCGACGTAGTTTTCCACCGGCTTCAGTGCTTTGGCCCCGTAGTCGATCATCTCTCCGGGCATGTTGCCAAAGGCCGCGAGAACTTTGTCCACATCAAAATAGCGCTCGTCGGTCCAGCGCGCGAAGGTCAGGTCCTGCTTGTTGGAAAAGTCCAGGGGAGCGGTCAAGAGTATTAAGTTACGCAAGCCTTCGTCGCTACGCAGGGCTGCGTAAATGGTGGTGAGAATCGCCCCGATGCACCAGCCCAGCAGACTGAACTCTTCCACTCCGGAGATGGCTTTGAGCTTGCGGATCGCGCGTGGCATGTAATCGAGGGTGTAGTCGTCAAACTTGAGGTGCTTGTCTTCCGGCCCGGGCGCTCCCCAGTCGAGCAGGTAGAGATCGTAGCCCTGGTTGAGCATGTACTCGACAAAGCTGTGACCCGGACGCAGGTCGAGAATGTAGGGTCGGTTCATCAAGGCGAAAACCATCAACAGAGGAACCGGATGGCGTTTCTCTTTGGGAACAACCGGGATGTAGTGGTAGAGCTTCGCCTTGTTCAGCGTCCAGACCAATTCCTTCGGGGTCTGGGCAATGGCAGCTTTCGTGGTCATCAACTTGGTGAGCGTTTTCAGCCGGTCTGCAGCGGCGGTAATGGGGTCGGTGATAACCGAAGCTTCTGCCATCCTACTTTTTCCCTCTCTTCGCTGGTTTTGCGTTGGACGATTTCTTCTCGGCTGCTTGCGGTGCTTTCCCTGGCTGCGGACGCGGCGGCGCGCCGGCTTGCACAATCAACCGCTGGATGTTGTCCAGTTTGGCATCCAGGTCGTCCAGGCGCATTTCGATGTTGGTCATGCGCTCCGCAATCGAGACAACGTCAGCGCGGGATGGCATGGCCAGCTGCTCGAGTGTCTTGAGCATCGCCTTTTCGACAGCTTCGCGGAATGGAGAGGAAATCGTCAGATAGTTGTCCAGCATGGCGCCCGACGCTTGCGCGTAGGCTTCGCTGTTTACCATGTCAACCATAGTCTTGCCCCACGCATCCAAATAGACATCGCGCATTCCGCGCCAGGGCTCCATCGGATCGAACCGCTTATTGTCGCGGGTCGGGTCATCAGCCATTTTAGGACTCCTCTCAACATGAGGATACTCCGCCGGGTGATTTTTGACACCCGGCCGGCATCCTTAGGGCGACTGCTTCGCCCTGAGCTCGATAACCGTTAGTTTCTGGCGTTGCTAACGAATGGCTGCGAAGCCATATTCAGGAACGACTTCTGCGCTTCGATCACAGTGTCCGCTCCGAGCTGGAACGTGTCGAGGATCGCAGTCGCCGGACCGGCGGCCGTGCCGAGCTGCTTCTTGGCGGAGTCAACTCCGGCTTTGGTCTGCGCGCTGGCAAACGCAAGCATCTTATTCTGGGCTTCCACCGAGCGCTCAACCGACTGCTGGACGCTAGTGGTGACGCCATTGGCGATCTTGGAGTACGCTTCGACGCGCACTTTGGCGATATCCGTGGCGGCCTCGGTCTGCTCGACCACCATATCGATGGCGCTCTTCTGGGCTTCGACGGCGGTTTGGACTGCCTGGCCGGCAAAATCAAAGAAGAATGCGGGCGGCGTTACCGGGAAGAAGCTGAATGCCTTCTTCCAGGCCCCGATTAGTTCGGCGGTCTGGTCGGCGGCGACGTCCAGGGATTTCTTTTGCAAGTCGGCGACGCGCTCAACACTGTTGAGAACCAATGGAGTAAAGGCGTCTGCGAATTCGGAATTTACGGCGGTTGCAGTCTTCTTGTTTGACTTGGAGGTACTTGGCATGATCTGCTCCTTCTAGAGAACGGCTATGATGATTATGTTGCAAGTTATGCTGCACTGCAACATAACTTAAGCTTACTCCTCTTTGGCGGCGTGTCAAGGGCAAAAATGAAACAAAAAGCTAATCAGCCACTCATTATCAAGAAATACGAGAACCGACGCCTTTACAACACTTTAACCAGCCAATACATCAACCAGGACCAGGTTGCCCAACTGGTGCGCGATGGCTGTGACGTGCGGGTGGTCGATGCCACAAGCGGGGAAGACCTCACCCGGCTGATCATGGCGCAGATCGTGCTGGAAGACGCCAAGACTCCCGATTCCGTATTCCCTCTCGACGTTTTACGCCAGATGATCCTCGCTTCCGGCAGGGCAACACAGGAAAACGCGTTGCGGTACATGAAGGCGATGATGGACATGTACCAGAATGCCTACCGCGCCTTGCCAGCGCCGATGAACCCCTTCGAGTTATTGCAGGGGCGGTGGGCCCAGCCTGCGGCTGCTAATGGAGCAGCTGGCGGCCCGCAGTCGCGGCAAGAGCAACCCCAGGTGGCTTCTGAAAGCCCGGCAAAAGCCGACGAGGTGGACGAACTCAAGCGGCGAATCGGAGAGTTGGAATCTTCACTGACTAAACTTGTACCAAAGAAGAACAAGCCGAAATCGAAATCTCGCCGCAAGGCTTGACGCAGTGCGGCAAAGCGGCTACTCTCAAGTTTCTGCTGCGCCCACCCGTTGCAGGTTCGTCAACGTGAATCCCTTCCTACAACTGGGCTTGACCGGAAACAGTCGAACCAACAGGTGAATGATGCCTCTCTCCGAGAAAGACACTCCCGTCGAAAACACTCCTCAGCCCGTTGAAGTCACACCCGTTCCCAATCCTTCGCAGTCACTCGAGGGCCCAATCGATGACCCGACCATCCTTCGCGAGAGTCGCCGCAAGGCAGGGGAGAGCGGTTCGCGCGGAAAGGTGGTCATTATCACCGGCGCAAGCGCCGGGATCGGCCGCGCCACTGCGATGCGGTTCGCGGAAGAAGGCGCGCGCATTGCGGCCTGGGATGTTTCCGATAAGGCAGCGGCCCAGCTCGAGTCGGCGATCCAATGGACCGGAGGCGAGGGGCATTTTCAGGCAGTGGACGTGACCAGTGCGAGCGCCGTGGAGTCTGCCGTTGCCGCGGTTGTAGAGCGCTGGGGACGGATCGATATCCTCATCAACAATGCCGGCATCGTTCGTGATGCCCAGTTGGTGAAGTGGAATGGCAACGGCCCGCAATCCACCATGACAGACGACATGTGGGATTCAGTTATCGGGGTGAATTTGAAAGGCGTGTTTCTTTGCACCCGCGCCGTCGTGCCGCACATGATTAAGGGCGGCGGGGGAGTGATTCTGTGCGCCGCCTCGGTCGTCGGACTTCTGGGAAACTTCGGACAGACCAATTACGTGGCCTCCAAAGCGGGAGTGATCGGAATGACTCGCACCTGGGCGCGCGAATTGGGGAAGTACAAGATTCGAGTGAATGCGGTTGCTCCTGGCTTCATTGCAACGGCCATGGTGAAGGCGATGCCCCCAAAGGTGCTCGAGTCCATGGTGGCCCACACCCCGATTGGGCGTATGGGAACACCAGAAGACGTCGCCAACGCATATGCCTGGCTCGCATCCGACCAGGCAAGTTTTATTCACGGAACCGTCATTTCAGTGGATGGCGGCGTCGTAATCGGAACCTAAGATCCTGAAGTCGGCGGAAGTGGTGTCGACTCGACGTGACGGCAAGCAGCTGCGCTGCGGGATTGCCGTGCCGGAGGTGAAGCGGGCCACCGCGGTGCTTCGCAACATACTCAAGGCGCAAGGGAAAAGAGAGCGTTCGCTGGTCCTGAGCCAGCGGCGCTAATCCTGGCTGAGCTGCTGCAAACTGGTTGCTGGGATTAAAGCGAGATGGCGTGGTCTACTAGGCGCCTCGTGGTCGCCGCAAAATAGCGACATTATTGCTGCGCGTGAATCGCTTGAACCAGCGGTGAGGAGACATTACTGCGCCGTATCACTGCCGTTTGGCGCGCACCTACCAGTTACACTGATGAGCGATGGCACGCTCGAGCATCCTGGAATACCTCGACAATTTTCGTCTGCATGCAGGAGAAGCTGCGTACGTCTTCCGTCGCGGCTATCGCGTGCAGCGCTGGACATACGGCGAGGTGCTGCAGAACGCGTACCGTTTTGCGCGAGAGCTCGATACGCGCGGGATTGGCAAGGGCGATAAGGTGCTCATCTGGGGCGAGAATTGCGCGGAGTGGATCGTCGCATTCTTCGGCTGCCTGCTGCGTGGAGCCATCGTCGTTCCCATCGACAAAATTGCGGCTCCGGATTTTGCAGCGCGAGTAGCGCAACAAGTGGATGCGAAGCTGTGTGTCGGCTCGGTACACAACACGCTTCCGGGCGTGGCTCACTTTGAATTGGAAACGCTTCGCGAGCAACTCGCCGAGCTGTCTGACGAACCTGTGGTTGGTTCGGGTGTGACGCGCGATGACATCGTGGAGATTGTCTTCACCTCCGGAACCACTGCCGAGCCGCGCGGCGTGGTTATCACCCACGGCAACATCCTTGCGAACCTGGAGCCGCTGGAGAGAGAGATTGGCAAGTATCTGAAGTATGAGCGCATCTTTCATCCTCTGCGCTTTCTCAACCTGCTGCCCCTCAGCCACGTCTTCGGACAGTTTCTGGGAATCTTCCTGCCGCAACTGCTGGCCGCGACCGTGCTCTTCCAGGACACGCTGAATCCGACCGAGGTGATGCGGACGATCAAGACCGAACGGGTCTCGGTGGTGGTGGCCGTTCCCCGATTGATGGAATCACTGAAAGAAAAGCTGGACCGCGATATCGAGGGCGCGGGCAAGACAGAGTGGTTTCAGCAGCAATTGGAAGCCGCCAAGAATGAAAAATTCGTGAAGCGTTGGTGGCGATTCCGTCGAATTCACAACCAGTTTGGATGGAAGTTCTGGGCATTCATTTCAGGCGGCGCGGCGCTCGATGCCGGGACAGAAGAGTTTTGGCGGCGCTTGAGTTTCGTCGTAATCCAAGGGTATGGCCTGACGGAAACCACCTCACTGATTTCGCTGAACCACCCTTTCCATACGGGCAAGCGCTCCATCGGAAAGGTGCTGGAAGGTCGCGAAATGAAACTCGACGAGAACGGGGAAATCCTGGTACGCGGCGCCAACGTCGCGGCCGGGTACTGGCAGGACAAAGAATTGAAGCCGGTACTCGACGAAGATGGCTGGTTTCGAACCGGGGACCTTGGCGCGCTGGATGAGGACGGAAACCTTTACTTCAAGGGCCGCAAAAAGAACGTTATCGTGACTCGCGAAGGGATGAACATTTATCCCGAAGACCTTGAGGCGGTGTTGCGGCAGCAACCCGAAGTGCGAGACTGCGTGGTGGTGGGGCTGGAGCAGGGTGGCAATGCCGAACCTCTTGCTGCACTTTTGCTGCACGATGCTGCAGATGCGGCTACGGTCATTGCGCAGGCGAACCAGCACCTGGCTGAGTTCCAGCAAATGCGGCGCTGGATGGTGTGGCCCGATCAGGACTTCCCCCGCACTTCCACGCAGAAGCCGAAGATCAACGTCATTCAACAGGCCGTACAACAGCAGTTTTCGTCGGCTGGTGCCGTGGCTTCCTCACAAGGCGGACTGGGAGAACTCATCAGCCGAATCACCGGACGCAGCACGGGCGCGCTGGATCCTGAAGCCAGGTTGGAAGGCGACCTGAATCTGAGTTCCATGGACCGGGTGGAGTTGATGAGCGCGCTTGAAGATCGCTACCAGATCGACTTGAGCGAAGCGAACTTTGCGCAGGTCAGCACTGTCGCTGACCTGGAGCGAATGCTGCACGAGCCGCAGCGCGCGCAGCAAAGCGGGTACCACTATCCCCGCTGGGCGCAACGCTGGCCTGTCACCTGGATTCGCAACTTTTTTTACTACCTGCTGTCGCTTCCAGCAACGCTGATCATGGCGCATCCCAAAGTCGTCGGCCGCGAAAATCTCGAAGGCATCGATGGACCAGTGCTGATCACGTGCAATCATGTGACCTACATTGATGTGGGATTCGTGTTGATGGCGATGCCTGCGCGCATCCGAAACAAGCTCGCGGTCGGCATGCTGGGCGAGCGACTGTGGGAGATGTGGCGTCCTCCGGCGACGATGAATCGGTTTGCGCGCTGGTGGCAACAGGCCGGCTATTACCTGGTGGTGGCGCTGTTCAACGTATTTCCTTTGCCGCAGCAGTCGGGCGTGCACGAGAGCTTCGCGTTCGCAGGCGAGTCGGTGGACCGGGGCTACAGTGTGGTCGTCTTCCCCGAAGGTCGCCGGACGCAAGATGGCAAGCCCTCGCCCTTTCGGTCGGGCGTCGGAATGCTGGCCCAGCGACTGGACATTCCGGTGGTGCCCCTGCGAATTGACGGCCTATTTGAAATGAAGCTTTCGGGTCGAAAGATCGCCCGGCGCGGTGAACTTAAGGTGCTGATTGGCAAGCCTTTACGATTCTCTACCGATACCCCCGCGGAAGAAATTACCAATCAGTTAGAAGACGTCACTTGGAAGTTGTGACGCGCCTCATAGCCCTGCGCTAGGGCGAAGTGATACGAATATCCGTTTTGCTGATTACAAGGAATTCTGGCTGGTAAAGCCGAAGGCCGGAATGCTGCCGCCCTGACGGGGAGGGAAACGAATGCGCGATGCCGTCCTGAAGCTGTGGCCCGAGATTGAATGGATCAAGGATCCCGGGCTACGAGAGCAAGTCACGAAGACCTGGGAGAGGGCCCTCGAACGCAGTCCGCTGACTGCGGACGATCTTAACCGCATTCCGTTTACACTGCTCGTCCCCAAGTGCCCGACGACCTTCATGGAACATAAGCGCTGCGTGGTGCATATCGCGCGCAAAGCGGCGGAGAGTATGACGGAGTTTATGGGCAACGCGCTGCCCATCGATCACGACACCGTGATTGCGGGGGCGATCCTGGCCGATGTCGGCAAGTTGCTGGAGTACGAGAACGCCGACGGCAAAACGCGACAGAGCAAGCGGGGAGAAATGTTGCGCCATCCGTTCACCGGCGTCGCGCTGGCGATGGAGTGCGGCGTGCCTGACGCGGTGTGCCACATCATCGCGGCCCACGCTGCCGAGGGCGACCTGGTCAAGCGCTCCACCGAGGCATACATCGTGCATCACGCCGACTTCATGGCGTATCTGCCGTTCAAGAACCTGGGCAAATAACAAGGAGAAGATTCGTATGTCGACCACCACAATGCCCGCGAAGGCCGCAGCCAAGCCGACCATCACGGCCACCATGTCGCAGTGGGCGGCGGGACTCAGATTTGAAGAGTTATCAGGCGAGGCGATTTACCAGGCCAAGCGCTTTCTGCTCGACAGCGTGGGATGTGCGCTCGGTGGCTATCAGCAGCACGATGTGGTCATCGCGCTGGAAGTGTTGGACGAAATTGCCGGGCCGGGGAAGGCTACGGTCATCGGCACGGGGAAGCGGATAGACGCGGTCTCGGCGTCGCTGGCTAACGCGCTGATGATCCGCTGCATGGACTACAACGACATTTACTGGAAGCAGGACCCGTCGCATCCTTCGGACATTTTTCCAGCGGCGATGGCTTGTTGCGAGCGGGCCGGAGGCGACGGGCGTGAGTTGATCGTCGGGTTGGTGCTGGGGCATGAGTTCGAAATGCGCCTATGCGAAGCGGCGTTTCCCGGAATTCGCGAGCGGGGATGGCATCATGCCACGCTAACCGCATTTGTATCGCCGATCGTTGCTGCAAGAATGCTGCATCTCGACTGCAGCAAGATGCAGCATGCCATCGGCATCAGCGCCAGCGCGCGCGCCACGCTGGGCGCTGTCACCGCGGGCAAGCTGACTATGATGAAGAATACGGTCGACCCCATGGCGACGCAGAGCGGAGTGTTCGCTGCCCTGCTGGCGGAGAAAGGCTACAGCGGGCCGGAGCATGTCATCGACGGCAAAGAGGGGCTGGTCCACTGTTTTGGTCCGGAGTGGCAGCTGAACATCCTGACTGATGGATTGGGCGAGTCGTGGCGTATCACACAATGTGGGATGAAGGCATTTCCCACCGAAGCGCTGACCCACTCTCCAATTTCAGCCACGCTGGCGCTGGTCAAAGACAATGACCTGAAGCCCGATAACGTTGCCAGGGTGCACATCCGCACCACCGCGCGCGGAGCGGACATTTTGAGCGATGCCAGCAAGTACGATCCGCACACCAAGGAGACGGCTGACCACTCGTTGCCTTACGTGATTGCGGCTGCCATCGCGGAGCGGCAGGTAACGCCGCTGCAGTTCACCATGGAGAAGATCATGGATCCGACGATCCGGGCGCAGCTCGACAAGATCGTGGTGGTCGCCGATCCGGGAATCGAGAAGGTCTTTCCGGCGTTGCAGCGGGTGGTGGTAACGATTCAGACCACGGATGGGCGGGAGTTCAGTAAGCAACTCGACTATCCCAAAGGCGATCCGCGAAATCCGCTGACCGACAAAGAAGTCGAAGAGAAGTTCGAAGCTCTGGCCGAACCTGTGATGACGCCCGCGGCGCGACGCAAGGCCATCGAGGCAATCTGGACGCTCGACAAGCAAGCCAGCGTGACCGAACTGATGAAGCTGTTCCGCGCTGATCGTTAGGCGGCGGGAGGTACTGAGTATGGGACAGACCGTTGTCGAAAAGATTTCTCAGACCCACATGGCCGAGGGGCCGAGCCGTCCGCTGCGCGCGGGAGACTTCCTGTCGATCCGGCCTGACCACGTGATGACGCATGACAACACGTCAGCGGTGATGAAGAAGTTCAAGACGATTGGCGCGCGCGCGATCTACGATCCGGCGCAACCGGTGTTCACCGCCGATCACGACATTCAGAACATAGGAGAATCGAACCTGGCGAAGTACCGCAGCATGCAGGCGTTTGCCAGCCAGCATGGGATCGACTTCTATCCACCGGGCACGGGCATCGGCCACCAGATCATGGTGGAGAAGGGTTACGTCCTGCCAGGCGATTTCGTGGTGGCGTCGGACTCGCACTCCAACATGTATGGAGCGCTGGGAGCGATTGGAACTCCGGTGGTGCGGACGGACGCGGCGGCGATATGGGCGACCGGTGAATTCTGGTGGCAGATTCCGCGGACCATTCAAATCGTACTGGAAGGCAAGCTCGCAGTCGGAGCGACAGGCAAGGATGTGATCGTTACACTTTGCGGGCTCTACAACCAGGAAGAAGTGCTAAATGCCGCCGTCGAATTTGCCGGGCCGGGAGTGGCGTCGCTGAGCTTGGATGCGCGGCTCAGCATCGCCAACATGACCACGGAGTGGGGGGCGCTGGTGGGATGGTTCCCGGTGGACGCAGCCAGCGTGTCCTACATTGAGGGACGCGACCGTGAGTTGCGGGCGCAGGGTGTCACGCGAATTTCAGAACGCCGACTGGAACAGATTCGCACCTGTCCTCCTACGCCTGATGCTGACGCGGTGTACGCCGGGCGCATTGTGCTGGATTTGGCGGAAGTCACGCCACACGTCTCGGGTCCGGACACCGTACAGGTAATGCAGTCCGTGGCGGAGATTGAGAAGAAAAAGGTCGCGATCCAGAAGGCGTACCTGGTTTCGTGTGTGAATTCGCGCTTGGAAGACCTGGCGGCGGCGGCGAAGGTATTGGACGGGAAGAAAGTCGCAGCAGGAGTGAAGTTCTATCTGGCAGCGGCCAGCCGCTCCGTGCAAGAAGACGCGGAGAAACGCGGCATCTGGCAAACACTAATGGCGGCCGGGGCGCAAACACTTCCTCCGGGATGTGGGCCGTGTATCGGGCTGGGCACGGGATTGCTGGAAGCGGGAGAAGTTGGCATATCGGCTACGAATCGCAACTTCAAAGGGCGCATGGGATCGCGCGATGCGCAGTGCTATCTGGCAAGCCCGGAAGTTGTGGCGGCGTCTGCCGTCGCGGGCTACATTCGCGGGCCGAATCCAGCCGCGTATCGCGAGATCACGAAGAGCTTCGAGCCGTATGCATCGGCTGCGATAGCAGAGAAAGTGGAGGTCCTACCCGGTTTTCCGCAGAGGGTGCGAGGACGGCTGGTTTTCCTGCCGCAAGACAATCTGAACACCGATGGCATTTACGGCAAGGACTACACCTATCGCGAAGACATGACTCCCGCGATGATGGCGAGAGTGGTAATGGAGAACTACGATCCAACATTCGCCGGACGAAGTAAAGCTGGAGATGTCGTGGTAGGAGGCTTTAACTTCGGCACAGGTTCGAGCCGTGAGCAGGCCGTCACCGCGCTAAAGTGCGCGGGCATTCCGCTGGTGATCGCGGGCAGCTTCTCGCAGACGTACCTGCGCAACGCGTTCAACAACGGCTTCCTGTGCATCGAGACGCCGGAACTGGTAAACCGGTTGCGCGAGAAGTACGCAGAGGCGATTACACAGAAAGAGAAAACGATTATTCCGGGTGACGAGATCGAGGTTGATTTTGCCGCGAGTACGATCCGGTACGCCGGGGAGGAGTTCACATTTCCGGCGCTGGGCTCGGTGCCGCAATCGCTGGTGATTGCCGGTGGAGTAGAGAATCTGGTGAGTGCGAAGTTGGGGCTGAACCAGGTGACGGCAACCGTTTAAGGAGTCCCACTATGTGGGATAAAGATTCACTTAGGAGTTTGCATTCATGGCGAAATATACGGTCGTAAGCATGCCGGGAGACGGCATTGGGAACCAGGTCCTGCCCGAGGCGATTCGCGTACTCGACGCAGTGGGCTTCGACGCCGAGTACGTTCACGCCGACATCGGCTGGGAGAGTTGGAGGAATGATGGCAACCCCCTGCCCGACCGCACCCTCGAGTTACTTCGGAAGCACAAGGTCGGGCTGTTTGGTGCGATCACGTCGAAGCCGAAGAAAGAAACTGAGGCCGATCTTATCCCTGCACTGAAGGGCAAAGGCCTGCAATATTTCAGCCCCATCGTCTCGATGCGGCAGATCTTCAACCTCGACATCTGCATGCGGCCGTGCCTGTCGTTTCCGGGCAACCCGCTGAACTTCATCCGCAAAAGGCCAGATGGCGGATTTGAGGAGCCGAAGGTGGATGTGGTCGTTTTCCGCCAGAACACCGAAGGACTCTACGCCGGAGTCGAGTGGACGAATCCGCCACAACAGGTGCGCGAGGCATTGGCCACACATTCCAAATTCGAGGCATTTGCCAATGTGGCCGGCGCCGACTTGGCAATTTCGGTGCGCATCATCACTCGCCCGGCAGCGCGTCGGATTTGCCAAGCGGCCTTCCGCCATGCGCGCAAGTTCGGATACAAGTCGGTCACCATCTGTGAGAAGCCCAACGTGCTGCGCGAAACCTCGGGCATGATGGAAGAGGTTGCGAAGGACGTGCAAAAGCAGTACGCCGACATCGCGCTCTGGTCCACCAACATCGACGCGCAGACCATGTGGCTGACCAAGAATCCTGAAGACTACGGTGTGATCGTGGCCAGCAATTTGTTTGGCGACGTCATCAGCGATGCCTTTGCCGGACTCGTCGGCGGTCTTGGTTTCGCCGCCTCGGGCAACATCGGGGAAGAAGTCGCGGTGTTCGAACCAACGCATGGATCGGCGCCGAAATACGCGGAACTGGATCCGCCAATCGTCAATCCCATCGCAATGATTCTGTCAGCGGCGATGATGCTAGACCACGTTGGCGAGATTGAAAAGGCGACCAAGATTCGCACAGCCATCGCGGACGTCGTTTCCGAAGGCAAGGTGCGTAGCTACGACATGATGCGAATTTCCGGCGGCGCAAAGTCGCTGGCCCAAGGCGCGGCCTCGACGACCCAGATGACTGACTCGATCCTTGCCAAGTTGGGCGTGAGTGTGGAGAAGGCTTATGCCGGCAGCAGCCGAAGCTAGTCAACTGAAACGTGGGGAGGCGGGCCGCGCGGGCAGCGATGTGCGCTCTGACCTGCGCGTAAGCGTGGAAGATCGCGCCAGTGGCGGCGTCGAGATCGAGTTGCGCTCGCGTGTGGCGTTGTATTACGGCGAGAACATTCGGCAGCAGGTGCGCGATGTTCTCCATGCCCTCGGCGTCGAGCATGCTTTCGTCAGCATGGTGGACGAAGGCGCGCTGCCGTTTGTCATTGCTGCGCGCGTTGAGGCGGCGGTTCGCCGCGCCGGACTCGGAAATCAGAAATCGGCGCTGCCTGAACCAGTACCGCTGCCCGCGGCCTCTGCGAAAGACCGGCTGCGCCGCTCGCGGCTCTACCTGCCCGGCAACGAGCCTAAGTACTTCGTGAACGCGGGCCTGCACGGGCCCGACGCGGTCATCCTCGATCTCGAAGACTCAGTCCATCATGCGGAGAAGGATGCTGCGCGGCTGGTGGTGCGCAATGCGCTGCGCGCGGTGGATTTCGGCACGGCCGAGCGCATGGTGCGCATCAACCAGTTGCCGCTCGGAATTGCGGATCTGGAAGAGATCATTCCGCAATCGCCCGACCTGATCCTGATCCCCAAGGTTGAAACGGCAGCGCAGGTCTGGGAAGTGTGCGATGCGATCACGGGGATCGCGAAGCAAAGCGGCGTGACGCGGGCGATCTGGCTGATGCCGATTCTGGAGTCTGCGCTGGGCATCGAGAATGCGTTCGCCATCGCCACAGCTTCGGACCGTATCGCGGGCATCACCATCGGTCTCGAGGATTACACCGCCGATCTCGGTGTGGTGAAGACCGCAACGGGGGGCGAATCGCTATTCGCGCGCATGCGGGTGGTGAATGCCGCACACGCCGCGCACGTGCAGGCCATCGATTCGGTATACGGCGATGTGGCCGACTCCGAGGGCTTGCAGCGCTGGGGAGAAGCGTCGCGCGCGATGGGATTTGAAGGAATGGGCTGTATCCATCCCATGCAGATTGAGATTATTCATCGCGCGTTCGCTCCGTCGCAGTCGGAACTTGAGAAGGCACTGAAGATTGTCGCCGCCTATGAAGATGCGCGGGCTCGCGGACTCGGCGTGGTCAGCCTAGGATCGAAGATGATTGACGCTCCGGTGGTGCAGCGCGCGCTGAAGTTGGTGGAGCGTTCGAGGCGAATGGGATTGGTGAACGCTGAAGCTTCCGCCAGAGAAGGAGGCGCAGCATGAGCACCATAGCGGCAGACCAGTTGGTGACGAACGCGGCGGCCCGGCGCGTCCCCACGTCCGTGAACGGACGCGAACAAATTGCCTACGCAGGTGTGGCTGGACATCGCCCGACGGGCAACAAGTACGCCCCGGCGGTTCGCAGTAACAGCGATTATCCGGCGAATGGCGACAAGCGTGTGCCTGATCTCGCAACCGCACTGCAACTCTGCGGTCTGCGCGATGGTATGACGATCAGCAGCCATCATCATCTGCGCAACGGAGACCGTGTCGCGCTCACCGCGCTGCAGACTGCCGCAGGCATGGGAGCGAAAGATCTGGTGTGGTTTCCCAGCGCATCATTCCCGTGCCACGAGCCAGTGATCGACCTGATGAAGTCGGGAGCAGTACACCATATCGAAGGCAGCATGAACGGCCCGCTAGGCGACTATTGCTCGCACGGCCAGATGCGCGGGATGGGCGTGCTGCGCTCGCACGGCGGACGCTGGCAGGCAGTGCAAGATGGCGAAGTGCACATCGACATCGCGGTGATTGCGGCGCCGACAGCCGACTTCTTTGGCAACGCCGACGGTTCGCATGGCAAATCGGCTTGCGGATCTTTGGGCTTCGCTCTCACCGATTCGATTTATGCCGATCGCGTGATTGTGGTGACGGACAACCTCGTGCCATTTCCTTGTATCCCCTGGCAGATCCAGGGCAACAACGTCGACTATGTAGTAGAGGTCGAGTCCATCGGCGATCCGTCGAAGATTGTCAGCGGCACCACGCAGATCACCCGTAGTCCCGACCGGTTGCGAATCTCAGAGTTAGTGGCGCGTTTCCTGCGCGACAGCGGCATCATGCGCAACGGCTTTTCGTTCCAGGCGGGAGCAGGAGGCATTGCCCTGGCCTTCGTGGATTACCTGGCGCACATGATGAAAGAAGCCAACGCCAAAGCCAGCTTCGTGCGTGGTGGATCGACCAAATACCTGGTCGATATGCTGAAGGAAGGACTGACGGGCTACATCCTCGACGGGCAGACGTTCGATCTTGACGCCGTGCGCTCGATTGCGAGCGATCCTCGGCATGTGCCGACCAGTCCTTTCACGTCGTACAACTTTCACGGCAAGGGTAACTTCGCTTCGATCGTTGATGCCTGCGTGCTGGGAGCGACCGAGGTGGACGTACACTTTAACGCCAACGTGGTGACGCATTCCGATGGGCGGCTGCTGCACGGCATCGGCGGCTGGCAGAACTGCTTGTTCGCGGGATGCACGATTCTCGCGGTGCCGTCGTTCCGCGACCGCATTCCGGTGATCGTGGACGAAGTCACGACCATTACCGGACCGGGCGAGTTGATCGACGTGGTTGTCACCGAGCGGGGCATCGCCATCAATCCAAAGCGACAAGACCTGCTGGATGCGGTGAAGGGAAAACGCCTGCCGATCCGCACCATCGAGGAGATCAAGGCGGAGGTGGAGCAGATCTGCGGCGGCAAGCCTGCTAAACCGAGGTTGGGACAACGTCCCGTGGCCGTGGTGAAGTGGGTGGACGGGACCGTGCTCGACACGGTATGGGAAGTGCTCGACGACAATCCCCACGCGGCTAGGGTCGCGGGTGGGGAATAGCCAGCAAGTCACCTCCGTCCGCCCTGGCGTTCTTCTTGGGCTCTGGTGCGCGCCGCCTTCTTGGCTGACTGGCTGCGTGATGAGCTGCTGCGTTTGGCAGCAGCCTGCTTTGTATGTTTCGAAAGCGCGGCGTGGGATGCTACCGCGTGGCCCTCCTTCTTAGTGCGCCCATTACCGCCGGGAACGTTTGGCCGAGGTCTTCTTTCCTGAGTCCGATTGCCCTTTCTCGTAGTCGAGTGCTGCTTTCTTGCGGGTTTCTGCAGATGTCTTTCCGGCCTTTGGAGGCGGCAGCTTCACGCCAGCGCGTCGCGCTTTGGAGAGGCCGATTGCGATTGCCTGTTTGGCTGAGGTAGCTCCGTGCTTCCCTTCACGAATGTGGTCAATCTCTTCACGAACGAACTCCCCGGCCTGGGTGCTGGGTGATTTGCCCTCGCGTGCATCTTCGCGGGCCCGCCGCAGCGTTTCCTTCTCTGGCATCTGTGAACTCCCGCACAAGCGATACTTGCAGTATGTGATGCCGCACGCTTGAAGGAGTTTCAGCGCTCAGGGGTCACAGCAGGCTTCTCGCCCGCGTCGACCGGCACCAGCTTGGGCTTGTCGCCTTCAATCCTTTTGACCCCCCCGCGCTTCGGCCCGCAGGTTGTCTCCCTCAGCAACTTAGGGACCGGGCCGGTCGAGAAAATGTAAGCGCGGATTTTGAAGCAGACGTCCGTGTCGGGGTGGATTTCGATTGCGTCGAATGGCGGGGACGACTCGTCCTTGAACGTAAATCCATCGGCTCGCTGCCGGAGTGTCGACGCGTCGGTTCGCTCGGGTG
>Ga0207930_1000029_pt1 | contig 36591 bp, 37 predicted proteins | sample NGESurshal092012_7_FD_184477 | JGI IMG/M metagenome (GOLD analysis project Ga0207930, IMG submission 184477) | Arctic peat soil microbial communities from Barrow, Alaska - NGEE Surface sample 210-3 shallow-092012 (SPAdes) | ecosystem: Environmental > Terrestrial > Soil > Wetlands > Peat ... | reverse complement strand
CCCCGACCGGCGACGTGACCATGGCGATACCGAAGGGATCCAACACCGGCACGATCATGCGCTTGAAAGGCAAGGGTGCGCCCCGCCGCGGCGGAGGTCACGGGGATCAGTTCGTCAAGCTAAAAGTGGTTTTGCCCAAGGGCCAGGATCCCGAACTCGAGGCGTTCGTTTCGAAGTGGGACAAAGGAAAGGCATTTAACCCGCGCGAAGAGGGCACATCATGATTATGAACAAGCAGGAGTTCCTGACCAGTGCGGGTCTCCAGCTGCAGACGCTCGAGATCTGGCTTGACCAGCGGTGGCTCGTTCCGGATCAGACGTCCGCCGAAATAACCTTCTCCGAAACGGACGTGGCTCGGGCGCATCTGATCCGCGACCTGAAAAGCGATTTCGGAGTCAATGACGAGGGCGTCGACGTCATTCTCCATCTCGTCGATCAGCTCCACGGCCTGCGCGGAGCATTTGAGCAACTGCACAGGAATCTTAAGGAGCTTTCCCGCTAGCGCCTCAATCCGGCCTTCGAATGACGGGACCGAATGACCCGGGAGACCACAATGATCGAAAAGGCAGCGCCGCTTCCACACGGCGAAATCGACGTTCTCATTCTCCAGGCCTTGGTGCGCAAGCTTATCGCAAAGGGCGTGCTCTCGTCAGACGACGTGCGAGCCTTGCTGTTCGATGCGGCTGCACGTCTGGACCTTGTTGGCAGCGATTTGACGCCAGAAGCGGCCCGCGTCTTCGTCGAGGAAGATTTGGCGCCTGCGTTCCTGGGGAATTGATTGATTCCACAGGGCATCGCCCTTAGCCCTGCTATTGCGGGTTGCTTTTGGCATCGAATTGCATTTTGAAGCAATGCTTCGTCTCGTGACATCTGACCCGCTAGGTACGTGATGTTAAGGGCGCTGGACTTGTGCGCGCCCGGTGACATAATTTGCAACATGAGTGAGTGCATTTCACAAAGCTGCATCCTTGCGGCTTCGGTCGCGCTGAGTTTTATTTCAAGTCTCCATGCACCAGGAAAGCAATTTTGATCCAAAGCTATCAGGCGGACTGCGGCGCAGGGGCATCGCCCGATCTATGCCGGGCACTTCGCGTTGATGCGGTTTGTCGGATGCATTCGAACTCGCCAAGTTAGCGCGCAAGCTTCGTGAACGCCGGGGGAAAATACCTTAATTATGGCCCGTAATAATCGAAAACAGCCTTCCCCCGCCATTCATCGTCAACGCACTTTGCGCGTCCTGGGCACCGACATTTCCTTGCTGGAGGCGGTTCGACTCAAAGCAACCAGTGACCTTGGGTTCAACATCGAATTCGAGGTGCTCGACTTCCCGAATTGTCAGCGCAAGGCGGCACTCAATCCGGAGGCCTATGACGTCTATGATCAGTGCTTTCATAATCTGGCAATCGTCTGGTTCTGGGGCGCCCTGCAGCCGATCGACACCACCTGGTTGAGCAAATGGAGCAAAGTTAGCGCGCTGACGAAGTCGGGCGGCGTCGGGAAATACGCCAGCAGGGGCTTTGGCGACGCTCCGATGCACAAGCTCTATGTGCAACCCGATCATTCGCTCGGGCCGGAGGAGACGCGTTACATCGCGATGTTGCCGACCGTGCACAATTTCGATTCTTTCGGTTATGACACTCGGGTTTTCAATACCGACGGCAACGAGCGCGAGAGCTGGGCTATGCTGTTCGACCCGCGAGCGCAGGGAAAGCTTGGACTTGTTGACGAGCCCGCGATCGGCCTTTTCGACGTTGCGCTGGCGGCCGAAGCCATGGGGGTCTTGCGGTTCGAAAATATTGGCAACATGAGCCCGGCGGAGATAGGCGCTCTTTTCAAGTTCCTGAAAGACAAACGTAAGGAAGGCTTCTTTCGTCGCTGCTGGCGCACCGGCGAGCAAGCCGCCAAATTGTTCCGCGACGGCGATGTGGTGATCCAAAGCATGTGGTCGCCGGCCTACAACGAATTGGGAAGCGCGGCCGCCGTCGTGAAGGAAGCCGTTCCGGCCGAGGGCTATCGGGCCTGGCATGGAGGACTGAGCATCGCGCGCCATGTCTCGGGGCCAATGCTTCGCATGGCTTGCGAATACATGGATTGGTGGCTTTCGGGCTGGGCAGGGGCGGCGATGGCGCGGCGAGGCTATTACATGTCGGCGCCCTCGGCGGTCACGGACCACCTGAGCGCTGCGGAATGGAGCTACTGGTACGGAGGCCAGGAGGCGAGCCAGGATCTCTTTGGTGTCGATGGCGAGACGATCATCGTGCGGCGAGGCGCCAGACGTTCCGGCGGCAGCTATCTGGAGCGCGCGCGTCGCATTGCGCTTTGGAACACGGTGATGGACGAACATAATTACGCAGCGCGTGCCTGGACCCGCTTCGTGTCCGGTGTGAACGGTAAATTGCGATGAGGAAGAGCATCAAGCGGTACGAGCTTGTCGCCGCCGCATTGAGGTCCAATATTGTTTCGGGGCGATTGGAAGCAGGCCTCGTCCTGCTGGAAGGCCCGATCGCCAGCCTCATGAAAACGAGCCGGGCGCCGGTGCAGGCAGCATTGCGAATCCTGGAGGAGGAAAAGCTAATTCGCCGTTTTGGCGGGCGAGGCTATTTGGTCGGTCGCCCCGGAACGTCGGTGGCGCCAGTTCGACGCGACATCGGCAAGCTCGGTCTGCGCATCCCCAACGAAATTGACGCCGCGCTGCAGAATCGGGGCCTTTGGGAGGTCGTCTACGAAGAGGTGGAATCCGCTGTCGCCGCCTGTCTGATTTTTGGCGAATTTCGCATTATCGAGTCCGAACTCGGCGACTATTATGGAGTCAGCCGAACCGTCGTCCGCGACGTGCTCGGCCGATTGCATGAGCGCGGCATAATCGCCAAGACCTCGAGTTCTCACTGGATCGTAGGCCCCCTGACGGCGGAGTCGGTCCGAGAGCGTTTTCAGGTTCGACGACTCCTGGAACCCGAAGCGCTTCGCCTGGCTGGCGATCGCATCGACCTCGAGAGGATCGCTCAATTGCTGGAACGGGAGCGTACCCGCGACCCGGCCAAACAGGGTGCGGCAGACTGGATGCAGCTTGAGCGGGATCTCATGGAATTCTGTATCTTTCGCGCACCGAACCAGCACCTCGTCGAACTCATTCGTCATAATCAGATGCCGCTCGCGGCGGCATCCCGCGCGCTGACCAAGCTGGGACTACCCGAGGATGAAATTGCGGTCAGCGAATACCTCATGCTGTTCGAATTGATCGCAGCGCGCGCGATCGATGCCGCAGCGATTTACCTGAGTAATCACCTGACCGCGTTGGCAGAAAAGAACCTGGCGAGGTTGAAGATCGTCGCGGTGATCGGCGAAGCGCAGATCGGCGTGCCCTATCTGACGCTGCGCGAGTCTGATTAACGTATATTGCATTCATTAGTCATTATTTTGGAGCGTGATCGTTTTCGCGCCAAAGGCTTGGTGCGTAAATGGGCAGTTTTATGAAGGTCGAATTCTTCAGAGGCCCTCAATACGAAATTAGTTGCATACATTAAGCATTTTTGCTTTCCTTGGTTCGTACCGCTCCAAACCAGGCCGACAAAACTCGTCCGTCGTCGGCGCGGATTGACACCGCGCGAACCAAGAAGGGCATGTCGATCTTGTCCGCAGAACCCGTTTTGAGACTGGAAGGTCTGACAAAGAGATTCGGTAGTAACGTGGCTTTGGGCGATGTCACATTCGCCGTCCAGCCCGGTGAGTACGTTGCGCTTTTGGGACCGAGCGGATCTGGCAAGACCACGTTGCTGCGCTCTATCGCCGGGTTCGAAATCCCGGACGCCGGAAAGATATTCTTGTCCGGCCGCGACATCACCCGCGCGAACATTTATGAGCGCGGCATCGGGTTTGTGTTTCAGAACTTCGCGCTCTTTCCGCATCTTTCGGTGAAGGACAACGTCGCATTTGGCCTCCGAAACGGGACCAAGCGGCTGCCAGAAGACGAGGTGCGGGCTCGCGTGCTGCAGGTGATTGCCATGGTGGGGCTGACGGGCCTCGAAGAGCGCGGCGTCGCTCAGATATCGGGTGGCCAGAAGCAGCGTGTTGCGTTAGCCCGCACCTTGGTCATGCGGCCGAAATTGGTTCTTCTCGACGAACCTTTGGGCGCGCTCGATGCCAACCTGCGGTTACGGATGCGCGCGGAGCTTCGGCACATCCGCGAGCAGCTTGGCATTCCATTCCTGCATGTGACGGGAAGCGAAACGGAAGCCCTGGCGATGGGCGATCGCGTGATCGTTCTGGACCAAGGCCGCATCGGGCAGTTTGGCAAACCTGACGAGGTGTACAATCGTCCGGCCACTCCGAACGTCGCCCGCTTTTTGAACCGCTACAATGTGTTTGACGGCGCTCTAGACGGAGCAGTTTTTACAAGCGCCTACGGGAAGTTCCCCTTCGGCGTTCGCATGGCGTGCACGAAGCCTGCCTACGCCGTGCGCTACGATCGGTTGGTTGCAAAGCAGGCGGGACCTGTCTCGCCGGCGCCGGCCATCAGGGTGAACTATGTCGCCAGCGAGTATCTCGGCGCGGCGATCATGCACTTCTTTGAGACGAACGACGGCAAAGTCGTGGAAGTCGAGCACCATCTCAGCAATGGGCCGCCGTCAACCTTCTCCGCAGGCGAGGCCTACGATCTGACCTGGACCGCAGAAGATGGCATAGTTTTTGGATGAGTGGTGGGCATGAGTACAATCGAAGCCACCGCCGGTAAGGAAGCCACCGCCGGCGGTAAGACGGATCAGCCCGATCGAGCCAGAAGCAGCGCGTCGCGCTCCTATATGCTGATCGCGCCGTCCGTGATCTGGATGGCATTGTTCCTGGTCCTTCCACTGGCGATGATCGTCTACGTCTCGTTCTGGACGCAGTCGACCTTCAGGATAGAGCCGAAGCTGACGCTTGACAGCTGGCAGACGTTTTTCGGCTCCGACACCTACCTCAATTCGTTATGGACCACGATACGGATCTGGCTGATCGTTCTGGTCTCCACTTTCGTCCTTGGCTATCCGACCGCCTTGTTTGTGGGCCTGTTTGTCAGGAACAAGACCTTGCAGACGGCCCTTTTGGTTTTGTGCGTCATCCCTTTTTGGACGTCGTTCCTGATACGCGTGATTGCGTGGCGGCCGATGCTGGGAAAAGAGGGCGCCATCAACATCCTCCTGATGAAGTTCGGGATCATTCATCAGCCCATCGAGGCTTTGCTGTTCACTGAACTTTCGGTGGTGATCGGCATGACCCAGATCTATGTGGTGTTCATGGTCGGCCCTATCGCATTCATGCTGGGACGCATCGATCCTAATGTCATTGAGGCCGCGCGAGATTTAGGTGCAAGTTTCTGGCGGATTCTACGCAAGATCATCTTTCCGCTGAGCCTGCCCGGCGTCGTCGTCGGCGCCATGTTTGTAAGCGTGATGGTGCTTGGGGAGTTCGCCACTAGCGCCGCGCTATCAGGACGCAAGGTAAACCTGCTCGGCAATATCATCGTGACACAGGTCGGTTCATTGAAATGGGCGCTCGCGTCGGTCGTCGGCGTCATCCTTACGGTGATCATGGGGCTGGTCATCGCGGGGCTTCTACGCATCGTCGATCTGAAGAAGGAGCTATAGGGCGATGGAGTCACGCATCTTCAAGCCCGTGCTGGCCGTTTATGTGGGATTATTCCTGCTGTTTCTCTATGGGCCTTTCATCGTGCTCGGCATACTTTCGTTCCAGCAGGGACCGGAAGGCGGCCCGCAATTCCCGATCACCCAGTGGTCGATCTTCTGGTACCGGGACATTTTTGGCCTCACTCCGCCCTCTCGCGTCGCTCCGCTTCCCATTGGGGTGTCGCTGTTCCGCTCGCTCGTGCTGGCGGGCATGACCATGATTACCTCCACGGTGCTTGGCGTCATGGCCGCGCAGGCGTTCAGGAAGAATTTTCCGGGAAAAACCGTCACCTTCTACTTGATCGTGCTCGGCATGATCGTCCCCGGGATCCTCGTCGGCCTGGGTTCGGGGCTCGTCGCGACCACCACCGGGATTGAGCGGCATTGGTGGAGCACGGCTTTTGCAACGCATGTCGTCTATACGCTGCCGTTTGCATTTCTCGTCATGCTGGCGATCTTCAACCGGTTCGACGCCTCCGTCGAGGAGGCCGCCTGGTCGCTCGGCGTCTCGCCGATCACGACGTTCCGCAAGGTAACCTTTCCGCTGATATTTCCCGGCGTTCTCTCGGCGATGCTGTTCGCATTCACATTGTCCTATGACGAGTTCTCGCGAACGCTGCTCTCTTCCGGCCGCGAGCAAACGCTGCCGCTTGCGATTTACTCGACGTTCTCGGTCGAGATCCATCCGAATGTGTTCGCCTTTGGCGTGCTCACCACGCTGTTTTCGTTTTCGCTGCTCGCTGTCTACGCCATTCTCATGACGCTTAGCGTGCGGCGGGCGAAACGCGTGGCAATTCAAGAGGCGATAGGATGAAGACGGCGATCGTCACGGGATCGGGTTCCGGCATCGGCCGCGCCGTCGCGATGCGGCTAGCCAGCGACGGCTATCGAGTGACGGTGAACGACATTGTTCTTGATCAGGCCGAAAGCGTCGCTGCGCAAATCCGGAGCGACGGCGGAGAAGCTATCGCCATAGGCGGCGATGTCTCCCTTGAGGACGACGTCTCTGCGATTGTAGCGGCTTGCCGGAAGACGCTTGGCGATCCCACTCACTTGATCAGCAATGCCGGCCATGTGCATCAGGCCCGGTTCACGGAACTGACGCCCAAGGATTTCGATCGGATGTTCGCAGTGCATGTCCGCGGCGCTTTCTTGATGACCCGCGCCGTGCTGCCGGCCATGCTCGCCCGCAACGCCGGCGTGATCGTTTACACGGCCTCGCAACTTGGACAGATCGGCGGCGTCGAGCTGGTTCACTATAGCGCTGCCAAGGCCGCCATTATCGGCCTCACCAAATCGCTCGCGCGCGAAGTGAGCGCTCAGGGTGTTCGAGTCAACGCGGTCGCGCCCGGCCCCATCAATACGCCGCTTGTTCGAGCCCTCTCGCCCGAGTGGCGCAAGGCCAAGGCGGCGGAACTCCCGCTTGGACGATTTGGCGAGCCGGAAGAGGTCGCGGCGGCGATCGCCTTTCTGTGTTCGGATCAGGCAAGCCTGTTCGTCGGGCAGACAATCGGGCCCAATTCCGGAGACGTAATGCTGTGAGCGAGACAGTCCTCATTACAGGCGCCGGCATCGGCATCGGTCGCGCAACGGCCAAGGCTTTCGCCAGCGCGGGCCATAAAGTCATCGTGACCGATATCCTTGAAAAAGAAGGTCGCGCTGTTGTTGCGGAGATCGCCGGCGCCGGCGGGACAGCGGAGTTTCATAAACTTGATGTGCGTTCGACGACTGATGCGGAAGTGCTCGTTGCTGCCGTCGAACAGAAGCACGGCGGCATCGACGCCATCGTGGCAAACGCGGGCATCGCGCACAAGACGCCGCTCGCCGCGCTCACCGACGACAAATGGGATCACACCTTCGACATAGACTTGAAAGGCATCTTTCGCGTGGTCAGGCCGGCCCTTGCCGGCATGAGAAAACGCCGCAAGGGTGCCATCGTCTGTCTGTCGTCGATTATGGGCGTCGCTTACGGGTGGGATGAACACGTGCACTATTCATCCGCCAAGGCCGGCGTCGTCGGACTGGTGCGGGGGCTGGCGGTTGAACTCGCCAGAGACGGCGTGCGGGTCAATGGCGTTGCGCCTGGATACATCCGCACGGCGCAACTGCTGTCCGAGGAGCATTCGTTGGGGCCCGTCGGCGCCGAGAAGGCAGGCGAGTTCATTCCGATGGGCCGGATCGGCGAGCCTGAAGAGATCGCCGACGTTATTCTGTTTCTTGCATCCAACGCTGCTCGATACATGACAGGGCAGGTGGTAGTGGTGGACGGCGGATTGTTGGTGGGACGGTACTGAAGCGATTGCACTTTCCAGGTGAATACGTGACGCAGTGACAACAGAGGAGTAGTTCAAATGTCTAGTTATCAAGTCTCGCGCAGAAATTTCATGAAGGGAACGGCAGCAGGCGGCCTCGCCCTTACTTCGTTTGGAGCTCCTTTCGGAGCCCAGCAGGCCTTCGCAGCGGACATTGCCAGCGAGGAATTGCGCACGGTGGGTCTGTCGGTCACGGTCCAGGAACGCATCCTCGCTGACTTCAAGGCCAAGTCCGGCGTAAAGGCGGTCTCCGGCAAGGGTGCAATCTTCCCGGACACCCAAACCGAATTGCTGTCGGGCTCGACCGCCTATGATTGCTGGGAGACGATCGGCGAACGATTGCCCGCGGTGATCGAGACCAACAAGATCGAGGCGGTTCCGGTCTCGGCTCTGAAGAACTGGGGCAATATCCGGGACACCTTCACCAAGCCGAACCCGAAATGGGACAAAAGCAAGCAAATCGCTGGTCAAATTTGGAAGGACGACAAGCAGACCCAACTCTGGATGGTGCCGACGGTTTATAACTACGACTCGATCGGTTACCGGCCGGATCTCGTCTCGAAAGAAGAGGCCAGCACTTGGACGGCTATTTTCGACGACAAGTTCAAAGGCAAGACGGGTCTGAATGTCGATCCGCTGATCGCCTTCGGCCAGGCCGTGATGGCGATGAACTCGCTGGGCTTGCTGCAGGTTCCCAATCCCGGCAATCCGGACAAGAAGTCGATCGACGAGGCTTCCAAGTTCCTCATCTCCAAGAAGAAGAATGGCCAGTTTCGTGCGCTCTGGGGCGACTTCGGTGAACTCGTCAATCTGCTAGCGTCCGGCGAAATGATCCTGGCTGATGCCTGGCAACCGGCGGTGATGGCGGTGAAGGCCCAGGGCAAGCAATGCACCTACGCGGTGCCAAAGGAGGGGTATCGCGCCTGGTCGATCGGCATATCCCCGATCACGGGCACGCCGAACAAGGATGCCGTGATCGCTTACGCCGACTATTGGCTTTCCGGTCCGCCGGCGGCCATCGTGTCCGAACAGGGCTACTATTCGCCCACGACCAACATCAAGAGCTTAATGCCGCCCGACAAGTATGCCTTCTGGTACGAGGGCAAGCCCTGGAAGGGGGCGCCGGAGCGCGGCATCAAGGAAGGCGATTTGCGAGACGGCGGCTCGCTCGAGCAGCGCGCCTCGACTGTCGCCTATTGGCATCAGTGGCCGGATGAATACGACTACCTGATGAAGAAGTGGGACGAATTCCTCAGCGCCTGATTGATGGCGGGTTTCGAACCTTCCGCTTCTTGTAAGCGAGCACTCCCGCGCCTTCGGGCGCGGGACAATGAGCCAATGATTACAGCAATGTCTGGAACTGACGCGTGACCATCGATCTGCAACTCGCCGGTGTCGGGAAAGTCTATGATAATGGTACGCCCGCGGTTATCGACTTCAATCTCGAGGTTTCGAAAGGCGAGTTCATCGCGTTTCTGGGACCATCCGGCTGCGGCAAGACGACCACACTCCGAATGATCGCGGGATTTGAGACGATCTCGTCGGGCGACATTTTCATTCGCGGTAACCGGATCAACGATGTGCCGCCGGAGCGCCGGCCGACGGCGATGATCTTTCAGAATTACGCGCTGTTTCCGCACATGACCGTGCGCGCAAATGTTCGCTTCGGTCTTGACGTCAAGAAGATGCCCTCCGCCCAGCGCGATGCCATGGTCGAACGCATTCTGGAAAAACTTGGCCTGACCGACATCGGCGACCTCAAACCGGAGCGATTGTCGGGTGGGCAAAAGCAACGCATCGCGCTCGCCCGCGCCCTTGTGGTCGAGCCGGATATCCTGCTTCTCGATGAGCCGCTGGGTGCGCTCGACGCCAATTTGCGCAAGAGCATTCAAAATGAGCTCAAACTCTTGCAGCGCCATTTGGGCATTACGTTCGTGTTCGTCACCCATGCCCAGTCCGAGGCGCTGGCCCTTTCGGATCGCATCGTCGTCATGAACGCCGGCCGTATCGAACAGATCAGCGCTCCCTATGAGCTCTACACCCGCCCTCGCAGCCAGTTCGTGGCGAAATTCATCGGGCGCAATGCGCTGATAAACGGCAAGGTGATTTCGGCGGATACGAACGGCTGCCGGCTGGACACGGCCTTCGGCGAGCTTGCCGGAACGTCCAGAGTGGCGATGCGCGCCGGAAGCATGGCAAGCCTTGCGGTGCCAGCAGAAGCGATCGACATTCTGCCTGCCTCAACGCCGCTAAACTATTTCCCCGAGGTTTATGGCGGAAATCCCATCAAGGGAACCGTCGAGTCGATTCAGCAGGTCGGACACATCGTTCAACTCGTCATCATCGTTGGTGCTGCCCAGCCGATCATCGTCGAGGGTCATGCAGACAAATACGCCGGTCGATTCCAGGGGGGTGAGGAGGTGCTGCTCGCCTGGAAAAAAGACGTCGCGACGCTCGTCGTCGATTAGCAGCGCGATGTCTCGAATGGAGCAAAATTCTTGATCGAACCGATAAACCGCATCATGGAAATTTGACGATGCCCGAGATCTTTCCGCGCCTTTTCTCGTCGACGAAACTGGCGGGCTATACGCTGAACAATCGTATCGCCATGGCGCCGCTAACGCGGCAGATGGCGGAGCCCGATGGAACGCCAACGGATGAAATGGCGGCCTACTATGCGCGGCGCGCGCGGGGCGGCTGCGGCCTGATCATTACCGAGGGGACCTACGAAGAGGATCGATTGGGATGCCGCGCCTATCTCTCGCAGCCGGGTATCGCCAACGCCAGGCATGTGGCCGGTTGGCGCAAGGTTACGGATGCCGTCCACAAGCACGGAGCCGTCATCATCCTGCAACTCATGCATGGCGGCCGCGTCACGGATCCCCGATGCCTGGCCCAAGGCGAACAGCCGGTGAGCGCCAGCGCGACCAGGAGTGACGGCTGGACGCTCTATACCGATACCGACGACGAAAAAATAATTCGGAATATTGAAGGAGATTGGCCGAAGGTCACCTTCGGTCCGGCGCGCGCGCTAACGATATCCGAGATCCATCAGGTTGCTGACGGCTTCGCCGCTGGCGCCGGACGTGCGATGGAAGCGGGCTTTGACGGAGTCGAGATCCACGGGGCGAACGGATACCTGCTTTATCAGTTCATTCATCCCAAGACGAACCTGCGAACCGATGAATTCGGCGGTAGCCCGGAAAACAATATTCGCATCGCCACGCTGACATGCGAGGCCGTCCGCAAAGCGATAGGCGCCGGCAAGATCATCAGTTTGCGACTGTCGCAGGACGGTGTCGACGATTTCACAGGGGCGTGGCCCGGCGGCGTCGCTTACGCCAGACAGATCGGCAAGGCTTTAAAGGACTCGGCGGCAGACGCCCTGCATTGGTCGAGCTTCAATTATCTTGAGAATCGCGACCCGAACTCGACGACCCCGATGCCCGTCGCGCTGCGCGAGGCCTCGGGCCTTCCTTTGATTACCAACGGCGGCATCGCCGACGGTCCACAGGCAGAGACGGCGCTCGCCAGCGCCGCAGCGGACATCGTCGCGGTTGGACGGCCGATTTTCGCTCAACCCGACTGGCCGTACATCGTGCGTTCGGGCGCCCCTTATCCTTGGGCCGATTTCGACCGGAAATACGTCATTCGACCGCCGCTGGATTATGGGCTCGCATATCCGACGGCGATCAACGATCCGAATTGGGCGACTAGCTGGTGAACGGACGCCGTCCAGGAAAACGAAATTTCAGCGCCCGCGCAGACGGGACGGGGGATGTGAAACGGTCAGTGCCGGATCTGTTGGCGCCGGCGCTCGTCTACGAAAGGAGAAGAAATGGCTAAGGATATTCTCGTAGGATTTGGTATCGACGTCGACGCCGTCGCCGGGTGGCTTGGTTCCTACGGTGGCGAGGATTCGCCAGACGATATTTCTCGAGGGCTGTTCGCCGGCGAAGTCGGCAGCCTGCGGTTGCTGAAAATGTTTGAACGCTTCGGGATCAAGACGACATGGTTTATTCCAGGCCACTCCATCGAAACATTCCCCAAGGAAATGCAAGCCGTCGCCGACGCTGGCCATGAGATCGGCATCCACGGCTACAGTCACGAAAACCCGATTGCGATGACGCGCGAGCAGGAAATCGTCATCCTCGACAAGTGCATCGATCTCGTTACGCAACTATCCGGCAAGCGGCCGACCGGCTATGTCGCGCCCTGGTGGGAGTTCTCGACCGTGACCAACGAGCTCCTGCTCGAGCGCGGCATCAAGTACGATCACTCGCTGATGCACAACGATTTTCATCCCTATTACGTCCGGGTTGGCGATAGCTGGACCAAGATCGACTATTCGAAGCACCCGTCGGCCTGGATGACACCGCTCAAACGCGGCGTCGAGACTGATTTGATCGAGATCCCAGCAAACTGGTACCTCGATGATCTGCCGCCAATGATGTTCATCAAGAAGAGCCCGAACAGCCACGGTTTCGTCAATCCGCGGCATCTCGAGGAGATGTGGCGGGATCAATTCGACTGGGTCTATCGGGAGAACGACTATGCGGTGTTCCCCATCACCATTCACCCCGACGTTTCGGGCCGGCCTCAGGTGCTCATGATGCTCGAGCGGCTTTACAAGCATATTGCCTCGCACGCCGGCGTGCGATTTGTCACGATGAATGAGATGGCAGACGATTTCGCCAGGCGTTCGCCGCGCAAGACGTAGTGATTGTAGAAACGGCAGGGGAGGCAACGATGTGCTCGCTGTGCGGTATTCTCGGTGCTAATGAGCATTGGGCGGACGCGGCGGCGCGCGAAGGCGTCTACACGCGCAACGCCGATCCGATCGGTCGCCGACGCGAACGCGCGCATCGCGTCCGCCTCGTCAATCATGTGCTTGCGTTTTACGGGATGCAGCTCTCGGACTGGCAAGGCGCGTCCTTTCTGTTGTCGACCTTCACCGGCAAGAGCGAGATAGTCGAGGACCTCGGTCATCTGTGGCCGGTAGCCGAAAAGCTGTGTGGTCGATGTTGCGATCCGCTCGCGCACGAACTGCTCGAGCGGATGGATGCCGGCCATGGTTGAGGACGTACCGGCCTTCACGCCAGTGACGCTGCTCACCGGGTTTCTCGGATCGGGCAAGACGACACTGCTGCGCCGTCTGCTTGCCGATCCCGCGCTCGGGGATACCGCGGTGATCATCAACGAACTGGGCGAAGTCGGGATCGACCACCTTCTCGTCGAGCGTTTGGACGATCACATGGTACTGCTGAAGTCGGGTTGCGTTTGCTGCACCGTTCGCGGCGAACTGGCGACCGCGATGCGCGACCTGCATTCCCGGCGCGAGCGAGGTGCGGTGCCGCCATTCCGGCGGCTGGTCATCGAAAGCACCGGGCTCGCCGATCCTTTTCCGGTGCTTTCAACGCTCAAGGCCGACCCCGTCTTGCGTCACCATTTTCGCGGCGCCGGCGTCGTTACCACCGTGGACGCGGTCAACGGCATCCTTCAGCTCGAGCGCCATATCGAATCGGTTCGCCAGGTCGCGATCGCCGATGCGATCGTCCTGACCAAGACCGATATTGCCGAAACAGCGGTTACGGCGCGGCTGGTGGCGCAGCTTGGCACCATGAATCCTTCCGCTCCGCTGCTATCCGCCGCCGAAGCCTGCCTCGATGCGGCTGTTCTTTTGCAATCGGGTAGCGGCGGTGGGTTCAGGGCGATCGAGGAGCCCACCGTGGGCACGGCCGCGCATGGCGGTGTCCGCGCCTTCGCGATCATCGTCGACGAGCCCCTCGACTGGACGGCTTTCGGCATCTGGTTGACCATGCTGCTCAACCGGCATGGCGAGCGAATTCTGCGGGTCAAGGGAATACTGGCGCTGGCGGGTGAAGAACGTCCCGTCGCCGTTCACGGGGTGCAACATCTGGTGCACGCGCCAACCCATCTAAGCCACTGGCCGAGCGATGATCACAGATCCCGTCTCGTCTTCATCGTGGAGGGAATCGAGCCTGAATTGATTCGGCGCTCGTTCTCCGTATTCAACCGTCTCGGGGCCGAAATGGTAAACAGCTATCTGGACAAAAATCAGTGCGGCGTTTCCGCGCCGCCGGTTGGTGAACGGACGCTGCCCATGAAGGCAGAATTTCAACGCCCGCGCGGAAGGGCCAAAACAATCCATCAGGGAGGAAGATCATGATACGTGTCGGCGTTGATGTTGGGGGTACGTTCACCGACATTGTCCTGGAGCAGACGACCGCGGGCGAGAGTCAGAAAATCTTCGTACACAAGGTGTCGTCGACCCCCGCGGATCAATCGATCGCCGTCGTCCAGGGTGTTGTGGAAGTGTGCAAGATCGCCGGAGTATCGCCGGGGGACATCGATATTGTGTTGCACGGCACCACCGTGGCGACAAACATGGTGATCGAGCGCAAGGGCGCCGATGTCGGCATGATAACGACCCGCGGATTTCGTGACATCCTCCATATGGCACGTCACAAGCGACCGCATAACTTCTCGCTGCAGTTCGATGTGCCATGGCAGTCAAAACCGCTGGTCAAGCGCCGCAATCGATTGGTCGTGGACGAGCGGCTGCGCCCGCCGACCGGGGAGGTCGAGGTACCGCTCGCGCTCGATCAGGTCGAAGCTGCGGCGGAACTTTTCAAAAAGCGCGGCCTCAAGTCCATCGTCATCTGCTTCTTGTTTTCGTTTCTCAACAGCGAGCACGAGGCCCAGGCTCGCGACGTAGTGAAGCGCGTGATTCCGGACGCGTTCGTTTGCTGTTCGCATGAGGTCGTGAATGTCATCCGGGAATATGAGCGGTTCTCCTCAACGGCAATGAACGCCTATATCGGTCCGACCACCGCGCTCTATCTCCGCCGGCTCGAAGGCCGCCTTCGCGAGAACGGCGTCGCGGCCAAAGTGCGGATCATGCAGTCGAACGGCGGCATCTCCACGGTCGAGAATTCCTCGCTGCGTCCAGTAGGACTGCTGCTTTCCGGACCGGCAGGCGGCGTCATTGGTGGGCGTTGGACTGGCGAATCAAGCAAGACGAAGAACGTCATCACCATCGACGTCGGCGGAACATCGGCGGACATCTCGGTGATCCAAAACGGCGAACTGAGAATCAAGAATCCACGCGACACCGAGGTTGCCCATCTTCCCGTGCTGGTGCCGATGATCGACATTGACGCCATCGGCGCTGGCGGAGGTTCGATCGCCTATCTCGATCCGGGTGGGGCGTTCCGCGTCGGTCCGCGATCGGCCGGCGCCTCTCCGGGCCCGGCATGTTACGGCAAGGGCGGCAAGGAACCCGCCGTAACCGATGCGCAAGTTGTACTGGGTCGGCTTGATCCCGAGCACTTTCTCGGCGGCGATCTGAAGATCGACCCTTCGCTGGCCCACGCAGCGGTCGAGCAATACGTGGCCAAGCCTCTCAATCTCAGTGTCACGGACGCCGCGCTCGGAATTCTGCGGGTGGTGAACAACAATATGGCGCTTGCCATCAATGCAAACTCGGTCGCCAAGGGCATCGATCCCCGCCATTTCACGCTGATGGGTTTTGGCGGCGCCGGCCCGCTGCACGCGACCGCACTGGCGGAGTTGATCCGCGCCAAGGATACCATCGCGCCGCTGCACCCTGGCATCACGGCGGCGATGGGTCTGCTTTTGACGGAGCTTCAATACGAATATACGCGGTCCGTACTTGTCGTCGCAAACAAGGCCGCCAAAGCCGAATTTGAGCTTGTGAACAAGATCGTCGCGGATTTGAAGGCGGAAGCCCGCGAACAATTGCTATCGGACGGCGTACCCGCCGACATGCACCGTTTCGCTGTTGTCGCCGAGTGCCGCTACGTCGGGCAGGGCTTTGAACTGCGCGCCGCGATGCCAGACGGGCCGCTCGACGAAAGCAGTGTCCATTCGGTCATCAAGAGCTTCTTCGACGCGCACAAGCAGGCCTATGGCCATGCGTTCGAGGATCAACTGGTCGAGATCATCACGCTGCGCGTGGTGGGCTCCGCCGCGACCGAGACGCTGAAGTTGCCGGAATTGGCCCATGGCGGCCGGGCCAATCCGAAGACCGCCAAGCTCTATACCCGCAACACCGTGTTCGACGACGGAAAAGCGGTCCCGACGCCTCGTTACGATCGCGCGAAGCTGCTCGCCGACGATGTCGTCAGCGGCCCTGCGCTTATTGTTCAGCATAATTCCACGACGTTGGTACCGCCGGGTTATTCCGCCAGCGTTCTTTCACACGGCGATATGCGCATCGCGCGCTTGGGTTGAGGGAGGTAATGAAAATGTCAGATGGCACAACAGCGGCAATCGATCCCATCACATTGCAGGTCATCGGCGGCGCGCTGCATTCGATCGCCGAACAGATGGGCAATGTCCTTTATCGGATGTCCTATTCTTCGATCATTCGCGAAAGCCAGGATTTAGGCGCTGGCCTGTTCGATTGTGACTTCAACACGTTATGCGAGTCGGATTCGACCCCCATGCATATCGGCTCGCTTCCCGGCTATCTGCGCGGCATCGAGAAGTCGATCCCGCTGAGCGCCTGGAAACCAGGCGACTGTGTCATTCACAATCACCCATATTACGGGGCCAGCCATTCGCCTGACATCGCGGTGGTTATGCCGGTGTTTTTCGAGAACGAACTCGTCGGCTTCGCCGCAAATACGGCGCACCACGTCGATATCGGGGCCGCAACGCCCGGGCTGATCATCGACGTGCCCGACATGTTCGCGGAAGGCATGTTGTTCAACGGCATCAAGCTCTATGAAGAGGGTAAACGCAGCGAGAGCATGTGGCGCTACATCAGGGACAACACCCGTGTACCGAGTCTGGTGATGGGTGATCTGGAGGCGCAGATCGCCTCAGCCGAACTGGGCGTCAAGCGGTTTCAGGAATTGCTCGTCACTTACGGAAAAGAAAACGTATTTCAGACGACGCGGCAGCTGATGGATTACACCGAAGCGATGTTGCGCCGCGAGATCGCCAAGATTCCTGACGGCGACTATACCGCGGAAGGGTTCCTGGACGACGACGGGAGAACTCGCGGCAAGCATCTGCCGGTGAAGGTGACGGTGAAGAAACGCGGCGACGGTGTGGAGGTCGATCTTACGGGTTCTGCGGCGCAATCGCCAACCGCTTTCAACGTTCCGTTCGAGGGTTCGACCAAGGTGGCGTGCTATTTCGCGTTTCGTGCGTTGTTGCTCGACACCTATACGCATGAGGAGCATATCCCGCAGAACGAGGGGTCGTTCCGCCCGGTCAAGGTCACTGCTCCGCTCGGTTCGATCTTCAATCCGATCGCCCCGGTCGCGGCGGAAGCCCGCTTTTGTCAGATCCAGCGCATCGTCGACCTTATCATCAAGGCGCTGTCCCCGGTTCTTCCTGACCGGTGCACCGCCGGCAATGCGGCGACACTTTCGTTCGCTGCGTTCTCCGGCGTTCGCCCGAATGGCGAGTATTGGGTCTTCCTGGAAGTGAACGAGGCAGCGATGGGCGGCCGTCCGAAATCGGATGGCCCCGATACGGTGGAAGAATTGATGCGCAACACACGCAACAATCCGCTGGAAGATCTCGGCATGCATTTGCCGCTGATCTGCGATCGCTATGAGTTGCGCGACGACGTCATGCCGGGCGCGGGCAAGTTCCGGGGCGGGCAGGGTGTCGTGAAATCCCAGCGTTTCCTGACGCCCGGCTTCGTCACCCATGAGTCGGACAGGCATGACGATGCGCCGTGGGGCGTATTCGGCGGCAAGTCAGGCTCCGGCGGCAAGTACGAGATCTACAATACCAGCAAGCCGCACGAGATTGCTCAATACCCGGCGAAGTTCTCCGGATTGCGCGTGAGCGAAGGCGACGTCGCCTGCTACTTCTCGCCTTCAGGCGGCGGCTACGGCGATCCGTTGGACCGCCCCGCGCAACAGGTACTGGAGGATGTGCTCGACGATTTCATTACGCCCGAGCATGCGCGCGAAGCCTATGGCGTCATATTGAAATCGGCAGATGACGGCTTTGCCTGGGCGCTCGACGCGGCCGCAACGGAGACGTTGCGGTCATCGATGCGAGGTTGAGGTCGCCTGTGATCTTGTAGACCGGAGCCGACGAAGGAGGAATTTCATGTCGCGCGTCATCGATCTCTCGCTTCTCATTGAAGACAATATGCCGGCGCATAAGCTTTTTCAGCGCCCGGTGTACACCGTCCATATGACCCATGAGAGCGCGAAGGCTCACAATCTCGGCGTGCCGGGCGATGCCATGACGTTTCAAACGAACTTCATCGCCATGGTCGATCACGTCGGCACCCATGTGGACGCTTTCCGGCATGTCAATCCAGACGGCAAGTCCGTCGACGAGATGCCGCTCGAACTGTTCATGGGCAAGGCCGTATGCTTCGATCTGCGGCATATTCCCGACCTGGGCGAGATTACCGTCGAGGATATGGTGAGAGCCGAAGCCAGATGCGGCACACAAGTGAATGGCCACATCGTGCTTCTCTGCACGGGATTTCACAAACGAAATTATCCGTCGATTGATAGTGTCTGGAAGAATCCGCTGTTGACTGTCGAAGCCACGCGCTGGCTTCACGATCGCGGGTCGCGGATGCACGGCGTTGAGGGGCCTTCAACGGACAAGCCGACCGACAACATCTTCGCGCAGCATCGGCTTTGCCGGGATCTCGGGATCTCGCATTGGGAGTGGCTGGTCAATCTTGAAGAGCTACTGGACGAAAAGGAGTTCCAGTTCTTTGGCGTCCCTCTGAAATTCAAGGGCGGGTCGGGCTCGCCGGTGAGAGCCTTCGCGGTGCTGAGTGACTGACGCGCAGACCGGCGGTCGTCGCGACCGGCACGGGGCAGGGCGTTTTTGGTTTGTAACATATTGAGGTTCGTGCAACTTTCTCTAACTACCGGTCGGAGGGCACATGGCTACGATCAATTGTGATATGGGTGAAGCATTCGGGCTCTACCGGATGGGCGACGATGCGGGCCTCATGCCTTTGATTGACATCGCGAACGTGGCGTGCGGTTTCCATGCCTCCGATTTCAACCACATGCGATCGACGGTGCGGCTGGCCAAAGCGCACGGCGTCGCTGTGGGCGCTCATCCCTCGCTGCCGGATTTGCAAGGGTTCGGCCGACGCGAGATGAAGATCGGGCGCGAGGAATTGGCCAACTGCCTGATCTACCAGATTGGCGCCTTGAAGGGTTTCCTCGACGCCGAAGGCATGAAACTCAACCATATCAAGCCCCACGGCTCACTATACGGAATGGCTGCGCGCAACGAAGACACCGCGCACGCGATTTGTGACGCTGCCGACGTGTTCAAGACCCCCTTGCTCGGCATGGTGGGAACGCTGCATGAAACGGTCTACTCCGCTCGCGGCCATCGCTTCCTGGCCGAATTCTACGCCGACCTCGACTACAGCGACGACGGAGGGGTCATCATCACGCGGGAGCATGAGGCGAAAGATCCTGCCGTCGCCGCGGCCAAGTGTCTGCGTGCCATTTCGGAAGGCAAGGTTACGACCGTCGGCGGCCGCGACGTTCGCGTAGGTGCGGAGACGATCTGCGTGCATTCAGACACACCCAACGCCGTCGCGATCGCGTCGGCTGTGCGTGGCGCTGTACCGCGTCAAGCCAATCGGTCTCAAGCCTGAGAGGTTGCCATGCCCAAAGAGATTCTCGCTCCCTTGCCGGGAGTCTTTTATCGTAAGCCGGCTCCGGACAAGCCGGCTTACAAATCCGAGGGCGATATCGTCGCGGTCGGCGACGTCGTCGGATTGATTGAAGTGATGAAGTCGTTCATCGAAGTCCACGCTGACGCGAGCGGCAAGATCGTTCGCTTTGTCGTCGGCGATGAGGAGCCGATTATGGCGGGTCAGTCGCTGCTCGAGATCGAATAGGCATGCCCATCTCACGATTGCTGATCGCCAATCGGGGGGAGATAGCCGTGCGCATTCAGCGCGCGGCGCGGGAGCTTGGTATTACAACCATTCAGGTTTACAGCGCCGCCGACGCCGAGTCGCTGGCGGTTCGCATGGCGGACGAAGCGATCAATATTGGTCCGTTCCAGGCGGCGAAATCCTACCTCAACATCGAAGCCGTTCTGGCCGCGGCCAAGGCGACCGGCGCCGACGCAATTCATCCAGGCTATGGCTTTCTCTCCGAGAATCCGGTTTTCGCAGACGCGGTAGAGGCGGCCGGGTTGATCTTCGTCGGTCCGAAAGGCGAGACGATCCGAACCATGGGCGACAAGGCCGCAGCTCGCGGTGCGGCGCAGAGGGTGGGCGTGCCCGTCGTGCCCGGTTCCGAAGGCCGTGTTGCAGATCTTGATGAAGCGCGGAGGCTCGCGGAGAAACTCGGCTTTCCCGTCATGATCAAGGCTTCGGCGGGCGGCGGCGGACGCGGCATCCGCGTCGCGGAAACCGCCGAAGCGCTTGGCGCGGCGCTCGATCAGGCCGCCGCCGAGGCCACGGCAGCTTTCGGGGATGGCGGGCTCTACCTGGAAAAGTTCATTGGCAACGCTCGCCATATCGAAGTGCAAATTCTCGGCGACGGCGTCAATGCGATTCACTGCTATGAGCGGGAATGCTCGCTGCAGCGGCGTCGGCAAAAGGTCTGGGAAGAAGCGCCAGCCGCGGTGCTTTCGCTCGACGTGCGAGAAGCGCTCTGCGCCTCGGCCGTCGCCCTCGCCAAATCCGTGAGCTACCGAGGCGCCGGAACGCTCGAATATCTCTATGACGAGAAGAGCCAGAGCTTCTATTTCATCGAGATGAACACCCGCATCCAGGTAGAGCATCCCGTGACGGAGATGATCACCGGGATCGATCTGGTGCGCGAGATGATAAGTATCGCTGGCGGCGAACCGTTGCGTTACCAGCAAAGCGACGTGCGCCTGAGCGGACACGCCATCGAGGTTCGCATCAATGCGGAGGACGGTTCGCACGATTTCCGCCCGTCGCCCGGCAAGGTGACCGCGCTGCAGGTTCCCGGCGGCATGGGCACGCGCTTCGATACGCTGCTTTATGCCGGCTATGCGGTGTCGCCTTTCTACGACTCTCTGCTTGGCAAGCTGATCGTTTGGGATACGTCGCGCGAGATGGCGCTGCGCCGCCTCGGTCGCGCGCTCGGCGAACTGAAAATCGAGGGCGTCATCACGACGGCGCCCTTGCATCAGCGTCTCGTGGAGGCGCCCGAAATCCGAGCCGGAGCATTTCACACACGGTGGTTGGAGCAATGGCTCACCACGAAGATGAAGCCGCAGGACGCCATGATGGAGCAAAGCAGCCGATGAACAGCCGATATTCGTTTGGAGGCGATGAACATATCTTCGTTGAGTGCGACGAGGCGATGTCGCTGGAGGCCTTCTTCAAGAGCTTGTCGGTAACGAAAGCGGTGCGCGCCGCCCAAATTCGCGGGGTCACCGAAATATGTCCAGCTAACGCCTCGTTCCAGATCAAGTTCGATCCGGACGTCATCAAGCCCGACGATCTCTTGCGCGAGTTGAAATCGATCGAAGCCGCCGCCGCGAGCGGCGGGCATTCCTCGCTCAAGACGCGCATTATCGAGGTCCCCGTGCTGTACAACGATCCCTGGACGCACGAAACGCTGATGCGGTTTCGCGATCGCCATCAGGCGCCTGACATGACCGACATCGAATACACTGCCAAAATCAATCACCTCGACGGCGTCGATGGGTTTGTGAAGGCGCATTCGGGCGCGCCCTGGTTTGTCTCGATGGTCGGATTCGTGGCGGGTCTTCCTTTTCTCTATCAGATGGTCGAGCGTCAGCGGCAAATTCAGTCGCCAAAATATCTGCGGCCACGCACGGATACGCCCAAGCTGACCGTCGGGCATGGCGGGTGCTTCGGCGCTATCTATTCGGTGCGAGGCGCCGGCGGCTATCAGATGTTCGGCATCACACCGATGCCGATCTACGATCCCAATCAGGAGATCAAGTATCTGAAGGACTTCATGTGCCTCTTCAACCCGGGCGATATCGTGAAGTGGCGGCCGATCGATCGCGCCGAATACGATCAAACCGTCGCGGACGTCGAGGCTGGAAAATTTACCCCGCGGATATCCAACGTCACCTTTTCGCTGGACGAATTTCACGCCGACATCGACGGAACCAACGCCAAGCTGACAGGGGCGCTCTATGGCCATTAAAGTCGTCAAACCCGGTCTTTCGACCACAGTGCAGGATCTTGGCCGACCCGGATATTATCATATCGGCATTCCGATCTCGGGCGGCATGGACCGGTTCGCGCTATGCGCCGCCAATTGGCTTGTCGGCAACAAGGAAGATGCCGCTGTTCTCGAAGCGACCTTCCTGGGTCCCGAGCTGGAGTTCACGTCGGATGTGACCGTCGCGATCACCGGCGCGGAATTGCCGCCGAAGCTCGACGGGCAGCCGCGCGCAACCTGGACCTCCTTCAAGGTCAAGAAGGGCCAGACGCTGGCATTTGATTTTCTGAGGACGGGAGCCCGCGCTTATATCGCTATCTCGGGTGGCGTCGATGTGCCGGTCGTTCTCGGTTCGCGCGCGACCTATACGCTTGGCGCCCTTGGCGGATATCTGGGCCGCAAGCTCGCCGCGGGTGACGAACTGCCGCTGGGCTCCGGCGGAGAGATCGCCGAGAGCCGTGAGGTTCCGGCGCGGCTGCGTCGTGCACCCGGTTCTCCCGCAGAATTGCGCATGATGCCCGGCCTATATTGGCATCGCATCACGGAACTGGCGGGCAAGTACTTCTTTGAGGATACCTGGAAAGTGGCGCCGGAGGCTGATCGGATCGGTTACCGATTCCGTGGCGGGCGACCGCTGGACTTCGTGCCCCGGGAACCGCCGTTTGGGGCTGGCTCCGACCCCTCCAACATCGTCGACGCTTGCTACCCCTATGGTTCCGTCCAGGTACCGGGCGGGACCGAGCCTATCATTCTGCATCGCGACGCCGTTTCTGGCGGCGGCTACTTCATGATCGGCACGATCATTTCCGCCGACATGGACCTGATCGGGCAATTGCAGCCGAACGCTACCGCGCGCTTCACATCGGTTACGATGGAACAGGCATTGGCGGCCCGACATGACCGGAAAAAGCTGCTCAACGAGGTCCGCGAAAGTCTCTAGGGCATCGTATCGGCGATCCGAGCGCATCAGACTGACGCGATCCCGGCAGCGGAAGTGAGTGGCACGCCGATCACCGAAGCGTTTCCCCGGGACGGGGCTCCCCCCTATATGATCCGGGGACCGCGATCGGCCCCGAAGCAGTCCGTGCGATTGTAGGGGACAATCTGGTTTGAGCGTAAAGGAGAGCGAAATTGCCCCATCCCGCATTGACCCAGAATTCCGTTGCCGTCGTTACCGGCGGTGCGGCGGGCATCGGCCTTGCGGCGGCCACGAAATTCGCGCGCCTGGGCTTGCGGGTATGTGTCGCGGATCTTGGTGAAGAACGGCTCGCCAGTGCCGCGGCCGTTCTTTCCGGGGCGGCATCGAACGGTGCCGCAAGTATCATGACGATGGCGGCCGATGTCAGTCGCATCGACGATGTCAAGAAACTGGAACTTGCGGTGCGGCAGCGGTTCGGCGGTATCGACGTTCTGATGAATAATGCCGGCGTGCAGCCTGGCAGCGGGATGTTTGGACCTGCCGCGAACTGGCAGAATGTGATTGGCATCAATCTGTGGGGTGTCATCCATGGCACGCAGGTCTTCGTCCCCGGCATGATCGAGCGCGGGCGCCCCGGCCTCATCATCAATACCGGTTCGAAGCAGGGCATCACGACGCCGCCCGGAGATCCCGCCTACAATGTTGCCAAGGCCGGCGTGAAGGCTTTCACGGAGGCTCTGCAACATGAATTGAGGAATCTCCCGGACGCCCGGCTTAGCGCGCATCTCCTGATCCCCGGTTTCGTCTTCACCGGATTGACCGCCAAAGGCCGCACCGAAAAGCCCGCCGCCGCGTGGACGCCGGAGCAAACCGTCGACTTCATGATCGAACAGCTGTCGGCCGGAGACTTTTACATTCTCTGCCCGGACAATGATGTGCCCCGGCATGTCGATGAGCGCCGAATTCTGTGGGCCGCGGGAGACATCGTCGAGAACAGGCCGGCACTGTCGCGCTGGCATCCGGATTACGCGGATGCCTTCGCAAAATTTATGAACGTGCGCTAGCAGCCACCAGCGTCGGCGTCCGTCCGGACACGCGCGCTCATAGGCTGACCGCCAGCACTAACCTGCAGCACCTTTGCCAGGCCTATTTGGTCAAGCCCATTTGGCGCCGCCTGATGAATCCAATCGGCGACCGCTTTGTGTCAGCGTTGCGGTCGTCATGCTACTGCTGATGCCATTCGTGAGACCAAAGACCATCGATATCTGATGGCCCGGACGCCGGCGTTGCTAATCCACCCGTGGATCAGAATTTCGTGCCTTCAGGATCAAGCGCACCCGGGCCGTTCCGAGACCGCCCAAAGCTTGTTTGATTGTAGAGGCTTGTTCGATTGTAAATCGCCGGACGCATGATACTTTTTGCGGCTTAGGCCATGGCCATATTAGGCGACAAGTCACACACTATGCGCACCGCAGGGCGCTAACATGAAGACGGCCGACAAGATTGAGCGAAGTGGGGAATTGGTCGGCATGAGAGTTGGCCGAAGCCGTGCGATGCCTTTAGGCACGTTGGCCTTCGTTCTCGGCCTCGTCGCTTGCATCCATCTTGCAATCTGGGCGCTGAAAAATCCGGCGACGACGGCAGCGTCCGTCCAGGACAGGCTGGCGAGCGTTTCGTACAATCGTTTCGAGGGCTCTCCCTCTGCCGGACGGAAAGTGCCCGAGGCGAGGATTCGGGCCGATCTCACCGCCATCGCCGGGCAAGCCAAGGCGGTGCGCACTTATGCTTCAACCCAGGGGCTGGAGCGGGTTCCAAAGATTGCGGCTGAGCTCGGGCTTAACGTCACGCTTGGCGCCTGGATCGACAACGACAATGCCCGAAACGAGCGTGAGATCGCATCGGCCCTCGATTTGGCCAGACACAATCCCAATGTCAAGCGTCTGGTCGTGGGCAATGAAACGGTGTTCCGGCACGAGCACAGTGTGGCCGATCTCATCCCGATTATTCAGCGCGTGAAACGGGAAAGTCCGGTTCCGGTAGGGTGTGCGGAAAACTGGCGAATCTTCATCGAACATCCGGAACTCGGCGACGTGGTAGACCAGATCTTTGCTCACATCATCCCTTACTGGGAGGGCGTGCCAAAGGAGACCGCCGTTGATCGGTCGCTGGAGATTTACGACCAACTGCAGGCAGCTTTCCCGGGCAAGACCATCGTCGTCGGAGAACTCGGCTGGCCGAGCGCCGGCCGCAACTTCGAGCAATCCATGCCGCGCCCGATCGCCCAGGCCGTGGTGTTACGTGATTTCGTCGCGCGCGCCACCGCGCTCGGCATCGACTACAATATCGTGGAGGCGATCGATCAGCCGGAGAAATTATTCGAGGGCAATGTCGGTCCTTACTGGGGCATCCTCGATGCGAAGTTGCGGCCGAAATTTGCCTGGACGGGGCGGTTGGTGGATCCCGAATACTGGAAGGCAGCGGGGTGCGCTGTCCTCGTTGGATTGTTGTTATCGCTCTCCGTTCTGCTGCTTCCCGGGGCGACCATTGGACAGGTGGCATTGCTTGCCGGCGCCGACCATGTGATCGGCGATTGGTGCGCCAGCGTGCTCGGCTACTGGCACGCCCATTATTTTCTGCATGGCGAGGTGATTGCGTTCGGCATCGGGTTGCCGCTGATGGGGCTGCTCGCGCCGATTCTGCTTTCGCGCGTAGGCGAGTTGGCGGCGGTGACTTTTGGCCGCAATCCCGAGCGGCTGCTGGCGATATCGCCGCCGCGCCCGGACGTTGCTACGCCAATGGTATCGATCCATATTCCCGCGTACCGGGAGCCGCCGGAGATGCTGTTGCGCACCATCGATTCGGTGGCGCGGCTCGAATACCCGAATTTTGAATGCGTGGTTATCATCAACAATACGCCGGATCCGGCGTTCTGGCAGCCGATCGAGGCCCGCTGCCGCGAACTCGGTCCGCGTTTCAAGTTTCTACGCGTCGAAAACCTCCAGGGGTTCAAGGCCGCAGCACTCCGGCTTGCGATGGTGGAGACCGCAGCCGATGCCGAGATCATTGGCGTCATCGATGCCGACTATGTGGTCGATCCCCGATGGCTCATCGATCTGGTCCCGAGCTTTGCTGATCCCGAGGTTGGCCTTATTCAGGCGCCGCAGGATCATCGCGACGCCGATCGCAGTTTCATTCATTCCGCCATGAACGCCGAATATGCCGGCTTCTTCGATATCGGCATGGTCGAGCGCAACGAGTTCAACGCCATCATCGTTCACGGCACCATGTGCCTGATCCGCCGCACGGCAATGGCAGCCGCCGGCGGCTGGTCGAGCGACACGATTTGCGAGGATAGCGACCTCGGGCTGTCAATCATGGAACTCGGCTGGCGCGCGCATTACACCAACCACCGCTATGGCTGGGGATTGCTGCCGCAGGATTATCAGGCCTTCAGGGTTCAGCGGGCACGCTGGGCCACGGGCGCGGTGCAGATCGTCAAGAAACACTGGCGCAAGTTCCTGCCGGGGACCAGCCGGCTCGACCATGATCAGAAGCGGGAATTCCTGTTGGGCTGGCTCAACTGGTTCGTCGCTGAAACCATTGCCGTTGGGGCGGCGCTGCTCAACTTGATCTGGGTGCCGTTCGTCGCGCTCGATATCGTCGCCGTTCCCGATGTCCTGCTCACGTTCCCGATCATAGCGGCGTTTTTCGTAACACTTGTACATTTTGCCTGCGCCTACCGCATGCGCGTCGCAGTTTCATATTGGCAGATGCTGGGCGCGATGATCGTATTCATGTCCGTTCAGTGGACGGTCGCGAGTGCGGCCTTTAAAGCCGCGCTTCCGGCGAGCCACAGCTTCTTCCATCGTACTCGAAAGGGCGGCGGGGCAGCCGTGAGTCCGCGGATTATTACGATGCCGGAAATGCTGCTCGGCGCGTTGCTGGCCGCCGGCGCCGTTACGATCTATGCGGTCAATATCTATCGTCACCTCGAGTCCGACTTGTTTGCAACGATCCTCCTGCTTCAGAGCCTGCCGTTCCTGTCGGCCGTAGCACTGGTGTGGCTGGAGCGCCTCGGTGAGCGTAAATTGAAGAAAATATCGCCGACGCGAGCGGCAAGCTGATGGACCAGAAATTCAAGAACACAGTCGACATGGCCGGCAAGTATTCCTGGGCAACCGCCGTGCGCCACGAGGAAAACGGCCGCCTTGAGGCCAGCCCCCTGGCACGGCAGATGGTCGCCGGCGGCAAACACGGCGAGTCCCGGCAGCACTATGACCCGTTGGTGCTGGACATGTACAACAAGCTCGGCGGGGCGAGTGTGATGTTGCGTGCGTCACTTTGCGCGCCTGCATGAAGGCGTGAAACTGTACGGTCAGGCCGAGCACGCGCTGCGCGAGTTCAAGCTGAACGATCCTTGGTATGTCAAGCCGACCGAACGGGATGGCCGGGGCTGGGGCGCCACCGAGGCGATTCGCGGCAGTGTTGAAAACGATTGCCGATATGCTCGAGAACGGACTTGAAACACAGGTCGAGCCCTTTCCCGAGAGCGACAAGGAGTTTTCCGACATTCTCGTCCAGCTTCGCCAGCTGGATCCCTAAAGGCCAAGTTGGTCATCGGCGGTTTTCTGAACCACCCCTACGGCCGGAAAAGCAGCGATGCCTGGAGTGCATGTACTATCTCGTGCCCCGAAAATGGCGCGATTTGTCGGAGTGCAGTGCTCTGGGGGGGCGATAAAAATTTAGCCAGCCAGGATTGAAAACTAAGGGTCGTTTGATTAATGGTCGGCCCTATCCATTAATCTTAACCATTCTGCCGCCATCTCGCGCAGAATGCGCCGGGATTCTTGATCATTCGTTTGTCTTGCCAACTTCACGCAAAGCTCAGCGTAGCCGATGTATTCCTCTCGCTTTTCAATTGTCGGAATCGCCATAGATGACCTCGTTCGAATCGCGGTAATAGGCTCCAAGTAACGCCGCTCAGACGACCATTCTCAAGATTTCACGGGCGCCAATGCTACACATGCCATGTCGTTGTGGCAGATTGAATTCGTGAGTCCGTTGTCCCAGGCGATCTTCACGGCGCTCCAATCGTTTTCTACGACTTCGCCTCGGTCCGCCCTGCGGCCTTTCCAGTAGACCTGCTCGCCAATCTTCAACAATCTGGATCGATCTCCGCTCATCCTAATTGACCATGTCTAGCTGTTCAGACTCTGCGCAGGCTGCACTTCACCGGATCGAATCATATCCTGGAGGCCTTCTATCACCTGCTTCGTCGCAAACGGCTTCTGGAAGAATCGACTGTTGGCGGGTCTGTCGCGGTCAGACAACTCCATTGTTCCCGACACCAAAATGATCTTGATGGCCGGCCATCGGTGCTGGACGGTTCGAGCAAGTCCTAAGCCGTCCATGCTGCCGGGCATTTGGATGTCTGTGAAAAGTAGCGCTATGTCCGAACGGCTTTCCAGAATGGCAACCGCTTCGTCCGCATTCGCCGCTTCGACCGCCATAAACCCGGCGTCGGCAACGACGTTCGCCGCACACATACGTAACATCTCGTCGTCTTCCACCACCAAGACCGCGGAAACAGGAAGAGGTCGGGGCAAAGGCATGACTACCTCAGGTTTTCGTAGATGAGCCGACCATTAACCGCGCCAAGCGCTCGATTTGGTCACCGACGGTGTCTTCGCAAGCTCGGATCAGTTCACTTCCCGCCTCATGATGAGTGAGACATTTTGGCCGCCGAAGCCGAACGAATTCGACATTGCTGTTGTGAGGCGGGCGTCTCTTGCTCTATTAGGCACGACGTCAAACGGGATTGCCGGATCCGGAACATCGTAGTTGATGGTAGGTGGAATGCGCTGGTGTTCCAGCGTCAACAGGGTGAATACCGCTTCTATGATGCCGGCAGCAGAGAGAGTGTGTCCGATCATCGATTTGTTGGATGAAACGGGAATCTTGCGGGCATGATCGCCAAACACGGCAGCGGCGCCGAGATATTCCATCTTGTCGTTCTCTGGTGTACTCGTTCCGTGAGCGTTGATGTAGTCGATCTGATCGAAGGTCATGCCTGCATCGGTGAGAGCGTCGCGTATGCAGTCGGCGATCGGAACCCCGTCCGGTTTGGGACGGGTACGATGGAAAGTGTCTGCCAATTCGCCGCAGCCGGCGATCACGCCCAAGATCTTCGCGCCGCGCGATTGCGCGGCGTCCAGGCTCTCCAGCACGAGCGCCCCGGCACCTTCAGCCATCACGAATCCTTGCCGGTTCTTCGAAAAGGGCTTCGATGCGCGACGCGGGTCGTCGTTGTGAGTAGATAGCGCCGACAGGAGGGAAAATCGCACCATCGCCTCGGCATTGACGGAACCGTCGGTTGCGACGCATAGCGCGGCGCCGGTTTCTCCGCGTCGAATTGCCTCGACGCCGAGCTGGATCGCTGTTGCGCCCGACGCGCAGGCCGTCGAGACCGAGATGGGCGATCCCTTGGTGCCGAAGGTCTCGCAGAGGTGGTCCGCAACCGAGCCGAACAGATAGCGGGCGTGGACGCGCGTGAAGCGCCCGCCGCCGCTGGTCCGGAGCAGGATGTCGTAGTCTATGGGGCCCGCTTCGCCGGAGGCCCGTGCGATTTCTTCGCGTTGCGGCCACTCGACTTCGACCGGCGCCAGACCGAGAAACAATGGGCCTGGAAAATCGCCCTTTCGTCCAATTTCCGATTGGCCGATAGCCTCTTCGATGACGATATCTGCCAGGCGCTCGGCCAGCGTTGTCGAGGAGAACGGCTTGACCTCGACGAAGTCGATGGTGCCGGCGATACGCGTCTTCAGTCCATGGGTGGAGAAGCGCCGGATGGTGCTTATTCCAGACTCTCCGGCGGTAATTTTCGTCCAATTCTCGATCTTGCCCCCGCCAAGCGACGTGATCACTCCCATGCCGGTAACGACGACGATAGGACGATTGAGGCCGTCACGCGTCGTCGTCTTCGCGTTACGCGGCTTTGTGGATGCCAAGCCGGTTTCAAGGAGTGTCGTCATGAGACGGCCTCTACGAGCGCCATTCCTTCGCCGCGCCAATGACCGACGCCGACCGCTACTATCTGGGCCGGCATGACGTCGATCTCGGTCTCTCGACCGGATGTATCGTTTGGAGGAACCAACGCACCGCGGGATACGCTCAACGAAGCAAGGGCCAATGCTAACGGGAATTGCGCTTCGCTGAGATGTCCGAAGGACGTGCTGATCGCGCGGACGGGAACATCCCCATGTGCCGACAGGAAGGCTGCCTCTTCCATAGTGGCAACCGCAGCGCCTGTCGCGGCCGTGTAGATCGCGGTTGCATTCTCGGTGACCCCCAGGGATGCCCAGAGACCTCCCAGGGCGCTTTCGACTCCGCCCGGGACAGCTCGGGAGGAATGACCGGAGACGACGTTGACGAGCCGTGCAAACGGCTTGGCGCCTCGGCGCTCCGCATGAGGTCTCGACTCAAGCACCAGGAATACGCCACCCGATCCCAAAGCAAAGCCACCGCCGTTACGGGACCAGACTGATGCGAAGTCCTTCTTGAGATTGAAGCCGCCGCATTCGTAAAGCATCAGCATTTCTTTGCGCTCGCCATTGTGCGCGGCGCCGACCAAGGCAACCTCGCTCTGTCCGGAGGCGATCTTCGCCCATGCAATCCGGATGGCATCTACGCCCGCGGTCTCCTCGCCCATAAAGGTCCGTGACGATCCGGACACGCCGTGGACGATCGATATGTTGCCGGCAAGCAGATTGGATAGCTGCGCGAGGAACAGGGTAGGGCGCAGGTCGTTCATCAGCCGTTCGTTAAGAGCTCCCGACCTTGCGTCGGCACGCGCGGTCAAAATCGCGGCGTCGACATCGAGGTCGCGCTCGCCGCCCCCCGCAGCGACGATCATGTCGGTCCGAGCCAGGATTTCCTTGTCGTCCTTGATGCCTGCTGAGTCCAAGGCAAGACCGGCTGCGTAGGTGCCGATGCGCTGCCACGCTTCCATCTGGCGCTGGTCGCCTTTTTTCGGAATCTGGCTGTCAAGATCAAGCGGTACCAAAGGGTGGATCATCCACGGCGCATATTTTTCCAGATCGATGTTTACGCGGCCGCTGCAGAGAGCGTCCCAATTCGCTTCCAAACCGTCCCCCAGGGAGGAGACGAGCCCGATGCCGGTTATCCACGTTTCGCGTCGGTCTGCCGGTAGCTGCAACATTAGCGCAATCCACAGGCGAGATCGCGGCTTCGCAATCGTCCGCGGCGGATCGCCCACCGTTCATGGCTGTGGTGCATCACGCGATCGAGCGCTGCCCGTGAACCCAACGTCTTCTCGGGGATGCAGGCGATGACGGCATTGCGATCCTCAATGAATTGCTCATCGACGATCCATGTCCGCAGCTCCTCACCGGCGAGTCGGGCCGCGATCCGGTCAGGTATCGGATCAATGTCGTTTGCCACCAGCACATTCATCACGATCCGGCCGCCCGGTGCCAGACGGGCGCGGATGGCGTCGCAGGTCTCCACATCGAACTCCTCGGTGAAACGGAATCCCGGTCCACCGACATCGATCGCAATGCCGTCGTAGTATTTGCGGTCATCGAACACGAATTTTCGAAAGTCGGAGACGATGCAGGGTACTTCGTCCGGCAGATCGAAATACCTGTGCGCGAGCACGAAACTGATCGGGTTAACGTCGACGACGGTTAATCTCTTGCCGAGACGCGACAGCCGTGTCGCAAGATTCCCGCCGCCACAACCCAGGACGAGGATTTGTTCGGAGCGGGACAGGAGTTCGTCCATGAGCTTGACGTAGGTGAACACGCTTTCGCCGCCTGGCGTCGCCTGGCTTTGTCTTATCCCTTCTTCGAAGTACACGCGTGTACCGTCCCAAGAACACTCGACGATATCGATCTGCCCATTCTTCCCTTGGTAGCGACCCAGTAATTTCACGGCACGTAACCACATTAAGAGTCGAGCATCAGAACACATGCACCAAACATCTCTTATCATGTAATGTGTGGAGCGCCAACTTTTTCAGGTATCCATCGAGAAAATTCGATACAAGTCTCAGTCCTCAGTCTGTTGCAACCGCCGGAATTTGTAACTGATAGATTTTGCATCTAAATTGATGCTTGAAACAGTAGTTCGTATGGTGTAGATATATTGAATGCGAATCTCACCGGAGGCCGCCATTTCATGATTACGGCCAACCAACTCAGGGCCGCCCGTGCGCTCCTGAACATTGATCAGCGGCAAACTGCCGACCTGGCAGATCTTTCAGTTCCTACCATCCAACGCATGGAAGCGAGCGACGGCGTCATCCGCGGGAACGTCGATTCTCTGATGAAGCTGGTTTCCGCACTGGAGAATGCGGGGATCGAATTGATCAACCCGGGTGTTGCTAGCTCAGCCGGTGGTCGAGGCGTTCGTCTCAGGGAACATGTTACAAAGCCAAAGATGAAGAACATCAAGCAACCCAAATCCTCCCCCGCGCGGGCTTTGGAACGAGCTCGATGAATAACGTGGTTCTCGGAACAGCGGATTTGTCGATCGAAGATGATGAAAACGCTGAAGACAAGCGTACTCGCAAGCGGGTTCTGGCGCCTTAAGGCGCATAGATGGCATTTGGGTGCCTATGGGTGTCCGACGTGCGCGCGGGAAAGGTCTTCCGTGTCGATCTGGACGACAAAGTTACGATCGTCGCCGACGTACCGAGTCGCCCCTTCGGTCTGGGCTTTTTACCTGACGGGGATTTATTGGTCGCCTCGGTGACCCGGCGGCTGATCCTGAAATTCGGTGCCGAGAAGCCCGTCATCCATGCCGACATGACCGATGTCGCATCAGGATATCTGCGGGGCCGGGCCGTCACGTGGTAGCGTGTGAGTTGGGCGGACAAGACGGTCGGACGCATTTCTGCCTGACGGTAGCCGCCAATCTTCACGACTATCCCAACCGTCAGCAGACAGCCCGAGTCGAAACGACGACAGTCGACGTGCCGGGAGCCGTGAGCTCCATACGTTTCGCGGAAATTGGCTCGCATTAGCATCCCGGTTGACTTGGTCAGTCGCCGCCCAATCGAAGCCCAGAAAGCTAAAGATGGAACTCTCGGACAAGAAGATATCGAAAAAAACGCCATCGCCATACATCGCTGGCCTTCTGTGTCGGTGTCCGCGCTGCGGCTCGGGAAAGTTGTTTGAGGGGTTCTTGACCCTGAAATCCAAGTGCGACGTCTGCGGCCTCGACTTCGGCTTCGCCGACGCTGGCGACGGGCCTGCCGTATTCGTCATTATGATTGCGGGCGCCATTGTCGTAGGAGCCGCTCTGGTGACTGAGGTTAAATATCAGCCGCCGTACTGGGTCCACGCGGCGCTGTGGATCCCGTTGATCCTGATACTCACGCTATGGCCCTTGCGAGGCTTAAAAAGTCTTTTGATCGCGTTGCAGTATCATCACAAGGCATCGCAGGGAAAACTTGTTCCGCGAGCCGAAGAATAAGCCGCCTTGGCAGATCATGCGTTAGAACCTACGCTGACATTGCGACTGCCATGACGTCCGCCTGGACGACGCTTTTGAACTTCGCAAAATTGTCCTGAAACATCTGCACAAGCTTGGCCGCAGCGGCGTCGTATGCCTCCTTGTCGCTCCATGTCTCCCGGGGCTGCAAGATACGGCTGTCGACGCCCTTGACCGATGCGGGCACCTGAAAGCCGAAATGCTTGTCGATGTAGAATTCGCCGTCGTTGAGCGTGCCGTCGAGTGCGGCCGTCAGCAGAGTACGGGTCACCTTGATGGGCATCCGTTGTCCGACCCCGTATTTTCCTCCGGTCCAACCGGTGTTCACGAGCCAGCAGTTTACGTTGTGCTTTGCGATAAGTGAGCGCAGCAGATCGCCGTAGACCGATGGTTGTCGTGGCATGAACGGGGCACCGAAGCAGGTCGAAAAGGTGGCTTCGGGTTCGACCACGCCCTTTTCCGTTCCGGCAACCTTGGCGGTGTACCCCGACAGGAAATGAAACATGGCTTCCGCCGCTGTCAGCTTGGCAATGGGAGGCATTACGCCGAAGGCGTCCGCAGTCAGCATCACGAGATTCTTCGGGTGTCCGGCGCGTCCGGTCTTTGAAGCGTTGGGAATGAAGTGCATCGGATACGCAGCGCGCGTATTCTCCGTCTTCGAGCCATCGTCGAAATCGCAAACGCGCGTTATAGGATCGAAGGCAACGTTCTCCAGGACCGTTCCGAAGCGCTGCGTGGTCGCATAAATGGCCGGCTCGGCTTCAGCGCTCAGCTTGATTGCCTTCGCATAGCAGCCGCCCTCGAAATTGAAGATGCCCTTGGAGCCCCAACCGTGCTCGTCGTCACCGATCAGCGTGCGCCCCGGATCGGCGGACAGGGTTGTTTTCCCGGTTCCAGACAAACCGAAGAAGATGGCCGCGTCACCCTGCGGACCGACGTTTGCAGAACAATGCATCGGCATGACGTTCCGTGCGGGAAGAAAGTAATTCAACGTCGTAAACACGGCCTTCTTGATCTCACCGGCATACGAACTTCCCCCTATCAAGACGATCTTTCGCGAAAAATCGATCGCGATCACCGTATCGCTGCGCACGCCATGACGTTTGGGATCCGCCTTGAAGGTCGGGCAGCAGTGGATCGTGAGTTCCGGCAGGAATGTCGCGAGTTCGCTGCGGTTAGGTCTTAGCAACAGAGTGCGGATGAAAAGCGAGTGCCAGGCAAGCTCAGTGAAGACGCGCGTACGTATTCCGAATTCCGGATCGGCGCCGGCGCGTAGATCCTGGGCATACAAGGTCTTGCCGGCGGAGTGAGCAATGAAGTCTTGGTACAGTCGCGCAAATTGTGCGGGCGTGATCTTGCCGTTGTTTTCCCACCAGATAGTCTGCTCCGTCTGGTCGTCACAGACAATATACTTGTCTTTTGGGCTGCGGCCGGTGTGCACGCCGGTTTCAGCGCACAACGCGCCACCGGACGTGACCTGCGCTTCACCGCCCTTGAGGGCGCATTCGTATAGTTCGGGTTCGAGGAAATTCCAGTTCAACCCTTTGAGATCTCTGAACCCGAATTTGTCCGCGCCGAATTCCGGGTTGCGTGTGCCTTGTTCCAACATTTCGTTTCTCCCTGGGCGCAGATTAGGACATGCATGCTATGTCGACGACGACGGGTTTACTGTCGTGCGAAGGCCGGCGCGGACGCCGCAACGCCCAATCGCAGCCGATGTCTTTGGAAAACTTCGCCATGTAATGCCTGTTGGCGGCCCGACGCGGCCTAGGCAGGCAGGCGACGAGGACGTTTCGGTTCAGAAGCCCCGGCTGATCGAATATCCATGAACTCATGTGACCTTCGGAGAGGTCGCTGCCGATCATGTCAGGCGTCGCATCGAAATCGGTCGCGACAAGCATGTTCAGGATGGCGCGTCCGCCGGGATTCAGCCGTGCCGTTATCGAATGACAGGTTGCCGGATCGAACTGTTCTTCATAGCAAAACCCGGGTCCGCCGACGTCGATCGCTATGGCGTCGAAGCTGCGCGTCTCTGCCGCCAGATATTCCTTGAAATCTTCGACTATGCAGAAGATTTCCTTCGGCATTCCGAAGAATCGCTTGGCGAGGTCGAAGCTAACCGGGTTGTGGTCGACGACGGTCACGCTCTTGTCCGGGCGCGCCAGCATCGTCGCAAGGTTTCCTCCGCCACAGCCAAGAAGGAGGACATTCTTCGCGTCGCCCAAAAAGGCCTCCATCATCTTCACATATGGGAGGCGACTCTCCCCGGACGCCGAGCTTTGGCTCTGGAAAATCTCGCCTTCGCGATAGAGGCGGTCGCCCGTTCGTTCGCTTTCCCAGATCGCGATCTCGCCCAGCTTGCCCTTGTATTTGCCGAGGATCTTCAAAACCACTCTCGTTAATTGTGATGTATTTACCATCAGTAACGATCTTCCATAGATGTATAGCTAACGATCATATTTGAGTCTAGTCACATCTCTGAAGGTGGCCCGTCCCAAGCGATGCGTTTGCTGAGCCGTTATGCCGTCAAAAATCAGTACGTGGCATCGACGGCGGCGTGCGCGTTTGCTCCGAAGCTGGCCACGCAGACGCTGATCAGTGCCGACCACAGTATGGGGGCAGCCGCGTGCGGGCCGAGATGCCAGTTCATCGAAACCAGGATGGCGGGAGGCGGCTGCAGGGCAAATGATGCGCATCCGATGGACGCAAAAAGGAGACAGATGGCGAGCGTACCGGCTGTTCGATCAGGTTCGGAGGATGACATGAGGCGCGATGCGTGGCGAATTCGCGTGCTCGTCAGTGTAACGTAGCGGTGCTTTGTCAGAGCCACCCCCGCAGCGAACACCACGTAGATCAATGGCAGTAACGACACCACCGACAACGCCGGGTCGCGACCAGACGTGCTGGAATCATCATCCCGATATTGTGCGAAAAGGACCACCAACGGCGTCATCACAAGGACTATTCCGGCTTGAACGCCCCCCGCGATAAAG
>Ga0207930_1000027_pt1 | contig 37069 bp, 37 predicted proteins | sample NGESurshal092012_7_FD_184477 | JGI IMG/M metagenome (GOLD analysis project Ga0207930, IMG submission 184477) | Arctic peat soil microbial communities from Barrow, Alaska - NGEE Surface sample 210-3 shallow-092012 (SPAdes) | ecosystem: Environmental > Terrestrial > Soil > Wetlands > Peat ... | reverse complement strand
GCAGGAAATTTTTTTCCTCCTCGTCCCGCAGAATCACGACCGGCATGTTCGCGATCGGGTCGACGATCAGCGCTTTCACATCCATCTTGATGCTCAAAGCAACCTCTTCCAAGACTCAATCTAGGGAGAAAGCGCGGATAAAGCAAGGAGGAGGCCGGAATACACAGGCAATCTTGGCTAATAACTCATTTTTTTAGAATGAATTAGAGGAGATTTCCAGATCATGCAGGGCACGCCCGGATGAAGGAGCGATCCGAGGATTTCCTAGAAGGTGCCCGTGCCAGGATCGGCATTTGTCGCCCACATGCTTTGGCCTCGCACGTTCACTCTTCTAAGAAAATCCGCCTCTCCCTCCCTCTCTATTCTTCCGAGCAGCGAATTCGGAAATCCCCGCTCGATCCTTACGTCCACGAGCGTGCCTGGGCGCAACGCCGACTCCCCCGCAATGTTCACGACGCGGTTGCAGCGGGAGCGGCCGGAGCAGATGAGCCGCTTTCTGTCGAGACCCTCGATGAGCACCTCGAGCGTGCGCCCCTCCATCTCGCGGTTCAGCTGTCGCTGGATCTCCTGCTGAATCACCATGAGGCGAGCGAGGCGAAAGGACGCCTCTCGCGGCGTGACGTCGTGCTCCCATCGGAGCGCGGCTGTCTGCGGGCGAGGCGAATACGTGAAAGAAAAGACTCCGGCGAACCTCACCTCTTCGAGCAGCGAGAGCGTTGCGGCGAAGTCGTCGTCCGTCTCGCCCGGAAAGCCCACGATGACGTCGGTCGAGAGCGCGAGGTCCGGAATGGTGCCGTGAAGAGACCCCACGAGGTCGAGATACTCGGCGCGCGTGTACTGGCGCTTCATTCGGCGCAACACCGCGTCGGAGCCCGACTGGACCGGCAGGTGCAGGGCGGGGACGACCGCGGGAGTGTCCGCCATCGCCGCGATGAGGCGGGCGGAAAAATTGCGCGGGTGGGACGTCACGAAGCGCAGGCGTTGGAGCCCTGGCAGCACGCCGACCGCGCGAAGGAGATCCGCGAGATCCTCGCCGGTCTCCGGATCACGGAATGCGTTCACGGTCTGTCCGAGGAGCTCGATCTCCAGGGCCCCCTCGCCGAGCAAGCGGCGGGACTCGTCCACGACGTCGCGTAGCCGGCGATTGCGCTCGCGCCCGCGCGTGCGGGGGACGACGCAGAACGTGCAGTTCTTGTTGCAGCCTTCGATGACCGTAATCGCGGCTCGGTGCGGCGCCGAGCGCGCGATCGCGCCTGGCGTGTAGACGACCTCGTCCGGGTCGAAGCCCGTCTCACAGGGCCGGTCGTCCTCTTCCTCGACGCGGCGCAGAACCGACGGCAGGGCCTCGATGCGTCCCGTTCCGAGCACGAAGTCGACCTGCGGCAGGCGCTCGAGAAGTCTCTCCCCCTCCTGCTGCGCGACGCAGCCGCAGACGCCGAGCACGGTATCCGGACGTTCGCGCTTCAGCTTCGCGAGGCGTCCGAGGCGGTCGTAGACCTTCTGCTCGGCCTTGTCGCGAACCGAGCAGGTGTTGAGGAGAATGACGCCGGCTTCTTCGGGCGACGCCGCTTCGGAGAATCCTTCGCGAGCGAGAAGTCCGACGAAGCGCCGCCCGTCGAGGACGTTCATCTGGCAGCCCCACGTCTCCACGAAGACGCTTCGGGCCTGGCGGCGGAACGGGCGTACGCTCACTTCGCGAGCTTAGCAGGCGCCGGGAACGCTACCGCAGCCAGCCCGGAGGCGCATTCGACTTGCGGGCCTCCTCGGAAAGGTCGTCGAAGGCCTTGCGCGCGTCCTCGAGCTCCTGGCGCGCCTTCGCGAGATCTTCGCGCGCCTTGTCCCATGCAGGCTTGACGACGGCGTCGCGCCTGTTGCCGTCGCTCATCGCGTAGAAGTCGTTCTCGAGCTGCTTCGCTTTCGTCTCCAGTTCACGCACGCGCGACTCGCCGTTCGAAACGGCCGCTTTCGAACGATCCACGAGGCTCTTCCAGTCGTCTTCGTTCCGCCCCTTGTCGTCGCGAGCGACGTAAGGCGCGCTCGGCGACGGAACCGCCGTAGAGGCTACTTTTCCGGAGGCCTTTCCCGGAGGACTCTTGCCGGCCGCGCCCTTGGGAGTCGGCGTTGGGGAGCCGCCCTTTCTCAGGTTGTCGTTCGTGATCGTTCCGAGGGATTTTTTCGGCGGCTGATCCTTGTGCGCTTCCTTGGAGAGTCTCACGGCGTCCGCGAGCGAGCGTCCGGTTCCCGAGGTCCGGGGTCTGCCTCCGGAGAGGACCGGCGCGGTCGAAGTCGGGACCGGGGTGAGCGACGTCGCGGACGCCGGGGTGGGCTCCGGGGTCAGGCCGGACAGCGCGGGCTCCTGCGCGGCGCTGGCCGCCAGAGCGAGGGACGCGATGGTCGCGAGCGAGATCAGCGCCTCACGGGTCCTTCGATTCATGGCCTTGATGTTCCTTCCCGGCCGTAGCGGTCCGCGAGCCGGACCACGTCGTCGAGCTCCGGCGTCGAGACCTCGACGACGAGGCAGTCGGCTTCGCCCGCATACATCCGGTGCCGCGTCCCGGGCTCCACGTGAAAGCTCTCTCCAGCACCGAGGTGGAGATCGGCCTTTTCCCCGGCCCTCTCGACCTCGAGTCCAAGAATTCCCTCGAGGACGTGAACCGTCTCTTCCTTGCGATTGTGGTACTGGTACGAGAGCGACTCTCCCGCCCGGATCAGGATCAGCTTGCCGGCGTAGCGCCCGGTCTCGGCGAAGATGCGCTCCTCGCCCCACGGTTTCGGGACGATCCGCGGCCGGCGGGCCCCCAAAGGCCTGATCATGCCCCTACCGTGGCGAGGTCGCGCAGCTCTTGCGCGAGGAACGACGAGACTTCATCCGCGGTCGACATCGAGAGCGCGGCGCGCGCGACGCGCTCGGCGTCCCGAGTGGAAACCCCGCGCAGGAATTCCTTCACCGCCGGGACCGTACGCGGCCCCATCGAAAATTCGCGAATCCCGAGGCCGAGAAACAGCAGGACGAGCGCGGGGTCTGCCGCCATCTCGCCGCACACGGAGAGCGGCTTCTCGGCGATCCGGGCCGCGTCGGCGACGCGCGCCACGAGGCGCAGCACCGCGGGATGTGTCGGCCGGAACAGGTCCGAGACCGTCTCGTTCGCACGGTCCACGGCGAGCGTGTACTGGATGAGGTCGTTCGTCCCGAGAGAGAGAAAGTCCACCTCGGGTGCGAGCAGATCGGCGGTCATCGCGGCCGAAGGAACCTCGATCATCGCGCCGAGCGGGATGTCGTCGGGAACGGCGATGCCCCGCTCGAGCACGTCCTCTCGGGCCTTCTTCAGGAGAATCCGTACCCGGCGGATCTCCTCGACGCCCGAGACCATCGGGACGAGGAGACGGAGATTGCCTGAAGCGGCGGCGGCCAGCAGGGCCCGGAGTTGCGTGGAAAACATCTCCGGCCGCGCGAAGCACAGGCGCACGCCCCGGAGTCCTAGGACCGGATTGACCTCGTCGGACCCGACGAGATGGCGGGCGCCTTTCTTGCCGCCGAGGTCGTACGTCCGGATCACGACGGGGCGGGGCGCGAGCCCCTCGAGGACTTTGCGGTACGCGAGAGACTGCTCTTCTTCGGAAGGGAACTCGTCGCCTTCCTTGGAAAGGTAGAGAAACTCCGACCGGAAGAGGCCGACCCCGTCGGCCCCGTATTCCAGGACGTCGCTGATCTCGTTCAAGAGCTCGATGTTCGCGCCTACGAAGACCTCGGCGCCGTCGTGCGTGCGGGTGATGCCGTCGTGGCTGCGCTCCTTGAGCGACTTCTCGTGGCGGGCCTCCTGGTCGCGGCGCTCCCGGAAGAACGCGACGACGCTCTCGGACGGCTCGCGCCAGACGAGTCCGTCCCGGCCGTCGACCACGACGCGGTCGCCCTCCCCGACTTCCGCGAGGAGCCTCGGCACGCCGACCACCGCGGGAATGCCGAAGGAACGCGCGAGGATTGCGGCGTGGGACGTGCGACCGCCGCGCTCGGTCACGAAGCCCACGACACGGTCGCGGGGGATGCGCACGGCGTCGGACGGCGTGAGCTCGTCCGCCACGAGGACGATCGCCTCTCCCACGAGGTCCTCCATCCTCAAGCGCGAGTACTCTTCTCCGCCGAGATGCTTTTTCAGGATGCGCGCGACGTCGTCGATATCGGCTCCGCGATCCGCGAAATCCTCGTCCGGCAGGCTCCGGAAGCGCGTCGAGAGGTCGGCGGTCGTTTCGGCGACCGCCCACTCGGCATTTACTTTCTCGTGCACGATCCGGCGCTCGATCGGTCCGAGAAACGTGCGGTCCTTCAGGAACAGGGCGTGCGCCTGGAAGATCCCGGCGTACTCGGCGCCGAGGCTCTCTTTCACGTGCCGGGCCGTGGACTCGATCTCATGGGCCGCGGACTCGGCCGCCCGGCGGAACCGCTCGATCTCGGGCTCGATCTCCTCCGGCTCGAGAGTCCTCTTCGGCGAGGAATCCTCTCGCGAGACCCAGAGCACGGCACGCCCGATGGCAACGCCGGGGGACACGGGAATTCCGGTCAGCGAAAGTTGACGCTTCACCCGGTCATTTTACGCGTGGGTCAGTCCGCCTCGTCGAACTTCCGTTCCACGAGGTCGCGGAGGGCGGCGAGAGCCTGTTCCTCGTCGCTTCCCTCCACACGCACGAGGAGCGGCGTGCCCTTGCCGGCCGCGAGAAGCAGAAGGCCCAGGATGCTCTTGCCGTCCACTTCCTCGCCGTCCCGAGTGAGGGAGACCTTCGAGTCGAAGGAGGAGGCGGCCTGAACGAGCTTCGCGGCGGCGCGCGCATGCAGGCCGAGCCGGTTCTTGAGCGTGAGGGTCGCCTCCTTCACCGGTGAGGCCCTCCGTGGGGGCCGTCCACGAGCTCGGCGGCGGCCACGATGGCGCGGCGCCCGCGCTCGACGAGCGTGTGCGCGATCTCGCGCGGGTCCTTACCCTCGCGCGCGAGGGCACGCGCCTTCACGACCATGGGAAGGTTGATGCCCGAGACGATCTCGATCGCTCCCGGCTCGAGAAAGGCGAGCGCCAGGTTCGACGGAGTGCCGCCGAACATGTCCGTCAGCAGCACGACGCCTTTCCCGCGGTTCACCTCGGAAATCGCCTTCTCGAGGCGCCGGCTCGCCGACTCGGGCGACTCGTCCCAGGCGAGCGACAGGGCGCCAAGCTCGTCGGGCTCGTCGGGCTCGAGCATGTGCACCGTCTCGCGCAGCGCGTTTGCGAGCGGTCCGTGCGACAGAAGGAGGAGGCCCACGAAGGGGCCGGCGGGCATCGTCATGTTCAGTCGAGCGCCTCGTCCCTGTGCGAGACCCGCACCGGATAGCCCATCGTGGCGAGATCGCGCGCGAGGCGCTCGGCGACGTAGACCGAACGGTGCCGGCCTCCCGTGCATCCGATGCCGATCGTGAGATAGGCGCGGTTCTCGCGGCGGTAGTTCGGAAGGCAGAACGCGAGGAACTCCTTGAGGTGTGAGTAGAAAGGTTCGGTCTGCGCTCCCGCTTCGATGAATTTCGCGACCTCCGGGTCGCGTCCCGTTCGGGGCCTGAGGCGCGCCTCGAAGTGCGGATTCGCGAGGAAGCGCACGTCGAAGCAGAGGTCGAGAGCGGCGGGGTACCCGTGCTTGAAGCCGAACGAGACGAGCGACACCGCGAGAACACCGGGATCTCCGGGCTCGCGGAAGTGCTGCGCAACCGCGGCCCGCAGCTCGTGCACCGTCATCGCCGTCGTATCGATCACGAGATCGGATCTCACCTTCACCTCGGCCAGGAGGCGTCTCTCGAATGCGACCGCCTCGCCGAGAGAGCGCCCATCCGCGAGCGGATGCGGCCTGCGCGTCGCCGAGAAGCGGCTCAGGAGCTCGCGGTCCTCGCAGTCGAGGAAGAGGACTGTGATCGGGAGCCGCTGGCGAAGCTTCTCCAGGAGCCCCGGGAAATGCTCCGCGAAGTCCGGATTGCGCACGTCGAGAATGACGGCATTCTTCCGCCGCGGCATGCGGCCCGCGGCGACTTCTCCGGCAAACTCCTCGAGCAGCGAGAGCGGCAGATTGTCGACCGTCGTGTAGCCGATGTCTTCGAGCGCGTGAGCGACGAAGGACTTCCCGGAGCCGGACAGTCCCGTTGCGACGACGAGGCGCGTCCCGTTTCCCGTCACCGCGCCCTCTCGCGGGCGGAGAGCTTGCGCCGGGCCCGCCGCGCGACGGTGAAGCGATCGGACGCGGATTTCCGCGCGATCTCGTCGTGCACCTTCGCGGCGATCTCGCGCGCCGCGTTGAATCCGCGCCGCTTGAGGAGATGGTTTCGGGCCGCGATTTCCACGAGGAGGGCGACGTCGCGCCCCGTCGCGACCGGCATCCTCACGCGCGGCACGGCGACTCCGAGGATGTCCTCGAACTCCTCGTCGAGCCCGAGGCGGTCGATCTTCTGCTGCGAATCCCAGTCGGTCAGCTGAATGACGAACTCGACGGTGTGCCTCTCGAGGACGGCCGCGACGCCAAAAAGCATCGGAACGTTCACGATGCCGAGGCCGCGCAGCTCCATGTGATGGCGGATGAGCCCGGAGGAGGATCCGATGAGGACGTCGTTCGGGAAGCGCTGGACGACGACGAGGTCGTCCGCCACGAGCCGGTGCCCGCGCTGGACGAGGGCGAGGGCGCACTCGCTCTTGCCGACGCCCGACTCGCCGAGGAGGAGCGTCCCGAGGCCGCCGACCTCGAGGAGGGTGCCGTGGAGAGTCGCGCGCGGCGCGAGCGACTCCTCGAGAAACGCGGTGAGGCCTTCGATGACGATGCTCGTCATGCGCGACGTCACGAAGAGCGGGACGCGGCGCCGGCGGCAGAGGCCCGTGAGAACCGGCCCCGGGTCGATTCCCTTCGTGACCACGACACAGGGAATCGGAAGTGCCGTGAAGGCATCGAGGCGCTCGCGAGCGATGCCCGCGGGAAGAGTCTTCAGGAAGGCAAATTCGCTCTCACCGAGGATCTGGACGCGATTCGGCTTCACGTAGGGCGTGAAGCCCGCGATCGCGAGGCCGGGCTTCTGCACGCGCGGCCAGTCAATGGGCCGCTCGAGACCCTTGTGTCCCGCGACCAGCCTGAGGCCGAGGGACGCAAGGGCGGTCGCCTGCAAGTCGCCCGCGTGCAGCGGAGGCTTCGTTCCGGTCTGGTCCTGCATCATCTACTCCGGGACGACCAGGCCGAGGGTTCCGTCGCGGCGGCGGTACAGAAAACGCAGGGCGTTGTCGAAGGTCGGATCGCGGAAAACGAGGACCTCGCGACGCGAGGCGGCGAAGGCGGCGAGGGCATCTTCCTCGAACATCGCGCGAGGGGAAAACGTCTCGCGCCGCGGCTCAACCGCCGTCCCCGGCTCTGCCCGCTGGTCGGCAGGCCAGACCGCGGGGCTCCGCACCGCGGACGGCGTACGCTTTTTCACGCCCTTCACCTTCGTGTTCGTCTTGACCACCTGAGCGGCAACCCGATCCATGACGTCCTGCGCGGCGCTCGGCTGGTCCGCTGCGCGCGCCGTGGCGGTGAACGTGCCGCGGCGTCCGGCGACGGTGACCTCGACCCCCACGTCCTTGCGGCCTCCCGTCACCACGACGCGCGCCTCGGCGCGACCCGGCAGCACGCGCTCGAGCTTCGCGAGCTTCGTCTGGACGATCTCGCGCAGACGCGGGTGGAGCCGGATGTGCCGGGCCGTGAAAGTCGTCTTCATGATTCCTCCTCCGGGCCGTCCGCGTGCGGCTCATCGGCCCGCTCGGGATCCACCTCGCGCACCTCGGCCGCTGGCAGAGGCTCGCCGACGCGGCGGATCGAGCTCGCGGGAATGCGCAGCTCCTCACGATACTTCGCCACGGTGCGGCGCGCGATGCGAATCCCGTCGCGTAAGAGCAGCTCGGCGAGGCGCGCGTCCGAGAGCGGATGCGCGGGGTCCTCCGCTTCGACGAGGCTCCGGATCTTGCCCTTCACGGCGAGGGAGGACACGTCCTCCCCCATCGACGAGGCGATCGCCGAGTGGAAGAAGAACTTCATCGGGACGAGGCCGCGCGGCGTCGCCATCCACTTGTTCGACACGACGCGCGAAACGGTCGACTCGTGCATGCCGATGTCCTCGGCGACGTCGCGGAGGACGAGCGGTTTGAGGTAGGCCACTCCGTAGTCGAAGAACTCGTGCTGCTTTTTCACGATCGACTCGGCGACGCGCACGATCGTGCGCTTTCTCTGGTCGAGGCTCTTCAGGAGCCATTGCGCGGCGCGCATCTTCTCCCTCAGGTAGCTCTTCCCTTCCCCGTCGAGGGCGCCGTCCCGCGCGAGCAGCATGCGCCGGTAAAGAGCCGACACGCGCAGCCGCGGCAGTCCGTCGTCGTTGAACAGGACGACGTACTCGTCTTCGACCTTCACGACGGCCACATCGGGCTCCACGTAGATCGTCCGGGACGAGTCGTACGCGCGTCCGGGCTTCGGGTCGAGGCTTCGGATCCAGTCCAGCGCCCGCTGAATTTCCTCCACCGGCACGTTCATCTGCCGGGCGAGAAGAGCTGCGGGCTTCGAGCCGAGCTCCGCGAAGCGGTGCGTGACGAGCTCCACGAGAAGGGGCGTCGCGATGTTCGCCGCCCGCGCCTGCAGGAGAAGGATCTCTGCGAGATTGCGTCCGCCGACGCCGCACGGATCGAACGACTGGAGGAACGCGAGGGCCTTCTCGGCCGTCTCCATCGAGCAGGGCACCGCACCGCACACCTCGTCGAGCGTCACCCTCAAGCACCCGTCCGGGTCCACGTTCCCGATCAGGAACCCGCAGGCCTCCCTCACGCCGGGAGGCGCGTCCGAGACGCCGAGCTGTTCCGTGAGGTGCGCCTCCAGGCCGGGCGGCGCGTCGGCCCGATTCTCGAGCGAGAACTCCTCGGCCTGCTCATTCATCCGTGGCGCCGTCGCGGTCGAATCCATGTAGTCGCCGAAGTACGCTTCGAGATCGATGTCGCCGAGCGCGTCCTGCAGGGTCTCGGACGGGGCCTCGACGACCGGTTCGGGAGCGAGCGCCTCGGGAGCGCCCGCGGCGGCGGGCTCCGGCGCGCCCTCGGCCTCCTCGGGCCCGGCGTCGGCGCTCCCGGGCCCCGCGCCCGGCGTCTCGGCGAGCTCCCGCTCACGCGTCTCGGCGGCGCCGGAATCGTCATCAGGAGTGCCGGGGTTCTCGGGGTCCTGCTCCTCGAGCACCGGGTTCGAGACGAGCTCCTGGTTCACGACGTCCTGCAGCTCGAGGCGCGTCATCTGCAGCAGCTTGATGGCCTGCTGCAACGTCGGCGTCATGACGAGCCGCTGCGAGAGCCTCAGCGAGAGTTTCTGTTCGAGTCCCAATGTTTTTCCGGAGCTCCCCGTCAGCCGGGGGCCATGTCGATTCTAGCGCCGCGCCTCGGGGCTCAGTCGAGCCGGAAGCGTTCGCCGAGATAGACACGGCGCACTTCGGGGTCCGAGGAGAGCTCGGCGGGAGAGCCCGCCCGGAAAATGGCGCCGGTGTGGATGATGTAGCCGCGGTCCACGATCGCGAGCGTGTCACGCACGTTGTGGTCCGTGATGAGGACTCCGATCCCGGCGGCCGCGAGGTCCCGGATCACGCGCTGGACGTCGAGCACGGTGATCGGGTCGATGCCGGCGAACGGCTCGTCGAGAAGCATGAAGCGGGGCGACAGCGTAAGAGCGCGGGCGATCTCGAGCCGGCGCCGTTCTCCTCCCGAAAGCGTGTCGGCCACCGCATGGGCGAGGTGCGAGAGATTGAAGCGGTCGAGAAGGCTTCGCGCGGTCTCCTCGCGCGCCGTGCGCTCCCCGGGAAGCGTCTCGAGGATCGCGAGCAGGTTCTCGAGGGCGGTCATCTTCCGAAAAATGGACGCTTCCTGCGGCAGATAGCCGAGGCCGCGCCTCGCCCTGCGGTACATCGGCAGCGCCGTGATGTCCTGCCCGTCGAGGAGGACGGAGCCCGCATCAGGTTCGACGAGCCCGACGACGATCGAGAACGTCGTCGTCTTTCCCGCTCCATTCGGGCCAAGGAGACCCACGACTTCTCCCGCCGTGACGAGGATCGAGACGCCGTTGACGACCGTGCGGCCCCGGTAGGTCTTGGAGAGGCTCCGCACGTCGAGGACCGGCCCGGGCGCGCTCACGAGCCCTCCGGCTTGAGGATCGTTTCGGTCGGCACCGACGTGTCCGTTTCCACGTCCACCTGGGAGCGCCCCTGCCGGAACGTCAGGACGGCGCCCGTCGAGCGGTTTCCCTTTCCGTCCAGCGCGGTCGCAGGCGAGCCCTCGAGCGTGACGGCCTCGGTCAGGGGCCGCCAGATCGCTTTGGTGCCCTCACCTCGCCGGTGCTGCGCGCGGTCCTCCACGACGACGGCGCCCCGCGCTTCCGTGTACTCGATGGTGCGGTCCGGCGCGAGGCGGATGTCCGTGACGTCGGAGCTCATCGTCCAGCTTCCGGACGTCATCGTCGCATGCCCCTCGAGACGGACGGAGCGATCCTCCTCGCGGTGCACGAGGACATCGCCCGTCGCGTTGACGGTCTCGCTCTCGCGTCCGCCGGGCGGCGGCCGAGTGCTTTTCACAGGAGTCGTCTCGCGCCGGAAGAAAGCCTGCACCTTCTGCTCGGCCCGCAGCGTCTTCGCCGCGTCGTCCACCTCGAGGCTCCCGCAACGCAGGACGTTCTCGTTCTGCCACGCGCGGACCGAGCCGCCCAGGATGAGCTTCGAGGCGCGGCTCAGGAAGAGCAAGGTCTCGGACTCCGAAAAGAAAGGGCTCTTCCCGTCTCCGCCTAGGAAGCCGGGCCGTCCGGCGCCGGGCAGGTACGACGCTTTCACCGCTCCGGCCGCGTCCAGGCGTTCCTCGCGGGCGTTCCACGAGAGCGTGCGCGCCGCAATCGCGCCGCGTTCGTCGCGGTAGCGGGCGGGAGCGTGCGGCTCGCCGGAAAAGACAGCGGTCTCGTCGCGCCCGCGCAGTGTGCCGTGCGGCGCCTTCAGGACCGCTCGCGTGCCGTCCGCCGCTTCCACCCCGTTCTCGAACGTCGCCGTCTCGATCGAACGCCCGTCGTCCTGGAAGAGAACGCGCGCGAAGCCCGCCTCGAGCGTCCGCAGCCCGGACCCGGGCGGTCCTCCGGCGCGGTTCGTTTCGGCGGCATCGAGGTGCTCTGGCACGGTGAGCTCGCGAAATCGCCCCTTCTCGAATCGCCCCGTGAAGCGGGGCGCGCGGGCGCGGCGAGCTCCCGCTTCGGCCGAGGGCCCGAGATCGAGCCGGGCCGGAGCGTCCCCGCGGCCTTCCGCCGCGAGGGTGGCGGGCTGCCCGGACGCGTCGACCTTCATCTCGAGAACGTCTCCCTGCGCCGTGAGCGCCGCCGGCAGCTGGTTTTCGTCGCGGAGCACGAGAAGGAACGCGTTCACCGTCGCCTTCAGGCGGCTCCCGTCCGCCTCCTCGAGCCGGGACACGGTTTCACTTCGGAGAACGAAGCGGTCCGTCTTCAGGACGGCGCCGCCCGTCGCCTCCATCTTCCCTTCGCGCGAGACGACGACGTGCGGGGCGGCGAGGTCGAAGGCGTGCCCGCCCTCCCCGCGCCCGCGCAGGCGCGAGTCTCCGTCGAGGACGAGCTGCCCGTCGCGAACGTCGAGCCGGCCCGAGGCCGCTCGCGCGACGAGGCCGGCGCGGAGCGCGGAAACGGGGCCTTCCGAAGCGAGGACGCGCAGCGCGGGCTCGTACCGGAACGAAGACGCGCTCACGCTCGTCTCCTCGCCCTCGATCCTCACGTCGTCGAAGACGCGGAAGGCGCGCGATCCCTCGACGAGCTCCGCGCGCGGCGCCCGCACCGACACGACCTGGGCGCGAGGGCCCTCCTGTGACTCGAAGACGACGTCCTTGAGGCGAAAGAGCTTTTCTCCCTTCTCCTCGAACTTCACCGCCTCGGAGGCGCGCACGCGGTAACGGCCTTCGGAGGCGCGGGTCTCGTCGTACTGGAAGTCCCGGAAGCGCATCGTGTCGCGCTTTCCTCCGGCCTCGCGGAGCAGCGTCTCGGCCACGGGGTCGCGGGCGCCCTCCGTGCGGGCGCCGGGTTTGCGGTACGAGAGAAGGACGAGGAGCGTGAACGCCGCGGCGACGGCCGCGACCGCCGCCCGCGCGACCTGCCGGCGGGGCATCACGGTGCCGCCGGCACGAGGTCGACGACCGTGAGGGCGGGCCGTCCCGTGTAGGAGTCGATCGCGAGATTTCCGGCCACGTCCACGCGCCCGGCGCGGGCGGCAGGCGGAATGTCGGCGAGCGTCCAGCCCACGGCCTCCAGGCGCGTCCCGTTCGACGAGAGCGAGAGGCGCAGCCCCCGCTCGCCCACGGCCCGCCCGCGGCCGTCCCATTCCAGTCCGCGGAAACGGAGGAGAGGCTTCGGATTCTCCTGCCCGTGCGGTTCGAGCCGTGCCAGCGCGCGCGCGAGGGAGTCGTCCACTTCGGACGCCTCCACCTCGGTATCGACGAGCAGCTCTTCGGCCCACTCCTCTTCGTCTCGTGCCGCGGCGAAGGCCGCGCGCAGATCGTCGCGAAAAGCCTCGAAGGACGCCGCCGGGAGCGTGAGGCCGAGCGCGGCGGCGTGACCTCCGAACTCGGACGTGTAGCGCCTCGCCACGGGTGCGAGCCGCATAAAGAGCGGCGTCTTTCCGTGCGTTCGCCCACTACCCGACACGACGTCCCCTTCGCGGGCGAGGAGAAGCACGGGACGCGCCAGCTCCTTCGCGACGCGCGAGGCGGCAATCCCGAGCACGCCGCGGTGCCAGCCGTCGGCCGCGTCTCCCGCTTCCACGACGATCGCGTCGCGAGCCGGGTCGAAGCAACCCGAAAGTCGCGCCAGAACGGCGTCGACGACGCGCTTCTGCACCTCGCGCCGTTCGTCGTTCGCGGCTTCGATCTCGTCGGCGAGAACCTCGGCCCGGGCGGCATCCGAGGTCGTGAGCAGCTCGAAAGCCCGCGCCGCGTGGTCGAGGCGCCCCATGGCGTTCAGGCGGGGCGCGATGCGGAAGGCGACCTCGCGCGTCGAGGGAGCGCGGCCGGCGGGAACGCCGGCGCGCCTGAGGAGCGCGGCGAGCCCGGGAGCGCGCGGATCCGCGAGGCCCGAAAGACCCCACGAGACGAGGACGCGGTTCTCTCCCGTGAGCGGCACCATGTCGGCCACGGTCGAGATCGCCGCGATCTTCGCGAGAGAGGCGAGCCAGCGGCGGCGCGCGGGGGCGTCGATTCCGACGCGCTCGCCGGAATGAATGAAGAGGGCTTCGGCCAGCTTCCATGCGAGACCGGCGCCGCACAGCTCCTTGAACGGGTAACCGCAGCCCGGCAGCTTCGGGTCCACGAGCACCGCGCCTTCCGGCAGCGCGGCCGGAGGCAGGTGATGATCGGTGACGACGACGTAGACGCCGCGGCCCGTGGCCTCGGCCACGGTCTCCACGGCCGTGATGCCGCAGTCAACCGTCACGATTCCTTCCGGATCGTGCTGCTCGAGCGCCCGCCGGAGCGTCGGGGCGCGAAGGCCGTAGCCGTCGTGCAGCCGATGCGGGATGAACGGGCGCACGTCGGCGCCCAGCTTTCCGAGGGCGCTCGTGAGGATCGCGAGCGCGCCCACGCCGTCGCAGTCGTAATCGCCGAAGACGACGACACGCCCGCCGCGTCGGGCCGTCGAGGCGAGGCGCTCCACGGCGGCGGACAGGCCCGCCATGGCGAACGGGTCGTGAAGCGCGTCCGAAGCGGGAGTGAGGTGTGTGCGCGCGGCCTCGATGTCCTCGAACCCGCGCGCGGCCAGGACGCGCGCGAGAGCCGCGGGCAGGCCGAGCTCCCGGGAGAGACGACCCGCCGCGCCGGGATGCTGGGGCCGAAGTTGGCGCCGCACGAGACGCGGCGTGCGCGCCCAGGCGTTCACGCGCTCTCCCAGGCCCCCATGGCGCGGAACTTTGCATAGCGCGCCTCGAGGAGCGCCTCGACGGGCAGGAGCACGAGGCGTTCCAGCCGTCCGTCGATCGCCCGGCCGACGGTATCGATGGTTGCGACGGGGTCCGCGTGCGCCCCGCCCGGAGGCTCGGGCAGCACCTCGTCGATGACGCCCAGCGCCTTGCAGTCCGCCGCCGTCAGTCGCATCGCTTCGGCGGCCTCCTTGGCGCGCGCCTGGTCCTTCCAGAGAATCGCGGCACAGCCCTCGGGCGAGATCACGGAGTAGACCGAGTGCTCGAGCATGAGGACGACGTCGCCGATTCCGATCCCCAACGCTCCGCCGGAGCCGCCCTCGCCGATGACGGTCGCCACGATCGGGACGCGAAGCGCCGACATCTCGAGGAGATTCCGGGCGATGGCCTCCGCGACCCCCCGCTCCTCGCTTTCGAGGCCGGGGAAGGCGCCCGGCGTATCGATGAACGAGAGGACGGGCTTGCCGAACTTTTCGGCGAGCTTCATCACCCTGAGCGCTTTGCGGTAGCCTTCGGGGCGGGGCATCCCGAAGTTCCGCCGGATTTTCTCGCGCGTGTCGCGGCCCTTCTGGTGCCCGATCACGGCCACCGCACGCGCCCCGAGAAACCCGAAGCCCGCGACGATCGCCGGATCGTCCGCAAAGGACCGGTCGCCGTGCCATTCCACGAAATCCCGCATGAGGAGGCGCACGTAATCGAGCGTGAACGGCCGGTTCGGGTGCCGCGCCACGAGCGTCTTCTGCCAGGGCGTGAGGTTCTCGTAGATCTCGCGGGAGACCTTCTGGAGCTTGTCTTCGAGCTTCTCGACCTCGCGATCGCGCGCGGGGCTGTCCGCGAAGCTCTTCAACTCCTCGAGCCGTCGCCGCACGCGCTGGATCGGCTCTTCGAACTGGGCCTCGTTCGCCACGGGGAGACTGTAGCAAAGGCCTCCCCGCTTCGCTCTACAAAGCTACTCTCACTCCGCAAGCTTGGCGTACTCGCTCGAGCCCCGAGCCGCGATCCTTCACTTGACAGCGGGCCCTCCGTCGAGAGCAGTCATGCGCCGGGCGACAAAGAAGGCCGTGTAAGGACAGGTGCGGTAAGCCTCCTCTACGGTCCCTTCGAACAGCGAGAAGTCGGAGACTGAACGCCTCGATGGGAATGGAGATGTGAAGTCCGGCGGCGGACCAGACCCGACAAAGCGATGGTGGTAGAGAGTGACCGACCACGGGAAGCGCGCGAGGAGAGCTGCCCACTCGGGGAGCGTGAGGTTCGAGCGATGGTAGTGAATGCCGCGGTTCTCCTGTAGTACGGCTTCAGTTGTGATCGGAGGAACCGCGAAGACTGCTGTGCCGCCAGTAACGAGAGCATTGGATGCTGTAGCGAGGAACGTCTCGGGATGTTCGAGATGCTCGAGAACATTGGAACTGAAGACGAGATCGAGCGATTGGGCCGGCAGCGCAAGCAGCTCGCAGTCTGCTTTGCGAAACGAGATCACGGGATGGGAGAAATGGCGGCGCGCAAACCAGATGCTCAAGGGATCGCAATCGATTGCGAGCACCGACTGCGCACCAGCGCCAGCGAAGACCGCCGCCCCATACCCTGTGCCACAGCCTGCGTCGAGAACACGGGCACCTGCTGCGTAGGGTGCCGCGAGCTGGTAGAGGGATTCGTGTGCCACGAAGAGATCGTTGCGGACGCCAGGCCAGACGGACTCGTTGAACGGACGAAGCCCCGATGCGACTTTCCGCATCCCGTTCAGGAAGCGTTTGTGCCAGTAGCGAAAGCGTGTCACGGGGCCATCCGCCCACGCCCGAAGTCCATCACAGCAGGTTCTGCGGGTCGACGTCGAGACGCGGTGGCTCCGGCAGCGCCGCGAGGAGGTGCCCGGCCTCCGCAATGGCCTCGCGGCGCTCGGCCTTGACGAGGAGGTGGTAGCGCCAGAGGCCCTTCAGCCTTTCGAGCGGGGCCGGGGCGGGGCCGAGGATGCGGATCTCCCGCGCGACTTCGGCCGACGCGAGCGCCGCGAACGCCGCGCCCGCGGCGGCGTGCGCTTTCGGTAGCTCGAGGTGGGCAAAGAGCGCGAGGAGGAGGTGCGTGTAGGGCGGGTAGCGGAACGCCCTGCGAAAGCGCAGCTCGGCGTCCGCGAAGGCCGGATGGTCCTGACTCACCGCGGCGCGGATCGCCTCGTGGTCGGGCCGGGCCGTCTGCACGGCGACGATGCCCGGCCGCTCGCCTCGTCCCACGCGCCCGGCGGCCTGTGTCACGAGCTGAAACGTCTTCTCCGCCGCGCGGAAGTCGGGAAACGAGAGGAGCGCGTCTGCGTCCAGCACGGCCAGCGCCGTCGCGTTCGGGAAGTCGTGGCCCTTGGCGACCATCTGCGTGCCGAGGAGCGCCTGGGCGCGGCCAGCCTCGAAGTCCAGCAGGACACCCGCGGCGCCGCCGCGGCGTGCGGCCGCGTCACGGTCCAGGACGGCGTAGGGAATACCGGGGAAGCGCTCCTCGAAGCGTTCGGCCAGGCGCTCGGTCCCGAAGCCGATCGGCATGAGAACCCCGGACCCGCACGACGGACACGCCGCGGGCCGGCCGATTTCATTGCCGCAGTAGTGGCAGAGCAGCCTCTCGTGACGCCGGTGGTACGTGCGCGCCACCGAGCAGTTCGCGCACCGGAAGTCCTCGCCGCACGCCCGGCAGAGCAGGCTCGGCGAAAACCCGCGCCGGTTGAGAAGGAGGATCGCCTGCTCTCCCCTTTCGAAGCACTTCGAGAGGATCTCCGCCGTACGGGAGGCGAAGAGGATCCGCCCGTGATCCCCCTCGCGCGCGGTCTCGTTTCTAAGATCGACGACTTCGACCGTCGCGCGGGGCCTAGCGCCCGGCCTTTCCGGCAGGACGAGGCGCGGCAGGCGGCCTTCGCGGGCGGCGCGCTCCAGCTCCATCGAGGGCGTCGCCGAGCCGAGGACGAGCGTGGCGCCCTCCTCGTGCGCGCGCACACGTGCCATGGCGCGCGCGTCGTAGCGCGGCGACTCGCCCTGCTTGTAGGCGGCATCGTGCGCTTCGTCGACGACGATGAGGCCGAGCTCCGGGAGCGGCGCGAAGACCGCCGAGCGCGGGCCCACCACCGCGTCCACGTCTCCGCGGCGGGCGCGCTCCCATTCGGCGGCCCGCTCGCCGTCGGACAGGCCGCTGTGGAGGAGCGAGATCCGATCGCCGAAGCGCGCCACGAGTCGCCGCACGAGCGCCGGCGCGAGCGCGATCTCGGGCACGAGGAGGATCCCGCGCTGGCCCGCCTCCCGGGCGGCCTCCAGCGCGGCGAGGTACACCTCGGTCTTGCCGCTTCCGGTGACGCCGTCGAGGAGAAACTCCTTCGAGCCTCTCGCACGGACGCTCCCGGAGATCGCGTCGATCGCCGCGCGCTGTGCAGACGTCGGGACGAGCCTGAAGTCGGCGGAGGAGCCGCCGACGTGCCGCGCGATATCCACGCGGCGCTCGATTTCGATGCGGGAGACGAGTCCCGCCTTCACGAGAGCGGCCAGCACGCCGGACGAGCCCCCCGCGGCGCGCAGCTCCTCGGCCGAGGCGGGTCGGCCGAGCGCGAGGAGGTGCCCATGGAGGATGCGCCGCTTCGCCGAGCGTGCGAGCGCGGGATGGTCTTTCGGCGCGGCCCGCGCGACCCAGGCTCGATCCGACGGGGCCGCGGCGGCGCGCAGATTCTCGGAACGGATCCGCACGAAGCCATCGGCGAGGAGCTGCTTGAGCGCCGAAGCGAGACCCTTCCGTCCCGCGCGCTCCGCGAGCTCGGGAAGGCGGGCCTCGCCCGCTTCGAGAAGCGTGCCCAGGATCTTCCCCGCCACACCTTCCGCCGGCGCGCCGACGGCCCTGGACGTGGGCACGTAGACCGCTTCGGACGCCGCAAGGAGGCGCGCGGGAACCGCGGACCGGAGGATTTCGCCCGGCGGCACGAGGTAATACGCGGCGGCGCGCACGAGAACGTTCACGAGGCGCTCCGGGAGAAAAGGCGTGTCGTCGAGCGCCGCCACGACGTCGCGCTCCACCGCGCCTTCGGGTGCGGGCGGGGGGTCCAGCGAGGCCACGAGGCCGGTCGCGAGCGCGGTTCCGAACGGCACCGCCACGCGCGCGCCCGGCACCAGGGGCCCGACGTCCTCCGGCACCCGGTAGCTCGGCAGCCCGGGGAAACGATTGGGAAGGAGAAGCCCGACGCGCGTCAGACGCGCGCCCTCGGCTTCTGGTCGGGCGTCTCGTCGGGCGCGTCCTCGTCGGCCGGGTCGCGCCGGGAAACGTCGTCGGCGTCGACGAAGCGTTTTTCGCCGGCCTCCCAGCGCCATCGGCGCGTCGGATCGAGCGCGAGATCGGGCGTCACGATGAGGAGCGAGCGCTCGATCGTAAGGTCGCCGGCCTGCAGCGAGATCGCGCGCTCGACCCAGAGCGGCTTCTGGAAAGTGCCGTCCCCCGTGCCGAAGAAAACCGCCACGTGGAACCAGAGACCGCTCGCCCCCTTCTCCACGAACGCCTGCGCGAAGTCCAGCCGTCCGTCGCCGTCGAGGTCCCCGCGAACGAAGAAGGGGTGGTAGCTCGCATACACGTCCTCGAGGTCCCGGTGCTCGTCGGACTCCATCGCGTCGCCGTCCTCGGCGGCCCGGAGGAGGAGCCCTTCCTTCCGGAATGCGGCGAGGGCCTCCTCGACCGCGAGCCTCTCGGCCTTCGTCCGGCCCGACGCGTCGAGGCCGCGAGCGTCGGCGACCGGCGGCGCCGCCCTGGCGGGCCTGACGGCGCGCTTCGTCAGGAGCAGAGCCGTGGCCGCGATCGCGGCGGCACCGGCGAGGACGAAGAGGAGATGGCGAGGGCGAACGCTCACGTCGCTTTCCCCCTTCGAGCCGGAGGTTCGATTCCAAGTCTCGCGAGCACGGCGAGAAGATCCTCCCACGCCTCTTTCTTCTGGGCCGGCTGCCTGAGGAGGAACGAGGGGTGAAACGTGGGCATCACCGGAATTCCGCGGTAGCTTCCCCACTTTCCGCGCAAACGCATGATGCCTTCCTCGGTTTCGAGGAGAAACTGCGCGGCGAACTTGCCGAGCGCGACGAGGACCTCGGGCTTCACGAGGTCGATCTGCCTCTCGAGATAGCCGCGGCACGAGGCGATCTCGTCCGGCTCCGGGTTCCGATTGTCGGGGGGCCGGCACTTCAGCACGTTCGCGATGTAGACGGACGAGCGCGGCATGCCCATGCCGTCCTCGATCATCCTCGTGAGGAGCTGCCCCGCGCGGCCGACGAACGGCAGTCCTTGGGCATCCTCGTCGGCGCCGGGCGCCTCCCCGATGAACATGATCCGGGCGTCCGGCGAGCCGTCCGCAAAGACCGTCTGCTTGCGAGTTTTGCACAGGCGACATGCGACGCAGGAGGAGACTTTCTTTGCTAAAGACTGCAGCTCCAACGCCGAAGCGAGACGAGCGGTTGGCGAAGCGGCGGGATACGGCGCATTTTCTTCGAAGGTGAATGACGACGACAGGTATAGCTCCGCCACACCGAGGTCGCGGTAGTAGGCGAGGGTTTCCCTCAGCGCGTCGGAGCCGGGGCCGGGCCGCGCGGGGGTCACCCGGAGATCACTCGGTGGGAAGCAGATCGACGGCCGGAATCTCTTCCACGGCCGGCTCGGGCGAGGCGAGCTGCCAGCGTACGAGGTCGAGGTTCACTTCCTCGAGCGCGATGCGCGTGACCTTCGCGTGCTTGCTCTCGATCTTCGGGCGCGCGCCCTGGACGAGCTGCTCGGCGCGCCGGGCGGCGATGTGGACGAGGCGGAACTTCGACTCGACGTTCGGCGGAAGCTGCGACATGAAGAGAGTGTCCTCCGTGAGATTCAGGGCGCGAAGCTCCTGAGGATCGATTCGAGGCGCTCGCGCCGGCGGCTTTTCCCCGCCCGCCGCGCCACGAGGATCGAGCGAAGCTCGTCCACCGCGGCCTCCAGATCCTCGTTGATTATCGCATAGTCGAACTCGCCCCACTCTTCCATCTCCTTGCGGGCCGCCGCGAGGCGCCGCCGGACGACCTCCGGGGCGTCGGAGGCCCGGGCCCTGAGGCGCGCCTCCAGGACCTCGCGCGACGGCGGGAAGACGATCACCTTCACGGCCTCAGGCACGTGGGAGCGCACCTGGCGCGCCCCCTGGACGTCGATGTCGAGGAGAACGTCGAGGCCTTTTTCGAGGCGCGGCTCGACTTCGGCCCGCGACGTGCCGTAGAGGTTCCCGTGCACGACGGCCCACTCGAGAAACCCGCCGCTTTCCTCGATCGCACGGAAGCCGGCCTCGGCCACGAAGTGATACTCGACCCCGTCGCGCTCGCCCGTCCGCGGCGGGCGTGTCGTATGCGATACCGAGAAGTGCAGCGTGCCGCCGATGCGCGGATCTTCGAGCACCCGCCGGATGAGCGTCGTCTTGCCCGCTCCCGAAGGCGAGGAGACGATGAACAGATCGCCCCGGGTCATCGCGCGCCTCTCATTCGACGTTCTGAACCTGTTCCTTGAAGGTCTCGAGGTCGGCTTTCAGGTCGAGGACGACGCGCGTGGCGCCCGTCTCACGGACCTTCGAGCCGGAGGTGTTGACCTCCCGGTGAATCTCCTGGGCCAGATGGTCGAGACGGCGGCCGATCGGCCCCGCCGCCGCGAGAAGGCGACGCAGCTCGGCGAGATGCGTCTTCAGCCGGTCGATCTCCTCCGTGATGTCGGCACGGTCGGCGAGGAGAGCGACCTCCTGCGCGAGCCGGGCCTCGTCGACCGCCACGCCCGCGGCCAGCTTCGCGATGCGCTCGCGAAGACTGCTCTGAACGCGCTCCGAGACGCCGACTCGTTCCGCGTCGAGTCGGGTCACTCCTGTTTCGATCCTCTTCAGGATTTCTTCGAAGGTGAGAGAGAGAGCCGCGCCTTCGTGAGCGCGCGTCTGGTCGAACTCGCGCAGCGCCTTTTCGACGAGATCGAGGAGAGACGCTTCGGTGGAAGAGTCCCCGTCCGCGCTCTCCTCGGCGCGCAGGACGCCCGGCAGACTCAGGAGGTCGCGCGCCGTGAGCTCCCCCGGCAATCCCCTTTTCGAAGAATCTTCTCTCCAGTCCCTCGCGTATCTTTCTGCCGCGTCCATGTCGATCTTGACGCCAGCCCCCGCTGGCCGTGTCGTACGGACGAGGACGTCCACATGCCCGCGTGAGGTGACCGCCGCCACGGCCTTGCGGATGGCCGGCTCGAGCGCCGCGTATTCGTCGCGCAGCTTGAGCGCGACGTCCAGGAATCGATGGTTCACGCCGCGCACGACGACGTTCACCTCGGTGCCGTCCGGCAGCGTGGCGGCCGCGCGGCCGAATCCGGTCATGGACTTCATCCGTTGCTCCCCGCCACCGCGGCCTCGCGCGCCGGCTCGAAAACCTGCAGGTCGTGGAGCCGACGATACAACCCTCCGGCCGCGAGGAGGTCCGCGTGCCGGCCGCGCTCCACGATTCGGCCCGCGTCGAGCACGACGAGCTGGTCGGCGCGGCGCACGGTGGAGAGCCGGTGCGCAATGACGAGGACCGTACGCCCGGCCATGAGGCGCTCGAGGGCCTCCTGCACGGCCCGCTCGCTCTCGGCGTCGAGCGCCGACGTGGCCTCGTCGAGGACGAGGATCGGCGGGTCCTTGAGAAGCGCGCGCGCGATCGCGAGCCGCTGGCGCTGTCCGCCCGAAAGGCGTGCGCCTCCTTCCCCCACCCGCGTGTCGAGACCGTCGGGAAGGGCGTCGACGAAAGCGATGGCGTTCGCGGCGGCGAGGGCGTCGCGGACGTCCGTCTCGGAAACCTCGGGACGGCCGTAGGCGACGTTACGCCGCACCGTGTCGTCGAAGAGGACGACGTCCTGGGTGACGAGGCCGATGTGCGCACGGAGCGAAGCGAGCGTCACGTCGCCGAGGTCCATTCCATCGAGAGTGACGCGGCCGGCCGTCGGATCCATGAAGCGCGGCAGAAGCGCCGCGAGCGTGGATTTGCCGGCGCCGGAAGGGCCAACGAGCGCGGTGACCGAGCCGCGGCGAAGGGCGAGCTCCACGCCCTCGAGGACCATCTCGCCGTCCCCGTACGCGAAAGAGACACCCTCGAAGAGAATTTCGCGGGTGAAGCCCGCGATCGGCCTGGCATCGGGCCGATCGACGACGTCGTTCGGAGCGTCGAGCACCTCGAAGAGCCGGCGTGCGGAAGCCAGCGCCTGCTGGAGCGCGAGATTCGTGCGCGTCGCGCGCTTGAACGGCTGGTACATCATCGCGAGCCCCACACCGTACGAGATGAACGTACCGAGCGTCATCCTGCCCGCGGCAATCCGCGTCGTCGCATAGCCGAGGAGGAGGAGGAACGCGAGGACGGAGGCCGTCTCGACGAGGGGCGACGAAAACGCCATGACGCGCGCCCCCTTCTTTGCGAGGCGGAACGTGCGCTCGTTCACCTCCGAGAAGCGCCCGCTCTCCCACGCCTCGGCCCCGTACGCCTGGACGACGCGGGCGCCCCGGATCGTCTCGGACAGGACGCCCGTAAGTTCCCCCATCCGCTCGCGCGCCGACCGCGAGAGGGCGCGGAGGCGCTTCGCGATGAGGACGACCGGCACGACGATCGCGGGCGTGATGAGGAGCGCGACGAGCGTGAGCTGAGGCGAGAGCGAGACCACGACGACGAGGAGGACGGCGAGCGTCGCGAGGGACTGGACGAGATCGGCGAGATCGGTCCCGAACAGGCTCTGAATGCGGTCGACGTCGCCCGTCACCCGCGCGATGAGGTCGCCTGAAGGGTGCCGCGCGAAGAATGCTCCGGATTGGCCGAGGATTCTCTCGTAGAGCGTCTTCCTCAGGTCCCTCACGAACGCGAGCCCGACGGCGTTGAACCGATACTCGGCGACGAAGGCGCAGACGTTTTTGAGGACGAACGCGGCGAAGAGGAGAAGGGGCAGGACGAAGGCGCGAGTCTGCGGCGTGACGCCGAGCGCCGCCTCGAGCGATGCGAGCCCCCGGTCGAGCGCCTTCGCGACCGCCGTCCGCCTCACGACGGACTTCTCGCCGACCACGGACCCGAGGCCGGGCGCGGCGCCGGCATGGGCCATCACGGCGGTCCGCGCTTCGGGCGTGAGGACCTGATCGAAGAGCGGGCCGAAAAGATACGTCACGAGGCCCGTGAACAAGGCGACGCCCAGCATGGCGAGGACGGCGGCGAGAGCCGCGGACCGGTGCGGCCGGAACAGGCGGAGGAGCCGCCGGAAGTCGCTCACGCGGCGCTCTCCGGAGCGGCCGCGGCGAGCGCGGCAACGAGAGCGTCCGCCGTGCGGCCCGGTGCGCCGGGCGGCCCCAGGTCCTCGAGGCCGCGCGCGAGGCGCGCGCGCGTGCCGGCGGAGCGAGCCGGGTCATCCAGGTAGGCGGCCGCTTCGGCCGCGACGCGCTCCGGCGTGGCATCGCCCTGCACCAGCTCCGGCACAGTCTCTTTCCCGGAGCCGTCGTCGCTCAGGAGATTCGCCATCGCGACGAAAGGTACTTTCACGAGGCGGCGCGCGAGCCAGAACGTCAGCGGATGAACGCGATAGACGACGACCATCGGGACGTTCGCGAGGAGCCCCTCCACGGTCGCGGTTCCAGACGCGACGAGGACGACGTCCGACGCCGCGAGGAGCGCGAGGTGCGGGCCCGTGACCACGCGCCACGAATCGATATCCGGCCCGGCCACGCCGCGTAGGAGATCGGCCGGGATCGAGTCGGCCCTGACGAGAACGATCTCGAGATCGGAACGGCTCTTCCGAAGCAAGCGCACGGCATCGCGCAGGACTGGCAGGTTGCGGCGAATCTCGCCGGCGCGCGAGCCCGGCATCAGGACGACGCGGCGCGCGCCCCCGGGCGGCGGCGGCGCAGGAGTCGCGAGCTCTTCGGCTGCGCGGTCCACGAGCGGATGGCCCACCCAGGTCACTTTGGCGCCGAGGCCGCGGGCGTCCCACCACCGTTTCTCGAAGCGGAAGAGAACGAGAGTAGCGCGCCCGAGGGCCGCGATCGTCTCCGCGCGAGAGCTGCGCCACGCCCACACCTGGGGCGAGACGTAGAACACGACGGGAATCCCGGCGCGAAAGAGCCGCTTCGCGAGGCGGAGGTTGAAGTCCGGTGAGTCGATGAGGACGGCGCCGTCGGCCTTCTGCCTCACGGCCTCGGCGGTGAGCGAGCCGATGAGACGCCGCGCGAAGCGCAGCTTCGACAGCGCCTCGACGAGGCCCACGACCGCGAGGTCCTTCTGATGCGCGAGGAGGCGCATCCCTTCCCGCCGGCAGCCGTCGCCCCCGACGCCGAAGGCCTCGAGCGCGGGAACACGGGCCCCGAGGGCCGCGAGGAGCGCACTCGCATGCTGGTCGCCGGAGACCTCTCCCGCCACGACGAGGAGCCTCAACGCAGCACCGCCTCGAACAGGAATCCCAAGGCGACGGCGCTACCCACGAGGCCGAGGAGGGCCTTCAGGAAGAAGCGGCGCCCTTCGGCGGCGTCGTCTTTCCAGAGGAGCGCGAAGAACGCGGCCAGGAAGGCCGCGAGCAGCATGAGAAGCGGAAAGTGATCGGAAAGGATCATGCCCGCCATCCGGACGCCCGCTCGGAGACGTCGAGCACGAGGAGGATCTGCATGATCGCGGCCACGAGGAGATACGAGCGCCCGTATTCGCACGTGGCCGAAGACAGGTTCCACGGTTCGAGCGAAAATCCGACGAGCGCCGTCGCAAGGACGAGGGCGAGGAACGCGACTCCGCGCGCGCGGCGGCCGAGCAGAAAGTGCCCGAGACCGGGAACGGCGGCGGATGCGAGCACGAGGAGGGCGATCTCTCCGCCCGGCCGTTTCACGAGCGGCGGGCGAACGCGGCGGCGAGCTTCTCCCACGTGAAAGAGAGCTCCTCGGGAATCGTCCGCGTGGCGCCGAGGACCGTCATGAAGTTCGTGTCGCCCTCCCAGCGAGGCACGACGTGCAGATGCGCGTGATCGGCGACTCCCGCGCCCGCGCTGCGGCCGATGTTGAGGCCGTGGTTGAACCCGTGGGGCCGGTACGCCTCGGTCAGGACCTCTTCGGAGGTCGCGGCGAGGTCGACGAGCTCGTGCCGCTCGGCGGCTGACATCGCGGACAGGGAGCGCCGGTGCGCGAAGGGCGCGAGCATGAGATGCCCGTTCGTGTAGGGGTACCGGTTCAGCGCGGCGAACACCGACACGCCGCGGTGGACGATGAGCCCGTCCTCGTCGCGGCGGCCCGCCAGGGCGCAGAAGAGACACCCCGTGACGATCTCGCCCTCGCCGGCGAGATACGCCGCGCGCCACGGCGTGTACAGGCTCTCCATCAGCCCGGGCCGGCTCCCGGAACCCGGTCGCCCGCGGCGGCGGGCGGGGCGGGAGTCGCCTGGTTGATGAGCTCCTTCAGCTTCTTGCCCGGCTTGAAGTAAGGCACGCGTTTCGGTGGCACCATCACCTTCACGCCGCTGCGCTTCGGATTTCGAGCGATCCGCGCGCCCCTCTGTCGCAACCGGAAGCTGCCGAAGCCCCTCAGCTCGATCTTCTCGCCCGACCTGAGCGAGGCGATGATGCCGTCGAAGACCGAGTCCACGATGACCTCGGCCTGCTTCTTGGTCACGTCCGTGGCATGAGCGACCTGCTCGACCAGGTCCGCCTTCGTCGTCGTACCTTCCGCGCGGCCTACCACAGAAAGAAGACGTTCCATCCGCCCCCCACCGGTGCGCCAGAGAGAAGGCGCCCCGTCCACGTCGATTCCGAAGGTCCCGTCAACAAGTCGATGAGTCCCGGCCGCGTGGGCCGCGGGTGCCAGATTTCGGCGGGCACCGATAGATGCGCGAGCCGCGCGGCCCGGTCGACGGCGTCGCGGAAGTCGCCGATCTCGTCCACGAGCCCAAGAGCGAGCGCCTCCTCGCCCGTGACGACGCGTCCGTCCGCCATCCGCTCGAGTGCGCCCGGCTTCAGGCGGCCCTTCCGGCCTTCGGCCACGGCCGCCTGAAACTGCGCCCGGAGCTTCAGGATGAGGTCCTCGAAGTACTTCCGTTCCTCGTCCGTGAGCGGGCGGGTCGGGTTACCCGCGTCCTTGAGCGCACCGCTCGTCAGGGTGACCGTTCGGACCTTCGCCCACTCGAGGAGGTCGCCGTAGTTCATCCACTGAATGATGACGCCGATCGATCCCGTGATCGTGCCGGGATTCGCCACGATGTGGTCCGCGGCCACGGCCGCGTAGTAGCCGCCCGAGGCGGCGACGGACTCCATGGAGACGACGACGGGTTTGCCCGTCTCCCGCCGGAAGCGGCGAAGCTCGCTGAAGAGCTCCTGCGACGCGGCCACGCCTCCGCCCGGCGAGTTGATGCGCACGACGACGGCCTTGATGTTCGAGGCATCGTGGAATCTCTTCAGCATGTCGCGGAAGCGGTCCGCCGAAAGGATGATTCCCTCGAGGTCGACGACGCCCACGCGGCCGCCGAGAGCGAGGGAGGGCGCGCCGCCGCGCGGCGCGAACACGAGGGCCGCGGCGCAGACGATCAGCACGAGAAACGCGAACGCGACGGCCGCGACGATCCATGCGACGGTCGAACGTTTCACGCGTTCTCCTCCCGGACGCTCTTCACCGCCGTACTCCAGCTACTCGTGCGGGTCCGTTCCGGCGGGAACGGCTTTCTCGTCCGTCTCGACCGATTCCTTCAGCGAGTCCTCGGGTTCGTCCCGAGTCGTGTCTTTCGCCATCTCTTCCACAGGCTCTTTCGCCGGCGCCTGGGAGTGCCCCGCAGAAACGTCCGCTCCTGCCGCCGTCTCGCGAGCGGGCTGTTCCACGTCGCGGGACGAAAGCCCTATGCGCTGTTCATGCGGCTCGATCCGGAGGATGCGCACGCGCACCGGGTCGCCCTCGCCGTAGTGCGAGGCCGGCTTCTCTCCGCGTCCGAGCGGGGTTTCGGAAACGTGCATGAGGCCCTCGAGCCCTTCGGGCAGGCGCACGAACACGCCGAACTCGGCCACCTTCGCGACCGTGCCGTCCACGACGTCGCCGGGCTGGTGCTTCGTCGAGAACTCCTCCCATTCGTTGGGCCGGAATTCCTTGATCGACAGACTGATCCTCCGGTTCTCGACGTCGATGGCCGTGAGCACGGCCTGCACCTCGTCGCCCTTCTTGAGGACCTCGGACGGGTGCTTCACGCGGCGGCCCCAGGACATGTCCGAGACGTGGATGAGGCCGTCGATGCCCTCCTCGATCTCCACGAACGCGCCGAAGTCGGTCAGGTTGCGAACCGTGCCGTGGATGCGGTCTCCGATGTGGTACTTCTCGGCGAGCTGCTCCCACGGGTTCGGCTCGGTGGCGCGAAGCGAGAGCGAGAGACGGCGCGTCTCGGGATTCACGTCCGCGATGACGGCCTCGATCGTGTCGCCCACGTTCAGAAGCTTCGACGGATTCTTGACCCGCTTCGTCCAGGACATCTCGCTCACGTGAATGAGGCCCTCGACACCCTCTTCGAGCTCCACGAACGCACCGTAATCCGTGAGGGAGACGACCTTCCCTCGCACGCGCGCTCCCACCGGGTAATGGGAGGGCAGGTCGTGCCAGGGGTCGGGCTTCAGCTGTTTCATGCCGAGCGAGATGCGGCCCGTCGCCTCCTCGAATCGAAGGACCTTGACCTCGACTTCCTGCCCCACGTGCACCGCGTCCGAGGGGTGCGCGAGGCGGCCCCACGTCATGTCGGTCACGTGGAGAAGGCCGTCGATGCCTCCGAGGTCCACGAACGCGCCGTAGTCGGTGAGGTTCTTCACGACGCCCTTGAGGACGCGGCCGTCCGCGAGAGCCGCGGCGGCTTCCTTCTTCTTGACCTCGGCCGCCTCGTCGAGGATGGCCTTGCGCGACAGCACGATGTTGCCGCGCTTCTTGTCGAGGGAGACGACGCGGAAATCGAGCTCGCGGCCTTTCAGGACGTCGAGGTTCTTGAGGGGCCGCGAGTCGGCGATGGAGCCCGGCAGGAACGCCCGCACGCCGATGTCGACGGACAGCCCGCCCTTCACGCGCTCGAGGACGCGCCCCCTGATGGGCGCGTTCGCCGCGAACGCCTGCTCGACGAGGTCCCACGCTTTCCCGCGGCGCGCCTTTTCCCAGGAAAGCACGACGTAGCCGTTCGGGCCTTCGGTGCGCTCGAGTACCGCCTCGATCTCCTGTCCGGGGTGCGGAAGCCGGTCGGCGGGGACGTGGTGGAATTCGGAGCGGGGAATCATCCCTTCCGACTTGTAGCCGATGTCGACGAGGATCTCGTCGTTCGTGACCTGAAGCACGCGGCCCCGGATGAGCTCTCCCTCCTTCAGAGAGCGCTCGCTCTCGGCGAGAAGGCGTGCGAACTCTCCGTTGTCCGCACCCTCTTCGGCCTTCTGGCCGCCGTCGTTCTTCGGGTCCACAGGCGACATGTACTCGTGCTCCTTCGCGGGCTTGAAATGGGGCCACCTAAATTGCCGTGAGGTAAACGCTTAAGCGGCCGGAACCCTTGATGTTAGACGGGCGGGGGGAGACCGGTCAACCGGGCGGCTGAACTCCCCGGCCGACGGCCGAAACGACGCGGTCGACGACCTCCTCGACCGAGAGCGCGGACGTGTCGATGCGCGTGTATGTCCCATCGTCCCTCAGCGGTGAATCGGCCCGGGTGGAATCCGCGTGATCGCGCGCTTCCATGTCCGAGAGCACCTGAGCGAAAGTCTGAGGAGCGCCCCTGGCGGAAAGCTCCGCGAACCGGCGGCGCGCCCGCACCTCCACCGTCGCCGTGAGGAAGAACTTGTGCGGCGTCTCGGGGACGACTTTCGTACCGATGTCGCGCCCCTCGAGGACGCCGCCGCCCTCGAGCGCGAGGCTGCGCTGCATGCCCGCGAGGCGGCGTCTCACGCCCGGCACGGCGGAGACGGCCGAGGCGTACGCCGAAATCTCCGGCGTCCGGATCTCCCGGGACACGTCCTCTCCGTTCAGCCACGTCCGCGCGTCCGCGGCGCTTCCCGTCACGCGGACGTCCACATGGGACGCGACCGCGACGACAGCCTCACGGTCTTCGAGCGGCAGCGCGATCCCCTTTCGCTTCACGGCGAGTCCGACCGCGCGGTACATGGCTCCCGTGTCGAGGTAGGGCACGCCGAGCCGCGCGGCAACGGCCTTCCCCACCGTGGACTTCCCCACCCCGGAAGGGCCGTCAATCGCGACGACGAGGCCCTTCACACCCGCGCTCGGACGCGTGCAGGCGGTCGGGGCGGCGCGGGCCAAATCGCATGCAGCGCGGCGACCTCCTCCCGCGAGAGGTCGCGAAACGCGCCCGGAGGCAGCTTGGAGTCTCGGATCGGGCCGATCGCGACCCGACGCAGCTTCGTGACGGGGTGGCCGACGAGGTCGAACATCCTGCGGATCTGGCGCGAGCGCCCCTCGCCGAGAATCACCTTGAGCCAGGCGTTGCCGCCGGCGCCGTTCTTTTCGGGCGTCGTCCTGACGAGCTCGATCTCGGCGGGCGACGTGCGCGCGCCGTCGTCCGGCAACGTCACGCCCCGGCGCAGCCTCTCGAGCTGCGCGGGCGTCGGGACGCCGGACACCTTCACCTCGTACTCCTTGCGGCAGCCGCCGGAGGGGTGCGTGAGCCTGTGTACGAGCGCGCCGTCGTCAGTGAGGAGGAGCAGCCCCTCGGACTCCACGTCGAGCCGCCCCACGGCCACGACGCGTTCCCCGACGCGCCCCCTCAGCAGCTCGAAGACGGTCGGGATGCCGCCGGGATCGTCTCGCGTGACGATGAGGCCCTTCGGCTTATTCATGAGGACATACCGCCGTGCGACCGAGACGCGGACGAGCTTTCCGTCCACCTTCACGTGATCCTTCGCGAGGTCGGCCTTGACGCCGAGCTCCTTGACCTTGTGGCCGTTCACGGTCACCCGGCCTTCGAGGATGATCTGCTCGGCCGCGCGCCGCGAAGCGATGCCGGCTGCGGAAAGGATCTTCTGCAGTCTTTCGGCGGTCATCTGTGGTCTCCGGCGACAAGAGAAGAAAACACGCGAGGAAGAAAAATTTGCTTAGAAGGGAATAGGGCCTGGCACCGCCTCGACCGTGCCGCGCGGCTCCGGCTCATCGATCCGCCCCATTGACCATTCTAAGAATCTTCATTCTTCTCTCTTTTCTTCGTCTTTCCCCTCTTCAGCAAAATCTTTCTCTTCCTCTTCCTTTTCCTCGACATTCTGCTCGGGGAACAGCTCGGTCTGCGCCGTGTTCGTCTCGACCCCGTAGAGTGCGTCGAGGTCCTCGGGGCGCGGAAGGTCTTTCAGGTCCGTGAGGCCGAAGTGGACGAGGAACTCCTTGGTGGTCTTGTAGAGGAAGGGTGTCCCGACGACTTCCTTGCGGCCGGCGGTCGTGATGAGCTTTTTGTCGAGAAGGGTGCGTAGCGAGGAGGCCGAGTTCACGCTGCGCAGATCGGCGATCTCGGGCGCGGTGACGGGCTGGCGATACGCGATGATCGAAAGCACCTCGAGGCTCGCGATCGAGAGTTTGTTCTTTCCCTCCAGCCCGAGCAGGTTGCGAACGGGCATGTCGTACTCGTTGCGCGAGACGAGGCGCGCGCCGCCCGCGACGCGGTCGACACGCACGCCCCGTCCGCCGGCCTCACACGCCTGCTCGAGCGCCTCGAGCGCGGCCTCGACCTCTTCCTTCGAAATCTCGGCGGCCTCGGCGAGGCGCTCGACCGTCGCGGGCTTGCCCGACGCGAAGAGGAGCGCCTCGAGGAGCGCGACGTGCGTCGTCACCGGTATGCCTCCTCGTACCCCTCGAGCGACGTTTCCTCGCCCGTCGGGTCGAGGTAGATCTCGCTGAATTCGGCCTCCTGCCGGGCCCTGACGACACGGAGCCTGAGAAGCTCGAGGACGGCGAGAAAGATCGCGATGGCCTCGGCGCGGCCCGAAAGAGAGCAGAACACGTCCGACAGCGGCACGGGGCCGCTCCCGGACTTCACGCGCGCGAGCATCTGCTCCATTTTCTCCCTGATCGAGAACTTCTGGTGTTCGATCTCCATCGACGGTGGGTGCTGCGCGCGGTAGCGGTCGAGCGCGCCCTTGAAGAACGTCAGCAGGTCGAAGAGCGAGACTTCCGAAAGGTCGGCCTCTTCGGCCTCCCCTTCCGGCGTCTCGAGCTTCGCCGGCGCACGGCTCCAGAGCCCGAGCCGCAAGGCTTCCATCTCGTGCAGCGTCTCGGCGACGCCTTTGTACTTGCGGTACTCGAGGAGGCGCCTCACGAGCTCGTCGCGCGGGTCCTCCTCGGGCGCGTTCGGGGTTGCGCGCGGCAGGACCATCTGCGACTTGATGTGCACGAGCATCGCCTCGATGTAGAGGAACTCGGCCGCGACCTCGAGGTCGAGCTCCTGCATGAGGACGAGGTACTCGTGGTACTGCCGGCAGATGTCGAGGAGCGGCAGGTTGCGGATGTCGAGCTCGTTCTTCCGGATCAGGTGCAGCAGCAGGTCGAGCGGCCCCTCGAACTGCGGCAGCTTCAACGGGTACGGCCCCATGAGGTCCGCACCGGCGGGGACGGGGATGCGCACGCCTTCAGCCATTTGAAGAAACAAAAGGAAGAGGAAAGGAAAGAGGATGAAGATTTCTTAGAAGGTGAATAGGGCTGGTCACCGCTCCGCCGCGCGACCGAGCGCCGCGCTCAGTCACACTTCTAAGAAAATCTTCCTCGCCGTACATCACAGCAATCTCATCGCATCGGAGACTCTCTCCATCGTCTCCGAAGCAATATTCCTCGCTCTCTCGTTGCCCGCTTCGAGAACATCCTTGACGAACCCCGGTTTCGCCGTGATCTCCGCGCGCTTCTGCCGGATTGGCTCGAGCGCGGCGTTCATGTTGCGGATGAGGTGCTTTTTGCAGTCCACGCAGCCGCGCGCCGCCGTACGGCACTCGAAGTCGACCTGCTTCTGCTCTTCGGGGGGCGAGTAGAGAACGTGAAACGGGTAGAGGTTGCAGACGTCCGGGTTCCCCGGGTCCGCCCGGCGCGCGCGGCCGGGGTCCGTGACCATGCTCATGACCTTCTTCTCGACCTCGGGCGCCGAGTCGGACAACGCGATCGCGTTGTTGTAGGTCTTCGACATCTTCCGGCCGTCGAGCCCCGGCACCTTCGGCGTGGCCGTGTAGAGAGCCTGCGGCTCGGGGAAGACGTCCCCGTAGAAGCCGTTGAAGCGCCGCACGATCTCGCGGCAGATCTCGAGGTGGCTTTCCTGGTCCTTGCCGACCGGCACGTAGTGCGAGCGATAGAGCGCGATGTCGGCCGTCATGAGAACCGGATAGCCGAGGAAGCCAAACGTCCCGAGGTCGCGCTCGCGAAGCTGCTCGATCTGCTCCTTGTAGGTCGGCACGCGCTCGAGCCAACCGAGAGGCGTGATCATCCCGAAGACGAGCGCCAGCTCCGCCGTCTGCGGGACGCGCGACTGCACGAAGATCACCGACTTCTCGGGGTCGAGGCCGACCGCGAGCCAGTCCGTCACGGCCTCGAGCGTCGCCTCGCGGATCGTGGACGTGTCCGCGTAGTCGGTCGTGAGGGCGTGGAGATCGGCGACGAAGTACCGGCAGTCGTAGTCGGCCTGCAGGTCCACCCAGTTCTTCACCGCGCCCCAGTAGTTTCCGAGGTGAACGCGGCCCGTCGGGCGGAGGCCGGAGAGAACGACTTTCCTGGAAGAGTGAGACATCAGGACCTCAGCCACCGGATCACGAGATCCTGGACGGGCCGCATGATGAACCCGAGGACTCCGGTGAACATCGCGACGATGAGGATGATGAATCCGAAACGGCGCAGGAAAATGACCGCCGGGAGGGCGGATGGAGGCGCCAGGCTTTCCACGACGCCGAATCCGTCCAGCGGAGGAATCGGCAGGAGGTTGAAGATCGCCAGAGAAGCGTTGACCAGCACCGAGGCTCCCGCGATGAGAAACAGCGGTCGCAAGATCGCCGGATCACCTTCCAAGAGAAAAACGCGCTTGAGGAGGACGAAGACGAAGCCGAAGATGACGGCCAGCAGCACGTTCGACAGCGGGCCCGCCGCCGACACGAGCAGGTTCGCGCGGCGGGGGTTCCGCACGCCCCGGAGGGAAACGGGCACCGGCCGCGCCCAGCCGAACACGGGCAGACCGGAGAACGCGAGCAGCGCCGGGAAAAACAGGCTGCCGATCGGATCGAGGTGCTTGAGCGGATTCATCGTGATGCGCCCGAGGTCGCGGGCCGTGTTGTCGCCGCACTTCATCGCCACGTAGCCGTGGGCCGACTCGTGGAACGAGATGGCGAACAGCAGCACGACGATCTGGATGACGATTTCGAGCGTTTTTTGGGGGTCCACGGCGCCTTCGGGCGCGGTCTCACCGCGCGGCGGCGGATGTTAACCCGGAACGCGACAGCCTCAGTCCGCCGCCGGAAGGCCTGCCGCACGCAGGAAAAGCGGCTCGCGGAAGGCGGCGTCGCGTCCGTCCGCGATCATCTTTCCGGCCTCGTCCCGCGCTTCCTTCATCCACTTGACGTCGCGGACGAGGTCTCCGACGCGGAAGAGCGGGACGCCGCTCTGGCGTGTCCCGAGCGCGTCGCCGGGACCGCGGCGCTTGAGGTCCTCCTCGGCCACGACGAAGCCGTCGTCCGTCTTCTCGAGGACCGAGAGTCGCTCGCGCGATTCCGGCGAGACCTTCGGGCCGAACAGCATCACGCAGCGCGAGGCGCGACGGCCCCGCCCGACGCGACCGCGCAGCTGGTGGAGCTGCGCGAGGCCGAAGCGCTCCGCGTTCTCGACGAGCATGTAAGAGGCGTTCGGGACGTCCACGCCGACCTCGATGACGGTCGTCGCCGCAAGGACGTCGAGCCTCCCGGCCGCGAATTCTCCCATCGTGCGCTCGCGCTCCTCGGGCGGAATGCGGCCGTGGACGACACCGACACGGCGGCCGGGGAGCGCTTTTCGGATCAGGTCCGCGTGCTTCTCGACGGCGCGCGCCTCGATCTTGTCCGACTCCTCGATGAGCGGCACCACGACGTAAGCCTGGCCGCCCGCGCGGATCTCGGCCTCGATCTCGCGGAACGCAGGCGCGCGCTCCGTCTCCGGGAGGACGCGCGTCGCGATCGCCGTGCGGCCCGGAGGCTTTTCGTCGAGCGTCGAGACGTCGAGGTCGCCGTAGAGGGTCAGGGCGAGGGAGCGCGGGATCGGCGTCGCGGACATGACGAGGAGGTGCGGGCGCGCCCCCGCGGGGTCCGCCTTCGCCGCGAACGTCGTCCGCTGCGCGACGCCGAAGCGGTGCTGCTCGTCGATCACGATGAGGCCGAGGCGCCGGAACTCGACGGGGGCCTCGAGGAGCGCGTGCGTCCCGACGAGCATGTCGACGCGGCCGCCGGCGAGCGCGTCGAGGACCTGCGCGCGGGCCTTGCCTTTCACGCGGCCGGTCAGGAGGTCGGCGCGGAAACGCGTCTTGCCGAAAATCCGGAAGATCGACGAAAAGTGCTGCTCGGCGAGGATCTCGGTCGGCGCCATGAGCGCCGTCTGAAAGCCGCACTCGGCGGCGAGGATCGCCGAGAGGACGGCGACGATCGTCTTCCCGCTCCCGACGTCGCCCTGGAGGAGCCGCCGCATCGGGCGGCCCGCGCGGAAGTCCCTGCCGATCTCCCGGATGACACGCTTCTGCGCCGCCGTCAGCGTGAACGGAAGCGCCTCCTTGAGGCGTACGCGAATCGCGCCGTCGGCTGCGAGGACAGGCGCCGGCACGCGGTCGCGCACGGCGCGGCGGCGCAGGAGGCCGACCTGGAACTCGAGGAACTCTTCATAGACGAGGCGGTGGAGGTACGGCGACTTCCGCTCCGTCCACGCCTCCGCGTCCCCAGGCCCGCCCGCGCTGCCCGGGAAATGGGCTTCTCTTAGCGAGTCGGCGAGGAAGGGGAGTTTTTGCTCCCTCTCGCCAATGTCATGGAGTCGTTCGGGGAGATGGCCTGCAAAGTTTCTTAGAAGGTGAAAGACGACGGTCCGCCGCGCCCGCGGGGTCAGTCCCGGCAGCTTGCGATAAATGGGCACGACGCGACCGACAGAAAGAGGATCCGCCCCGACCGCGCCTGCGCTCTCTCCACCTTCTAAGAACTCTTCTATCTGCGGATTCTCCATGACGAGCCCCCGCCTGAAACGCGCAGCCTGGGTTGCAATACCGTAAACCCAGAAGACCTTCTTCGGAAGCAGCCACCTTTGGAGGTACGGTTGGTTGAAGAAGACGAGGCGAAGAGGGCCCGAGCCGTCGTCGAGGATCGCCTCGAAGATCGTGAAGCCGCGGCGCCGCGTCCGGATGAGACGCGCCGAGAGGACCGTGCCCTTGACCGTCGTCGCGGGCCCCTCCGGCACGAGCGCCGCGATCGGCGCGATGCGCGTGCGGTCCTCGTAGCGGAACGGAAGGTGGAGAAGGAGATCGAGCGCCGTTTCGACCCCGGCCTCGGCCAGCTCACGGGCCCGCGCCGCGCCGACGCCGGGAAGATTCGCGAGGAGCGGGAGCGGGACGGGAATGTCTCCTACGCCTTGCTGACGCGAAACGTGAGGTCGACGAGGCCGAAGCGCGTGCGGTCTCCGTCCTTGATCGTGACCGGCTGTCCCGTGACGATGCGCGCGCCGTTCACGAACGTGCCGTTCATGGTGCCGATCTCCTCGACGACCCGAAACTCGCCGGCCTCGTGGACGATCTTCGAGTGCCGCCTGGAGACGGAGCGCTGTGTGTCGAGGTTCGCGAGGTCCACGTCGGGCTTGATGCCCGTGACCGGATCGACGCGGCCCACGGTCGTCTCTCCGTCGCGGTTCAGGAAGAACTCCTCGCCACCCGCGGCGACGAGCCGGAAGATGTCGTGACGCTCGGAAACCTTCGCGAAGATGTCGGAAGAGCTCTCGTCGAGCGCCGGAGCCGCGCCCGTCGACTGCTCGAGCAGCTTCGTCGTCTCGCGCAGCCTCCGGGACAGCTTGCGCAGCATGCGCACGGCGATCTCCGCGTTGTGGCGGAGCATCTCGTCGAACGTCGACTGGTTGATGCGCACGACCTCGCAATCGGTCTTCGCACGCGCCGAGGCCGTGCGGGCGACGTCCTCGAGGATCGACATCTCACCGAAGAAGTCCCCCTTCTCGAGTGTCGCGAGGAGCTTCTCTTCGCCGCGCCGGCTGCGCTTGTAGATTTCCACCGTGCCGGACTGGATGACGAACATCTCCGTGCCGACATCGCCCTCCGCGAAGATGGGCTGGCCGGCGGCAAAGCGCGCGAGGTAGTCGGTGAAGCCACCCGGCGCGCCGGACTTGACGACGACCTTCACGGTCCGCGCAGTTTAGCCGAAGCCGGACGACTTCGATGTGCGCCGCAGCCGGGGGTCCGGGGGCGCGCGAAGCCAAGCCCCCGGAGAGTGACTCGGGCCGGACGATAAGCCGGATTCTGTAACCGGTCGCCTCGCGGCTTCCGGCCGGCGGTCATTCCTCCAGGCCCGCTCTTTCGAGCGGGCTCGAGCGACCGACCCGGTGACGTCGGCCAAGGCCGCGGGGGCGGGCGCCCCTTCCGTCACCCTATTTGGTCTTGCTCCGCGTGGGGTTTCGCCTGCCGGTCCCGTTGCCGGAACCGCGGTGCGCTCTTACCGCACCTTTTCACCCTTACCTGCGCCTCGCGGCGCGTCGGCGGTATGTTTTCTGTGCCACTTTCCTTCGAGTTGCCCCGACCGGAATTTCTCCGGCACGCTGCCCGCGGGAGTCCGGACTTTCCTCCCCTCCTTCAGCCGTGGCGTCTGGAGCGGCGACCGCCTGTCCGGCCCGAGTCGGGATTAGTTTACCTAATTCGTCACGACCATCGAGACGTACGAGCCGTCCGAGGTGCGCGAGCCGGCCGAGGGACCGTCGTTCACGACACCGTAGACGACGAAGTCCGACGTGCCCGAGTCCGGCCGAATGCGCACGTAACCGTGCGCGATCCCCGCTCCCGAAAGGATGCCGTTCACCTGGTCCCACTGCCCGCCTGCGAGCGGGATCGCAAGCGTCTGGACGGGAGTCGTGGAGCCGGTGTCGGCGTCGAAGACGTC
>Ga0207930_1000026_pt1 | contig 37085 bp, 36 predicted proteins | sample NGESurshal092012_7_FD_184477 | JGI IMG/M metagenome (GOLD analysis project Ga0207930, IMG submission 184477) | Arctic peat soil microbial communities from Barrow, Alaska - NGEE Surface sample 210-3 shallow-092012 (SPAdes) | ecosystem: Environmental > Terrestrial > Soil > Wetlands > Peat ... | reverse complement strand
GGTAGGAAGCCGTGATCCGGTAGACGAGACTTTCTCGGCCACCGCCGTCGGTCCTTGATCCCGCGCGAACTCCACCGATCTTCTCCATGGCCCGCTGTGAGCGCACGTTCTGCGGGCCAACGAGAAAGATGACGCTGTTCACGAATCCGAAGGCGTGCCTCAGCATGAGCTGCTTCATTTCCCTGTTGTAGATGCCGCCCCAGCGGGACCTGGCCAGGAACGTCCAGCCGATTTCGATTTCGCTCTTCTCGCTGTCGTATCCGTGGAATCGCGATGACCCGATGACCTGGCCATCTTTGGAATCAATGGCGATCAATGCTCCCCCGGATTCCAGGGCCTCGCGGAAGAATCCCTTGAAGACGTCTTCCTTGTAGCGATCGCTGTTCGGATGTTGTTCCCAAATGAGCGGATCCGAAGCGACCGCGTAGAGTTCGTGAAAATCCTCTGGCCGAAGCGGCCTGAGGCGGAGGAGCTCTCCTTCCAGATTAGGCTGAAGATCAAAGGACATGGTGCGCATACCTTCTATCCCCGATCGACATCGGGGAGATACGTGCCGAACGTCCACGGGTGCCCCTCGAGGTCGCGGGCGTGATACTCGCGCGAGCGGAAGTCTGTGGCTTTGGGCGGGCTCGTGATCTCGGCCCCCGCCGATCGCGCCCGTTCGAAATGCGCGTCGAGGTCGTCGACGTAAACGCAGAGCGCCTGCGTGGCAGCCCCGAGCTTCTGAGGGCTCTCCATGCGCTCGTCGGGCCGGACGGACCCGAGCATGACGACGTTCGTCCCGAGCCGCAGTTGCGCATGCCGGACGAACGGCCCGGACTCGGGAACCGAGAACAGCTCGACGAAGCCGAAAGTCGCGCAGAGCCATTGAATCGCGGCTCGCGCCTCGGTGTATCTCAGGATCGGGAATATCGTCTGCATCGCCGATTACCGGAACTCGCCGCCATTCACGCAGGCTCGGGTGGAGACGCCGCCGCCAGGACGATCTCCCCCTTGACGCCGGGCCGTGCCGCGAGAGCCTGCGCGATTTCCGAGGCCTGCCCACGCAGGACCTCTTCGTGGAGCTTCGTCAGCTCGCGCCCGAGGACGACGGGCGGGTCTCCCCATGCCCTCGCGAGCGCCTCGAGTGATTCGGCGATCCTGAAGGGCGACTCGAAGAGCACGGTTGTCCCGTTGCGCGCCGCGTGCGCCGCGTACCAGCGGTCGCGCTCGCCGCGGCGCGAAGGCGGGAAGCCGAGAAACGTGAACGGGACGGCAGGAAATCCCGAGATCGAGAGGATCGCGAGCACCGCCGACGGCCCCGGAATCGCCTCCACGCGGTGTCCGGCCGCGGCGGCCGCCGCGACGAGCCGCTCGCCGGGATCGGAGACGAGCGGCGTGCCCGCGTCGGAGACGAGAGCCAGCGTCTCGCCGCGGGCGAGCCGCTCGAGAGCCTCGCCGACGCGGCGGTGCTCGTTGTGGCCGTGGCAGGACACGCGCGGCGACGTGAGGCCGTGGCGCGCGAAGAGGTTTCCCGTGCGCCGGGTGTCCTCGCAGTAGACGACGGCTGCCGACGACAGCGCCTCGAGCGCCCGCGGCGAGAGGTCGTCGAGGTTTCCGATCGGCGTGGCGACGACGAGGAGACGACCCATTGCGCCATTCTCTCGCGTCCGCGCCCGCGAAGAGCCCGACGGCTCAGCGGCAGCTTCATGGAGTTCGCCGCATACAAGAGTGGCGCCTGGAATGTTATGGCCCTATACTGATGATATGGCCACTATGACCGTCAAATCGACCTATGCCCTTGATATCGAGACGGCTCGCAGCCTCGAGGATATGGCGCGTCGCTGGGGAGTCTCCAAATCCGAGGCACTGCGGCGGGCGATCCGGGCGGCCAAACGTGGACCGGCCGGAGCGCCGAAGGCGCTCACCGCTCTCGATGCACTCCAGCGGTCGCTCGGCCTGGAGACCCAGACGGCGGCTCGATGGGAAAGGCGGGTCCGCGCGGAGCGCCTTGCCACGTCCATCCGACGAGAATCGAAATGATCCATCTGGACCCGAGCTTCCTGATCCGGGGGCTCGTGCGCGACTCCGCCGAAGATCGAGCGCTGCGAAAGTGGCTGAAAGCTGGCGAACAGCTGGGCATGAGCACCGTTGCCTGGACGGAGCTCTTGTGTGGCCCGCTCGAGGAGAGCCACCTGGAGCTTGCCACCCGCGTCGTGTCGCAACGCGTGGCGTTCCTCGAGGAAGACGCAGCCGTGAGTGCGCGCCTGTTCAACGAATCCGGGCGGCGCCGTGGATCTCTGATCGACTGCATGATCGCCGCAAGCGCATTGCGCGCGGGGGAACCGCTCGCGATCGGGAACGTCGGCGATTTTCGGAGGTTCGGGGCTTGGGGTCTGAAGATCCTCGAAGCGTGATGAAGGACGTGGTAGCCCGCAGGTGAAGAGCCTATAGAACGCGGTCTGATCCGACACGAAGCGCGCGAAGCGCCTGCTACCATCGAGATCGTGTTTCGCGGGTCGTTGGTCGCTCTCGGGCTCGCGGGCGTCACCCTCGTGCCGGCCGCCGGGAGCGGCGCACCCGCGGCGCCCGCGCCTGCGGCGACGCCGTCCGGGCCGGCCGTGCTCGTGGACCGCATCGCGGCGGTCGTGGGCGACGAGATCGTTCCCGAGAGCGAGGTCCAAAAGCTGGTCGCCGTGCGGTTTCTCGAGCACAAACCGGGCGAGACCGACGCCGAGTATCGCGACCGCGTCCTCGACGAGCGCATCGTCGACCTCCTGCGCGAGCGACAGCTCCGAAGGACGAGCGGATTCGAGCCGAAGCCCGAGGAGGTCGAGGCCCGTGTCGCCGCGCTCGAGGCGCGTCTCGCGAAAGAGCGTGGTATCCCGGCGGCCGCGGTGCTCGCGGCCGCCGGAACGACCCGCGAGGAGCTGGCGGCATGGGTGCGGCGCGGGCTTGCGCTCGACAGCTTCGTGAAGGAGCGCCTCGCGCCGGGACTGAAGCTGACGGAAGCGGATCTCCGCGCCTACTACGAGTCGGCCTTCCGGGAGGCGGCGAGAAAGCGAGGCCTTTCGGACGTGCCTCCGTTCGAGGACGTCCGCGATGAGATTCGCGAGGTCGTGCGCGAGCTCAAGCTCAACGCCGAGATCGAGCGCTGGACGGCGCAGCTTCGCAGCGAGACGCGCATCCTCATTTATCGGCGCTGATCGGGCTCTGCCTTCCGGTAGAGGATGCGGTTCGCGAGCACGCGGCGCAGATACGTGCGCGTTTCCGGGTAGGTGATCGAGGCGAGAAGCGCCTCGGTCGGAGCCTTCGCGCCGCCGGCCCACAGCGCCGTCTGGCCGGCGCCGGCGTTGTAGCCCGAGGCCGCGAGAGCCGCGTCGCCATCGAAGCGGGCGAGAAGGTTCTTCAGTGTGCGCGCGCCGAGCCGCAGCGACCGCGCGGGATCGTAAAGTTCCGCGTAGGCGGGAGGAGTCTCGTTCAGCTCCCGCGCGGCCTCTCCCGCGGTCGGAAGCGTGAGCTGCATGAGGCCGCGGGCTGCGGCGGGGGAGGCGGCCTCGCGGTCGAACCGGCTCTCCTGCCGCATGATCGCGTAAAGCAGGTCGCGCGGCACGCCGCTCTGGTCCGCCGCCTCGGCGACGAGCCGGTCGAAGGGGCGTGGCGCGAGAGAGCGGAGCACCGAGCGCGGCGCGAGGTCGAGGAGGAAGTCGTCGGGCACCAGGCGGTCGAGAGCCTCGGCCGCCTCGAGCGCCGCCGGCCCGGCGTCCGCGTCCTCGGCGAGGCGAGCGGCCACGAGGCTGCCGAGGAGCGTGTCGAGGCGCGAGGCGTCGCGCACGATCGGCTCGGCTTCGAGAGGCAGGCCGAGCTGCAGGAGGCGGCACGCCGCCGCGTCCCCGCAAAGCGTCGGGAGCGAATCCTCCGGCAGGTCGGGAGCGAGCAGGACTTCGGCGTAGCCGGGAAGCGAGCGGTAGGCGAGCTTCAGGAGGTCGCGCGCGAGGGCGTCGCCGAGAAGGGCGGGAGGCAGGAGGCGCGCTTTGGCCTCCCGCGGCTTTCCGGACGTGAGGAGGGCCTCGCCTTCGAGCCGCTCGCGGCGGAGAAACGCATCACGCGAGACGGCCGGGAGCGCGGACATCCGCTGCGCCGCGACCTCACCCGCCGCCGTCCAGGGGCGCGCGGCGAGGAGCGCGGCGTAACCCGCGAGAGCGCCCGCGAGATCCTCCGAGGCCTCCGCGGCGCGGCCGCGCCAGAAAGGAAGCTCGCTCTTCCAGGGCTCCGGCAGCCGTCGGGCGCGCGCGAGGCGCTCGATGGGAGCGAGGGCCCGCCGCGCTCCCGCGCCGTCGCCCGCCTCGGCCCGCCGCTCGAGAAGGTGGAGGAGGCCTTCGACACGCCCGGGCTCTTTCACGAGGGCCTTGCGCATGAGGATCGCCTCGGCTCCGGCGAGGTTGCCGCGCCGCATGAGGAGGCGCGCCCGCTGAAGCGCGGCGAGGACGGCCGGGCCTATGCGAGAGCCCTCCACGCGCCGGAGCTCCGCGGCCGCCGCGTCGAGCTGCCCGAGCTTCTCGAGCGTGGTGCCGACGTTGAAGCGCACGCGGGCGAAGAAGGCGTCGGTGCCGGGGGCGTCGTCCTTCTTTCCGCGGGCGTGCCGGGGGTGGCGCGGCTGCGCGTCGAGGATGGACTGGAACGCCGTCAAGGCCTCCGCGAACCGCCCGCGCGAGGCGAGGATCCGGCCGAGGTCGAAGCGGGCGCCCCGGCGCGCGACGTCGTCGCCCGTGCGAGAGGCGCGCTCGTCGCGTTCCGTCGCGAGGCGCTCCGCGAGGTCGAGGTCGCGCTGCGCCTTCGCGGTCTCGATCAGGAGCGGAAGCAGGCGGTCGGGAAGGCTCCGCGCGTCCCGTCCGCGCATCTCGCGCGCGAGCACGATCGCGGCGGCGTCGTCGCGCCGCGCCTCGCGGAGGATCTCCTCGCGAAGCGCCGCCGCGCCCGACGCGTCACCGGACTGGTCGAGAGCCTCGGCGCGCAGGGCGAGGAGGCGGCGCCTCTCGCGCGGTGCCGCCGGCGGCCTCGCGGCCACGAGGCGCGCCAGAGTCGCCGCGTCGAGGCGCGTCTCGAGCGCATCGAGCGTGATGCGGAGCGCGCGCCGCGAGACGGCGCCCCCCTTCCGCTGGAGCAGGGGCAACAGTAGTTCGAGCGCGCCGGCACCGTCGCCGCCTTCGAATCGGAGAGCGCCGGCGGCGAGGCGGGCCGGCACGTCGAGAAGGTCGTCGGCGGAGACGTGGTGCTCGAAGAGCGCGATGGCCTCGTCGCGACGCCCCGTCGCGGCGAGCGCGCGCGCGGCGAGGTAATCGAAGCGGCCGTCGGCGTACCTTACGGCGGACTCTCGCTTCAGGTCGTCGAGCTGCTCCAGGACCTCCGTCCATTTTCCGGCGCGCGCTGCGGCGGCGAGATCGTGCTCGCGCGCGGCGCTCGCGTCGGCCGTCGTTCCGGAGGCGAGGAGGAGAAAGAAAAGGGCGAGGGCGGCGGAGCGACAGAAGGCTCTCAGCCCGGCGGCCACGCGAAGGCCCGTCCGCCGAGGAGATGGAGGTGCAGGTGAAAGACGCTCTGGCCCGCTTCGGCGCCGTCGTTGATGACGACGCGGTAGCTGTCGAGAGAGAGCGCCCTTGCGATCTGGGTGAGCGCGACGAGGCAGGGTCCGAGAAGCGCGGCGTGATCACCCGAGGCATCGGAGAGGCGCGCGACGTGCGTCTTCGGAATCACGAGCACGTGCGTGGGCGCCTTCGGGGCGACGTCATGGAACGCGAGCACGCGCTCGTCCTCGAAGGCGATCTTCGCGGGAATCTCCTTCCGGACGATCCGGCAGAAGAGGCACGAGGCGTCGGCGGAAGGGCTCATCGGACGGATTATCCGTCGATCCGCTCGACGGAAGCGCCGAGGCTTCGCAGGCGCTGATCCATGGCGGCATAACCCCGGTCGAGATGGTAGATGCGGCGCACGAGCGTCTCGCCCCGGGCGACGAGGCCCGCCAGGACGAGAGCCGCGGACGCGCGGAGGTCCGAGGCGGTCACGGGCGCGCCTTCGAGCTTCGAAGGTCCGCGCACGAGAGCCATGCGCCCTTCGACGCGCACGTCGGCGCCGAGGCGGGCGAGCTCGACGGCGTGCAGGAAGCGGTTCTCGAAGATCGTCTCGACGAGGCGGGACGTTCCTTTGGCCTGCGTCATGAGGGCGAGAAACTGCGCCTGCAGGTCGGTCGGAAATCCGGGGTGCGGCGCCGTTTCGATGTCCACGCCCTCGAGCGGCCGCGAGGCGAAGACGCGCACTCCGTCCTTTGTCGTCTCGACGCCGGCCCCGGCGCGGCGGAGCGCGTCGAGAAACGCACCGAGGTCGCGGGCCCGTGCGTGAGAAACCGTCACGTCGCCGCCGGTGATCGCTCCGGCGGCGAGGTACGTTCCCGCTTCGATGCGGTCCGGCACGATCGTGTGAGGCGAAGGGCCCGTGCCTGAGAGCCGCTCGACGCCCTCGACAGTGATCGTGGGGGTTCCCGCGCCCGTCACGCGCGCGCCCATTTGGGTGAGGAGGAGCGCCACGTCTTCCACCTCGGGCTCTCGCGCCGCGTTCTCGATCACCGTCGTCCCGCGCGCGAGGGTCGCGGCGAAAAGCACGTTCTCCGTGCCGGTCACGGTGGGAGACGGGAAGCGGATCGTCGTTCCAGTGAGCCGGCCGGTCCCGCGCCCGACGCGCGAGACATGCGCGTAGATGTAGCCCTTCTCGACGGCGATCCTCGCGCCCAGCGCCTCGAGCGCCCGGAGGTGCAGGTCCACGGGCCGTACGCCGATCGCGCAGCCCCCGGGCAGCGACACGCGCGCCTCGCCGAAGCGGGCGACGAGGGGGCCGAGGACGAGGATGGAAGCCCGCATCGTCCGGACGAGGTCGTAAGGGGCCTCGGTGGACGTGACGCGCGACGCGTCGACGATTCTGCGTGAGGGCGCGGGCGTGGCGACCAAAACGCCCATGCCTTCGAGAAGACGGGTCATCGTGTCGACGTCCGCGAGGTCGGGCACCTCCTCGAGCGTCACGGGAGCGTCCGTGAGAAGCGCCGCGGCCATCGCGGGCAGCGCCGCGTTCTTCGCGCCGCTCGCTCTCAGGGTGCCCGAGAGCCGCGACGGACCTTTGATGAGGAACGCGTCCAACACTCGCGAGTGTACCGGGAGCGCTTAGGTCTCTGTTCGAGTCCGGCTTCAGGTCCAGGGAGGCCGACCCCGAGGCACAGAGGAATCCGTGTTTTCCGAGCACACATTTTCGTTTGATGAACCGGCGATCGGCGATTTCGCAAGACCGATTTGAATGGAGCGTCACGGCGCGCCCCAACCCGCCCACCATTAGACGGGTAAACGGGGGCGGGCCAGACTTAGGGCAGCTTTGAGTTTGCAGGACGAGGCGAGGTGGCTGGGCCTCCCCGCTCGGTACCGATCCACTTCGGGAGAGGAGGCTTGCGCTCCTGCGACCCTTCCTTCTTGATCCAAACCTGGGGGCCCGAAATGGAGTTCTCGACTCGCAGAATCCGCTGGCCCAGGTCGACGGTCCTGTCGTGCTCAAACGGCGACTTACGGTGGACTTCAGCGCAGGCCGTTTCGAGTCCGAAAGTTGTCATCTCTCTCATAGTCAACACCACATAGGGAGTCTATCAAGGTGGATGATTCTTACGCCGAAGCCGCGCCCCTAGATGGGTTCGGCGTCGGCGAGCTCGGCGTATCTGTTCGTCGCCAGGAGCCCTCCGTGTCGGTCCCGGTGAGCTGAATCTCGCCGCTGAACGCGCGCTGCCCGGATAGGCGCCCCTTGGTTCGAAACTCGGACGCGGTTCGGGTGCTCTCGATGAGCGCATTTACGACCGAGTACTCTACTTCCACCGCTGCACCGCCCAGACCCCCGAGAGCCTGCTGCGCAGCAGTCTCCCAAACCTTCTGAGCGAGTTGAGGCGGCGCATTAGGCGGAAGTAGCAGCGGGGCGATCGGCCGCAGCCTAGCGGAGGCTTGAGGGTCCGCGAGATAGTGCTGAAGCGCGCTAAACGGCTTTCTCAGTTCCATGTAGCCCTCGATGCCGAGATACGCTTCCCACAGTAGGGCCTCAAGGGTGGGGTTCGATGGGGCAACTTTAAGACTCAGTTCCCTTGCCCGCGAGCGAGAAACCGCATCGCCATGAGCGAAGAAGCTCTTATTCAGGTTCTCGGCAATCTGCCGAGCCCGGGCCTTGTCCTCGCTGCTTTTCATGTGCATCAGGAGAAGCCGTTCCCCTACCGACGAGGACAGCTCGCTGGCACGCTTCGCCGCACCGACGTTCAGGGGATCTACCGTTGAAAAAAGACGATCGACAATCGCGGAGATGTGCACCTGTTCCGTGATGTGAACTTCATCCACGAGAAAACGCAGGAACGCCCCGACGTCCTCGTACGAGAATTGACGACGAGTCCCATCCGGCGACGTAATGGTCACCTGAGGATCGATTGGCCCGAGCGACGCGTGCGGATGCATCACGATTTCGTCGGCGCCCAATGTGAAAAGAGTTGCGGCGCTAAAGGCCATGAACGGAACGAGAACCGCGACCTCGTCGAACTTCTCGCGAAACATCGACATCAGTTTCCACGCAGCGAGCGCATCGCCGCCCGTGCTGTGAATCAAGATGTCGACGCGCTTTTCAACGGAGACCGCGTCGATCTGGTCCATGAACTCCCGGACGGCGTCGCCGGACATCTGGCCACCAATGCCGAGTCTGGTGCTGGTTGCGTAGACGATGAGAGGTCGCTTCCGGAAGTCCTCAATCGCCTGGTACCGTTTTCTGCGTTCTGCAAGTTCCATCTCGGCCTCGTCCTGACGATTGAGTCTTCCTCAAGCGAACTGGGCGATTGTCTCACTCGCGAGACTCGGCGGGTGACACGTCCCGAAGGACTCTAGCGGGTTCCAATTTGCAGAGAATATCGCGGGGCTGGGTGGTCACATTCGCAATGCCGTCGCCGTGCGCGGGATCCCGGCAACGTCGAGGCGGATGTCGACGAGTCGAAACGTCCCCGACGCTTCCACGAGCGCCGAGACGTCGCGGGCCTGCCCGTACCCGAGCTCGAACACGAACGGGGCGTCGGGACGGAGGAAGACGGCCAGCCCCGCGAGGAGCGCGCGCATCGGCTCGAGCCCGTCGTTCCCGCCGTAAAGCGCGAGAGGCGGCTCGAAGTCCGAGACCGTTTTCGCCAGATGCGGGGCGTCGGCCACGGCGACGTAGGGCGGGTTCGCGACGGCGAGGTCGAAGAGCGGCCGCGGGGCGAACGCGGAGAGCCAGTCGGAGGCGACGGTCGTCACCCGTTCGGACACGCCGTGGCGGCGCGCGTTTGCCGCGGCGAGCGCGAGAGCCGCCGGCGAGCGGTCGATCGCGAGAACGCGCGCCGCCGGGCGCTCCAGCGCGAGCGTGACGGCCAGGATGCCGCTGCCCGTGCCGAGGTCGGCGAGGGCGCGGGCGCCGGGCGCGGCGGCGCGCGCCGCTTCCACGACGCCCTCCGTCTCGAGGCGGGGGATCAGCGCGCGCGAATCGACGTAGAAGGTGCGGCCGAGGAATTCCCATTCGCCGAGGAGGTATTGCAGCGGCTCGCCGGCGGCGCGGCGCGCGACGAGCGTCTCGAAGGTCGCCCGGCTCGAGGCATCCGCGGGCTCGGCGCGACGGCCCAGGAACCAGGCGCGGGGGCGCGCGGTCGCCCGGGCGAGAAGCTCCTCCGCTTCATACGGAGCGTTCTCCGCGCTCGAAAGGCGGTGCCGCCCCTCGACGAGCAGGGCGCCCCAGGTGGGTTCGGACTGGACGGAAGAGCTCATGCGGGCCTCGTGTTTAAGATAGGAAAGATGTCCGGCCCCCGGATTCTCGTCTTTTTCGGCCTCCTGCTCCTCGGGCTGGGTGTCGTGCTCGGCCTGCCCTCGTCCCTCGCACCGGCCGCCGTCGTGATCGCCGTGGCGGCCGTTCTCGTCTTTTTCGGGGCGAACCGTTCCCCCTCGGCCGCGGGATCTCGTGCCGAGCCGGTGACGTCCGTGCGCGCGGCATTCGGGCCGGCCGTGGATGCGATCGAGGCCGTCGCCGTTTTCACGCTGGACCGCGCGGGCCGGATCGGGTACGCGAACAGGGGCGCGCGCCGCACCCTCGGTGTCGAGGAGCGCGACGTGGAAGGGCGCGCCGCATCGGACTTTCCCGCCCTCTCCGCCGACACGCCCGAGATGATCGAGGGTCTGAACGAAGTCTTCGAGACCGGCCAGCCTCGAGCGGCCCGGCGCATCCTGCTGCCCTCAGGCGGCGCGACGCAGGTCGAGTCGATCGTCTCGATGACGCCTGTCGTGCGGTACGGCAAGGTCGTCGAAGCCGCCATCTGGCGGGTCGACACGAGCGGTCCGGCGGGCGGGGACGAGCACCGCGCGCGCCTGCTCGATTCCTCGCCCGCGGGCCTCCTCGGCGTGGACGCCGCCGGCCGCATCGAGGCGGTCAGCCGCCGGCTCGCGGAGTGGGTGGGGCGCCGCGCGGACGCTCTCGAGGGCCTCGACGTCGAGCGCTCGGAGGTCCTGCCCGAAGGGCTGCGCGGACTCATCCGCGCGCGCGCCGTGAACCGCGCCCCGCAGGGCACGCCGACCGCTTCGGTCGAGGAAGACGTCTCCCTCGTCACGCCGGAAGGCGTGTCGCGGATGCTGCACGTCGTCGTCACGCCGCGTTCGGGCGGCGGCGCGGACGTCGTCTTTCTCGACGGCAGCTCGCGGCGCCGGCTCCTCACCGAGCTGGACGCGGCCCGTCGGGCGCTCGCCGACGCGCGCGAGGCCGCCGTGGACGTCCTGCGGTCCACGACGCGTGATCTCAAGGCGCGCGTCCAGGAGATCGTCGCCGCGGCGCGGCGTGCGGCGGACGAGACCTCGGGTCCGATCCAGCGCGCGCGCGCCGAGGCCGAGCTGAAAGCGACGAGCGAGCAGCTTCTCGCGCGGGTCGACGAGACCGGGCCCCGGGACGGCCGCCGGTCGATCGGCGGCGCCGACGGGCGCCCGCGCGTCCTGCTCGTGGAGGACAACGAGGAAAACCGCGAGCTTCTCGCCCACATGCTGAGGTCACGGGGCGCCGAAGTGCTCACGGCGGGCAGCGGGCGCGAGGCCGTGGACGCGGCCGCGGGCTTCCGTTTCGACTTCGTCCTCCTGGACCTGCACATGCCCGAGATGGACGGCTTCCAGGTGCTCCGGCGGCTGCGCGGCCTGCCGGACGGAGAGCGGCTTCCGGTCATCGCGCTCACGGCGCTCACGTCCGACCTCGTCAAGGAGCGCTGCGAAGCCGAGGGGATGAACGACTTCGTGAGCAAGCCCGTGACGCTCGCGCGCGTCGGAGAGCTCGTTGCGAAGTGGGGACACGGCGCGCGCGGCTGACTACCAGCGCATTCGGTACAGCATCACGTAGACGACGACGCCTGTGACGGAGACGTAGAGCCAGATCGGCAGCGTGAAACGGGCGAGCTTGCGATGGCGATCGAAACGCCCGCGCCGGGCGAGGACGAAGGTCGCGATCGCGAGCGGCGCGACGGCAACCGCGAGAATCGTGTGCGTGAGGAGGATGCCGAGATAGAGCGTCCGCGCTCCGCCCGTTCCGGGGAAGCGCACGCTTCCAACCTGCGCGTGATAGGCGAGGTACGAGGCGAGGAAGAGCGTCGAGCACACGAAAGCCGCCGTCATCGTGCGGCGGTGCGCGTCGATCCTCCGCCGGCGGATGAACGTCCAGCCGACGACGAGGAGGACGGCGCTCGTCGCGTTGAGGCAGGCGTTCAGCGTCGGCAGGTCGCGGACCGTCATCGGGCCTCCGGCGGGCGCGCGGCGGCGAGGCGGGCGGCGGGGCCCGCGGGAAAGCGCGCGACGACGGCCACGGCGGCGGCGAACATGAGGGCGGCGAAGGCCGCCGTCACCGCCCACGAGAGCGACGGAGACATCCACGCCGGCGCGGCGCCGCCGAGGGCCCGGCGCAAGGCCGCGACGCCGTACGTGAGCGGGTTCACGGCCATCGCCGCGCGCAGCCACGAGGGGGCGCCGTCGACGGGGAAGAAGGCTCCCGAGAGGAGCCACATGGGGATCAGGAAGAGATTCATGATCGCATGAAATCCCTGCGTCGATTCGAGCGACCACGCGATCGCGAATCCGAGAGACGTGAGCGCGAAGGCAAGGAGCGCGAGCAGCGCGGCGGCGGCGAGAAGGCCCGCGGCGTCGACCCTGAGGCCGGTCAACGGCACGAGGAGGAGCAGGGGAAGGCCCTGCATAAGCCCGAGCACCGCACCACCGAGGACCTTCCCGAGCGCGATCGAAGCGGGAGCGACGGGCGAGACGAGGACTCCCTGCAGGAACCCTTCGCGCCGGTCCTCGATGACGGAGATCGTCGCGAAGATCGCCGCGAAGAGCACGACGAGGACGACCGTGCCCGGGAAGAAGTAGCCGAACGAGTCCTCGCGGAAGGAGCCGTGGAAGCCCGAGCCCACGAGGATCCACATGACCAGAGGAGGAGCCACCGCTCCGACGATGCGGCTCTTCTGCCGGAAAAAGCGGACGATCTCCCGGCGCGCGAGGGCGAGGGAGGGGCTCACGTGACGCTCATTCCGCGTGGCTCCCGCCATCCGGCGCGTCCGCCTCGCGGAAGCGTCGGCCCGTCTTCGCGATGAAGACGTCCTCGAGCGACGGCGCGCCGAGCGTGACGGACTTGAAGGCGCCAGGGAATGCCTCGACGAGACGCGGCACGAAAGTGTGCGCGGCCTTCCGCTCCACCCGAACCGTGGGTCCGACCACCGTGATCCGGCCGGCCTCGGCGCCGAAGCGGCTTTCGATCCTGGCCGCGAGCGCCGGCGCGCCCGCGTCGTCCTTCGCCTCCACCGTCACGACGTCGCCGCCGAGCGTGGCCTTCAGCGCGGCGGGCGTGTCGAGCGCGAGCAGGCGTCCCTGGTCGAGGAGGCCGATACGGTGCGACGCCTCGGCCTCCTCGAAGAGATGCGTCGTCAGGAGGATCGCCGTGCCCGCGCGGGCGAGAGAGGCGAGCGCGTCGATGAGATCGCGCCGGGCGCCGGGGTCGAGGCCGGTCGACGGTTCGTCGAGGAGGAGCACGGGCGGAGCATGAAGGAGCGCCTTGGCGATCTCCACGCGCCGCGCGAGGCCGCCGGACAAGGTCTCGACGAGGTCGCTCGCCCGGTCCTCGAGGCGGAACATTTCGAGCAGCTCGCGGATGCGCGCGGCCCGCGTGCCCGACGGGAGGCCGTACAAGTCGCCCTGGAGCGCGAGGTTCTCCCCGACGGTCAGCTTCTTGTCGAGGCTCGCCGACTGGAACACGACGCCGAGCCGCCGGCGCACCGGGCGGCCCGCTACCATGGGATCGAGCCCGTCGATGGAGAAGCTCCCGGCGTCCGGAGGCAGCAGGGTCGCGAGAATCCGGAAGAGCGTCGTCTTGCCGCCGCCGTTCGGGCCGAGGAGCGCGAAAATCTCGCCGCGCGCCACCGAAAACGTGACGTCCGTCAGCGCGGCGCGCGCGCCGAAGGCACGGGAGAGGGAGCGGGCTTCGACGGCGGGAGGCGTCACGTGCGGGGTGCGAGCGTTTTCCCGCGTCAGACGCGGTCGAGGACGAGGAGGATGAGAATCGCCGGGAGCCACCCGATCGACGCCAAAAAAAGGGAACGGGCGCGTCCGTCCGTCCTCTCGCGCGCGAAGCGCAATGACGAGCGGAGGAAAAGGAGCGTCAGGACGAACGCCCCGAACGCGTAGGCGAAGCCGGCCGTCCCGACGAGAGACGGCAGGATGCTGATCGGCAGCAGCACGGCGGTCCAGAGAAGCGTCTGCCGGGCCGTTCGCAGCCCGGAGGGGTCGATGACCGGGAGGATTCTCACGCCCGCGCGGGCGTAGTCGGCGCGATGGCGCCAACCAATCGCGAAGAAATGCGGAAGCTGCCAGACGAAGAGGATCGCGAAGAGCGCGAGTCCCGGAAGGCCGAGCGCGCCCGTCGCCGCGGTATACCCGCCAAGGGGCGGCAGGGCGCCCGGCACGGCCCCGATGACCGTCGAGGCGTGCGACCGCGTCTTCATCGGCGTGTAGAGGCCGACGTACGAGACGAGCGTGAAGGCTGCGAGGGCGGTCGTCAGCACGTTCGTGAAGAGGAAGAGCTCGGCGAGTCCCACCACCGAGAGCGCGCCCGCGAAAAGGGCCGCGCCGCGGAGGCTGATGCGCCCGGACGGCAGGGGGCGGTCCTGTGTGCGCTTCATCAGGCCGTCGAGGTCCACCTCGCGCACCTGGTTGAACGCGCTGGTGCCGGAGGCGACGAGGGCGGTCCCGAGGAGCGTATGGAGAAGCAGCGGCAGCGCGAGCGAGGAAAGCGGACCGTTCGTGCCCGCGACGAAGCCGACGAAGGCCGTCATCACGACGAAGACCGTGATGCGCGGCTTCGTGAGAGAGACGTAAGAGGCGAACGTGGAGGGGATGCGACTCAGGCTCATGCGCGCGTGCGGGAGCTTACCGCGTTCGAGAGATTCCGGCAGGCGCCGACCGAGACCGTGGCGAGGACGCCCGTGACCCAGCAAAGGGCGCCCCCGGCGAGGTGGGCGGCCGTGAGGGACGGCGCCTTCTTCGACCAGATGGAAAGGGCGCCGAGCAGAATCTGGATCGCGACGAGGCCGGTCCAGGCCGCGGCGAATCCGGCGAAAACGGGGTTCACCGCCGAGAGCCGCGCCAGCGCGCGCACGGCGGCGAGGACGAGGGCGAGAACGACGACGGCCCCGACCCGATGCGCGAGGTGGAGGCCCACGCCGCGGCGTTGGAGCTCGTCCGCGGAGGGCCAGAGGCCGCCGAAGGCGGCCGGGAAGTCGGGGATCGCGAGGCCGGCCCCCGTGTGCCGCATGACGGCGCCGAGGACGATCTGGACGTAGATGGCGGCGGTGGCAAGGATGACCCGGCGAAATGCGCGCATCGCTTCCACAGGCTTCGAAGAAATATTCGGATTTTCTTCGAGTGAAAGAGAAAGAGGGCGTGCCGTGAGCTCCGTCCATGTCTTCGAGCACATCAGCGCGACGACGGCGGTCAGCGCGAAGACGATCTCGGCGAGGGCGGCGTGTGCGGAGGAGACAGCGGGTGGAAGGAGAAGAAGGACCGTGAGGCCGCCCAGAACGGCCTGCGAAAGAATGGCCACGAACGCGGCGACGCCGAGCAGCCGCACCCCTTTTCGCCTTTCTAAGAAAAACAGCATTGCCATTTCGAGGCCTACCAATGCGGAGACGGCCGCCGCCACGAGCCGGTGTCCGTGCTCGTAAAGGATGCCGCCGACCATCGGCGGCATGACTTTGCCATATGAGAGCGGCCAGTCCGGGACGGCGAGGCCCGACTCGGTGGACGTGACGAGCGCGCCCGCGACGAGGAGCAGGAAGACCCCGAACGCGACGCCCCGCGTGGCGACCCTCAGAATCCCTGCGCTCCGCGTCTCGTCCGTGTCCGTGTCCTTACGTCTTCTCCGCGTTCATCCCGCCGAGGAAATCAGGCTCCGGCCTTGAACGTGAAGGCGACCGGCTTGGACTCCGTCGCGCCGACCGTGACCTGCTGCGTCTGCGTGCCGAACTTCTCGTGCCACGCTTCGATCGTGTACGTGCCGGCCGGCAGGTTCTTGATCGCATACGTGCCGTCCGCCGCCGTCACCGCGAAGAACGGGTGCGCGACGACACCGCAGTAGGCGGACATCCAGCCGTGCACGTCACACTTGATGCGGATCATGACCTCTGGCTTGTCGAACTTCTTCGTGTACTTCATTCCCTTGACGGGCATCCCGAGGTTGAAGGACTCGTTCTTCTCCGGGAGGGAATGGATGTTGTGGAGGGTGTCGTCGCTGTTCAGGATGTCGAGGCTCTGTCCCGCGACCATGCCGAAAACGTGCGGATGGTATGTACAACCCCTCTGGTCGATGACGGCCGCGGCGGCGGGCGGCGGATACGTTCCGGTGATCCCCGACTTCACGTACACGAACACGTTCGCGAGGCCCTTGTCGGGCCCGATGACGACGTCTTCCTTCGCCACGTCGCCGGGGTGCTGCTTCGCGCAGAAGGCGTCGGCCGACATCTTGAACTTCTCGGCGGCGGGCACCGCCCCTTCGAAGACGATCCTGCCGGTGATCGAGGCGGAGCCCGTGGCGCCGGCGGCGGGGCCGGCGGCGGAAGCGGCCGGGGCCGCGGGAGCGGCGGCGCCCTCCGTCGCGGCACCCTTGGCGCGCGCGGACTTGGGCTTGTCCTCGTCGTCGTCCTTGCCGCCACAGCCGGCGGCGAGGACGGCCGCGAGCGCGGTGACGGCGCAGACGGAGACGAAACGGAAGCGGATTGCGGGACCGGACATGCGGGCCTCCTCGCGGTCGATTTCCTTATCATGTGCCCCCGGAACGAGGGCAATCGATGATAGACAATCGCCCGATGCGCGTCGAATTCGCGGTGCTCCGGCACGTCGAGATGCCGCTCAAGTTCCGGTTCCGCACGTCCTTCGGGGAGACGAGCGTGAAGAAGTTCCTCCTCCTCGAGCTTCGCGGCGAAGGCCTTTCCGGATGGGGTGAGTGCGTCGCCGAGGAAGGGCCGTTCTACTCGCCCGAGACGATCATTACGGCGTCTTCGATCCTCACGTCGTTCCTGCTGCCGCTCGTTCTCGGCAAGTCCATCTCGTCTCCGGAGGAGTTCGAGCGCCTCGCCTCGCGCATCCGGGGGAACCGGATGGCGAAAGCCGCCGTCGAGTGCGCGCTCCGCGACCTCTTCGCGAAGGCGGCGGCCGTCCCCCTGGGAAGATCTCTCGGAGGCTCACGCGAAAAGATCGAGGTCGGCGTGTCGCTCGGCATCTCGCCCACGCCGAAGGAAACCGTCGAGAACGTGAGAAAGCACGTGGCGCAGGGCTACCGCCGCATCAAGCTGAAGATCGAGCCGGGCTCGGATCACGACCGGCTCTCCGCAGTGCGCGATGCGTTTCCGGACATCACGCTCACGGTCGACGCGAACGCGGCCTATACGCTCGCGCAGGCGGAGGCGCTGCGCGCACTCGACGCGTTCCGGCTCGACTACATGGAGCAGCCGCTGCACCACGAAGACCTGGTCGCGCACGCTGAGCTCGCGAGGACGCTGAAGACGCCGATCTGCCTCGACGAGTCGATCCGTTCTCTTGCAGACGCGAAAGCCGCGATCCACCTCGGCGCCTGCCAGGTCATCAACGTCAAGATCGGCCGTGTCGGCGGGCACGGCGAGGCCGTGCGGATTCACGACGCCGCGCGCGCCGCGGGCGTGCCGGTTTGGTGCGGGGGCATGCTCGAGGCCGGAATCGGGCGCGCCCACAACGTCGCCATCGCGAGCCTGCCGGGCTTTTCGAAGCCGGGCGACACGTCGTCCTCGTCCCGCTACTTCGAGGAGGACATCGTGGCGCCGGCGCTCGAAGCAGCGGACGGGCTCATGCCCGTGCCGAAAGGACCGGGCATCGGGGTCGCGATCCGGCCGGACGTCCTCTCGCGCGTCACGACGGGAATCCAGGAGCTTCGCGCGTGAGTGCGCGCGTCCGCGACCTCAACGCGCTGTTTTTCGCGCGCCAGAAGTCGATGCTTGCCGACCTCGAGGCCCTCGTCGTGCGCGAGAGCCCATCCGGCGAGCCCGCCCTGGTGTCCGACCTCGCGTGCTGGATTGCGGCGCGACTCGAAGCCGCCGGAATTGCGGCTTCGCGCGTGCCCTGCGCGGGCCGCGGAGACGCCCTCCTCGCGCGGGCCGGTCCCGAGCGCGGGGGCGCACTTCTACTCGGCCACCTCGACACGGTCTGGCCCGCCGGGACGCTGGAGGGAATTCCGTTTCGCGTCGAAGCCGGTGCCGCACGGGGGCCCGGCGTTTACGACATGAAGGGGGGAATCGCGGTCGTCGTCGCCGTCCTCGAGGCCGTGGCGCGCGGCGACGTGATCCCCGCCTGGGGCCTCACGCTCCTCCTGACGCCGGACGAGGAGATCGGGACGCACGCCTCACGCGATCTTCTCGTCGCCGAGGCCCTGAAGCGCGACCGGGTGTTCGTCCTCGAGCCGGCCGGCGAGGGCGGCGCCGCGAAGATCGCGCGGAAGGGGGTCGGCCTCGTGACTGCGCGCTTCTCCGGCGTGGCCGCGCACGCGGGGCTCGAGCCGGAGAAGGGGGCCTCGGCCCTCCTCGAGATGTCGCGGTTCGCGCTGTATGCCGACGCGCTCGCCGACGTCCCCTCGGGGACTTCGGTCGTGCCCACCGTCGCGGCGTCAGGCACGACGACGAACGTCGTACCGGAGAGCGCCGCGCTCTCCGTGGATTTCCGGCTCTGGACTCAGGCCGAGGGCGAGCGCGTCCTCGCGGGGCTTCGCGCGTACCGTCCGGCGGACTCGCGCGTAGAGGTCACGCTGGACGGAGGCGTCAACCGTCCGCCCATGGAAGCGACCGAAGCGTCACTCGCGCTTTACAGGCGCGCGGCGGCGCTCGCGAAGACGCTCGGTTTCGACCTCGGGGCGGTGCGCGTGGGCGGAGGTTCCGACGGAAATCTCACGGCCTCGGCCGGCGTCCCGACGCTGGACGGCCTCGGGCCTTCGGGCGCCGGCGCGCACGCGCGCACGGAGCACCTCCTCGTGGAGGATCTCCCTCGGCGCGCGGCTCTTCTTGCGGGTCTCCTCGAGGACGCGGCGTGAGCGGACGCCTCGTGGTCCGCGAGCTGAGGAGCCCGGAGGAGTTCATCGAGACGACGCACGTCTCGAAAGCCGCGTGGGGCTTCGCCGAACGTTCCGTCTCGCCCGCGAGCGACCTCGTCGCGGCCACGCACGCAGGCGGCCTCACGGCCGCGGCGTTCGAGGGAAAGAAGATGCTCGGCTTCGTGCACGGCATCCCGCGCACGAACCGGAGCGAGCCCTGCCAGCACTCGCACCTTCTCGCGGTCCGGCCCGACGCGCAGGGACGCGGGCTCGGGGTGAAGCTCAAGCTCTTCCAGCGGGCGTGGTGCCTCGAGCGTGGGATCCGGCTCGTGACCTGGACGTACGACCCGTTCCTGCTGAAGAACGCGAAGCTGAACATCGAGCGGCTGCGCGCGACGGTGCGGAGCCTCCTGCCGGACTTCTACGGCCATATGGGCGGCATCTACGCCGGCCTGCCGACGGACCGGTTCGAAGTGGACTGGCGCCTCGACGATCCGCTCGTCGAGCGCGCGGCGCGGGGCGGGGGGCCGCCTCCGGACGGGTACTCGGACGTTCCGGTCGCGACGCGAGCCGGGACGATTCCGCTCTCGCCGCGAGTCCTCCTTCCGTTCCTCGCGGACGCGCCCCGCGTCTATCGCACCGATCCGAAGCGGAGCCTCGCCGCGCGCACCCGGTTCCGAAGGCTGGCCATGGCCCTGTTCGCGGTGGGCTACGCGGTCACGGGCGTGGCGATCCGGGACGGCGAGCCCGCGTACGTCCTCGACAGGACGGGCCTTGGAACCTGAGCCTCGCCGTCGGTTAAGATTCCCGGCAGCTTGCGAGAATTCGAAAGGAGAGAACCCATGAAAAAGATATTCCGCGTTCTTGCCCCAGCCGCCTTCCTCCTTTTCGCGACCGCCGCGGTCGCCGTCGACGACTTCCAGGTGACGGGCAACGTCACGGAGAAGACAGCCGACTCGATCACGGTCATGAAAGGCAAGGAGCGCTTCCAGATCGCGATCGACAAGGACACGAAGATGACCGGCGACGTCAAGGTCGGCGGCAAGGTCACGATCAAGTACAAGATGCACGCGAGCTCGATCGAGGCGAAGGACGCGGCGGCGAAGAGCGACAGCAAGAAAAAGTAAACCCGAAGGTCCTTTTCTGATGTGCGGCGGCTGCGGGCAGCCGCCGCGTCAGAACCTAGAACTTGTAGACGACCGCCGCGATCACGGCGGTGTCGGTCTTCTTCAGGGTGCTGGGCAAGGGCTTGTTCTTGTAGTCGACGAGGTACGCGACCCTCAGATCGAAGGCCTTCGCGAGTGAGGCCGCGAGACCGACCTCGAAATGGAAGAAGGCGTCCGACGTGTTGTTCGTCTTCCACAGGCCGGTCGCCTTCTCGGTGAACGCCGCGGACGGGGTGATTTTCCAGCGGAAGCTCTGTCCGACGGAGAAAGCCCCGCTGTTGTCGGGGTCGTAGCCGCTATCCTTTTCGAACGCGCCGCCGACCGAGCCGTCGACTGTCAGCTCGTGGTTCTTCTCCTTGATCACGTAATAGCCGCCGCCAGCCATGGGCGTAAAGAGATAGACGACGTTTTTGAAGCGATCGCGCTGGTAGCCGAGCTGCACGAAGGCGTAAACCCGGTCCGTGACCCTGTACTCGTACCGCAGATTCGCGGCGCCCTTGTCCGTCGTGGCGGCGCCGCCGCTCGTCGAGCGGAGGTAGAAGGCGTCGGCCTTGAAGAGGCTGTGCGTCTTCGGGTCGTAGGCGAGATCGAACGAGAGGTTGAACGCGCTCGTATCCGTGTTGCCGCTCGTGATCGAGAGGCCGGCGGCGAGCGAGCCCGTGAGCGGCGGCGGAGGCGGCTCGGGGCACGGACACGGGCAGGCACACGCCGGCGGGGCGTCCTGCGCGACAGCTCGCGCAGCCGCGAGGAAGATGAGGGCAGAGGTCAGAAAGATTCTCTTGGATGTCATCGGGTTCTTCACCCTTGCAGAAGGAGTGTTTTCACGGAGTGCTGACTCACTTCCTGAGAAGGTCGCGAATTTCGGTGAGGAGCTGCTGATCTTTCGTGGGTCCGGCAGAGGCTGGGGCAGGCGTTTCTTTCTTGAGACGGTTGGCCTGCTTCACGACGATGAAGATCACGAATCCTACGATGAGAAAGTCGATGATCGTGTTGAAGAAGAGGCCATAGTTGATCGTCGGGATCCCGGCCGCCTTCGCCGCTGCGAGCGTCTCGGCCGGCTTGCTGGAGAGGTTGATGAACAGGTTGGAGAAATCGACCTTTCCGAGGACCAGGCCGATGGGCGGCATGATGATGTCGGCCGTGAACGACGCGACGATCTTTCCGAACGCGGCGCCGATGATGACGGCCACGGCCAGATCGAGCACGTTGCCTTTCATGATGAATTCCTTGAATTCCTTGAACATAGAAGTCTCGTTTTCTTCCTTTCGTTGGAACAACTGGATCTATGTCGAGACGAGGAGAAGCGACGGACGCCGGCTTTGCCGGTTCATTCCAGCTCGACGTCGTGAGGTCGTGAGCGACCCGCGGACAATCTCGGGTCTCAGCCCTTCCTGAGAAGGCCGGAGAGCGAATCGAGGAGGCCGCCCGAAGCGCCGGGACCCGAGAACATGCCCGCGAGCTCCGAGGCGAGGCTCCTGTGCGCGTCTCCGACGCCCTTGGCGCCGGCGACCGTCTTTTCGTCGGCCGTGTTCAGGTTGATTTTCCCGGCCGTGTCGGATTTCGACGTCTTCGACGCGTCGTCGGCCGCTGGGGTGGGTGTCTTCTTCTGGGCCGCCAGCGCCGCGGGGCCCGTGAGGGAAATGGCGACTCCGAGAGCAAGCGCAACGGCCCATCTTGAGAAGAGCTGGATCTTCATCGGAGACTCTCCTTTTTGTGGATCCTTTTTGTTGATCCTTCAGAATCGGCCGGCGTTTATATCACGCCTTGGCCAGTTCCGCCTTCAGCTTCTCCGCCTGGAAGTGCGCGACGAGCGGATCGATCAGCTCGTCGAGGCGTCCGTCGAGAACGTCCGCGAGCCGGTGTGACGTGAACCCGATGCGGTGATCCGTCACCCGGCTCTGGGGAAAGTTGTACGTCCGGATCTTCTCGGAGCGGTCGCCCGAGCCCACCATCTTCTTGCGGTCGGCGGCGTAGGCGGCTTCCTTCTTCGCGCGCTCGGCCTCGTAGATGCGCGCCTTGAGGACGCGCATCGCTTTCGCCTTGTTCTTGACCTGCGAGCGCTCGTCCTGACACTGCACGACGACACCGGTGGGGACGTGGGTGAGGCGCACCGCCGAGTACGTCGTGTTGACGCCCTGGCCGCCCGGCCCGGACGCGCAGAAGAGATCCACGCGGACGTCCTTGTCCAGGACTTCCACGTCCACGTCCTCCGCCTCGGGCAGGACGGCGACCGTGGCCGCGGAGGTGTGGATGCGCCCGGCGGCCTCGGTGGCCGGGACGCGCTGCACGCGATGGACGCCGCCCTCGTATTTGAGGCGCGAGTAGGCGCCCTCGCCCTCGACGATCGCCTGGACCTCCTTGAGGCCTCCGGCTCCGCCTGAGTCGCTCCGGTCGATGATCTCGACCTTCCAGCCACGGCTTTCCGCATAGCGCACGTACATCCTGAGGAGCTCCTCCGCGAAAAGGGCGGCCTCGTCGCCGCCGGTCCCCGCCCGGATCTCGAGGACGACGTTCTTGCCGTCGTTCGGGTCCCTGGGCAGAAGGAGAAGGCGAATCTCCTCCTCGATCGCGACGCGCCGGGCCCTGAGGCCCTCGAGCTCCTGCTGCGCGATGGGCCGGAGCTCGTCCGCGGGAGGAAGCGTGTCGAGAAGCTCCTGGGCTCCGGCGAGCTGGGTGTCGATCCTCTTCCGCTCGCGATTCTTTTCAACGATCGGCAGGATCTCGCGCATCGCCCGCATCGTCTTCGTCGCGAGGGCATGGTCGGCGAGCACCTCGGGCGAGGCCGCGCGGGCTTCGAGATCGGCGTAGCGGCGTTCGATCTCGTCGAGTTTCTGAAACATGGGAGGCGGACGCGGGCGGCCCGGCAGGACCGCCGCGATCAGGCAGTCGTGGAGACGGCGGGCTTGGCGGGCTTTTCTTTGGCCGAAGCGGCCACGGTCTTTGGCGTGTTCGCGTAGCGCTTCTGGAAGCGCTCGACGCGGCCGGCCGTGTCGACGAGCTTGGATTTTCCCGTGAAGAACGGGTGGCAGTTCGAGCAGATCTCGAGGCGGAGCTCGGTCTTCGTGCTCTTGGTTTTCCACGTGTTCCCGCACGCGCAATGCACGATCACGTCGTGGTACTCGGGGTGAATCTTCTCTTTCATCTCGGGGCTCCCTTCACGGCTCCGCCGCGTGTGAGCGGCGCCGGAACCGCGAAGAATAACATGAGCCGGCCGGCCGGGGAACTCCCTGAACCAATTGTTGTTGCTAGACTTCCCGCGTGCTCATCCTCAACGTGCGGGTGCCGGGAGAGCCGGCGCGCCGTATCAAGCTCGACCGCCCGGTCCTGACGCTGGGCCGTTCCTCCACGAATGACGTGCCCCTCGGGGACCGCACGCTCTCGCGTGTGCACGCGCGGATCGAAGGCGTCCTCGACGGCGGACCGATCCGTCTCGTGGACCTCGGCTCGCGCAACGGCACGTCCCTGAACGGCTCGCGCATCACGGAACCGGTGCCGCTCTCGGCCGGAGACCGCATCCAGCTCGGCGAGACGCTGGTGGAGATCATCGAGGAATCCACGACCCGCGTCGTCATCGACGGCCTCGGGGAAGAGAGCTCGAAGAGAACGACGTTCCTGCAGTCCTCCAAAGACCTCGTGCGCCCGCACAAACAGGCGTGGGACTCGAAGGTCGGAGCCGAGGAGCTCGCGCGCGTGAACGCGTCGCTGAGGATGCTCAACGAGATCTCCGTCGATCTTCTCGGCGACATCCCGCTGAACCGCCTGCTCGAGCTCATCCTCGAGAAGACCTTCACGTTCCTGCAGCCCGACCGCGGCCTCCTGATGCTCGCGGACGACCACGGCGAGCTGAAACCGGAGAAGGTGAAGTACGCGGCGGGCGTCGACCCCTCCGACATCCGGCTCAGCAAGACGCTCATTCAGTCGGTCGTGGAAAAAAAGAACGGCGTCCTCCTCATCGACGCGGCGACGGACGCCGGCCTCGGCGCTGCCGAGTCCATCCGGATCCAGGGCATCACGTCCTGCATGGCGGCCCCTCTCTTCGTCGAGGACAGGGTCATCGGCCTCATCTACCTCGAGGTGCGGCTCGGGCGGAAGAGCTTCAGTGAGGAGGACCTGCGCCTCCTGACGTCTCTCGCGAACACGTCCGCCATCAAGATCCAGAATCTGCGCCTGCAGGAAGGCGCCGTGGCCCGCCAGCGCATCGAGCGCGAGATGGCTCTCGCGTGGGACATCCAGCGGCGCCTGCTGCCGGAAGCCGAGCCCGTGCTGCCGCACACGGAGCTTCTCGGCCGGACGGTTCCGTCGCGCACGGTCTCCGGCGACTATTACGACTTTTTCGAGCGCGGGGACAACTCGCTCGACGTCGTCGTCGCGGACGTGAGCGGAAAGGGCATGGGCGCCTCGATTCTCGCGACCTTGGTGCAGGCCGCGTTCCAGGTATGGGCCGGAGAGTATTTCCCGCCGGATCGGCTCTGCTCGCGGCTCAACGACCTGGTGTTCCGGCGCACGAGCCCGGAGAAGTTCATCACGTTTTTCCTCGCGCTCTACGACCACGAGTCGGGCTCCGTCGTGTTCACGAACGCGGGTCACAACCCTGGCATCCTGGTGCGGGCCGGCGGCAGGACGGAGCTGCTCGGCGCTCACGGGCCTCCGCTCGGGCTCTTTCCAGGAAAAACATATGGCTCGGGAACCTTCACCCTCGAGACGGGCGACCTCCTCGCCCTCTACACCGACGGAGTGACCGAAGCCACGAATCCCGATGACGAGGAATTCGGGACGCCGCGCCTCGTCGAGACGCTCGTGAAGGCGCGCGGAGGCTCCGTCGCCGAGATCGAGGCCGAGCTCGGCGCGGTTCTCCTCGCGTTTACCGCGGGCACGCCTTTCGGCGACGACCGGACGTTCGTCCTCCTGAAGAGAACGTGAGCTCTGCCGCCGGAAACTAGGCGCGCGACGGTGCCGCGGGCTCCGGCTGGGCCGCCTCCCGGGCGTCTCTGGTGTCGCGCGGAAGCATGCCGTGGCGCTTCAACATTTCGTTCAGCGTCGTCGCCTTGAGGCCGAGAAGCTCGGCCGCGCGCTTCTGAACGCCCGACGCGCGTTGCAGGGCCGCCGAAAGGAGCGCGCGCTCGTAGGCCGCGACGGCGTCCTTGAAGGAGAGCCCCTCGGCGGGCAGCGCCGCCGCGCGCGGCACCGAGCGCCGCACGGTGTCCGGAAGCTGGTCGAGGTCGATGACTCCATGGCCGAGGACGAGGGCGCGCTCGAGGACGTTCTCGAGCTCGCGCACGTTGCCGGGCCAGTCGTGGTCGAGGAGCGCCTTCATCGTGGCGGGCGTGACGGAGGGGACGGCCTTGCCGTTCTCGGCCGCGGCTCGCGCGAGGAGCGTCTCCACGAGAAGCGGCACGTCCTCGCGGCGCTCGCGCAGCGGGGGAAGAGGAATCGTGATGACGCAGAGGCGGTAGAAGAGGTCCTCGCGGAAGCGCCCCTCGGCCACGAGCCGGGCGAGATCGGCGTTCGTGGCCGCGATGACGCGCACGTCGGCGTGCTGCGGCTCGATCGCGCCCACGGGCAGGAACTCGCGCTCCTGCAGGACGCGCAGGAGCTTCGCCTGCGTCTCGATCGGGATCGTGCCGATCTCGTCGAAGAAGATCGTGCCCTGGTCGGCCGCCTTGAACAGGCCCTTCTTGTCGGCGACCGCGCCGGTGAACGAGCCCCGGACGTGTCCGAAGAGGTTCGACTCGAGAAGGTCGGGCGGGAGCGCTCCGGAATGTACGGTGACGAACGGGCCCGACGCCCTCGGAGACAGCCGGTGAAGCGCCTTCGCGACGAGCTCCTTGCCGGTTCCGCTCTCTCCGGTGATGAGGATCGTCGAGCGCGAGGCGGCCGCCTGGCGGATCGTCTCGAAGACGCGCTCCATCGAGGCCGAGCGCCCGATGATCTCCTTGAGGCCGGGCGAAGCGTCGAGGCGCGCCTTGAGGGCGCGGTTCTCGGCCACGAGCCGGCGCTTCTCGAGCGCCTGCTTGACGACGTGGACGACCTCCTCGTTCCGGAACGGCTTGGGGAGGTAGTGAAACGCGCCTTCTCGCATCGCGGAGATCGCGCTTTCGACGGACGAGTACGCGGTCACGACGACGACCGGCACCTCGGGATGCCGCGCCTTCACCTCCGCAAGGACCTCGAGGCCCGGGCGGTCGGGGAGCATGAGGTCGAGGAGCAGGAGATCAATGGACTCCTTCGCGAGGCGTTCGAGCCCCTCGGCCGCTGACGCGGCTTCGCGCGTCACGAATCCGGCCTTCGCGAGCACGGACCCGAGGACCTCACGGATGACGGGCTCGTCGTCGAGGATGAGAACGGTGGACATTTTTCAGGTCGCGGCGGGCAGGGATACGGTGAATCGGGCGCCACGCTTTCCCGCGGCCGTCACCGTCAGCGTCCCGCCATGCGCCCGGATGATATCCCTCGCGATGGCGAGCCCGAGCCCCGTCCCTCCCTTCGCGGTCTTCGTGGAATAGAACGGCTCGAATACTTGGGCCGCCTCGGCGTCCGTCAGGCCTGGACCGTTGTCCTCGACACAGAAGAGGACGTGGCCGTCGTCTGCGGCGACGCGCAGCGTGACCGCGGGTGGCGGATCGCCGGCCGCGCGCGGCGACGCGACCGCCTCGAGCCCGTTCTTGGCGAGATTCACGAGCACCTGGACGAGGGCGTCGCGATGACCGGAGACTGCCGGGAGGCCGGGCGCCGCCTCGACGTCGAGGGATGCGTGCCGCGCCGCGCTCTCGTCCGCGAGCGCCCATCCGGTCTCCTCGGCGAGGGCGGCAGGGTCGAGGCGCACGAGCTCGCGCGGCTTCCCGCGCGCGAGGTCGAGAAGGCTGCCGACGAGGCGCGAGGCCCGGAAGGCCTGGCGTTCGATCTTCTCGATGAGCGTCCGGCGGGGATCGTCGCTCGGCGTCTCGTCGAGAAGAAGGCGCGCGAACCCCGCGACGCCTGCGAGCGGCGTATTCACTTCGTGCGCGACGCCGGCCGAAAGCGTGCCGAGAGCCGCGAGTCGCTCGTGGTCGGCGAGCGCGCGTTCGAGGCGCGCGGTCTCGGTGGCGTCGTAGAGGACGAGGACGCGAGCGCGGGATCCCGGACCCGCACCGGGGAAGGGCGAGACGGCGACGTTGAGGACGCGCGGCCCCGAGCCCAGGTCCGTCTCGAGCCGGGCGGGCGGCGTTGACGAAACGAGCGCGGCGGGCAGCACCTCCGCGGCCGGCGTGCCCACGAGGGACGCGGCGCCGCGCCCGAGGAGAGCTTCGAACGCCGGGTTGACCGACGTGAAACGGCCCGAATCGTCCGTGGCCGCGATCGCCGCGGCGGAGCCCGCGACGACGTTCTCGTGAAAGCGCTGAAGCGTCCGGTAGCGGTCGGCTTCTACGCGTAGCTCGTCGAAGAGGCGCGCGTGGTCGAGCGCGAGGGCCGCCGGCGCGAGGACGGTTTCGAGAAGCTCGGTGTCCTCGACCGACAGGGGCACGCGCCCGGCGCGGTCGGCGACCGCGAAAAGCGCGAGGAGCCGCCCGGAAACGGTCAGGGGCGCGAGCGTGCGGAACCCTGCGCGCCTGAGGCGCGAGACGGCGGCCGTCGGGCGTGCCGCGAAATCCTGGCGCGACAGGCGTGTCGTGCGCACGCGGGCTCCCGCGGGGAGCTCCGAAAGCGGGAGCGGCGGGCCGCCGTCGACGTCCCGGGCGACGAGCGCGTCCGCCGCCACGGGCAGGAGGGCCGCGCGCGACACGCCCAGACCCCGCGAAACCCGGTCCGCGAGAAGGTCCTGCAGGTCCTTGAGAGCGCGCGGCGCCGGCAGCTCGCGGACGAGCGCGAGCAAGCCCTCGCGATCCCGCCAGGCCTCGCGATACTGAAAGCGCGCGAAGGCGGTGGACAGGCCCCGGCGCACGGGCCCGAAGCTGAGCGCCATCAGAAGTCCGGCGGAGACCTGCAGCGCGGCCCTCGCGTGTGGAATTCCCACGGCGACGGGCTGCGCGAGGAGGAGCTGGGCAAGTGTGAAGAAGCCGGCTCCCACGAGAACGGCGCCGAGCACGGACGCCGTCTGGCGGCCCATGACCTCGACGTCCCAGAGGCGGTAGCGCGTGAGCGATGCGAGGAAGGCGGCTGGAACGAGCGCGAGCGGAAGCACCGAGAGCGACGAGACGATCGGGATCGAGCCGCCGAGAAGCCGGGGTACGAGGTTCAGGAGGACGAGGGGGAGCAGGCCCACGGCCGTGCCGAGCAGAAGGAAGCGGACTTGTTTTTCCGTCAGAAGGTCCGTCGGCCGTCGCGCGAGGACGACGAGTCGCGCGGCCGCCAGGGCGGCACCCGACGCCATCCAGATGATCTGCGCACGGTCGAGAGCGTTCACCGCCGCGGACGCGTCGCGGCCCGCCCTTCCGAAATACACGGCGGCCGTCGCGAAAAGAAGCAGCGCGGCGGGGACGAAGGGGAGCCACGCGGGAGCGCGACGCATGCGCCTCGGGAACGTGAAGACGAGAGCGAGGAGGAGAGCGGGGAACAGCGCGCGCGCCGCGTCCTCGAGCAAGACGGCCGCACGGAACAGCCCGTCGACCGGCGGCACCGGCGTGAGCGTGAGGACGAGCGCGACCGTAAGCGCGAAGCCGGCGAAGACGAGCGATTCCCGCGACGGCGGGGAGGGCCGGGCCGCCGCGAAGCCCGCGGCCAGGAACGCGAGGCCCACGGCGAAGAGGAAGAGGTAGCGCCAGTCCCAGGAGGACACCGGAACGTTTCGAAATGTCCGGAGCGCGTCGCCTCTGAGGACGGTCAGCTCGGCGGAGCGCTCGGCGAGCCAGCGCGAAGGATCGCCGGACCGCCGCGCCTCTTCGCCGTCGACGAGCAGCAGCAGGTCCCCGACCCTGAGACCCGAAGGGGCGGCGGATTCGCCGACGCGGCGCACGCGAAGGCCCTCCGGCTCGGGCGAGACCAGCACGTCGGCCCGGCCGAATGCCGAGACCTTACGCGCGAGGCAAAGTGCGGACGGCACGAGCGCGAGCGCGAAAGAGCACAGCACGAACCATCGCGCGAGGGCGCGCAAGCGGGGCGACTGAGACTCCATGCCAAATTTTGCAGCAAGGAAGATGCCACTAATCCGATTCCTTGAATCGGCTTAACTCATTGATAAAATTAGCCTTGTTTGCCATGAAGGCGGGCGAATCAGCCGCGCCTCACGAAATCTTGAAGATAAGCTCGACTATTTGGAGGGGCGGCCCTTGAAACGGGAAAACCTAGAATGAGACCGCGAAGCCACCCGCGAGCCTGCGATCCAGTTTCTCTTCGTCCTCACCCTCGCGCCGCTTGCCGAACTCCAGGGAGAACAGAGCGCGCAGGTCCGAACCGATCGAGCGCAGCGCCTCGAGCGGGATGGACTGCCCGAGCGTGAGATCCACCGCCTCCAGGTCGTTGTGCAGGAGGGCTGTCCCGCGCATGAGCGATTGCGTCACGACGCGGTAACCCATGCCGAAAGACGTGTCCGTGGCGCGGACGCGGATCGCGGCCTGCGCGACGCCCCACGTCGCGTCGTCGGACTGGATGACGCCCTCGCGTTGTCCCGAGAGCTTTCCCGCGCGCATCGAGACGCGCCCGTCGAGCGCCTTGCCGAGCCGCGCGATGGCGCCGAACGAGACGTCCGTCGCGACGTCGTTCGCGAAGAAATAGAGCGAGTCGAGGTGGTCGAGAAAGTCCGGATCGAAAAGCAGGCGGTAGGTGCCCGTCAGCTCGCGCCGCGATGCCTCGATGGAGACGTTCTCGCCTTCGCCGCTCTGCCACCTAAGACCGGCCTTGTAAAGCGCGCGCGAACGGCGTGTGAGATCGGCCTCGTCCGTGCCCGCCTCTCCCGGCAGGGTCACGTCGCCCTCGAGAAGCTGCTCGAAGCGGCGCGCGGCGAACCCGTAGAGCTTCCAGCCGTCGCGCGTCGCGATCGCGAGCGTGAGCTCGGGCGTGACGCCGCGCGAGCGCTCCGACACGTCGCCCGTCCCGCCCGCCTCGATCACGAAGACGTCGAAAAAGCGAACGCCCGCGACGGCGCCCACTCGCGTCTCCCGGTCGAAGGGCGACGTCTGGCCGGCGAACTCGTTCATGGCGCTCCGGTAGGAGACGGAGACGCGCGCGAACGTCGAGGAGGAGAGCTCGGTCTGATAGCGGGCGGCGACGTCGACGGCATTCGAATCGCGCGCGAACAAGTCCGCCACGGGCCCGGCCGAAAGGAGCCGGGACTGCGACATGAGACGGGCGGTGACCGACGCCTGCGAGCGCTCCGAGACGGCGCCGTTCCAATCGAGGGATTGCGCGGCGAAGCGCGCGCCGTCCGCGTCGTCGGCCACGATCTGCTGGCGGGTCGAGAGGTGAATCGTCTGGCCCGAGCCCATCGATCCCGAAGCCAGATCGAGCGCCACGCGCGACGCATCGCCCGTCTTCTCGCCCGACATCGCCGCGAGCCGCGTGTAGGCCCCCGAAGCTCCCCATCTCAGCCTGTCTCCGGCTGTCCCGCTCACGTCGAGCGAGGCCTGCGACAGCGAGGACGCGCCCGCGGCGCCGAATCCCGCGGTGGACGCCACCGACGCGCGGACGGGAAGTGTGGCAGTGCTCCCGTTACGGCCCGCGATCGAGACGGGAAGCGCCGCTTGCTCAGGCCCTTCCTCGAGGGCTGCCAGCATCGCGGGCACGTCGCGCAGCACGTCGCCGGGCGCCACGGCCCGTGCGATCCACACGTCGAGGGGCCCGCCCGTCGCCTCGGGGAGGATGCCCGCCGGCGCCTCGAGATCGAGCCGCACGAAGGAGAGAGAGCCGTCGGAAACCGCCCGGTGCAGCAGGCGTGCGAGCGCGGGGCGGAAGCCCGGCACGACGGAAAGGACCGTGTAGAGGCCTTCGGCCGCGTCGCTTAGGACGAACGTGCCGTCCACGTCGCTCTTCAGGAGCTTCACGACGTTCGCCCCGCCGGCCGTCACGCCGCGCACGACGAGGGTCGCGCCCGGGACGGGCACGCCGCCGACGCGCACGATGCCGGACAAAGGGGACCGGCGCGCCTCGGCTTCGCTCGCGGCCGCGGGGCGCGCAAGAAGCGCTGCAGCGGCCACGCCGGCGAGCAGGCGTCGTGTCGAGCGGCTCGAAAGGGTCACGGAACCCCCTTTCGACTCATCATCCGCCCGCTTTCGGCGCCGCGTCAATCGGAGTTTGAAGAGAGACAGTCACAGATTCAGGCGGCCGGTCCCAGACCGAGGGTGGCGCGGATCACGTGCCGGGCGATCGAGGGGTTCTCCTTGAGCCGCCGCGTCGAGTAGGCGTACCAGTCTCCTCCGAACGGAACGTACACGCGCAGGCGGTGGCCGGCGTCGAGCAGGCTTCGCCTGAGAACGGGGTCGACGCCGAGGAGCATCTGGAACTCGTAGCGGTCGGGTCCGAGAGAGAGGCGGTCGATCGTGGCCAGCGCGCGCTGCACGCAGGCCTCGTCGTGCGTCGCGATGCTCGCGTAGCAGCCCGCGGACAGGTGCTTCTCGACGAGCGCGCCGAAGCTGTCGTTGACCGTCGCGTGCTCCTTCCAGGCGATCGTGCGGGGCTCCACGTAAATGCCCTTGCAGAACCTCACGTTCATGCGTGCCGCGATGAGGCGGTCGAGGTCGTGCAGGCTGCGTTTGAGGTAGGCCTGGATCGCGACGCCCACGGCGGGAAAATTCGCCTTGAGCTCGAGCGCGAGCCGGAGCGTCGACTCGGTGTAGGGGCTGTCCTCCATGTCGAGGCGGACGAACATGCCGTGCGAGGCGGCGCGCGCGCAGATGTCCGTGCAGTTGCGCAGGGCAAGGGTCGGGTCGATCGCGAGGCCCACGGCGGTCGGCTTCACGGAGACATTCGCGTCGAGGCCGCTCGAAGCGATCGCGTCGATGACGCGCAGGTACTGGTCCCGCGTGGCCTCCGTCTGTTCCTCTCGGGTCACGCTCTCCCCGAGGAGGTCGAGCGTCGCCATCGCGCCTTCCGCGGCGAGCGCGCGCACGGTGGCGAGAGCGTCGTCGAGCGTCTCGCCCGCCACGTACCGCGAGGCCACGCGCTTCACGAGCGCGCGCGGAACGAGCGGCAGCGTGCCGACGACGAGGCGGTCGAACAGGGGCGTCATGCGCTCTCCGGCGTTCGGGCGAGAACGAGGGCGCGCACCTCCGCGGCTCCCTCCGCGCACAGCGCGTCCGCCGCGGCGAAAAGCGTCGCGCCCGTCGTGACGACATCGTCGACCAGAACGAGAACGCGCCCGCGCGCCCGGGGAGACGCGACAAACGCGCCTTTGACATTCGCGCGCCGGCCCGGCGCGGAAAGCGAGGACTGCGGAGGCGTGTCGCGCCTGCGAGAGAGAAGGGCCCGGCGCGGCGTGTCGAGGTGGCGGCTCGTTTCGTCTGCGAGGAGCATGGCCGGATCGTACCCGCGTTCGCGATTGCGCCGCCCGGTGGACGGCACGCTCACGAGCGCGTGGGCTCCGTCCGTGATTCCGGTGGCGAGCGCGAGAGCGGCAAGGCGCCCGCCGAGAGGGGCCGCAAGGAGGTCCCAGCCGGAGAACTTGAACGCGTGGTGGAGCGTGCGCAGGCCGCCCGCGTAGAGCCCGAATGCCGCGGTGCGCGTCACCGCCGGGGGCGTGAGACGGCAGCTCGCGCAGGGAGAACCGTTGCCCGGCAGAGCGCAGCGCGGGCACGCGGCGTTGGCGTCGAGGACCGGGAGCGACGCCCAGCAAGCGCGGCACACTCCGCCGCCGCCGAGATCAGCGCGCGGGGCGTCACAGACGCCGCAGCGCGACGGAGCCAGGAGCTCGAGGAGGGGCGCGAAAAACGCGGGGCGCCCCGTCCTGGTTGTCGCTGTCTCGGCGCCCCGCACGGCCCGGGATTCTAGACGAGGGGATGCCGGCCTCCGTATTCGCAGCATGCATGTCTTCCGTCGGGCCCGCCCTGACGTATCCTCGCCGGCGATGACACGTCGAATCACGTGCGCCTCCGCCCTCGCCGCTCTTCTCGTTTTTCTGTGCTGTTCCGCCTCGGCGCAGACGACGCGACTTCAGGAGTTCCCGTTCGCCGTCGGGGCCGGCGGCTTCGCCGTGAGCGACACGGGGAACGGCAGCGACGTGAAGGCGTTTTCGACGGGGGGCTACCAGCTCTTCGGGGAAATGGTCCTGGATTCGGGGGTCCTGCTCCAGGTGCGCTACCAGAGTTTCATGCTGCCCGGTACGCCGCCCACGGCGCCGGCCTTTACCGCTCCGGCGCCCCGAGGCGCGCCCCGCGTGAGCGTCGAGGCGGGCCAGATCTCCTTCGGGTACCTCTTCCGCGAGAACTGGTGGGATGCCGGATTCGTCGGCGGCGTGGGCATCTATCGCCTCAAACCGGATCCTCCCGGCGTGGACCAAGTGTCGACCGACTCGGAGGAGACCGTGGTCGGATGGCACGGCGGAGCGGTGGTCATCTTCCTGCTCGCGCCGAGACTCGATCTCCGGCTCGAGGCGACGGGCTACCTCCTGCAGTCGAACGCCTCCCACAAGCCGATCGAGCTTGGCGCCATGCTGGCCTACCACTTCTGACCGGCTGATCCGGGAAGGGGCCGCCGTCGAGCGGCTCGAACTGTCCTCCGGGGGGCAGATCAAAAGCGTCATCCCGATCACATGGGGGGCCCGAAACGGTGGGCTCCCACCCGACCTTGCGGTCGGGCGGGGATTGCGGCGGTGGGATTGACTAACTGAGGGTCTGGATGGAGGGAAGAAACTGGAGGGCCCGGCGGCCGGATGGCCGGCGGGACTGGGGGATGGAAATGAAGATCGTCGTATCCATTTTGATATTTGTCGAAATGTCCGTTTCGATCTCCTGCCCACTTATACGCAAGCCCGATGCCTCCGGTTTCTCCAGCCGTGAAAAAACCTGCAAGCTCATTGAAACAAATCGTTTACCCGGAATGTTGGCACCCGAGGCAAAGCGGGAAATAAGTGCGCAAAAGATCGAAAAGGGACACTCGCGATGCGAAAACGACACTTTCGCCCGTGTCAGGCTCCCTCCATGAGGGGCAGCAGCGTGGAATCTTTCTTGATGGAAAGCGAGAGCTCGACACGGGTTCTCACGACGCCTCGAAGCGTCTGGACCTTCTCCCTCAGGATCGCCTCCAGGTGCTCCACGTCGCGGGCGCGGATCTTGAGGCGGTAGCCGAAATCGCCCGAGATGGCGTAGCACTCCTGGACGTCGAGCAGGGCCTCGATCTCTTCGAGAAACGGACGCTCGAAACGCGGGTGCTCGAGCAGCACGTCCACGTGCGCCACGAGGGGTATTCCGACGAGGCGCGGATCGAGGAGAGCCGTGAAGCGCCGGATGAATCCACGCGTCTCCAGCTTCTTGATCCGCTCGTTGACCGAAGGCGTCGTGAGCCCGACCGTTTCCGCGATTCTCGCCTGCGAGATCTTCGCGTCTCGCTGGAGAATATCGAGGATCCGGCGATCGATGTCGTCCATATAAAATTCGGCCTGGAGGTTCGAAACCCGAACTTTATATGGTCGCGAGGCCCGAAGCAACCGGGCCGCCACCCTCGAGGTCAATCGGCGGACCGGAAACCTCGGCTCCTTTCGGGATCACGACGACGCCTCCCTCCGAGACGTGGAAGCGCTTGCGGTCTTCCTCCTCGTCGAAGCCGATCTCGGTGTGGGGCGGGATCTTCACGCCGCGGTCGACGATGACCCGGCGCAGGCGCGCGTAGCGCCCCACGTCGACGCCGTCCATGAGCACGCATTCCTCGACGTGGGAGAACGAGTTGATCCTCACGCGCGGGAACAGGATCGAGCGGTGAATCGTGCCGCCCGAGATGATGCAGCCCGACGCGACGGTCGAGTCGGTCGCGATGCCTATGCGCTGGGAAACCGCGTCCGCGAAGACGAACTTCGCGGGCGGCTGCTGCGAGGCGTGGCTCTTCAGCGGCCACTTGTGGTTGTAGAGGTTGAGCGGCGGCGTGACGGAGATGAGGTCCATCGAAGCATCCCAGTAGGAGTCGATCGTGCCCACGTCCCGCCAGTAAGGTGCGAGATCCTCGTCTCCCGGGACGCGGTTCGTCGAGAAGTCGTACGTATAGAGGCGCCCGCCTCCCGCCAGGAGCGCAGGGATGATCGTCTTGCCGAAGTCATGGGAGGTGTCCTGAAGCGCGTCGTGCTCGAGAACGTCGATCAGAACGCCCGCGCGGAAGATGTAATTGCCCATAGACGCGAGCGCGAGCTCGGGCTGTCCGGGCATGGGGCTGGGCACGGCGGGCTTCTCGTGGAAGTTGACGATCCGCCCGTCCGCGGCGACCTCGAGAATGCCGAACCGCGAGGCCTCGGCGATCGGCACGGGAATCGCCGCGATCGTGAGATCGTGCCCACCCTCCTCGTGGGCGAGGAGCATCGGGTTCACGTCCATCATGTAGATGTGGTCGCCGCCGAACACGCAGACGTGATCGGGCTCCTCGTCGAAAATCAGGTCGAGATTCTGGTAGACCGCGTCCGCCGTCCCCCGGAACCAGTGAGGTCCGCGGCGCATCTGGGCCGGCACGGGGTCCACGAACTGGCCGATGTCGGAGCTGAGGCGCCAGGTGCGGATGATGTGCTCGATGAGCGAGTTCGACTTGAACTGCGTCATGACCTTGATCTTCGTGAGGCCGGAGTTGATGCAGTTGTTGAGCGCGAAATCGATGATGCGGTAGCGGCCGCCGAACGGGACGGCGGGTTTCGCGCGATCCCGCGTGAGCGGAAACAGGCGCTCGCCCATCCCGCCGGCGAGGATGATCGAGAGGACGTCGCGATGCTGCAGGATCTTCACGCGGCTCCCGCCTTGAGGTGCCCGGCGATCGTACCCTGGTTCCAGTCCCTTTCGTGCGGCGGCGCGCGTCGGGTATCGTAGCGGCGCGGATGGCCACGAAGGATCCCTACGAGGTTCTCGGTGTCGATCGCAAGGCGAGCGAGGCCGAGATCAAGAAGGCGTACCGCCGCCTTGCGCGCAAGCACCATCCGGATGTGAACGCGTCCGACGCGGCCGCGAAGAGAAAGTTCCAGGAGATCGCCGCGGCCTACGAGGTTCTCAAGGATCCGAAGCGCCGGAAGCACTTCGACACGACCGGTGACACCGGAGGCGCGCCCGAAGGCGGCGCTCCGCGTCCCTCCGGCGCCGGACCGTTCGGCGGAGGCAGCCCGTTCGGCGGGACGGCCCGCGGGCCCTCGAGCTTCCGCTGGTCGGGCGATTTCGGCGACCTCTTCTCCGATCTCTTCTCGGGCGCCCGCGCGGGAGGCCCCCGCGGCTTCGAGGAAGAGGACGACGACGCCGCGGCCGAGCTCACGATCTCGTTCCGCGATGCCGTCCTCGGCGGGACGATCACGTTGCAGGTGCGATACCCGCGCCGCTGCGCGCGATGCGGCGGGTCGGGCCGGGTGGGCGCCTCGGCCTGTCCCTCGTGTCACGGTGCGGGAGAGGTGGTGTCCAAAGAGCGTCTCTCCGTGCGCATTCCCGCGGGCGTCGCGACCGGCTCGAAAGTGCGCGTGCCGGGCAAGGGCCGGAGCGAAAAGGGCGATCTGTACGTCGCCCTCACCGTCGTCCCGCACCAGTACTTCTCGCGCGAGGGCGACGACGTCCTCGCCGAGGTGCCGGTGACCGTCTCCGAGGCGTATCTCGGCGCGGAGATCGACGTCCCGACGATTCACGGGCCCGTGCGGGCGCGCATCCCGCCCGGCACCGCCGGAGGCCAGCGTTTCCGGCTCAAGGGCTACGGCGTGAGGAGCGGGCGCGGGGCGGACGGGGACCACACCTACCGCGTCTCGATCGCGATGCCGAGGCGGCCCACGGAAGAGGGCCGAGCGCTTGCCGCGAAGTTCGCCGGGCTCTACGAGAGGGACCCGCGCGCGGACCTCCCCTCGAGACTCTGAGCGCGGGGAACGGAGGCGCAGGCCCGCAGGGCCGAGCGGATGGGAGCGAGCGCAGCGAGCGTGGGAAACCCGCCTGACGGGTTTCCCGGTTACTACTGCTTCTCGGACATGTCCCTCACGACCGCGATCGCGCGGTCGACGGGGAAGTCCGGGCGGAACGGGATCGTGACGACCGTGCTCGATCCGCCGGGGAGGTAAGAGAGGCCCGTGTCCGAGCTCCAGTAGAACGTCGGGACGCCCGACGGCGAGATGAAGGTGCCCACCGGCGTCTGGAACGACAGGTTGATCTGGGTCGGGAGCTGATTCTCGGCGAACGACCGGCCGAT
>Ga0207930_1000025_pt1 | contig 37715 bp, 32 predicted proteins | sample NGESurshal092012_7_FD_184477 | JGI IMG/M metagenome (GOLD analysis project Ga0207930, IMG submission 184477) | Arctic peat soil microbial communities from Barrow, Alaska - NGEE Surface sample 210-3 shallow-092012 (SPAdes) | ecosystem: Environmental > Terrestrial > Soil > Wetlands > Peat ... | reverse complement strand
AGCTGACGTTCGAGGTTCACGTTTCGCCGTTCAATGGCTTCTTCTTCCGCCTGGAAGATTCGAACCGCCACACCTGGTGGGACGCCAGCGGTATCGCCCGACGGGAGGGCGCTCGCATTTCCATCCAGCTGACCCGGCGGCCGGACACGTGGGTCATGGTACCGCCGCCGACGGGACCGCGTCCTTCGACGACGCTGACGTTCCGGCCGGCTCCGTGCTGCGGGCGGTCGCTGGCCAGAATCCGCGAGATTACGAGCAGCCTGGCGACGGCGAGACTTTTCCTGGGCGCGGGACGGTTCGAAGGGCTGTTCTCGCTGGCGACGTCGCGCCCGGGCAGCACCGCCGACGTCGTGGATTCCGTGAGCAGTGCGTACGATCTGTCCGACTCGGATTGGGAATTGTGGGCGCGGGCGATGGCATCGTTTCCGGCCCTCCAGCAGGAGGCCATCCGAAACGTGGCGGCCGAGGAGATCGACAACCATCAGAACGAGCCGGACAGGGAACGCTTCTGGACGATCGTCTTTGACAGCGGAGCGGTTCGCTAGCATTCGGGTGACGGATGCCCCAGGTGCCGTCGGCGTTCGCGGCCAGCCTGATGCGGATGCATCTTGACGTTTTTCCCGCTCTGTCCCATACGTGAAAGCGGAACGGACGACAAAGCCACGAGGACGCGTTCCGTTCGCGCAAAGCACGTAACCCAAAGGAGGTTCGGGATGCTGATGCGCTGGAACGATCCCTTCAAGGAGACGAAGACGCTTCAGAGCCAGATCAACAAGCTGTTCGGGGACATCAACCCCCTCGGCGTGCGAATGCAAGGAGAGGAGATGCCTGCTGCCATGTGGGCTCCGCCGGTGGACGTCACCGAGACGAAGGACGTCCTCGCGTTCAAGTTCGAGGTGCCCGGCTTCAAGCAGGAAGAGCTCACCCTCAACGTCGAGAACGGCGCCCTCACGCTCGAAGGCGAGAGGAAATTCGAGGAGGAACAGAAGGACAAGAACTACCATCGTGTCGAGCGAGCCTACGGGCGGTTCTACCGCTCGTTCGCTCTGCCGGCGAACATCGACGTGTCGAAGGTCTCGGCGACTCTCGTCGACGGCGTTCTCAACGTCGAGCTCCCCAAGCGGGAAGAGGCGAAGCCGAAGGCGATCCCCATCGGGACCGGCTCGCCCAAATCCCTCGGGCCCGGCCGCAAAGTGGCCTGAGGGTTCCCCAGTCCGCGCTCCGGCGCCAGGCCGGAGCGATGAAAACCGGGCGGCGCGACGGCGCGCCGCCCGTCGCTTTTCGGGACCACCGGCCGTCCGCCATGACCGCCGTCATGCCGGGATCGCTAGAAGATCCGTTCTCCACCCCTTATCCGCGCTTGCGCGAGCCGAGCAGCAGAACGGCGACCGCCAGGACCAACGGGACGACCCCGATCACCAGAAATACTCCGTCGGCAGCGACGCGCGCCCACTCGAGCGCGTGGAACGTCCCGCTCATCAAGTAGCTGAGCCGCCGCGCGTGCCAGTACCCGTTCTGCAGGACGTCCCACAGCTGCAGCACCCCCGCCGGAAAGAGATCGATCACCATCATGAGCGCGAGCCCCGCGTTCAGCCCCCAGAAGCCCACCCTGATTCCGCGCTCAGCGCGGGCCCAGGCCGCGTCGGAGGCCAGCGAGCGCAGGCAGAAGACGAGCACTGCCAGCGCCAGCATCCCGAAGACGCCGAAGAGCGCCCCGTGGGCGTGGTTGTTCGTCAGCGAGGTACCGACCTCGAAGTAGGAAACGATCGGCAGGTTGATCAGGAAGCCGAAGACCCCCGCGCCGACGAAATTCCAGAAGCCGACGGCCATCAGGAAGTAGATCGCCCAACGATGCCGATCCGCGAACGTCGTGTGGCAGTCCTCGCACCGCCGCTCACGGAGGCGGATGAAGTCCCAGGCGTCGAGGGTGAGGAGGGTGAGCGGGACCACCTCCAGCGCCGAGAAGCACGCGGCCAGGCCCATGTTGAGCGTTCCCTGGCCGGTGAAGTACCAGTGGTGGCCGGTCCCCACGATCCCTCCGGCCAGGTAGAGGATGGCGTCCAGGTAGATGACGCGCGTGGCGGTGCGGGTCGTGACCAGGCCCAGGACCACGAACATCACGGCGACGAGGACGGTGGCGAACAGCTCGAAGAAGCCCTCCACCCACAGGTGGATGATCCAGAAGCGCCAGTTGTCGATCACGGCGAAGTTGGTGTGGGGGCCGAAGAAGAGCGCAGGCAGGTAGAAGAGCGGGATCGCGGCCGCGGCGTAGAGGAAGAGCGAGGCCAGCTCGGAGCGCTGGGGATCGCGGATCGCCGGCCGCAGCGCCCGGTACATGAGGACGAGCCAGCCCACGAGCCCCGCAGCCAGCAGGAGCTGCCAGAAGCGGCCGAGGTCCAGGTACTCCGAGCCCTGGTGGCCGAGCCAGAACCAGAGCGTTCCCAGGCGATTGTTGATGCCCAGCCACTCGCCGCCGAGGCTCCCGAAGACGACGACGACGAGGGCCGCGAGCAGCGCGAGCGCGCCCGTCCGCTGCCCCCGAGGTTCGGCACCGCCGACGATCGGCGCGAGGAAGAGGCCGCCAGCGACCCACGCGGTGGCGATCCAGAAGATGGCGAGCTGGAGGTGGAACGTCCGCAACAGGTTGTAGGGAAAGATCCGCGCGAGGTCGATCCCGTAAAAGGCGCCCGACTCGACCCGATAGTGAGCCAGGGCGCCGCCCGCCAGCGTCTGCAGCAGGAACAGCAGGGCGACCACGCCGAAGTAGAGGCCGACCGCCTTCTGGCTCGGGGTCAGGGTCCAGCGGGCCAGCGCGCTGTCGTGCACGTGCCCGCTCGCTGACGGGCCGTGCCAGCCGAGGTAGTCGAAGCGGCCGAAAGCGAACAGGACGGTCCCGAGCCCCGCGAGGAGAGTCACGAGGCTGAGCGCGCTCCACAGGTAGGTCGAGGAGCTCGGCCGGTTGCCCACGGCCGGTTCATAGGGCCAATTGTTGGTGTAGGAGTAGTCCTTCCCGGGCCGGTTCGCGACCGTCACCCACGCCGCCCACGCGAAGTACGAGTTGAGGTCCTCGAGCTCGCCCCTGGCGCTTATGTACTTCGCGGGCAGGCCCGGCGCCGGCGTCTTTCCCGAGAAGTAGTCGGCCCACTCAGCCTTCTGCGTCTGCCAGGCGGCCACCTCGGCCGCCGAGAATCGCAGCGTTCCGGTGCCGGGGTCGTAGCGGTTCTCCTTCAGCAGGCGGTGGACTGCGGCGTCCACGCCCGAGGCCGCGTCTGGATCGAGCTCCGCGTACGGGCGGCCGTGACGCTCGCGGGCGAGGGCGTCACGGGTGATCTCCGCCAGCCGGTGCAGATACTCGGCGCTGTAGTCCGGGCCGAGGTAAGCCCCGTGGCCCCAGAGCGTGCCGTGCTCCATGAGGCCGTACTTGAGGAAGACCTCCTGCCCGTGCTCGATGTCCTCCCGCGTGAGGAGGGTCGCTCCTGTGGAGTCGGTCACCCGCTCGGGGATGGGCGGGGCGTTCGTGTAGGTGAGGACGGTTACCACCGTGAGGAGGCTGAAGCCGAACACCATCACGAGGATGACCGCGTGGCGCCACCAGGGCGAGAGAGGCTTCTCCGACGAGTCGGTCGACACTTCTCGTTTCTCCTTCTCGACGCCGTTCTCGCGAGGCCTCGTCTTGCCGTGGCGCTGGACGACCTTCTCCTCTTCAAAGCGCTGGAGACCCTGGCTTCAGGAGATCGCTGCGCGTGAGGATGCGGATCAGCCTATCGGGCTCGTCTTTCCTTCTCCGAAGGGCGTTGGTGCGGTGCCGGCGATCCCCGCGGCGCGGGTCCACCGGGCCAGGAGCCGCGCCAGCCGCGTGACGTCGGCCTCGGAAAGGTCGCCGAGGGCCGCGATCAGCCGGACCTGTATCGCCTCGGGAGCGCCTGCCAGCGCCCGACGTCCTTTTGCGGAGAGAGAGATCACGGTCCGACGCCTGTCCAGGCGGGAGATCGCGCGACGGACGAGCCTCCGCTCCGCCAGTTTCGAGACGATGACCGAGACGGAGCTCTGGTGGGTCAGTGTCTCGCTTGCGAGCTCGTTGATCGACAGGCCGTCGTGCTCGGCGAGTCTCTGGAGGACGAAGACCTGCGCGGCGCTCAGCCCAACGGTCGATTCCGAAGACCGGGAGGAAAGCTTCACCGCGCGGACGATCCGACGAATCGAGTCGAGAACGGCCCGACGCCCTTCCATGGGATCCCATATATCATGTCCCGGGGGGCTTCGCATCATGGCGGGCGATCTTGTCTTCACGATCGGCCACTCCACGCGGACTCTCGCCGAATTCGCGTCGCTCTTACGGCAGGTTGACGTCACGCTGCTCGGGGACGTGCGCTCGACCCCGCGCTCGCGAACGGCGCCGCAGTTCAATGGAGATACGCTTCCGGACTCCCTCGCCGCCGATGGCATCGGCTACCGGCATCTGCGCGCGCTCGGCGGCCGGCGTCATCATCGCAAAGGCGCGCCGCCCTCGCTCAACATCTACTGGCGCGTCGAGGCGTTCCGGAATTACGCCGACTACGCGGAGACTGACGAATTCCGCGCGGGTCTGGAGGACCTGAGCGCGCTCGCGCGCGGTCATCGGTGCGCGATCATGTGCGCCGAAGCGGTGTGGTGGCGCTGCCATCGCCGGATCATCACCGATTACCTGTTGGCCGACGGGACGCGCGTCGAGCACATCATGGGACCTGGCCAGGTCATCCCGGCGACGCTCACCCCCGGTGCGCGCGTCATCGCTGACGGGACATTGCGCTATCCGGCGCCGGAGGACGGCGAGGCAACCAAGGGTGTCCAGAGTGAACAACCTGTTTAGCCTAGACACTCAAACCGCCGCCACCCGCCCGCCCTTCGGGCGGAGCTTCCATGCGACGTACGGCTTCGCGAGCGCGCGCAGCGCGGTGAGCTTGGTCTCGTAAAGGCGCGAGGAGAACGTCGGCGGCACGAGGTCGGCCGCTTCTTCCGGCTGGACGACGAGCGACACCTGGATGCCCGGAAGGATTCCCACGGGAAGAGAGGCGCGAAGCACGGCGTTCCAGAGATAAGCGAAGACCTCGCGCATCTCGTCCGGTTTGGGCGGCGGGGTGCTCTCGAGCGCGCTGCCGATCGTGGGACGGAAAATGCAGACGGTGGGAAAGGCGCCGGCATCCACGATGCGGTCGATGCCGCGCTTCGTGGCTTCGAGGGGCTCGAGCCCCGCGATGATCTCGCCCGAGACTTTTCCCTGCCCGAGCTTCTTCGACGTGTACTCCATCGCCTCGAAGAACGCGTTCTGGCCGAGCGTCATCTCTTTTCCGGGGCAGAGCTTCGCGAAGTACGCGGGGTCCTCGAATTCGTAGCAGAAAGAAAGATGGTCCACTCCGGCGGCGATCAGGTCGTCGTACTCGTTGAACTTGCGCCGCGGCACCGGCACGGCCTGGACGCCGATGAAGCCGCCCACCTCGGCGCGGAGCCGCTTCACGAAGGGCTCGCACTGCCTGAGGCCGTGAACCAGCTCGAGGTCGTCGCGATCCTCGAAGTGATAGCCGGTGTTGAGGTGCGTGAAGATGGAGCCGGACTCTTCGCGCGCGGCCTTCGCGACCTCGATCACGTCCTCCACCTTCTTCTTCGATTCCTCGGCCGTGCCTACGTTGCGGCCCGTCGTGCAGAAGGCGCACGCGGGAGAGGCCGGCAGGTTCCAGTAGAGACACGCGTTCGAGACGTAGATCCCGAGGTACGTGCCCTGCAGGATGCCGACGCGGCTCATCTCGACGCCGCTCGACGTCTTCCACGAGTACCAGACGGGCTCTTCGGGAATCTCGACGGGATAATGGTCGCCTTGGCGCGAGTCGCACAGGACGTAGCCCCGCGCCGTCTTCATCAGGAGGAAGGGCGACTTCGCGGCGAAGGCCTCGAGGACGGGCACGTTCACCCAGATCTTCTTGCGCGGCGACGGCAGGACGAGCTCGAGGCCCGAGCCGAGCCCGGCGCGCGTGCGCGAGATGCGGCGGCCGTCGGTATTCACATCGCAGGAGGGGTCGACTCGCAGTCCGCGGCAAAAGAGCTCGATTTCGAGCTCGACGGGCTTGAACAAGATTCTCCTCCCGTCGAAGCATGTGGCGCCGGGGCCGGGGTGGCCATGATGCAGGGACTTCAAGGCCTGGAAATGACGCCCGTCATACCCCGCTGGCGCTTTCACGCCTAATTTCGCCGTGGAGAGAGACATGGCCCCACTCCAGACCGCTCCCTGCTGCAGCGCTTGCGGATCGAATGCCCCCGGCGCGCCCCCTCGCAACCTCCTGCCCTCTTTCGTCCTCACCGCGCTCGCCCTGACCGTCACGCTGGGCGTCTCGACGGGCGGCTGGGCGATCTGGCAGATGGCCTTCGCCACGGGCACGGTTCTTCCGTCCCATCTTCAGCTCCACGCGCACGTCCAGCTCCTCGGGTTTGCCGGCGTCTTCATCCTCGGCGTCGCGCTCCACGCCCTGCCGCGCATCCTAGGAGCCGTGCCGCCGTCCAACCGGGTCCTCTTCATCGTACTCGTCGGCGTCGGCGGCGGCGCCCTGCTCCGCGCGTTCGGTCAGCCCCTCGCCCCCTGGGCGGCGGCCCGATTTCTGTCGCTTCTCTCGGGGGCCTTCGAGCTCGCCGGGGTCTTCGCGTTTCTCGCGTGGGCGCTGCCCATCCTCGCCGTGCGCAGTTCTTTCGGCGACCCGCTTTCGCTTCACGTCCTCCTCGGATCCGTCTGGGCCGCGCTTGCCGCCGTTCTCTCCGCCGCGCAGTCGCTCTTCCTCGCGGGCCATGCGGAGTCCGCGATTCCCGCCGCGCTCGTCGAGCCTTTCTACGCGATTGCGCTTTACGGCCTCGTCCTCTCCTTCGTGCTCGGCTTCGCCTCGCGCATGGTCCCCGCGTTCCTCTCTCTCCCGCGTCCCTCGGCGAAGAGCGCGCGGCTTGTCGCCGCGCTGCAGGCGACGGGCGTCCTCTTCCTCGCGGCCGCGTGGATTCCCGGCCTTACGCCGGCCGCCTCGCGCGGCTTCCTGCTCGCCGGGACGCTGTCCCTCGCGGCGGCGATCCTTCTGTTTCTCGCCGCGAGCCGGATCCTCGCGCCGTTCGTGAAGGCTCCCGGAGCGCTCTCGCTGCGCGCGCCGTTCGCCTTTCTCGGCCTTTTTTCCGCGATCTCGATCGCAGCCTGCCTCGGCGAGCTCTTCGGGGTCTCGGTTCACAAGTTCGTGTGGGACGGCGCGCGCCACGTCTACACGATCGGGTTTCTCACGCTTCTCATCGTCGGCATGAGCCTGCGCGTGGTCCCGGCGTTCACGGGCCGGGCTCTCGTGCGCCCGCGCGAAGCGCGTCTCGCGTTGGCGTTCGTGGGCGCCGCGGCCGTCGTCCGCGCGCTGCAGATCCCCGTCGCGCTCGGCTGGGGCGGCCTGCCTCTTTACAGGCTCGTCGGGACGACCGGCATCTTCGCGACGGCCGGGTTGCTCCTCTGGGCGCACGTCCTGGTCGCGACGCTCAGGCCGAAGGCGAAAGCCACAGGCTCCGTGGCCCTTCCAGCGCACGCGCACGCTGCCTGAAAGACCCGCGGAGTCGCCCTCAACCCTTGAAGCGCTTGCGCCGCGGGAGCATGTCGTTGATCTCGCGGAGCGCCATCTCGAAGCCTTTCGTCACACCCTCCGGTTCCTCGCCGCGCTGAACTCTCATCGTGTATTCGTCCCTGAGACGCGCGAGCCGGTGGCCGAGCGCCCACAGGATCGTCTCGACGGCCTTCTGCCCGTCCTCGGATCGCTGCTTCGACATGCGCGCCATTCTGGACCAGGATGGCGTCATGACCCTTCGCGTCGTTCTCGTGAGGACGCACAACCCCGGCAATCTCGGGGCGGCGGCGCGAGCCGCGAAGAACTTCGGGGCAGAATTGCTCCTGCTGCAGCCGCGCGCGGACGTCCTCCATCCCGACGCAGTGGCTTTCGCGTCCGGAGCAGAAGATTTGCTTAGAAGGGTGAAGACGCTCGCGGAATGGGATGACGCTGCGGTCCGAGCCGACGACGTCATCGCCCTCTCGTCGTTGCGAGGCCGCGTCTCGCGCGGGTTGCCGCCTCCCACCACCTTCGAAGAAATCTCCTCTTCTCTCCGCCGTAGCCGGCGCGTCGCGCTCGTGTTCGGTCCAGAGCGCGGCGGGCTCACGACGGAAGAGTTGCGGCGGTGTGACGCGCGCCTGAGGATCGAAGCGCGCGAGGACTTTCCGACGCTCAATCTCGCGCAATCGGTGGCGATCGCTCTTGCGAGACTTTTCCCCTTCGAAGCACCGCGGCGACGCCGCGGAGCGCCGAAGCCCGAAGAAGCGCCCGCGCCCTCGAGCGACGTCCGCCGCCTCCTGACCTCTTTCAAAGAGACTCTCTCATCGGCGGGTTACCCGGGCCGCGGCCATTCGAAAGAGGTCCTGGCCGAGATCGAGTCGTTCCTGCGCCGCGGGAAACCGACTTCCCGTGAAGTCACGCTGCTTCTCGGGGCGCTCGCGGCCCTGGGCCGAAGCCTCACTAGACGTCGAGGTCGTCCGCGTCTTTCGCCCGCTCCATGATGAAGCGGTAGCGCAGTGACGCGTCCTTGCCCATGAGCTCGCCGAGTACGCGTTCGGCCTCGAGCGCGTTCGGCACCGTGATCTTGAGCGCGCGACGGCGGCGCGGGTCGAGCGTCGTCTGCTTGAGCTGCTCGGGCATCATCTCGCCGAGCCCCTTGAAACGCATGATCTCGGGCTTCACGTTTTTCGGAAGTCTCGAGAGGATCGCGTCGCGCTCCTTCTCGTCGAGCGCCCAGTACGTCTCTTTCGCCGCGTCGATCCGGTAGAGCGGCGGCTGTGCGAGGTAGACGTGGCCCGCCTCGACGAGCTTTGGCAGGTGCCGCCAGAAGAACGCGAGGAGAAGCGTCGAGATGTGGTGGCCGTCCGCGTCGGCGTCCATCAGCAGAAAGATCTTCCCGTAACGGAGCTTGCCGAGGTCGAAGTCCGCGCCGACGCCGCACCCGAGCGCCGAGATGATGTCCGAGAGCTCGCGGTTGCCCGTGACCTTCGCGGCATTCGCCTGCTCGGCGTTCAGCACCTTGCCGCGCAGCGGGAGGATCGCCTGCGTTTTTCGGTCGCGGCCCTGCTTCGCAGAGCCGCCCGCCGAGTCGCCCTCGACGATGAAGAGCTCGGAGAGAGAGGGGTCGGTGGACGAGCAGTCCGCGAGCTTGCCGGGGAGGTTCAGCCGGTGCGACACCGCCGTCTTGCGCGTGACCTCCCGGGCCGCCGCACGGCTCGCTTCGCGCGCGCGCGCCGCGAGGACGATGCGCCCGACGATCTGTTCGGCAAACGTGGGGTTCTCGTTGAGCCACTTTTCGAGCGCCGGACGGACGGCTCCGTCCACCTGTGCCGCGACCTCGGGGTTGTTGAGGCGGTCCTTCGTCTGGCCCTGGAACTGCGGCTCGAGGACGTACGCGGACAGGAGGACGACGAGGCCCTCGCGGATGTCCTCGGCCGTGACGGTGACGCCCTTCGGGAGCAGCTCGTGCGTCTCGAGGTAGTTGCGCACGGCCTTCGTGATGCCCGACCGCAGCCCGTTCTCGTGCGTGCCGCCCGACGGAGTCGAAATGCCGTTCACGTACGAGCGCACGTGCTCGTCGGTCGCCTCGGTCCACACGAGCGCGAGCTCGAGCCGGGGCTCGCCCTCGCGCGCGAGGTTGAACGTGCCTCCCGTCGTGGCGTAGCCGCGCTCCTGAACGACGTGCGTGAGCCAGTCAGAAAGGCCCCCTTCGTGAGTGAGCTCGTCGCGCCGCGCCGGCTTCTCGGTCTCGTCGAGGAAAACGACGCGGAGGCCGCGATGGAGGTACGTCTTGGCCTCGAGGCGCTCGCGGATCTCCCGGGCGTCGAAGGAGAGCTTCCCGAAGATCTCGGCGTCCGGCCGGAAGCGCACCGTCGTGCCCGACCCGCGCACTTTCTCGCCGCCCGAGATCTTCTGGACCTTCGACGTCGCCTTGCCACGGGCATACGTCTGCCGCCATTCGTGCCCGTCCCGTTTGACCGTGACGGTCATCTCCGACGAGAGCGCGCAGACGACTGACGAGCCGACGCCGTGGAGGCCGCCCGAATGGACGTAGTTTCCCTGGTCGAACTTCCCGCCCGAATGGAGCGTCGTCAGGATCAGCTCGAGCGCGCTTTTCCTGTACTTCGGGTGCACGTCCACCGGGATGCCGCGCCCGTTGTCGGCGACCTCGATCTCCCGGCTGCCCTCGAAGAGCGTCACTTCGAGGCGAGTCGCATAGCCGTTGATGACCTCGTCGATCGCGTTGTCGACGATCTCGTTGACGAGATGATGGAGGCCGCGCGCGTCGATGCCGCCGATGTACATGCCCGGGCGCTTGCGGACGGGCTCGAGCCCTTCCAGGACGGTGATGTCCCGCGCGGTGTAGGTGGTGGCCATCAGGCGGGGCGAAGGGTGCGGCGAAAACCCGCCGTGGTCAAGCGAGTACCATTTCCGGATGCCGGACACGATCTCCACTCCGGGAGCACCGCACGAGCTGCGGCGTACTCTCGGCCTCTGGAGCGCCGTCGCCGTCGTCATCGGCTCCACGATCGGCTCCGGAATCTTCCGGTCACCGGCGGGCATCGCCGCGAAACTCCCCGGACCCCTTCCCATGCTGTCCGTGTGGGCGGCGGGCGGGCTCTTCGCGATCTGCGGCGCGCTGACGCTCGCCGAGGTCGCGAGCGCGCTGCCCGAGACGGGCGGCCTGTACGTCTTCTGCCGCGACGGCTGGGGCCGCCTCGCGGGCTTCCTCTTCGGATGGGGACAGTTCGCCATGATTCGCGCCGCCTCGCTCGGGGCGATCTCGATCGTGTTCTCGGAGTATTTCTTCCGCGTGGCCGGGGTCGACCCTCAGAACCCCGCGAACCTCTGGACCGTGCGGTGGTTCGCGGCGTTCGCGATCGCCCTCACGGCTTTCTTCAATATCCGCGGCGTCTCGCTCGCGGCGATGGTCAGCAACCTGACCGTTCTCGCGAAATATGGCGGGCTCGTCTTCATCGTCCTCGTCGCGTTCGGCCTCGGGCTCCCGGCGACGGGCGGCCACTTCACGCCGGCGGTTCCCGCGGGCAGCTTCACGCTCGCCGCCTTCGGCCTCGCGCTCGTCTCGACGCTGTGGGCGTTCGACGGGTGGGCCGACCTCGCCTACAACGCGGGCGAAGTCGTGGACCCGGCGAAGAACCTCCCGCGCGCGCTCATCGGGGGCACGCTCGCTGTCGTCGCGATCTACCTCCTCGCGAACCTCGCGTACCTCGCGGTCCTTCCGATCGACCAGATCCGCGTCTCGAGGCTCGTCGCCGCCGACGCCGCGCAGGCGGTCCTCGGGCCGGTCGGCGTCGCGTTCGTGTCCGTCACCGTGATGATCTCCACCTTCGGCACGCTCAACACGGTGCTGTTCACGAGCCCGCGCATCTTCTTCGCCATGGCGAACGATCGCCTTTTCTTCCGGCCGATCGCTTCCGTGCACCCGCGCTGGGGCACGCCGTGGGTGTCGATCTCGATGACGGCTTCTCTCGGCATCGTGTTCGTCCTGTCGCGCAGCTTCGAGCAGCTCGCCGACGCGTTCGTGACTGCGTTCCTGCCCTTCTACGCGCTCGCGGTCGCGTCCGTGTTCCGGCTCAGGCGGGTGCCCGGCTACGCGCCGTCCTTCCGCGCACCGCTCTTCCCGCTCGTGCCGATTCTCTTTCTCTCGTCCGTGCTCTATCTCCTCGCGAACGCGATCGTCCAGCCCGAGAGTCGCGTGAGCACACTCGCCGTCCTGGGCGTCGTCGCAGCGGGAATCCCGATTTACTACCTGACGGTGGGGCGCCCGACAAGAACGAACTAGCGCGCGAGCCGCTCCTCGGCACTCTAGCAGCGCCGCCGAGACGATTCCTCCAATGAATTGGATGGCCATTCGACAATCGATCGGGTCTGCTCTTTCGTGATAAAAACTGCGACAAGTTCGCATCGCATTCGATTTGAAGGAGGAGGAGGTACAGGCATGAGGTTCATCTCTCGAATTCTTCTTTCGCTCGTGCTTCTCGTCACAGCCACCGCGGTGTGGGCTGGTGAGACCGGATCGGTCTCGGGCGTCGTGAAAGACGGCACCGGTCTTCCAGTCCCCGGCGCCACCGTGAAAATCACCGGCGCGCAGGCGCCGCACGACACCGTCACCGGCTCGAGCGGCGCGTTCAAGTTCGCCGTCCTTCTGCCCGGCAGCTACGTCGTTACCGCGGAGTTGAAGGGGCTCGGCACGGCGAGCCAGCAGGTCAAGGTTTTCGTCGACAACGACGCACAGCTGACTCTCGTCCTCATTCAGACGGCGAAGACCGAGGTCGTCGTGACGGGCGCCGCCGCCGAGATCGACAAGACGTCATCCGAGGTCAACTTCAACTACACCGACAACGTCATCAAGGACCTCCCGCTCACGCGAACGTACGAGGGTCTTATCAAGATGGTGCCGGGCGCCGCTACCGATACGAGCCTCATCGGCGACGTCTCCATCTCCGGCGGTACGCGACAGGACAACAAATTCCTTCTGGACGGCGTCAACATCACGAACCCGGGCTACGGCAGCCTCGGATCCGACACGAACCAGCTCGACATCGCGGATTTCAACGTGAAGAAGGGCGGCATCACGGCAGAGTTCGGCCGGACGTCGGGCGCGATGTTCAACGCCGTCACGAAGTCGGGGACGAACCAGGTCGCCGGGAGCGTCCTCGCCAACCTCTCCCCCAGCTCCTTCCAGTCGAACAACAAATTTTCGACGACGCAGGACACGAGCAACTACAGCGGTCAGGCGAACGTCGGATTCCCGATCCTGAAGGACATGCTCTTCGGATACGTCTCCGGCGCCTACTACGACAACACGACCTCCGGCCAGTCGGCCACGGTCGGAGGCGTCACGACGACGCAGCCCGACTCGAAGTCGCACAACGGCGACTACTTCGGGAAGCTGACGTTCTTCGGCGGACAGAACCTTCTCGTCAACGCCGGGTTCCGGGCGCTGCCGAGCAAGGCGACCGATCAGTTCGCCTCGATCTACGACGCGCCGACCTCCGCATCCTCGGCCGACAACACAAACTACGTCGGAAACGCAACGGTCGACTGGTTCGCATCGAAGGACACCGTCATCGAGGCGAAGTACATCAACTACCAGGAAAACGACACGTCGCAGGCCCAGAACGTCCTCTCCAGCATGCCGCTCACGATCAACCCGAACACCCTCGCCGCGTACGGCGAGTTCGACGACCCGACCCGCAACGGCGGGAACGTCGGCGTGAACCAGTTCATCAACTACGGCGAAAAGTACAAGCGGGACGAGGTCAAGGCGACGCTCAGCCAGTACCTCGACCTCGGCCCGACGCAGAACCAGTTCAAGCTGGGCGGCGGGTACGAGGACGATGCGGACGATACCCTCCGGCAGTCGAACGGTTGGGCCCTTTTGAACACTGGCTCGTCCTGTCCGGCCGTGGTCTGCGGCGTGTCGAAGCCCGGACAGATCCGCGCCCGGTACTACCCGACCCAGCCGGTGCAGAACTCGAGGGCGCGCACCTACTCGGCCTTCCTCCAGGACACGATCACCATGAAGAACCTGACGGTCTACCTCGGCGTCCTCGCCAACAAGGACGACTTCGCCCAGGTCTGCATGCCGGGCGTCACCTGCGGCACCACGGTCACCACGACCGAGACGCGCTACAACTTCATGACGTTCAACTGGAGCCAGGAGATCCAGCCGCGCCTCGGCATCACCTGGAACCCGAACCTGCTCTCGAGCGACAAGGTCTATTCAACGTACGGCGAGTACGCCAATCTGGACCAGAAGTCCACGGCGCGCTCCTTCGCCCCATACCGGATCTCCCAGAGCTACGCCTTTTTCGACCCGGTGACGGGCGTCTATCAGGGGACCCAGATCCGCGCCTCCTCGGCGGGGAAGCTCATCCCGCCCGATCTCAAGCCGCCGTACTACCAGGAATTCATCCTCGGCTATTCCGCGGCGGTCACGAAGGACATCAGCTTCGACGCCTACTACCAGTATCGGAACCTGAAGAACCCTTTCGAGGACACGCCGATCGACCCAAATAATTCAGGCAGCTCCTTCCAGGCGGCGAACTTCCCCGACGCGCGGCGCGTCTACCGCGCCCTCACGCTCGACGTCTCGAAGCGGTACGCGGACCGGTGGTACGCCGACGCGAACATCACGTTCAGCAAGCTCTACGGCAACTTCGACGAGGATTACGGGACTGGCCAGTTCAACACCTCGAGCCTTCTCGAGGACGGCCCCACCTGGTTCACCTCCGATCCGAACCGGTACGGCCGCCTCAACAACGACCGCCCGATCATCTTCAAGCTGATGGAGACCTACGACTTCCCCTTCGGCGTCACCATGGGAGGCTTCCTCCGCGTCCAGAGCGGAAACGTGTGGCAGGCGCTGGGCGCAGACAACCAATCTGGGAGCGGTTATTTCCGCTACATCGAGCCGGCAGGAAGCGAGAGACTTCCGACGTGGACGACCTTCGACCTCTCCGCGGCCTACACGTTCAAGCCGACGAGCAGCCTCGGCGTCCGCCTCGAAGCGCGCGTCCAGAACCTTTTCGATTCGCAGACCGTTCTCAGCGTCAACGCGGTCAAGTACCTCGATCCATACGTGAACGGCACCCCCTATTCGACTCCTGGACCGCAGGGAACCTCGAAGCCGAACCCGCTCTACGGAACACCTACGAGTTGGGCCGCGCCGCGGCGGTTCGTCCTGACAGCACGCCTGGACTTCTAAGACTCCGGGGGAACCCTGCCGCATTCGCGGCTTGAAAAAGGGGCTTGATGGGCCCGGCGGAAACGCCGGGCTTTTCTATTTCATTCGGTCGAGCGCCTGCAGGAGCGCGCGGGCCTTTTCGTAATCGGGCTTGAGGTCCAGCGCCTGGCGCGAGAGAGAGCGCGCACGGTCCGTCTCCCCGGCGCTGGCGAGGACCACGGCGAGGTTCAGGCATGCCGGCGCGTTCGTGCCGTCCAGCCGAATGGCCTCTTCGAGGTCGGGCCGCGCGAGCGCCGCGTCCCCGGCGAGGACGCGCGCGAGCCCCCTCTTTTCGAGCAGGGCCGACAGCAGCGGGGCTGTGCCGGGACGGTCCGGGTCGATCTCGTGCGATCGGGAGAGCGCCGTGATCGCCTCGTCGCTCTTCCCCGCCGCCTCGAACGATCGCGCGACGCGCAGCCAGACGAGGGCCGGATCGGGATGTTCCCTGGCGGCCGCCTCCGCGTGCCGCATCGCTCTGGCGTCGCCCCGCTCGATTTCCCAGAGGACGAGGTGCATCTCCTCGTCCTCGGCGCCATCCCAGAGGCCCGTCGGCCACAGCGAGACCGCCGCGAGGAGCGCCGCCGTGGCCGCCGCGGACCAGAGCCGGGCGCCCTTCGTCCGCCAGGCCTCCGGAAGCCACGCGACGGCGGCGCCCCCGAGCGGCGCGAGGGCCACGAGGAGCGGGAGTCGGTACCGCGTCGCGACGAAGAAGGCCGCGACGGCGAGGACGTACGCCGGGACGAAAGTCGACCAGACGAGGAGGGTGCGGCGCGCCGCGCCAGCAGACCCGAAGAGCGCGAGAACGAACCCCGCGCCCGCGAGCGGCACGAGGAGCCCGGGCCCGACGACGAGGAGCTTGAGCGCGAGGCTCCTTTCGCGGTACCACGGGTAGCTGAAGTTGAGCGGCGCCTCGTCGCCCGAGAGGACGAAGCGGACCTTCTTCGCGAAGAGCGCGAACGCGGCGCCAGGCTCGTGGGCGATCCACGTCCACGCTTTCTTCGCGAAGTGTGCCGAGACCTCCCGCGTGGAGAGCGGCCGCCCCTCCTCCGCCTCCGCGACGCGCTTCGTGTCGGCCGTCTGTCCGCCGATGTCGGGCGTGATCCCGGGAATCGCGCGGTAGACCCCGTTCGCGCCGGGCCCGTTCCCGACGAGAAAGTTCAGGCCGCCGTGCGAGGAGATGAGGACCGGCTCCCCCGAGACGATCAGGTTGCGCGCGAGGGGCAGCGCGACGACGATCGCAGTACCCGCAACGAATGCCACGGCAGGAACGAACGTCCGAAGGGAGATTTTCGCCACGGCGAGAGCCAGCGCGACCGCCACGACGCACAGCAGCGCATTCGGCCTGTTCAGGGCCAGGAGGCCGCCCGCAGCGCCTGCGGCCACCCACACCTTCGAGGAAAAACTGCCCGACGTGAGCCCCACCGCAATCAGGTAAAGGAACAACGCGGTCAGGAAGGGATCCAGCGCCGCCTGCAGGATCAGGACCTCGTGGAACGTCACGACGCCGGTCAGGACGTAGAGGACGCCCGCGGCGAGCGCCGCGCGGTCGCCGAAGAGCTGGCGCGCAGTCAGGAAGACGAGGACGACCGCGGCCGTCCCGAGAAGAATCTGGACGACGCGGGCCGCCGGGAATGACGCACGCGTCGCCGCAAGGAAGTACGCGTAGAGCGGCGAGACGAAGAACGGGACCTGGCCTTCGCCCCTGAGCAACACGTCTCCCTGCGCGATGCGCTGGGCGAGGCGCGCGTAGACGCCGCTGTCGATGTCGCCCACGGGCTGGAGGAGCGGGTGGTCCCCGAGCTGCGCGAGGACCGCCACCTTCAGCGCGAAGGTGGCGAGAAGGAGCAGGAGGAGCGGCCGGCGCACCCGACGGAGGTTAGCGCGGCTGGCGCCTCGTCCGTGCCGGGCGGAGCGCCAAACGAAGCTCAGCCCGGGAAAATGTACTTCCGGGCCTTCGCGGCCGCGAGCAGCTCGCCCCGGAAGTCGGGATGCGCGATGCCGATGAGAGCCATCGTCCTTTGCCGGATATTCTTGCCCCACAGGTCGGCCACGCCGTACTCCGTGACGACGTAGTGGATGTCGCCGCGACTCGTCACGATACCCGCTCCTTCCTCGAGCACCGAGACGATCCGGCTGATCTCGCCGTTCTTCGCGGTCGAGGGCAGCGCGATGATGGGTTTTCCGCCCTTGCTGCGCGCGGAGCCGCGGATGAAGTCCACCTGACCGCCGATACCCGAGAAGAAGCGCCCGCCGATCGTATCGGCCGCGACCTGGCCGGTCAGGTCGACGGCGAGGGCGGAGTTCAGCGCGATCATCAGGTCGTTTCGGGCGATCTGGAACGTGTCGTTCGTGAAGCTCGAGGGGCGCATCTCGACGGCCGGGTTGTCGTCCACCCAGTCGTAGAGAGCGCGCGTTCCCATGACGAACGAGGTGACGATCTTCCCGGGGAGAAGCGTCTTCTTCCGACCCGTGATCACGCCGGCCTTCGCGAGCGCCATGACGCCGTCGGACAGCATCTCCGTGTGGATGCCGAGGTCGCTGCGCTCCTTGAGGCCGCTCATGACCGCATCCGGGATGCGCCCGATTCCCATTTGCAGCGTCGCCCCGTTGGGGATGAGCTGCGCGGCGTGGTGCCCGATCTGGCGGCAGACGTCGTCCAGCGGCTCGACCGTCAGCTCGGGCAGCGGGTCGTCCACGGGCACGAGGTGCGCGATGTGGTCCACGTGGAGGAAGGAGTCGCCGAGCGTGCGGGGCATCTGCGGGTTGACCTCGGCGAGGATGATGTCGGCCGTGTCGACGGCCCCGCGGACGATGTCCACCGAGACGCCGAGGCTCACGAAACCGTGCTGGTCCGGCGGGCTCACCTGGATGAGCGCCGCGTGGACTCCGATGCGCCCGCTCGTGATGAGCTGCGGGATCTCGGACAGGAAGACCGGCAGGAAGTCGGCGCGGCCTTCCTGGACGGCCGGCCGCACGTTCGAGCCGATGAAGAACGCCATGTGCCGGAAGCGCTCCTCGAGACCCGGCGCCACGTAGGGCGCCGCTCCGAGCGTCATGAGGTGGACGATTTCGTTACCTCGAAGCTGCGTGGCGTGCGTCACGAGGGCGTCGACGAGGCGCCCCGGCTCGGCGGCGCCGGAGCTGATGAGGATGCGGCGGCCGGGGAGGATGGCGCGCACGGCCTCTTCGGCCGTGGCGATTTTGCGGGAGTAGCGGGTTTTCCAGTCGAGATCGAATGTCATAGGGAGAAATCTAGCCCCCTGAAGCGTTCACGGGAACTGATGCGGGTGAATCTGGCGGCGCTTGTTAAGCTGACTCCGTGGGGCCGTTCTTCATCGGAATCGACGGCGGCGGGACCCGAACGCGCGCCGTCGTGGCGGCGGCCGATCTCGTGCCGCTCGGCCGGGGAGCCTCGGGGCCGGCGAACGCCGCGACGGGACCCCTGCCGCGCGTCGTCGAGACGGTTCACGAAGCGGCGGCGGACGCGCTCGCCGCGGCAGGCGCCGCCTACCGCGACCCGAACCGCGTCGCGATCGGGCTCGCCGGCATCGATTCCATTCACGACCGCCGGCCTCTTCTCGGCGCGCTCGAAAGCGTGTTCGGCGCAGGGCGCGTCCTCCTGACGAGCGACGCGCGCATCGCGCTCGCCGGAGCATCGAGAGAGGCTCTCGACGCCCCGGCCGTCGTCCTCATCGCCGGGACGGGCGCGATCGCCTTCGGCCAGGGACGAAACGGCGCGACGGCGCGGGCGGGCGGCTACGGGCCCGTGATCGGCGACGAGGGCTCGGGTTACGCGATCGCGCGGCGGGGGCTGAGCGCGGTCGTGCGCGAGATCGACGGCCGCGGCCCAAAGACGGCGATCAAAGAGCGCCTTTTCGCGACCGAGGACGTCCGCTCGATCACGGACCTCCTCGAGCACGTGTATCACTCCGAGAGCGGCGCGGCCGACGTCGCCGCCTACTATCCGGTCGTTCTCGCCGCGGCGAAGGACGGCGACGCCGAGGCGCGGCGCATTCTCGAAGAGGCCGCGCTCGAGCTGGCCCTCGACGTCGTCACGGTCGTCCGCAAGCTCGGCCTCGAGGCGGAATCGTTCCCCGTCGCGACGATCGGCAGCGTCCTTTCCGCCGGCTCCCCTCTCCTCGATCCGCTCCGCGCGGCGATCGCGGCGGTGGCGCCCGGAGCGACGGTCGGGCCGCCGGCCTTTCCTCCGGAGATCGGCGCCATCCGCCTCGCGCTCGCCGAGGAGAAATGAGCGCGACGCTCGACCTCCTCACGCGGCTCCACGAGGCCGACCGTGCGGTCGACGACGCCGTGAGCGCGGCTATTCCCGCGATCGCCCGCGCGGCCGACGCGATCGCCTCGCGGATCGAGGCGGGCGGCCGGTGTTTCTATACGGGCTCCGGTACGAGCGGCCGGCTCGGCGCGCTCGACGCCGCCGAGATCCCGCCCACATTCGGGACCGAGCCCTCGCTCGTCGTCGCGCTCCTCGCGGGCGGGCCCGAGGCGATGTTCGAGGCCGTGGAGGGCGCCGAGGACGACGCGGATGCGGGCGCGCGCGACCTCGTCACGGCGGGCTTCAACGGGAAGGATGCCGTCGTGGGCATCACCGCGAGCGGCACGACCCCTTACGTGATGGGCGCTCTAGGAGAGGCGAAGCGCGCTGGCGCCCTCACGGTGGCCCTCGTGTGCCGGCCGAACGGGCCGCTCGAGAGGCTGGCCGACATCGGCATCCTCCTCGACACCGGGAAGGAAGTCCTCGCCGAGTCCAGCCGCCTGAAGGCCGGAACCGCACAGAAGATCGCCCTCAACATGCTGTCCACCGCCGTCATGGCGAAACGAGGCCTTGTCTACCGCGACGAGATGGTCGCGATGCGGCCGACCAACGCGAAGCTCCGGAAACGCGCGATCCGCATCGTCCGGGACATTGCGGAAACGTCCGAAGAGAACGCCGAAGAATTTCTTAGAAGGGTTAACTGGCATTTGCCTTCCGCACTCATCGCGGCGAAATGGGGACTTTCAGCAGAGGCGGCGGCTCTTCACCTTTCTAAGCAGAAAAACAACGTGGCCGCCGCCTTGAGCTCGCCTCCTGAGCGAGGCGGCGCATGAGCGAGGGAGCAAAGGGTTTTCTGGATCTCCACATCCATGGCGCGTTCGGCGTGGACGTGTTGACCGCCTCCCCCGCCGACCTCGACCGTCTTTCCGCTGGATTGTCCGCGCGCGGCGTCTCGGGCTTTCTCCCCACGCTCGTCCCGCAGCCGCTCGGCGAGATGGCCGCGACGGTCGCGCGCCTCTCGGCGTGGATGCGCTCGCGCCGCGCTGGCGACGGACGCGGGGCGATGCCCCTCGGAATCCACTTCGAGGGGCCGTTCGTCTCGGCCGCGCGCTGCGGCGCGCTCCACCGTTCGTGCTTTCTCGACGGGAGCGATCCGAGGAAGCTCGACGCGTTCTTCGAAGCGCTCGGCGATCCGCCCGGGCGCTCGATGACGACGCTCGCGCCCGAGATTCCGGGTGGGATCGCGGTCGTCCGCGCCTTCAAAAAGAGAGGCTTTTTCGTCTCCATCGGACACACCGAGGCGGACGCCTCCACTCTCGACGAGGCGCTCGAGGCGGGAGCGTCCCACATGACGCATTTCGGCAACGCGATGAAGCCGCTCCACCACCGCGACGTTGGGCCCATCGGCTGGGGGTTCGCGACGGACGGCGTCACGGTGGACGTCGTCGCCGACCTCCACCATCTTGCGCCGGAGATGCTGCGCCTCGTCCTGAAGGTCAAGGGCGAAGGCCACGTCGCCCTCATCAGCGACGCGATGCCCGCCGCAGGCCTCGGGGACGGCACCTACACAATCTGGGGAGAGACGCTCACCGTGAAGAACGGCGCCGTGCGCAACGCCGCGGGCGCGCTGGCTGGCTCGACCTGCCTCCTCGACGAGTGCGTGACGCACCTCGCGTCCATCGGCGTCCCGAAAGACGCGGCCCACCGGATGGCGAGCGACGTGCCGCGAGGAATTTTCCTGTCGTAACTCAAATCTTCCAGAACCAGCCGCGCTTCTCGAAGACGCGCAGCACGGCCCACCAGCAGACGATCGTCACGAGCGCGAAGGCGTGAGAGCGCAGCGTCGGGTCAGAGATAAAGGAAAAACCGCCCCCGTAAAGCCACGCGTGAAGCGTGACGACCACCCCGGCCGGGTCCGTCCACTTGACGAGGCCGAACGTCTTGGCGAGAAGGCCCGAGAGGAAGAACACCAGGAGCGGGTTCGTGCCGAACGTGAAGAAGAACGCGAACGGTCTCTTCCATCCAAGGACGTCGACGATGAAGAGGCAGATCGCGAGAGTGACGAGCGCGGCACCGGACGTGAAGATCACGTACGAGCCGGTCCACAGGTTTTTGTTGATCGGGAGCGCTCGTCCCCACAGGAGGCCCGCCGCGGTCGCGGCCGCCCCCCAGGCGAGGAGGCGCGCGACCTTCTGCCGGACCGTCGCGGCGCCCTTCAGGAAGAACCCCGTGAGCGTCCCCGTGAGCATCGTCGCGATCGCGGTGAGCGTCGAGACGATCCCCTCGGGGTCCCAACCCTGCACGTTCTTCCAGAGATGGCCCTTCAGCAGCGCGAGGTCCACGGCACGCTGCACATTCCCCTGCGGGGTGAGGTCGAACCCCGTGCAGAGAAGAATTCCCGTGTGAGCGGCGAGGAGGAGGGCGACACCCACCGCGACTCCCACGACGCGGCGCCTCCACATGGCGAGCACGAGCCACGTTCCGAGGACGAAGACGACGCCGATACGCGGCAGGACGCCGGGGATCCGGAGGCGCGCGAGGCGGTCGAGGAACGGAACGAACGGATAGAACGCCATCAGCCATCCCACGACGACGATCGTCATCCCGCGCCGGAAGGCGTGGCGCGCGAGGTCGAGACGGTCCGCGCCCTGCGCCATGCGCTTTTCGAGCGAGAACACGCCCGCGACGCCCACGATGAACAGAAACCACGGGAAGATGAGGTCGGTCGGCGTCCAACCGTGCCACTCCGCGTGGTCGAACGGCCAGTAGAGATGCGCCCAGTCGCCCGGGTTGTTGACGAAGATCATCCCCACGACCGAAAGGCCGCGGAAAACGTCGAGGGCAGCGAGGCGCCCGCTGGCGGCGGGCGCGGGAGCGGGGGAAGAAGAGGAAGGGAGATTTTGCTCGCCTGTGATGGGCACATGTTAGAACGAGTGAGCGAGGGAGTAGACGGTGAGGATGCATTGGCACACGCGGCGCGCGGTGACCTACAGTGGGGCTGATGTAAGGGTGCATTTCTTAGAAGGTGAATGGGCCAGCGCTTCTCAGCCGCTCTTCCCCTGCCCGATGCGACCGGCTCACACACCCTTCGAAGAAAAGCACCCTCGCTCAAGCGTCGAACGCAGCACGCAGCGAACGATCCTGACTATTGCCCTATTAGCAGAATCTCTTCTCTTTCTTTCTTCCTGCACGACGATCCCGTCTTCGCTCCATGTCACGCCTCCCGCAGCGTCCCTCGCCCGCCGCGTCGCGAAGCTCGCGGCGAGCAGCGGAGCGCGGATGGGAATCGTGGCGCTTCACGTCGAGAGCGGGCGGCGCCTCGAGCTGAACGCCGACGACGAGTTCGAGGCCGCGAGCGTCATCAAGGTCGCGCTCCTGACCGAGGCGGCGGCCCTCGAGCGCGAGGGCCGCTTCGACCTGACGGACCGCTGGAGGCTGACCGCGAAGAACGTGGCCGCGGGTTCGGGCATGCTCGACGAGTTCGACCCCGGCCTCACACCCACCAACCGCGACCTGCTTCAGCTCATGATCGCGATCTCCGACAACACGGCGGCCGACCGCTTCATCGACCTCTTCGGCGCGGAGGCCGTGAACGCGCGCATGGCTGCGCTCGGCCTGCCCGGCATCCGGCTCGTGGGCCGCATCCCGGACAGGGGCCAGGAGCCCCCGAAGTGGCCGCCCCTCGGCGTCATGACGCCACGCGACACGGCAGAGCTCTACCGGCGTGTCGCGACGCGCACGCTCCTCGACCCCGCGAGCGACCGGCTCCTCGCGAAGCTCCTCGCGACAGAGCACACGCGTGACCGCCTGCCCCGGCTGCTCTTCGACGAGCCTGGGAGGTCATGGGCCGGCAAGGCGGGCAGCTACGGCGGTGTGCGTAACGACTCGGGCATCCTCACGACGAAAAAGGGCCGCTTCGTCCTCGTCGCGTTCGCCGACCGCATTCCCGACACGGTACACGGAAGGGCCCGTGCGATCCGCGCGATGGGCGACATCGCCGCGGCCATCGTGAACGAGTGGTCCTCTTCGCTGCCCGACCTCGAGCCCGTCGTCGAGCCTCCGCTCCCGCCGGTCCTCATGCCGCCGGTGCCGCGCGCCGAGATGACGCTCGCCGAGGCCCGGGCGAACCCCGACGCTCTTCACCTCGACCGCGTCTTCCGCGACACGGACCGCCGCTTCTGGGATCTCTGGCGCGCTGCGGGCGGAGACGTGGCGGACGCCTGCCTCATCCCGATGCCGAACTCCTGGTGGGAGGGTTACGAGCCGTTCAAAATCGAGCCGATCTCCGCGCTCGTTCTCCACCACACGGCGCAGGCCACCGACGAGGAGTGCATCGCACTTTTCGAGAAGCCGGAAAGCAAGGTCTCCTCGCACTTCCTCGTCGGCCGCGACGGCCGCCTTTTTCAGTTCGTCTCGCTCGAGCACCGCGCGTGGCACGCGGGCGTTTCACTCCTCCACGGGCGCATGGCCCTGAACCGCACCTCCGTCGGCGTCGAGATCACCGGCGACGGAAACCGGTATCCCTTCACGCCCGCCGAGGTCGAGACGGTCGTACGGCTCGTGGGAGTTCTCACGGCGATGTTCGAGATCGACGCGCCCTGGATCGTGGGGCACCAGCACATCGCGCCCGACCGGAAAAACGACCCGGGCACGCTCTTTCCCTGGAACGAGGTCGTGAGACGCGGTCTCGCTCTCGCCCAGAAACTGAGCGCACAGACGGGTCGATCCGCTCCTTGACAACGCCAGGGGACGGTTCGTTATAGGATTCGCCGACCATGCCCAGTCGGTTCTCCCGTCTCGATGACGCCGAGGCGCTGAGACGCTTCGTGCGCGATCTCCGCGAGGGGATCTACGTCACGGACGAAGCCGGCCGGATCGTGGACGGCAACCCGGCCTTCCTCGCGATGCTCGGGGTCGCGTCGCTCGAGGACGCCCGAAAGATGAAGCGTACCGATTTCATCGGAGACGCGTCGCACCGCGAGGCCGAGCTCCTCGTCCTCGAGCGCGACGGCGCCGTCCGCGATTTCGAGCTCGAGATCCGGCGGAGGGACGGCGAGATCCGGACCGTCATCGACACGGCTTACCGCTGCGTCGACCCGGAGACGGGAGAGGTTTACTACCAGGGCATCCTGATCGACATCACGGATCGCAAGCGTCTCGAGGAACGCCTCCTCGACCAGAGCCTCCGCGACCCGCTCACGGGCTGCTGGAACCGGCGCTATCTCACCGAGTTCGCCGCGCGTCACGCCGATTCCGGCGGCACATGGGGCTGCATCATGGTCGATATCGACCATTTCAAGCAGTACAACGACGAGTTCGGGCACGCGGCGGGCGATGCCGTCCTGAACCGGGTTGCACGCTTTCTGATGCGCACGACGCGCGCCGAGGAATCCACGGTGCGGATGGGCGGCGACGAGTTTCTGCTCCTCCTCGACGGCGTGGACGCCGCCGCAACCGAGAACACGAGCCAGCGCCTCGTGTTCCTGGCCAACCGCGAGCTCCTCGTGCCCTTCTCGCTCGGGTGGGCCGCGCGAGAGGACGGCGAGTCGCTCGAGAAAACGATAGCGCGCGCGGACCACCGCCTCCTCCGCGCACGCGGGCTTACGCGCTCGGGCGAGCGGCCGAAGCTCTTTCTCGCGCCGAGAAACTGAACGCGTCCGGCTAGGCCGCGGCCATCGCGACGCCCAGCCCGGGTGCGTCAGGGAGGGACCAGAGGCCGTTCGCGATCGAGAGTCCCTTGAAGGGATCTCCCGCGAGGAGGAGATTGCCGTCGATGTCGAGCCAGTCGAAAAGCGGGCCCACGGCGACACCCCCCGCGATGCCGAGCGACGATTCGATCATGCAGCCGAGCATCAGCTTGAGGCCGAGGGCGCGCGCAATGGCCGTCATCTCGTAGACGCGCGTGATGCCCCCCGATTTCGCGATTTTCAGGACGACGCCGTCGAAGAGGCCCTTCTTCGAGGGCAGGTCCGAAGGATGGACGACACCCTCGTCTCCCAGGATCGGAAACGTCGCGAGGCCCTTCAGCTTCGCCATCTCGCCGTCCATCGCCGCCGGCATGGGCTGCTCGAGATACATCGGCTTGACCGTGTTCAGCCAGGCGATCTTCTTTTTCGTCTCATCCAGGGTCGTCCAGCCTTCATTCGCGTCCACGGTGATGGGCTTGTCGGTGACCGAGCGGATGGCCGCGATGTTCTCCTCGTCGTTCTGGAGCCCGATCTTGATCTTCAGCCTCGGAAACGCCGCGGCCTCACGGACCTTCTGCTTCATGACCTCCGCGGTGTCGATGCCGATCGAGAACGTCGTGACGGGCATGCGCCCCCTCGGGACTCCGAGAAGCTCGTGCACGGGCCTGTTCAGCCTCTTGCCCTTCCAGTCCCAGAGCGCGAGGTCCAGCGCGGCCACGACCTCGGTGTCCGGCCCCGCCTCCTTCTCGGCGCGTTCCAGCCACGTGAGGTGCTCCCAGGGCGAGAGGCCCGCGACGGCCCCTTTCACGCGGACGAACGCCGCCTCCGACGTCTCGAAGCTCTGGTTCCACCGCTTGTTCGCCGCGGCCTCGCCATAGCCGGTCACGCCCTCGGCCATCAGCGTCAGGAGGCCGTTTTTCTTTTCGTCGGACGAGCCGCGCGCGATCGTCCACGTGTGCGCGAGCTTGAGCGGAAGCGGACGGTAGGACAGCGACACGTCGGGCGCGCCGGAGGCCTTCGGCATCCCGTCGGCCGAAAGCGCGGAAGGCAGGGCGGAAGAGGCGGCGGCGGCGGCGGCGGAGACGAGAAGGCCGCGGCGGGAGATGGGCTGCGTCATGGCGGAATTATGGTGTGAGAATGACCGAATGCGCCACCCGATGACGACCGCGGACGGAAGAGCCTGCCTGCGCGCCCTTTCCGCGGCTGTTTTTCTCTTCTCATTCGAAGAAATCTCCTTCGCAGCCGTCGTCACGGCCGCCGTTCAGGACCTCTACGTGAGGCCCGACGAGACGTCTTCCGTCGACGACCAGGTCATCCTCGGCGAGCGCGTGGAGATCCTCGAGGATGCGGCAGGTTTCGCGAGAGTGCGGACGGCGGCGGGCGAGGTCGCGTGGATTCCGGAGAGCGCGCTGCGCCGGGGCGATGCCCCGGCGCCCGCGGGCGCAGAAGTTGTTCGCGTGACGTCTAACTTCGCGCACATCTACGCGACACCCTCGTTCACGAAGCAGAAGCCGCTCCTCACGGCCCCGGTAGGGGCGGAAATGGCTTTTTCGGACTTCTTAGAAGGTAAAGAGGGCGAGAAATATTCGTGGGTCCGGGTGGTGTTGCCGGACGGGCGCGTCGGTTTCGTCGCGCGAACGGACGTCGCCCTCGTCCCCTTCGAAGAAAATCTCCCCCTTCGTTCCCCTTCCGAATGGCTCGCGTTCGGCCGCCGCTTCCTCGGCGCGCCCTATATGTGGGGCGGCACGACGCCCCTCGGGTTCGACTGCTCGGGGCTCGTGCAGAGGATTTTCCGCGAGCACGGCGTGCTTCTGAAGAGGAACAGTTACGAGCAGGCTTTTCAGGATCCTCAGCTCATCCCGGTTTCCCTCGAAGCTCTTCGCCCCGGCGACCTCCTGTTCTTCGGCACAGAGGACAGGATCGACCACGAAGCAATGTGGCTCGGCGACGGCACGGTCCTGCAGTCCACGCGTCACGGCGTGCCCGGCGTGCAGGTCACGCCGTTCGACAGCCCGTTCCTCAAGCCGCTCTTCCGGTACGCCCGAAGATTGAAGACTTCTTCGAATGAGAAGAGCGGGCCGGAGCTCACGGATTCGAAGGTACACAGCCTGCAGCGCGTGCTCGACGCGATCGCTGACGGCAGTGGAGCGCGCTTCGGCATCTTTTTCAAGGACCTCGCGAGCGGCAGGACCCTTTCCAAGAATTCTTGGGTCTCCATGCACGCCGCCTCCACGATGAAGACGCCCGTCCTCCTCGAGGTCCTGCGCCGCGTGGACTCGGGGACACTCGCGTTCACGGACGAGGTGCTGGTGAAGAACGAGTTCAAGAGCCTCGTCGACGGCTCGCCGTTTTCGATCGGCCTCGAAGAAGGCGACGGCCCGACGATGACAAAACTCGGCGGGAAGGCCACGCTCGAATTCCTCGTCACGGAGATGATCGTCCGTTCCTCCAACCTCGCGACGAATATCGTCCTCTCGCTCGTCGGGCCGGAGAGCGTCCAGGCGTTCACGGACGCGCTCGGCGCGCCCACCGTGAAGGTACGGCGCTGCGTCGAGGATTCGAAGGCGTTCGACAAGGGCGTCAACAACGAAACGGACGCCGCGGGCATGGCCGCGGTGATGGAAGCCGCGGTGCGGTCGCCGAAGCTCTCGGCCGCCGCGAGAGCGAAGGCGTGGGAAATCCTAACCGGCCAGACGTTCAACGAGGAGATCCCCGCCGGCCTCCATCCCCAGTCGGGAGCAATCGTGGGCCACAAGACGGGAAACATGTCCACCTCGCAGCACGACGCCGCGGTCGTCCGCCTGCCCGACGGACGCGCGTACGTCCTCGTCCTCCTCGCGAACGACTTCGGCGCGAACGAAGAGGGGCGCCTGAAGGTCATCGACGCCGCGCGGAAGATGTCGCGCGCCGTCTGGGAGGCGATGATCGCGCCGTGAAGCGCGGCGTCTTTCTCGGCCTCCTCGTCCTCTACGTCGTCTGGGGCTCCACGTATCTCGCGATCCGCTACGGGCTGGAATCGATTCCGCCGTTCGCGATGTCGGGTCTTCGCTACGCAAGCGCCGGCGCGATCCTCTTCGCCGCCGCGAAGGCGAGGGGGGCGTCCCGCGTCGCGGCCCGCGACTTCGTTCCCGCCTTCACGTGCGGCGCCCTGCTGCTCCTCTGTGGAAACGGTGGAGTGGTCTGGGCCGAGCAGCGAATCTCGTCCGGCCTCGCCGCCCTCCTCGTCGCCACCGAGCCCCTTTTCATCGTCCTCCTGCGGGCGCTGCCTCCCGAGCGGCACGTACCCGGCGGCCGCGCTCTTTTCGGCACCGTCCTCGGGCTTTCGGGTGTTGCGCTCCTCCTCGGCCCCGCGCGGCCGGGCCGCCAGGGGATTGACCTCCTCGGGGCCGCGGTGGTCCTGTTCGCCGCGTTCGCGTGGGCCCTCGGGTCCCTTCTCTCGCGGCGTTTCGCGCCGGCCGCGTCGCCGCTTCAGGCAGCGGCGCTCCAGATGCTCGCTGGCGGAGCCCTTCTTCTCGCGTTGTCCCTGGCGACGGGCGAATGGGCCCGGTTTTCGCTCGCGCACGTCTCGGCGCGCTCTTTCGCGGCGCTTCTCTATCTCATGGTTTTCGGCTCGCTCGTCGGTTACACGACCTACGTCTGGCTCCTCCGCGTGGCCGACCCGTCGCGAGTCTCGACGTACGCGTTCGTGAACCCGGTCGTGGCGGTCTTTCTCGGCTGGGCACTGGCCGGCGAGACCGTGACGCTTCGCACGCTCGTCGCCGCGGCCGTCATCGTGGCTGCGGTCGTCCTGATCACTCTTCGGGAACGCGCCTCTCATCCGCGACGGGGCCTGTGATAAAAAGGCGCCCAAAAGAAAAAGGAGGATCTGTCATGACGAGGAAGTCCCTTGCTCTTACCGTTCTCATTTCGTCCGTGCTCGCCCTCGGCATCGCGGTTCGGGGAGAAGACGCCAAGAAGGCCGGGGCCAAGGTCAGCGGCTCGCAGGCCGTGGACGAGGCCTGGACGAAGGCCATCCTCGCGAACGATCTCGACGCCGTGGTCGCCTGTTACGCGCCTGACGCGGTGCTGTGGTCCCCTGGAGATCCCGAGTCGAAGGGCGGGAAGGCGATCCGCGAGGCCTATGCGGCCCTTCTCAAGGACAACACCGTCAAGGATGCGAAGCTCAGCGACACCCACTACAAGACAGTCGGTACGACGTCCGTCGGCTGGGGACACTTCTCGCTGACGCTCGCGCCGAAGGCGGGTGGCGCACCGATCACGATGACCGGCCGGTTTACCAACGTCACGGCGGAAAAGGACGGGAAGTGGGTCTACATCAACGACCACGCCTCGGCCGAACCGCCCCCTCCGGCGCCGGCTACTCCCGCGAAGAAGTAGCTACTCGATCGCTTCTCCGCCGCGCGCACGCGCGAGGTGGTCCATGGCGCCATCCGGCCACTCGAGCGCGCCGCGCGCCTGCGAGGAGAGCTTGCCCTCGGCGGTGAAGAACATCGTCTCGAGGGGTCGTTTGCAGTTCAGCTTCTGCGTCGCGTCGCCTGTCGGGTCGAGGACGAACGTCGCCGGCGCCGGCGCGACGAGCCCCTTCTGCTTCAGCCAAGCGTCCAGCGTCGCGAAGTCGCGGTCGTGCGCGATGAGGACGAATTCCACGCCGGGATCCGCCTTCAGCTCTTCCTGCAGGCGGAAGATGCCCGCTAGCTCCTCGGCGGCTCCCGGCGCCGAGGTCGAGAAAAAGTGGAGGATGAGCGCCTTTCCCGGCCGCCCGACGAGGTTGCGGGTCTTCCCCTCCCGCGTGGTCACGTTCAGGCGGCCCCCCGCGTCGAGGTTCAGGATTCCGTGGTCGTGATCGGGATGGGTCGCCGGGACGAGAGAGAGCCAGTAAGCCCACGCGAATCCGGCGGCGAAGAGGGCGAGGGCGCCGAACAGAAAGACGCGGCGGCGGGACGGTGTCATGGAGCGCTCCCGGGGTTCCCGGCGGGACGGACGTCACTTTCCGCGTCCACGCGGAACCGTTTGAGATTCGCGAATTCGATTCGAAACGAGGTATCGAGACGGAAGAAAAGAGCCGTCTTTCCCGTCAGCCGAAGCTCGACGGTGCAGGGAAACCACAGCTTTTCCCCGAGCGGCTGGCCCGTGTACGCGATCTCCGCCGCCTTCACGTTCACGGCGAGGCCGCCCGCCGCCTTCACGGGCTTCGTGAGGTGTGCGACGACGGAGCGAACCTGAAAGTCCACGGCATCGATGAGCGCGCGGCCTGAGAGCGCATTCAGTGCCCGGTCCCCGAGGCTCTTCGGCGCGGGCGCCGCGGGGTCGGGCGCGAAGTCGAGGACGTATGCGGGGCGGCCCTCCACGACTTCCTCGCCCACCACGCGGATGACGAACCGGCCGATGAGCTCCGACAGCCGCTTGCGGCCGACGATTGGATCGTCCTCGTCGCCGGAGACCTTTTCAGCCCGGCGGGCTTCCGCGACGCCTTTCTCTACGAGGCGCTTTTTCCGGTCCTTCTCGTCCTCCTCGGCGGCCTTGCGTTTCTCGGCCTCGGTCGCGGGGCGGCCGTCGACCTCGACGAGCTCGCGCGAGCCTTCCGCGTCACCGTTCCCCGACAGCACGTAGAAGAGGCGCGACGCGATCTCCTTGGCCCGGCCGTCCGAGCCCCAGTCGATCTTCACCTCGCGCTGGTCGAACGTGGCGTCGTCGAACGCGGCCTCGGCCCGGCGCTGGCTTCTCACGACGCGCCGCACGAGGTCGCGCGCATCCACCTCGAACGCCGGCGCCACGACCTCCGCGCCCACCGCTCCCGGAAGGAGCGAGATCGCGAGGGCGGCGCAAGCCGGCGAACGAGCCTTCATGACCTCCAGACTATACGGCGCCGGGATTTCGGTACGATGCGTGGACAAGGAGAGCGGATGCGCGTCGTCGTGGCGGGCGGAACCGGGTTCATCGGTTCGGTGCTCTGGGAGAGCCTGCTCGCAAAAGGGCATGACGTCGTGTTGCTCACGCGCGACGCTTCCCGCTCGCGAGACCACATTCACCCGAAGGTCCACGTCGTGTCGTGGGCGCCCGGCGCCGCTTGGGAGTCGTGGGTCGACGGCGCGGGGGGAATCGTGAATCTCGCGGGCGAAAGCATCGCGCAGCGCTGGACGAACGCCGCGAAGGCCCGGATCGTGGCGAGCCGCCTCGAAGCCACCGAGAAGCTGTGCGCGGCGATCCAGAAGGCGATCCTGAAGCCATCCGTCCTCGTGAACGCTTCGGCGGTCGGCATTTACGGCCCGCGAGGCGAGGAAACCCTCTCCGAAGATTCACCGCTCGGAAGCGATTTCCTCGCGACGACGTGCGCGGCGTGGGAGGAAGCCGCGAGCGTGGCCGAGCCGCTCGGCGTTCGCGTGGCTCTGATCCGGACCGGAGTCGTACTCGGCCGCGAGGGCGGTGCGCTCGCGAAGATGCTCCCGCCCTTCAAGGCTTTTCTCGGCGGCCCCATCGGCGGGGGCGGTCAGTGGATGTCGTGGATCCATCGGGACGACCTCGTGGCTCTCTACGCCTTCGCCCTCGAAAATCCGGAGGTTGTGGGCCCGCTCAACGGCACCGCGCCGAATCCCGTCACGATGAAAGCCTTCGCCACTGCCCTCGGGCACGCGCTGCACCGGCCGAGCTTCCTGTCGGCGCCCGCGTCAGCAGTACGCCTCCTGCTCGGCGAGATGGCGACGGTCGTGCTCGACGGCCAGCGCGTCGTTCCGAAGAAAGCCGAGGGGCTCGGTTTCCGGTTTCGCTTCCCCCAGATCGACGCCGCTCTTCGGGACGTCGCGGGAGGCTGACGCATGGCCCTCGTTGGCCGCAGCGTTCCGCGCGCGGATGGACCGGCCAAGGTCGCCGGGACTGCCCGCTACGTCGACGATCTCACGCGACCGGGCGCCCTCCTCGGCGCGACCCTCCGCAGTCCTGTGGCGCGGGGGCGTTTGCGAGGCATCCGAAGGGATCCCGCGTTCGACTGGGCGGGCGTGACGGTCGTGACCGCCGAGGACGTGCCGGTGAACGTCGTCGCGCTCATCGAGGAGGACCAGCCCGTCCTCGCTTCCGACGAAGTGCGCCACGCTTACGAGCCGATCGCGCTCGTGGCGGCCGAGGATCCCGTCCGCCTCGCCCGTGCCCTGCGCGCGCTCACGCCCGAGATCGAGCCCCTGCCACCCGTCCTCACGGTCGCCGACGCGCTCGCGCGAAAGGCCCAGATTCACGGGCCGGACAACGTCTTTGCGACATACCGGATCTCGAAAGGCGACGCCGCCCAGGCGATCGCTTCGAGTCCGGTCCGCCTGACCGGCCGGTACCGCACGCACCATCAGGAGCAGCTCTACATCGAGCCTCAGGGCATGCTCGCGTTCTGGGACGCCAACGGGGCTCATTTGGTGGGCTCGCTGCAGTGCCCGTTCTACGTTCACAAGGGTGTCAAGCGCACGTTCAGCCTCGACGACGCGCACGTGGACGTGACGCAGGCCGTGACGGGCGGCGGATTCGGCGGGAAGGAGGAGTACCCCACGCTTCTCGCTCTCCATGCCCTCCTGCTCGCGAAGAAGAGCGGCCGGCCCGTGAAGATGATCTACAACCGGCAGGAGGACGTCGAGGCGACGACGAAGCGCCATCCCTGTGAGGTGACGATCGAGTCCGGCTGCGACCGCGAGGGAAACCTGTCGGCCGTCTCGATCAAGGTCCTCATGGACGGCGGCGCGTACGTCACGCTGACTCCGGTCGTCCTCTCGCGCGCCGCCCTCCACGCGGCCGGCGCCTACCGCTGGGAGCACGTCGCGATCGAGGCCGTCGCGGTCGCCACGAACACGCCTCCGAACGGCGCCTTCCGAGGCTTCGGAGCGCCGCAGACGATCTGGGCCATCGAGCGGCACATGGACCGAATCGCGCGCGAGCTGTCCGCCGACCCGCTCGAGCTGCGCGAGAAGAACCTCCTCCGGGTCGGCGACACGACGCCGACGGGCCAGTTCCTGAAGGAGTCGGTCGGCGTCCAGCGCTGCGTCGAGGAGGCGAGAAAGGCGAGCGGATGGGACAAGAAGCGTGCCTCGCTCGGTGCGGCCGCGCCCACGCGGCCGGTCTCCGCGCTGCTTCGCCGGAGCGCGCCGGGCAGTTCCGCCCCCCGCAAGGCTCGCGGCATCGGCGCGAGCGTCTTCCTGCACGGAGCGGGCTTCACGGGCTCGGGCGAACGCAGGCTGAAGGGTCGGGTGGCAATCGACATGCTGCGTGGCCCTTCGGGGAAAAAGCCGCTTTTCCGGATCCGCACGGCGTCGACGGAGATCGGCCAGGGCACCGAGACGGTCTTCCGGCAAATTGCGGCCGAGGCGCTCTGGGTCTCGATGGACCGCGTGGAGTTCGCCACGCCGTCCACCTCCGTCGTCCCAGACTCCGGCCCCACCGTCGCGTCGCGGACCGTGATGATCGTCGGCTCGATCGTCGAACGCGCCGCGCGCGACCTCTTCGCACGCACCGAGAACGAGCGCCAGAAGGGCGGAGGCTCGTTCGACGACGCGGCGCTCCGCCTCCTCGCCGGGAAGGAGCCGGTCGTCTCCGAGAAAACGTACGAGACGCCGGGGGACGTCGTCTGGGACGACGAGACGTACCGCGGAGACGCGTATCCCGTATTCGCGTGGGGCTGCGACATCGCCGAGGTGGAGGTGGACCTCGACACGTTCGAGACGACGGTGCTCGGCTTCTGGGCCGTCCAAGACGTCGGAAAGGCCATCAACCCGCTCCTGTGCAAGGGGCAGATCGAAGGAGGGACGCTCCAGGCGATCGGCTGGGCGCTGAACGAGAGGCTCGTCGTCGAGGAAGGCAGGATCCTGAACGCCCGCATGGCGAATTACATCGTCCCCACGAGCCTCGACGCTCCGAGGTTCACGACGGTTCTCGTGGAGGATCCCTACTCGATGGGGCCGGGCGGCGGCGCCAAGGGAATCGGCGAGCTGCCCATGGACGGCGGCGCGCCCGCAATCGCGGCCGCGATCGAGCACGCGACGGGCATCGTGCGCGACGACCTGCCGCTCCTGCCAGAGGACCTTTTCGCGGCGCGACGGACGGGGACGTGAGGATCGCGTTCGTTCTCAACGGCAAGAAGCGCGCGCTCGACGCGCCTCCTCTCGCGCGTCTGCTCGACCTCCTGCGCGGCCCTCTCGGCCTCACGGGGACGAAAGAGGGCTGCGGCGAAGGTGAGTGCGGCTCGTGCACGGTGCTGCTCGACGGCGTCCCCGTGAACGCATGCCTCGTCGTGGCCGGCCAGTGCGACGGGCGCACCGTGCTCACGGTCGAAGGGCTCGGGACGAAGGACGGGCTCTCCGATCTGCAGGATGCGTTCGTGAAAGAGGGAGGCGCGCAGTGCGGCATCTGCACGCCCGGCATCCTCATGGCCGCGCACGCATTGCTCACCGCGAACCCCCAACCCGGCGAGGGCGAGATCCGCGAGAGCATCGCGGGCAACGTCTGCCGCTGCACCGGTTACCAGCGCATCGTCGAGTCGATCCGGCACGCCGCGAAGGAGCGGGCCTCGCGTGAATCCGGCTGAGCTCGCGCTCTACCCGTTCGAACGCCCGGCCACGCTCGCCGAGCTCTGCCATACGCTTTCGGCCCGCGCCGGGCGAAGGGAAAGAACCGTCCTCCTCGCCGGGGGAACGGACTGGATCGTGGAACGCGGCTTCGCGCCGCCGGAGAACCCGGACGACCTGCCGCTCGTGCTCGACATCTCGCGCCTGCCCGAGCTGCGCGGCATTCAGCTAGCGAAGGAGCGTGCCGCGATCGGCGCCGCCGCCACGTTTCTCGAGATCCGGAGCCATCCCGTGCTTCTGCGGCGCGTGCCGGTTCTGACGGCCATGGCGCGCGAGGTGGGCGCCGTCCAGATTCAGGCGCGCGGAACGCTGGGCGGCAACCTCGCGACTGCGTCTCCCGCGGCCGACGGGGCGGCGGCCCTCATGGCCCTCGACGCCGACGTCGTCCTCGCGAGCGTTCACGGCGAGCGGCGGGTGCCGTTGACCCAGTTTTTCACGGGCTACCGCGCGACGCGACGGGCCGAGGACGAGGTGATCGTCCGGGTGGAGTTCGTCCTCCCCCGCACCGGCGCCCACCAGGCGTGGCGGAAGGTGGGCACGCGCGCGGCGCAGGCGATCTCGAAGGTCGCTCTGGCCGCGGTCGCCGAGTTCGAGCGGGGCCGCGGCGTTCGTGCCGGGTTCGGCATGGCGTCGGTCTCGCCCGTCACGGCGTCCCTTCCGACGGTGCGCGCGCTCGCCCTCGCGCCGAGCCTCGCTTCGGTCTCGGACGAGGAGCTGGATGCCGCGACGCGGCACGACATCGCTCCGATCGACGACATCCGCTCGACCGCGGCGTACCGCGCGCATGTCGCGTCCGCGCTCGTGAAGGCCTTTTTTCGCGAGCTTCGGGCTGCGGCCGGCTCCTGACCTTTCCCCGCGGCCTCCCGGCGCCCGTATGATGAGGCATCCCGCGGAGGTGACCGATGCGCGAGATCGTCCGGCACGAGCCCGGCACTTTCTGCTGGCCGGAGCTCGCCACGACCGACACCGATTCCGCGAAGACTCTGTATGGCAGCCTTTTCGGGTGGGCTTTCGACGACCAGTCCACGGAATCAGGCACGAGCTACACGACCGCGCGGCTCGCCGGCAGGGACGTGGCCGCTCTCTACGCTCTCGAGCGCTCGCAGCGCCTACGTGGCGTACTCGCCCACTGGAACTCCTACGCAGCCGTCGCGAGCGCCAACGAGAGCACAACGCGCGTGAAGGTTCTCGGCGGAACGATCTTCGGGGCGCCCTTCGACGTCGGGAAGAACGGGCGCATGGCGATCGTGAAGGACCCGCAGGGCGCCACCCTGTGCCTGTGGGAGGCGCGCGCGCATCCGGGCGCGCAGGTCGTCGGTGAGATCGGCTCACTGTGCTGGACCGAGCTCGCGACGACCGACACGGACGCGGCGGGCCACTTCTACGCGAGCCTCTTCGGCTGGGCGCTGAAAAAGCAGGAGACGGGCGCGCGCGCCTATACCGAGCTGTGGAAAGGGCCACGGCCCGCAGGCGGGATGATGGAGATCGAGAAGGAGCGAGGGCCCGTCGAGCCGGCATGGGGAGTGTATTTCCGCGTGGCCGACTGCGACGCGGCCGTGGCGAAGGCACAGACGCTCGGAGCGCGTGTCTTCCGGAAACCCGATGACATCGCGAAGGTGGGGCGTTACGCCCTCCTGGCCGACCGCGAAGGCGCGACGTTCGCCGTGATGGCCCTCGCGCCCTGAATGTTCTTCAGAGCCTCGCGGCGGCTCAGGCCGCTCAACGCGTCCCCTCGACTCCTGACGAAGCGGGCGATTTCCTTCGGATCCGTCCATGCGTATTGCCGGAGCGCCCATCCGATCGCCTTGCGTAGAAAGAACAGGTCCGTCGCCGAACGGCTTCGGCCTCGCAGCGCCCCGCGCCGCAAGTTCGGCTCGAGAGACGGCTCGATGCAGGCGTAGAGAAACGGAAGGTCGGTGTCACCCTTGAATCCGAGCTGGCACAGGATCGCCGAGCGCCTTTTCCAGATGTTCGCGTCCATGCTCCAGGCGAGCATTCTCGAACGCATCTTCTTCGGCTCGCGGCGGAGCAATTCGCCCAGCCTGAGTTTCGCGAGCGCGTCCACCGTGTCCCACCACGCGCCCGTCACGATCATGTGCTCGTACATCGGCAGCGCCTCGAGCGTCTGGAACGCGCGCGCGCGCCGATCGCCGGTCCACTCGATCGCCGCGTAGCGTTCCTCGCGATGCGTGGCGCCGTCCCAAAGGGCGAGCGCGGCGCGCCGCCATGCCGCGGCGGACGCCATCGGATGCGCCGCGAAGACCCTGCGGCATGCGGCACGCATCGCCGCGGCGGAAACGCCGTGGTACGGCATGTCGGACTTCATGTACGCCTGCATCGCCGGCGCGTTCCCCGCCACCGCGACCCGCTTCAGCTCGCGGCGCAGGTCGAGGAGGAGCGGCACGCCGTGACGACTGCTACGATTCTCAACCGGACTTCTCATATCCCGAGTGGATCAAAGTTGGGGGGCAGGTCGATGCTAGTCGGTTCGCGTTCACCTTGGAACTAACGGGAAGCTCTTTGACCCCGGCAGAGGAACTTGCGCTAAAATTACCCTCTCTGCATTTTGATTCGAGGAGCAAACATGGGATCGATGACGCCGCCGGTCGTGAAGCAGGGTGTGGAAGCCAGGTGTTGGGCTGCTTGCATGGAATCGTGGTCTTACATGGTCGGCGATTGGCCGAACAAGACCCAGGACGTTTTCGTTCAGCAGTATGGGAGTACGAACGGCGCCCTGGACGCTGGCGGCTCAAACTTCGCCCAGTTCGTCATGGATTATGACCTGGGCATCCAGTTCTTCGCCCCCGGGCAGCTCACCGCGGCCGTTGTCGGCGACCTGCTCGATGGAGATTCAGGCTACTTCATGTTTGTCGAGCAGCAGTCCCCCGGAAACAGCCATGCGAGGCTGGCCTATGCGGTCACGAGCCGGGGCTATATGGGCGCGATGGAACCAGCTTCCACTCGCGGCAATTACATTTGGGGCCTGCCGGAGGGATTGCAAAGGACGATGGTACTCGGGCGAGGGATCTAGGTTAGAACGCCTAGGCGCTCCGGCGCGCGCCGGGACATCCGTTTCGGGGGCGAGCGCATGTGCCCTCCATCCTATCGCGGCCCCTGAGTCCCCGTCTCGCCGCAGCAAGCCCTTCCCCAAAGGCCACAAGAAGGACGTTCCCTACCAGTCGCTCCTCAAGGTTTACCTCGCTCAGCGAATCCGCGAGGAGATCGCCGGGGCGGCGAAATAGACCGTGCCGTTCAGGACGTCAGCTTGCGGTATTTGATCCGGTGCGGGCGGTCGGCCTCGGCGCCAAGCCTCTTGTGCCGGTCGGCTTC